>Ga0307516_10005368_pt1 | contig 15400 bp, 12 predicted proteins | sample 19_EM_MG_FD_203310 | JGI IMG/M metagenome (GOLD analysis project Ga0307516, IMG submission 203310) | Populus trichocarpa ectomycorrhiza microbial communities from riparian zone in the Pacific Northwest, United States - 19_EM | ecosystem: Host-associated > Plants > Roots > Unclassified | place...
GTTCCACTATCGAACCGAACCCCTTAGATTATTCGCTGTGAATCCCCTAACGGTGGGCGAACTTGGAAGGAGGGTCATTGGGGAAGTTATTCTTGTATAATAATTGAACGCCGGCAAAGACCGCGCGCGCCCCATCTCCTTCGTGACTATCAAGAAACCTGACTAGTTCGATATTACCGTCACTCCGACGTTGACCGGACGTCCCAGTGTCACAGATACGGAAACGGAGGAAACGGAGGAAACGGAGACGAGGTTGATATTCCGAATAGAATACAAGAGGTTGCATGAAGAGAAGAAGAAGAGAAAACACGGGAGACGCCCTCCTTATATACACAGTTCTCGCAACTCCCATATGTCCTCCTACTCATACCCGCGCAACTCACATATGTACTCATACTCACATATGTGCTCATAACCACACAACTCATACAACCTTCTCTTATGCAACCGGGGCCCGTAACCGACACCCTTTCCAAGATCGAGACATCCGGAGCGAGGTGACGACACTCTTTCCAAGATCGAGACATCCGGAGTGAGGTGCCGGCATCAACAACGAAATCAAACAACCAAACCCAAATCGAGCGCCGGGACCTGCGCCGTGACAGCACCATCCTGAAGATCAACCATCACCGCTCGACACCGTATTACCCGCAGAGCAATGGCAGGATCGAGAGGGTGGTCGGGACGATCAAAACCAATCTGAAGAAGATGGTGGAGGATCTCCGGCCAGAAGAGGACAACAAGAAGGTTGCATGGGCTGGGAGTTTGCCAGCAGCTCTGTGGGTCTACCGATGCATGCCCCATTCCACCACCAAGGTCAGCCCATCTTTCCTGCTGTTTGGGAAAAACATTAGGTTCCCGATGGATGGCCCCACTGGTGCTGCAGCGATACCCAACACTTCAGACGAACACCGAGAGCTGGTGGCCCAGCGAATCCGTTTCATTTCGGACGTCATACCGGGTATCCGCGACGAGCGCCGTACGCCAGGAAAGTCTCCCGAGGGCGCAGGCCGAGGGGACTTCCACGTTGGCGATTGGGTTTGGCTCCGCGAGACCAACTACGATGGTGCAGAACTGTGCCCAGTGTTTGCCCCGAGATGGACGGGACCATTTCAAGTATGGGAAGTTTGGGACAAAGGTGCTTATAGGCTTCGGTCGGACCCTAAGTATTCGGGCAAGAAGACGGCGTCGATCTTGCGGAACCCGGTTAACGGAAATCGACTGAAGACCTATGTGGAGAGAGAGTGGCAGTTGGAGACAAGGGTTGATAAGAAGGACGGATGTTAGGAAATTGGGTTTGTAATGGCGGTTGTGTTCACGGACGTGTTTTGCTTTCTTGATTTGTTTACGGTGATCTGGTTATTGCCGAGGTAATGGGCGTTGGAGGATGATAATGGCTTGACGGGATTTGTTTGTTGCTTTCATGATGATTATGTCCTCGCATGGTATGCTCGGACCTAGGGGGGGGGCCTGTGGCGGTGCCACAGCGTGTGTGGCGAAGGTTAGGCTTTGAGCCTTGGCGGAAGTTTGTTTGTAGCGTCTTGGCACAGGGGCCATAGGCTCAGGCTTTCGGCCTCTTAGTCCTTTTTAGAATTCAGACATCGTTGCGTGCAGTGTCAGAGCTGTCGGATTGGGTTTTTCGTTAAGCCGACCCAGAACGTTATTGCTGTACGGATATTCGGACCTGCGTCACAGCTTGCCAGCTTCTACACATCAACGCCAGATACAAAAGACGTACTTCGCTTACCTTGCCACTTCATTCTCCCATCCTCCGTGTATACCTCTTCCCCATTAACTGGATCCCACACAAAGCTCCTCCCCTATTACGGCTTGAAGCAGAAGCAGCCAAATCCCCAAACGAAGGTTCCATCACGGATGTTAAGTAAGTCGGCTGCTTTCGCCCGGAACATTCACCTCTCACCCGGGGGAGGGAAGCGGAATCATCTGAGGAAAGCGTAATGTAGTCAGGGAGCTGAGGAGCTCGGGTGGTGCGTAGGGGTCACAGCTGGTACTGCTGTCTGGCGTCGTGGATACGTAGTGACTGCTGTTGTAGATGGCAAACCCGCTGCTTGACTACTGTGTAGGCGGTTGTCTTGCCAGCCGGTGGTTGAGTCGCTGTGCAGGCGATTGAATTCCGGTTTGCGCGGAGTCGCTGGATGAAATTTTGTTCATAGGTACTAGTACTAGCGCTGGCCCGCAGACGCCCGCCGGCCGGCCTGGGTCAGCACAGTCTGCCCACTGGGGCCCGTCCGGCTGGACTGGTCCCTGCTGGCAGCCTGCGGGCCGGTCGGGACTACTGAGACCCCTATGCCAGCCAAAATTTCCCGCCCATATACACACCAAACGCCGGCCTTTCCATGGATAGGCTAGCGCGGAGCAACAGGCGGTGGAGCAGACTGCGGAGCGAACGGCAGCTCGGTTTTTGTGGCTCAGGACCGACCGTGCTGACGGAATGGCCTGCATGGACAAGACGACTTGCCACAGACCCAGACTGCTTCAGCAAACCCCCCCCCCCCTCCCCTAAATCAAAGGACCAGGTCTGATCAAATAGGAAGTTTTTCCGCATGTTAATGGAGGTTCTTCTATACTGTAAATTCACAAGCAGTGCTAAATTGTATCCGACTGCTTTCTCTGCTTTCTCCGCCTATTCCTGAACAAAATCCCCAATTTCTCCCTCTACAGTTAAATGCGATAGAAACTAACAACACAGTTGTGTTCTAGTGAGTGGCAAAGAGGGTTGTCACACCGCTCGCCGCCCACCGTGGCTTGGGTAGGTTGGCCATTCTGGGAGGCTGGGGTCCGTTGTGTTTGCTGGGTACCTATAGTTGGGCCCAGTTATTCGCGGATTACCAATCCGACACCCAATGTCGAGTGACCCCAGTAGCGCAAAAACCACCCGGATCCAACACCAGGGAAGGCGAAGAAAACCGCTTCCCGTTATCATCAACTGATGACAGGATACGCCTCGACTGGTCAGTATTTGAAACGGGTTCGCAACCGAAAAGATGATAGAATACAAGAGGTTGCATGAGAGAGAAAGAAGAAGAGGCAACACACAGCAGAAAGCTCTCCTTATATATTTGTTGGTAGGGCTATAAGCCTGGTGCAATCAAACATAGGAACACCTACCTACCTATTCAAGGTATTAGTTATATATTCCGACCCATACGCGAACTTTCTAGTTTGGGGCTTTTTGCCCGTTTCGTGAGCCATATACTCATGTTCCATATTTTGCCGAACTGTCATCCCTAAACCACCAGGGTGTGACACGAGTGCGCCGCCATCGCACGCGCACTTGAATCCGCCTCGAGAAGAAACACGGCTCCGGAACGAGTCACAATCTTCACCGATGCATAGGCGGCTATCAGACGGATGGTCTTAGAGGAGCCCGGCCTTGGCCAAACCTACGCGCTCCAGGCGAGGAAACACATCACAGCACTGCGAAGAGCCAGGCCAAGCATCATCATCGAGATTCGATGGTGCCCGGCTCACAAGGGGATCGAGGGCAACGAGAAAGCGGACGAATGAGCTAAGGTCGCGGCGGAAGAGCCAGGTACCCGCAGGGTGGAATGGCCGAACTACTCAGACCGGACGGAGGTACGCCCAATGCCATTCCCACGATCCCTCGCAAACCTCAAGCGTGAGACTTCGGAGAAAAAGTGGGTGGAAGCACGACGATGGGCTGGTGGCCGGGCCTCCAGGAAGAAATACAAGATGCCGGAAAGCCACAAGCCGGACGACACGGTTGCTGGGAGCACCAAGAAGCTCGCGTCAAGGTATTACCGGCTGAAGGCGGGACACTGCCGCACCAGACAGTACCTGCACTGGGCTAAGGTTCGCCCTACCGCCCAATGCTGGTGGTGCCGGTGCCCCTCACAAACGAGAGACCACGGTCCACCTCTTCAAGGTGTGTTCGGAATGGAGGGCCCAGCGGGGGGTCCTGTGGGCCGAGGCGCAGAAGGAGATCGGGAGGTGGAAGAGCCAGTGGAAGATCCGGTATCTACTTGCTTATGGGAGGCGCAGTCGGGCGGTGCTAGACTCCTCTCTTCTACAGATGTGGGAAGGCTGGTGCCGGCCGAGGAGGACGCGAAGAGCGAGATGTCGGAATGGGAGCTCCGGGGAGGAGGAAGCGGGAGGAAGAAAGTAGGGAGGAGGCGGGGGCGCTGGGTGCTAGGGACGAGCTGGGCGCCGAGGAGGAATCCCCGCTGTTCCTTTCCACCTCCTCGTTCATGGCATCGGCAGGCGAGGGTTAGGGGACCGTCACGCTTTCTTTTGTGCTCTCTTTGTGCTTTCCTTCGTGATTTTCCTTCTACTCTTTCTCGGGGCAGGCCTGGGCGGAGGGCAAAGGGGAGCTTGCAACATCCGCCTTGTGCGGACTGTGGACGGGAAACCTGGGCAAAAAATGTACGCCGCCATAGTCTAGAAAGACTGTGTGCGAGTATGATAAACCAAAAAAAACCAGGGTGTGACACTACATACTTCTCCGCGACAATCAAGGAGCGCTAGAACTGGCCAAGTACATATCATCGGATCAACAATCGATCAAAACATATTGATACCCACTATCCCCACGTACGTGAACTACTCGAAGCGGGCGTTTGACGTACCAATTGAAGATAACCTTGCCGACCTGTTCACCAAAAGCCGTCCGAAACCTCGGCATCATGAACTCGCGGAAAAGATACGCTGTGCCTAGCGAGGGGAAGTATTGAAGATTGCGCCTAATTTCCCACGCCCAGATGGATTAGATTAGATATGTGGCGGCATCGGAGGAAGCCCAAGTTGGCTGCTCGGAGGATCCGGAACCGGCGTGGATCGACTCGGTATAAATACATCGACTGTCTCCTTTGTACGATGCGCCATTCTCTCAGACGGGTATTATCGATAGAGTCAGGACTCAGACCAGCGGCAGCCCAGCTGGAGAGCAGGCGGCGGCGTTTTGGCCTACGGCTACTCAGCCTGTCACAGGGTGACTAGGCTAGGGAGGTTGTCGGCTCTCTAACAGCAATCAGACGGAGATTCGCAGATGCGTTCGTATACTTGGGGCAGGATGGAGAGCAGCGTTTTGCTAGAAGAACCAGAGACCCTTGGCGCGGAACTGCTGCAGGAAGAAGAAGCCGAAGCCAAGGTGGAGGCAGGGAAGACCCGACCCCCGACTGACTATGTTCACGGACGGTTCGCAACTGGACGACGGAGCAGCCGGATATGCGGCAGTATGGCCAATCCTGGGCGGGCATCAAAACCCATATGGCGGCCGAGAGGCCTACGACGCAGGGCGCGCCGCTCTTGCAAGGGCTCTGGAAACGGCTTCACGCAGACAGATGACCCCGGAAAGGGTCACGATTTTCACGGACGCCCAAGCCGCCATACGACGGATGGCCTCAGAGGAGCCTGGCCGGCCAGATGTTCGCCCTCTAGGCAAGGAAGGACATCGCAGAGCTACGGAGGGCCAGGCCTGACATCACCACCGAGATCAGGTTATGCCCGGCACATAAAGGAGTGGCAGGAAACGGGAAGGCCGACGAATACCCCAAGATTGCAGCGGAAGAGCCAGATGCTCGCGGGGTGGAATGGCTAGGCTATTCGGACCTGACGGAAGCGCGCAATGCCGCTCCCCAGACCTTCGCACACTCAAGCAGGAGATCACGGGGGGAGTGGGTGGAAGCCTGGCGATGGGCTGGGGGCCGGACCTCCAAGAAGAAGTACAGGATGCCGGGCAGGCAGGGGCCGGACAGAACGGTTGTCGGTGCCCCGAAAGGCTCGCCTCGAGGATTTACCGCTGAAGACAGGTCACTGCCTCACAGGGCGGTACCTTCACTGGACAAAGAACCAGCCCACCGTCAGTGCTGGTGGTACCGGTAGTTACCGGACGCAGACACGGGATCACCTCCTGAAGGTGTGGCCCAAGTGGAAGGCCCAACAGAAGATACTGTGGGCAGAGGTGCTGAAGGAAAACGGGAGGAGGAAGAGCGGGAGCAAGACCCAGGACCTCCTTGCTGACGGGAGGTGCAGCCAGGCGGTGTTAGACTTCCGCTCCAGTACGGATGTGGGAAGGCCGGTCCCGGCTGATGCAGGGAGTGGGTTGTCGGAGTGGGAGCGCAGTGAGCGGGAAGAGGAGCCGCGGATGGAGGCCGAGGAGCTGGGCGTCGGGGATGAACCACCGCTGTTCCTGCCCACGCCCTCCTTCATGGTATCCGCAGACGAGGACTAGGGGGCGGGTCACGCCCTTTTTTGTGCTTTCTTTTGTTCGGACTCTTTCCTTTCTGATTTCGTTGGTTTGCATTATATCTTCTTGGGGCAGGCCTGGGCGGAGGGCAATGGGAGCTTGCAATGTGCCACTATCGCGTGGACAGCGGTCGGGAAACCATGGTTTGATATGGTGGATGCGAGTATGAATTAACAAAAAAAATGAAAAATCTCAGATGGGTATATGTAGCCTAGCTTTCTTTACCGTCACCATCTCTCTGAAAAGTAGCATAGGTTCGCTTTATCTACTGCACAATCACCTCCCAGTCACGCGTCAAATCCGCGATGGAGCCGTTGTTAAGCGACCCCACCTCCACATGCAGTTGGCTCCACCCCATAGTCCCGTACAACAAATCCAATAGGTCCGGCGACCTCTACTTGCAGATACTCTGCCAAAGTGCAAACGTGCAAACGTGCAAACGGGAGGAAGCGGAAGAGCAGATGACGCGATGTTCCGCCCCCTGACTCAGGCGCGCTCGGCGCGCGAACGCATCCCCCCCCTTCCGGCGACACCGAGACATATCTGCCAGCCGTTCGGTAACCATTATTGATTAGATCTCGTCGTCGCTGCGCTATCATTGATCGGATCGCATGCGACTGGATCGTGCCAGCTCTCCGTATGTAGCACACGCTCCGTCGAGATCTGCCTCGCCGCGCCCCGTGTATGGTTGAAGCATGCACGCGTGACCGTGACTCTTACGCCCAGACGTGGAAGGTTTTCCGGGAGCGCCGCGTGTGATCGCTCGTCACCCGCCGCCCCCCCTCCGGCCAGGACCGAGTACCCTTCGCTCGTGGACTGTGGTATAGCATGCCCCAGATGCCTCCGCACGATGTCCAAGCAGAAAAGGATTCCATTCACACTATCTATACACGCACCCACTGTGCTGAGAAGAACCACGCAAGACTAGAATACAACGGCCCGTCGCCCTCCCGTTCCGCACGCACCATTACTATTTCTCCCTCCCCCCCAATTCCCGTGGCTACGCCGCCTCGCGGTCCAGGCTCTGGCCCTGGCACATGCTCCAGTAGCGGCCCTTGCGCTCGACCAGCTCCTCGTGCGTGCCGTCCTCGACGACGCGGCCGCCGTCGAACACGAAGATGCGGTCGTAGTGGCGGATGGTGCTGAGGCGGTGGGCGACGGCTATGGTGGTGCGGCCCTCGGACGCGGCGTCGATGGCCTCCTGGACGACGCGCTCGCTCTGCGTGTCGAGTGCGCTCGTGGCCTCGTCCAGCAGCAGCACCGCCGGGTCGCGGATCAGCGCTCGCGCGATCGCGAGCCGCTGGCGCTGGCCGCCCGACAGCGCCACGCCCTTCGTCCCCACGTCCGTCGCGTAGCCCTGCGGAAGACTCATGATGAACGCGTGGATGTTGGCCGATTTCGCCGCCGCCTCCACCATCGCGTCCGTGACGTCGTCCGCTGGCGTGCCCAGTGTCTGCGCGCGTTAGTCGTGGTGAGAGAGAGAGAGAGAGAGGTGGGGGAGTAAAAGCACGGCGGCGGACTCACGATGTTGTCGCGGATCGACCCTTGGTACAGCGTCGGCTCCTGCGCGACCAGCGCCAGCGTCGACCGGTACTGGTGCACGTCGAGCGACGACAGCGGCGCGCCGTTGATCAGGATCTCACCCGACGTGATGTCGTAGAAGCGCTCGAGCAGCGCGATGATGGTCGTCTTGCCGCAGCCGGACGCGCCGACGAGGCCGATGCGCTGGCCGCGCATGATGCTCAGGTTGCAGTGGCGCAGCACCGCCGCCGACGGCCGAGTCGGGTACGCGAAGCGGACGTCGCGGAACTCGATCGCGGGCGCGCCCATGGCCGGCGGCGGCGGCAGGCCCGCGCCGGTCGACCCGTTGATGGCGGGCCGCGCGTCGCGCAGGTGGATGATGTTGTTCGTCGCCGCGTGCGCCTTGGTCAGGTTCGAGGTGAAGCCGAACAGGAAGCCGGCCGCCTGGCCGCCGAACACGACGGCGATGAACACGACGAAGAACTGGCGCACGTTGTACTCGCCCGCGACCATCAGCCGCCCGCCGTACCAGAACGCGAGCCCCACGCCGAGCAGGTCGACGCTCTCGCTGAGTCCGAACAGGAGCATGATCCACGCCGTGCGCCGGTACGCGCTGCGGACGGGCCCGTTGAGTCGCGCCGCGTACCGCTCCATCACGCCGTCCTCGAGTGTCAGCGACTGCACCGTGCGGATCGCGCCGACGGCCTCGGACGCGAAGCGCGTGCTCTCGAGGAAGAACTTGCTCACGCGCTCCTGCGACGACAGCTCGAGCCGCATGCGCGTGAACCCGGCCGCGAACAGCAGCGGCAGCGCACCGAAGATGGTGACGAGCGCCAGCTTCCAGCCGACCACCAGCGATAGCGTGCACGACGACAGCAGGTTGACGATCACGACGATGATCAGCCCGAGGTTGCCCTGGATCAGGTCGTGCAGCGCCTGCGGGTCCGCCGACAACCGCCCCGTCAGCGACCCGGACGAGTTCTCGGGGATGTCGAAGAAGGCGATGTCCTGCGTGATCATCGCCGTGAAGTACTCGCAGCGGTGCACGCGGACCATGATGAACGCCACCGTCGTCCACACGAACCCGATCGACGCGTATGCGACCAGTGTCCCCAGCGCCAGGAAGAAGAACATCAGCGCCCAGAAGTTGCCGCGCTCCTCGAGCGCACTGCCGGTGAGCTGGAACACCGTGACGATGCGCGAGAACAGGACCGCCTGAACGGGGACTGGCCAGCACCGTCAGCCTCTCTGCCGGGCCCCTGCGACGGCGGGGGGGAAACATGTACTTACAGACAGCGCCGGCCATCACGCACCCGGTGACGCCAGCGAGGAACCAGGCCCACAGATATTTGTGTTGGGAAAAGATGATCCAGATGCACTTCATCAGGCCGAACTTGGTGGACACGTCCTCGTGCTTCAGCTCGGACTTGACGCTCCAGGTCGAGTGCCTGGTCTCGACGCGGTCGACATCCGCCAAGCGTTCGTCCGAGCCGATGCTGCTGCTGCTGTCGTCGTCGGCGTGGTCGCCCACGGCCTCAGCAGCGACGGAGAGCTTCTGCGCGCCGACGAGACGGTAGTAGGCGCCCTGCTCGGTGAGCAGACTCTCGTGGGTTCCCTGCTCGACGATGGCGCCCCTATTCATGACGATGATCTTGTCCGCCTGCGCCAAACGTCAGCAAAACCACACGGGGGGGGGCACCAGAGCATCGTACCTTCTTGACTGTCGAGAGACGGTGAGCGACGACGATGGTTGTCCGCGACTTGGCCGCGCGATCCAGTGCCGCCTGGACGATGCCCTCCGCCCTCGGGTCCAGCGCCGACGTCGCTTCGTCCAGCAGCAGGATCCGCGGGTTCGCGACGATGCTACGGGCGATCGCGATGCGCTGCTTCTGGCCGCCGCTCATCAGCGACGCACGCTCGCCCACCACGGTGTCGTATCCCTCCGGCAGCGTCTCGATGAAGGCGTCCGCGTTGGCCTCGACGCACGCGGCCTTGACGAGGCGCCGCTTCTCGTCCTCGGGCAGACTCGCCATCTCGGTGCCGTAGAGGCCGTGCGCGACGTTGGCGAAGACGGTGTCGTTGAAGAGCACGGGCTCCTGCTGCACCAAGCCGATCTGCGAGCGCAGCCACCGCAGGTTCAGGTCCTTGACGTTGTGGCCGTCGACCAGGACGTCGCCGGCGACGGGATCGTACCACCGCTCGGCGAGCGCGACGATGGTGCTCTTGCCGCTGCCGCTGGCGCCGACAAGCGCCGTCGTCTTGCCCGCCTCGAATACCATGTTCAGGTTCTCGAGCACCGCCACCGTCGGCCGCGCCGGGTACCGGAAGTCAACGCCGCGTAGCTCGATGTGGCCGCGCACCGTCTGCGGACGCAGGCCCTCGGTGCTGGCGGAGTCGATCGCCGACTCACGCGCGATCATCTGCAGCACGTCCCGCGACGCGGCGGCGGCTTTCGTGAAGTCGCCCACGCTCGGCGCGATGATGGTCATGCTCGACGTCGCGATGATGCACGAGAAAAAGACGCTGCAGCGCGGGGCGAGGGGAACGGTCAGCAAGCAATAAGCGCGGCGCGCGGGAGCGGGCGGGGGCGCGGCAAACTCACGTGAAAACGGTGCCGCCGTCGGAAATCTCGCCGCGCAGCAACAGCTGGATGCCGTAGTAGAACGACAGGCTGTACGCGCAGTACATTACGCTGAACTCGCTGCTGTACTGCACGCCGAGGAACGGGCCCTTCTCGACGCCGAAGGCCTTGGCGGCGTCGAGGTAGGCGTTGTACTTGCGGACGAGCTTGTCGTGGGCGCCGAACGCAACGACATTGCGGACGCTGCTGAGGGCCTCTTCGGCGAGGCCGCCGGCCTTGGAGTAGACGTCGAGGATGCGCGCCTCGAGCTTCTGGTCGAAGAAGACGGTGACGCCGACGAGGAGGATGACGGCGGGGAGCGTGGTGGCGGTGACGAGGGTGAGCTTCCAGTTCTGCGAGAAGGCGACGACGAAGGCGGAGACGAGCATGGAGAAGCCCTGCGTGGCGATGCCGACCTTCTCGCCGAGGCCGGTCTGGATCAGATTGGCGTTGGTCGAGATGCGCGTCGCGACGGAGCCGGGCGTGCACGTGTCGAAGTAGGCGATCTCCTGGCGCAGGATCGAGCGCACGTAGGCCAGCCGCAGACCGCGCGTCATGCGCGTCGCGGCGACGGTGAAGCACGTGGTGTGCAGGTACACGCACACGAACTTGCCGACGAACAGGTACACGAACCACAGCGCGTTCGCGTCGATCGCGCGGCGGAAGTCGGCCGCCGGGCGCAGCGGCGCTCCGTCGGCGCCGACACGGCCCCAGTCGTTGAAGATGTTGATCAGCTCGCCGAACACGAGCGTCATCAGCGGCAGCGCGGCTCCGGCGCCGATCGCGCTCGCGAAGCCGACGGCGTGCAGCACGCGGTCGGCCGGCTCGGCGTACGACCACAGTTTCTGTCGGGTCAGTGCCCGCGCTCACTCGACATCCGACGGAGGGCATACAAGATAGTCGCTGGCGCCGCCGCCGTCCTCCTGCGGCTTCTGCTCGCCGTCGCCGCGGTCCTTGCCGTCGCCGGTGTCGATCACGACGGCGTCGCTGTCCGTGTGGCCGCCGACGGAGCCGCCAGCCTCGGTCTTCGCGGGTGCCGGCGAGCCGCCAGCACCATCGCCCGCAGCGGGGCCGTGTTTCTCCTGCATTGCCGGAGTGGACGGCGCGAGCCGGTCGGGTCGGGGTTCGGGTTGTGAGTTAGGGTGTTGTGTCTGTTTGTGTTGTTGGCTGGCTGGATGCGTAGCGGCGAGCTCGAGTCGGGTTTCGGTGCTGGAGCGTTCGGAGGCGGCCGCGGCAACGGGACAGCGGAGCTCGTTCTTTATATCCGCCTGCACTCCGTTTTTTTTCTTTCGCCCTTTGTCGCTGCGAACGTCGACAGTTTCGCGAATACGAGCCAGCGGGCGCCCAGCCAATCAGAAGCGGCAGGCACGACGCCTCGTGAGCATGAGTCACTTGCCCACGCACCCCGGCAGGCGCGAATCATCGACCTGACCGCCCGCCGGTTCGGGGAGCCGGATCGCAGGCACGATGACAAAGCGCCAAGCCGACAGGTCTGCAATGGTGTCCGCAAAGACTCACAGCGACATGATCCGCGGTGCAGGACGCGAAGACTCACCTCCTGGGTGGGGGGAGGCGGCGCAACATTCCGCCGACACTCGAGCCGTGCAGCATCGTGCGTATGGATAGAGTACATACGACTCGACGCGTCGAAAAAAAAATGAAATGAAAAGGAGTCATCGTGCCACTCGAGAGCTGGCCCGTGCAGTCGAGATAAGCATAATCGGCCGCTTCGGTGCACGTCAGCTGTGGCGTGCGCTCCGGGATTGGCTGCCCAGCCGAGACCGCTCGCCCCCATGTCGCGACCGCCTGACAAAACCGGCAGGCTCGTGCCAAGCCGCCTGCGCCGCCGTCGGTTACCCGCCCGTCGCCGCGCTCCCGCTGGCCGGCGGCCCGAGCCGGCGCCCGGCCGCCGACCGGCTGCGATGCAGCGCGCCTGTCGCTTACCGCCCTGCCGCTCGGCCTGCTCCCGATGCGCGGACCGATGCCGACGCCGGTGTCTCGCGAGGAACGAAACAGTGCCCGCCAAGGTCGGGAAGCACGTCGCCCGCCCGCTCCCCGCGCTTGCAGCTAGCGGGCGCTGTCGGCCAGCCGCACACAGGCAGATAAATGCTTCGAGTGGAATCTCCAGCCCGCACCAGCTGTTTCCGGTGTCGGCGGGGGCTCGCGCCGTAGAGCTGTCTCCAGCGAGTCCTTCACGCGCCGGCACCGGTCCCGTCGTGCCGCACGAAGGCGGTGGGCGCTCTGCCATTCGCCCGAATGGAATTCGCACCGACCCACCTCCACCGGCCAGCTGGCCGGCCACCCGTCTCACCGGAGAAGTCACCGCTCACCGCTCACAGCTTCCCACTTGGCACCCCCTCCGTGTGACGGCCAGCGGCGCCGGTGAGTCGGAACAGCAAGTTCCCGACGCCGGGCGTCTCTCGCCAGCAAGACCCGCCGTCTCCCGCCGTGGCTGCCGGCCGACAGGGGTGCGCCAACGCACGGTCGGAGACGGGCGATATCCAAAGCCGTCGGGCGAGCTCTCAGCTCCGGCCCGGCTGGCCGTCCGCCCGTCGGGTGTCCACACGCAGCGGGTGGTCGCAATCTGCGACGCGGGCGAATCGCTCGCTATGGCGCTCTGCCAGGAAGTGGCAGCCGTTTCTGGGCACGGTTGACGCGCGACCGGGGCAGCGCTGTGCGACCGGACCGCGAGTGATCGTCTGTGGTGCGTCGCGAGAGATGACTAAGCCGCCGGCTGGACGCCCCTCCTCCTGGGCGCTGGCCGCGGGGGTGGCGGGCGCGGGAGCTGGCTGCACCCTGGGCTGGGTTGCAGCTACCCTCTCGGCAATGTATGCCAGCCTCTCCTCGATCTTTCGTTCCGCATTGGCGATGCTATATAGATACCTAGCCAATATCGCCGCCAGGGTTGGCCCCGGTGGTGGAGCCTGTTGAAACAAAACACCGGAACACCTATTTCCGACGCAACCCAATCAGCGTTCGGCTGTCACCCCCATTTGCGGGTGTCCGGTCACGCAGTTCTCTCCTTTCTACAATACTATGCGTTATTCTCTCCTTTGTCCAATGCTATGCGGTATTCTCTCCTTTGTACAATGCGTTATGCACTATTCTCCCCTTTGTACAATGCTGTGCGTTATTCTCTCCTTTGTACAATGCGTTATGTGTTATCCTCTAGGCGTCTCCGTGAAGCTGAAGTCGAATGCGTATTTTTCGTGTGCGCGTGTCAAAGTTTGCCGATGCGTTTTGGGTGGCAGGGGTTTGTGCTGCATCTCACGAGAGACTCGGCCTGTTGTCATTCAGCCTTTAGAACGTCGCCTGCCGCGCGGTCATCCACTTCCACTCGCAGACTACATAGCCTACATTAGAGGGTTTGCGCTTTGCATCTGGTTGCAAAAACCAGGCTGACACGGAAATTTGCATCTACACCAGACGGAAATTCAACATTCACGCAACACCCCCACAACTCCCAATTATGAGTTGCCGTCGCACTCTCCTCCAGCTCCAGAAGGAGTTAGTGTATCGCCATGCCCAAATTGTACGGAAAATCCTTCTCGGAAACGAAAAAAAAAGAGGGTGTCCCCCGAGGCCCGGGGGAGTGGGACTGGATACCTTACCAAGTAAAAACTGGAAAACCTACTTTCTGTAAATATTTTCCCCTACTGAATATACAGTAGAGACTGATGTAAGGCAGATTCACACGCTGTGAAATAGATCAACTTGTGATCCGACTAGATTTACCGCTGCATATCCATGCCGAGAACCGAATCACAGAACCACGACGTGATGCACTCTGTAAGCTTCTCGCACGTTTTGCGCATCCGAAGCGATACTCCGATTTACATCTTGAACTCGGCCGGACGCCCGAGCGTGCTTCACGTACCACCTCTGCCCTTCGTCGTGCCACCGTCGATCCCACCATGCTCTCCATTGGGATCCCCGGGTAGAAGTACGCTGTGTTGTAGACTCCTCCTCTTCCTCTTCCTTTCCCTCCTGCTCCTCCTGCTCCTCCTGCTCCACCTGCTCCACCTCCTCCACCTCCTCCACCTCCTCCTCCTCCTCCTCCTCCTCTACCTCCTCCTCCTCCTCTTCCTCATGTTCCTCGGCAGGTTTCTTCCATATCCTCACTCATTTCCGACATATCTTCCTCCAGGAGAGTCCCAGCAAGCTCCCTGCTGGGCCTGGAGTCCTCCGCATCGCTATTTATTAATTGCGTGTCCGTGGTCACACGATATGGATAGGATACCCTATGGGCGCGGCGCAGGGTGGATTGGAGGGGGCACAGCGTAGATGAGAGTTTGTACGGCATTGTTGGGGTGCTGGCCTTTTTTTTTAACAGAGTGCTAAACAGAATTTTCGCTACGTGTTCTCTCCACCGTGAACATCCGTTGAGCCTCTGTAGATATTCCGACGAAGTATGCAAACTCTTCTCCACGATGAACTCACAATGACTAAGCGAAAGCTACGCTAAATTTGCATCTAGATGCAAAGCGTAAACTCTTTATTGCCCCTTCCGGGCTTTCAGTGCACCATGTCTCCCGTAGATCACCTGTTCTCGCAGGGCCCATTGGCTCTGTCGAATCGCCGCTCCCATCCGCTAGTCTTTTTCAAGTCCCGTTCTGGCTTCCCTGTGCCATTTACTATTTCAGCTTTCGGGCCTCGCTCATTCGGCCGGTCGCCATTCAGTCCTCCGGGCCTTTCCTCTCCACGCAGTCCGGCGCGGTGATTGCTAGGGGGAGACGCGAGCAAGTCAACCGCCCACACAGTATGTACCAACCAACAGGCTTGCCATCCACAACAAGCAGTCAACTACGTATCCACGACGCCAGACAGAGATACCAGCTAAGATCTCTACACACTACCCGAGCCCCCTGACTACATTACACTTTTCCCAGATGATTCCGCCTCCCGGCAGCTTGCCTCCCTTCCCCGAGCTAGAGGTGAATGTTTTGGGTGAAAGCAGCTCGCTGATTGGTATTGCACCGGTGATGGAGCCCTCGTTTGAGGATCTGGCGGCTTCTGCTTCAAGCCGCAGTAGG
>Ga0307516_10005369_pt1 | contig 15398 bp, 20 predicted proteins | sample 19_EM_MG_FD_203310 | JGI IMG/M metagenome (GOLD analysis project Ga0307516, IMG submission 203310) | Populus trichocarpa ectomycorrhiza microbial communities from riparian zone in the Pacific Northwest, United States - 19_EM | ecosystem: Host-associated > Plants > Roots > Unclassified | place...
ATTCTAAGACGTCTGTGAAAGGCACAGTTTTTTTCCGTCAAGTAAAGAGTGGTTTTTGGTTGTGTGAAAACGGGCATTTTTGGTGTAAAACGGCCCCTGTACGGAAACTTTTGTCCCTGTACTTTACTAGCGCCGTCCGTCCAACTGCGAGGATGGGGACGGTCATCGTCCTTCCCCATCACGGACAGGTCGGACTACCTTAGTACGGTCCGTCCAGAGCTCGGACGGGACTGCCAAAATCCCGTCCGGACGGCAAGGACGGCCGTCCGGACCTGACTATGCAGAACACTGCGATCATCCCGTCTCTCTGCCAGCTTTTCAAGCACTCGACAATCTCAAGTACATCGTCCCACGTACGGCAACGGCGATCTGATGTTGTCTCTCATCAGTACGTTTTTGCGAAGTGGTTCCACTATGAGCTTGATAGTGTTGGCTGGCTTTTTTCCTCGAGGATGCGGCATGCTGTGATGGTTGGGTATTATGGTATTTTGGTGGTGGAGGTGGGAGATTTATTGTAATGTCGACTATCATCATCACGCCAACTGGATCCCTCTGGAGGCTAAGAAGTAAAAAGCTTTTATATCTAGCGTTATCCCGACGTAGGCCGACGTCGACCGACCTAGACAGATAAGGTCGGGATCGGTCTACTTATATACCGACCGACTAACTCTTGGTCTGGATCGGCTTAATTTTATCCAGACCGAGATATCGCAGGTCGGGTCGGGATCTTGGCGGACCGACTTAGACCGGTCTGCCGACATGTCTGGTCTATGTAAAACACTGGTTTGGTTTAATATCCGATTTTTCCCCAGTTCGAGCTGGTACGGGGTCTGCTTCCAGGCCCCCCCCACTCCATCGCAACCCATCGTGCCTCTCCTCTGCACTGGGGCTAGGAGCCAGACACCAGCTGGAGATCTCGGAGAAGAAGTGGGTAGAGGCGCGCCAGTGGGCTGGAGGTCGGACCTCCAAAGCTAAGTACCGCATGCCGAAGAGCCAGAAGCCCGATGGCGCGGTGGCCGGTAGCGCCAAGAGGATCGCCTCGAGGCATTACCAGCTGAAGACGGGGCACACCCGCACCGGTCAGTACCTGCGCTGGGCTAAGGCTTGCCCCACCGCCCGGTGTTGGTGGTCTCAGTGCCCCTCGCAAACGAGACCACCTCTTCAAGGTGTGTCCGGAATGGAAGATACAGCAAAAGGTTCTGTGGGAGGAGGTGCAGAAGGAGACTGGGAGGTGGATCAGTCGGTGGAAGATCCGGGACCTACTTGCCGATGGGAGATACGGACAGGCAGTGCTGGATTTCCTTTCCTCAACGGATGTGGGAAGGGCAGTGCCTCCACTGGAAGAGAGCGACGCCGGGAGCGAGGTGTCACAGTGGGAGCTCTGGGAGCGCCGGGAGCGGGGAGAAGAGCGGGAGGTCGAGGCGGAGGAGCTGGGTGCCGCGGGGGAGTTGGGGGTCGGGGGAGAGTTACCGCTGTTCCTAACCACCCCCCCCTTCATGGCATCCGCAGAGGAGGAGTAGCTTTTGGGGACGGTTTCCTTCGTTCTTTCCTTTGTCTCTCTTTTGTCATTTCCTTGGTACCCTATACATCTTTTTGGGACAGGCCTGGGAGGAGGGCAAAAGGGGAGCTTGCAACGTGCCGCCACCGAGCTGACGGCGGACAGGAAAACTGGGTAAAATGTACGCCGCCATGATCTATATAGGTCGCATGCGAGTATGAATAAACAAAAAAAAAAAACTGCACTGGGGCTAACGGACTGTACACAATCTCGCCATGATCTAGGTAGGTCGCATGCGAGTAATGAATAAACAAAAAAAAAATCCTCTGCACTGGGGGACGCGTCGTCCTGGTAGGCCACCCTCTCTACCCTCATCCCTACTGAGCCTGGCAACCACTCTGGACATGCCGCAGCTAATGGTTGGCAGAGCCCCCATGGAATGGTAAAGTGCTTCCATACGCATGCGATACGAGTCCCAGTGTTCCCCATAGTCCAGTCCGTCCGCGGGCAGTGTGCGGACGGACTGGTGCAGAAAAAATCACAAACCGGACGGACTGCAGTCCAAAGCCAAGAAATGAAAAAAAATCAACTTTTTGGCTCCTACACACAGATGAAATTTCTGAGGAACCGCCGTCGTCTCTAGTCTGGTTGGCAGTTGGTCTCACATCACAATGGTGAAGCAGTTTAGATGATGATGATGCTTCATTAATCGTATGCGACCCTACTGGATCATGACGATATTATATACATTCCTTTCCCGTTCACTGTCCGCCCCGACCTCTCACAGCCTGCTGGCGGCCCGCATGACACACCCTGCCCCCGCCTGGCCTGTCCCCCTGGTGAAAGAAAAGAGAAGAAAGGAAAACCAGCAAGTAAGAAGTAGTAGATCCCGAAAAGACTGTGTGTGGAATGAGTACCAAGAAAAACTAAGAAAAGCGAAGAAAGGAAAGAAATACTATCTCTCCCACGTCTCTCAGCCGCCCTCCCGCTTCTTTTCGGCCTCCACCGGCTCCGGCGGCCGCTCCCGCGGCCCTACCCTCGCCCCCACTTTCGTCGTTCTCAAAAAATCCAGGATCGGTCCAGTGCAACGCTCATCCGCAAACAGGTCTCTGATTGTGAACCGATTCTTTCTTCTTTCGTACCTCTTCCCACAGCGTCTTCTGCTGCATCTTCCACTTTTCGCAGTTCTTGAACAGGTGTTCTCTTGTCTGCGTTTTGTACTGGCACCATCCACATTCTGCCGTCTCCGAGTTCTTCGTCCATTTCAGGTATTGACCCGTGCGGCAGTGCCCCGTCTTGAGCTGATGGAACCTCCCAGCCAGCCTCTTCGGTCCTCGTGCCACCATGTTATGGTTCCTCGTATTCGGCATTCGGTACTTCTTCCACACACTAACTCCTTTCCCCCTCTGCACCCACTCTCTCCCTCATCTCCCTTCGCCTCCGTATCACCCTCTCTGTCAACCGACGCTCGGTTCCTCAACGATTGCACATCGCTCAAATCCTACCCTCCGTAAGTACCCTCAACACGACCATGCCCATGTCCTAGCGTACTGACCCTGCGGCCAGTATCAACACGTGGCCCAGCGCCAAACAGCCGGCTCTACATTCCACTGCGAAATCGTCTTCCTCCTGGCGATGCAGCGGACAGGAGGATCATCCTGAGAGCAGCGACAAGTGTCCGCCATGAGAGACGGCAGGCACACGGTGACATCACCCCTTGGTTCCACGCTCGGTGTTAATATTCCTCCTGCTTTAGTGCCGACTCCCGATCGAGCCCCGTGCCGACAGTCCTGACCGGGACCTAAAGGGCTGTTCCAGCCTTACCTCACCCCACCCCCTCCCCCACCCTCACCCTCATACACCGCACCCCCGAGAGATCGCCATCACGGACAACGCAACTGCTTCCACGCCCGCTGGCGAGCTCCACGCTGTTTAGGATACCTCGCTGCCTGCCCCATATAACAACGCCGAAGTGTTCTCTCTGCTCCAGGATACCTATGCCGATGAAGTGGCCGCGCTTGCCCATGCCCGTAGGTTTGTGCAGATTCGACGCTGCTACTCTACGTTCCGCATTCCTCCTTCCCGAATTCTTCCGCACCGCGCCGTGACGCCTACAGATTGGTGTTGAGAATTGCATACGCCATCGCCGAGCAGTATCCAGGTGGGGTCACAGAGCCGAAGCAACTGATCGCATTCACCGTTGTCGCAGCGGCAATCAAGATAGCCGACCACATTGGCATGTACAAACTCGCCGGAAATCCGGCGAAGTTTCGCAAATACCGGCGTGGGTTAGTGGTGGCTATTGTTGCGTGTCCGCTGTCTTAAAAGGGATCGAATGCATTATGGTCAGCCCGCTGGTGGACAATAATATCCCAGACGACCGCAACGGCTACTTCTGCATTACCGCATGTCAAAGAGCCGGAAGCCCGATGGCGCAGTGGCCAGTAGCACCAAGGGAATCGCCTCGCGGTCCTACCAGATCAAGACAGCGCACTGTCTATCCGGACAGAATTTCAATTGGACGAAGAACCGAGCCACCCCGCAGTACTGGTGGTACCGTTACCCAACACAAACCCGGGAGCACCTTTTCAAGGTGTCTCCCGAGTGGAGGACCCAGCAGAAGACCCTGTGGGCGGGGGTGAAGAGGGAGACTGGGAAGTTGAAGGACCGGTGGAAGATCCGGGACCTCCTGGCGGACGAGAGGTGCAGCCGGGTGGTACTAGACCTTCTCTCCTCTACGGACTTGGGAAGTCGGGTGCCGCCCGAGGAGGAAGATGCTGTGAGAGCGGTGTCTGAGTTGGAGGTGCGGGAGTGGCTGGAGGAGCAGGGAGCGGGGGCTGAGGAGCTGGGTGGGGAGGAACCACCACTGTTCCTCCCCACGCCTGACTTCATGTCGTCCGCAGGGGAGGGTTAGCTATTTCATTTGTCCTATCTTTTGTAATCTCCTTGGTGCGCTACACATCTTCTTGGGACAGGCCTGGGCGAAGGGAAAAGGGGCGCTTGCAACGTGCGGCCACCGCGCGGACGGCGGACAGGAAAATTGGGTAAAATGTACGCCGCCATGATCTGTGTAGGTCGCATGCGAATATAAACTAACAAAAAAAAGGCTACTTCTGCATGTGCGCACTTGCATCCGCCGAGAGTCTGCTGGCCGTCGCTGCCCGGATGGCATATCCGGTCCGGATGTTGTATCATTCGATAGACCGGGGGTGTATTTGCGGAATTTGGAGGCTTCAATTGCTCCCCGACCTGACGACTGACGAATGTGGACTCTGATCGAGGCCCTGATAACAGTGCAACAAATTTCGAGGGACGTATCCAGGTGTGATGTGCAGACCCAAGGGTCTACCACAACTAGTGGTTTGTGAAGTTGCGCATGGGGCATGGAATGGTGCACAAAAAGGCTAGGTGGTGGTCTAGGGAGATGAGCGTGTTTCGATTTCTCTTGTTTAGAAATGGAGAGGATGAACAGCGAAGTGGGGGGGGGGGAAGAAGTTAAGGTGCCCATAAATCATAAATCAGAGCGTGACCAGTCACGTGACGTCATTTGTTAGTTAGCGCTATCAGAAGAAAAAAAAGGATAGGATGGCAACATCGAAAAGTGCCTTGCGGGCGGGCTGGAGGTAAGGCAACTGGAATGCTCGGTGCGAATAAATACGCTAGCGAAATCACAAAAGAAACTCGGGCTCAGAATTAGAGAAGCACTGGAAGGTTTCGCGGTTGGTAGCCGTCAGGCCTCCAGTCGTCCATCCCGTCTGACCTGTGGCCTGCCCGGGACTGGACTACGGCCGCTAGTCCTCGCAGTCAAAGGACGGCCGTCCCGTAGACATTTTTCAGTGAGGACTGGACGGACTGCCGGGCCCTGCCGGGCAGGACGGACTATTGCGAGGCCTGGTAGCCGTTGGAATTTCTGCTCGTCGCTAGAGACCCGTCGTTGCCGATTTTCTTCTTTTCTTCTTTACGTAACAACTTGTTTTCTTCCCTAGCTATACATAGCAACCATCTGCCTCTCTCGGGCTACCGCTCGCGCCCGGTTCTTCTCTTGTCTTGCCCCTGTCCTATCCTCTCTTTCGCGCTGGTGCCACCTTGCCCTGGTCGCTCCCTCGACCGCTCGCTCAGTCCATCTGGCTATCTAACGGCTCGCTACCTGGAGCCGTGCCGACCAGGTCAATGGGTCTCAGCTCAGCGACGCTCGGGGCACTCCTGGTGAGGAATTCTCATGCCTGCCTAGCTCATCCCTATGATATCGAGCCAGCTGAGCTCGCTGGCGGAAACACCTGGCCCGCCGAGCAGTGCAGTGGCGCAGGGCAAGGGCAAATGGCGTGCATCGACTATTACTTATCTTCTGTACCTACCACCACTCTCCATCACTCCTCTCTGGGTCCGTCATTATCTCCCCATCAACCTTCACCCTCGATCCTCTCAGCACCCATCATCCGCATCTCATTAACCATGGAATCGGGCCCACCGTCATCGCCACAGGCGTCGAAGCCAAGGGGCAGAGGAAGGAAAGGCAAGGGAAAGGCGAGGGCACGGAAAGATACCAGTCCCGACGCAATCCCCGGCCGAAAAGATATGTAGAAGACTCATCCCCGCCCCACCGATAGCCAACTCAGAATAGAGCCCCGCAAGGAAAAAGGGAAGGGGACCACTGCCAAGGCCGCGGTTGAATTCGGACCAGGTCCATCGTCTGCCGTCTTTGCCATGGGCGCCATGAGCTCAAGATGGGGCTGTTGGGTTACCCCACTCCCGCTGCGCAAGGACGTTGCGCCCCGAATTCCCTATGCGGACGGGGTCGCTGCCGCCAAAGCGAGAATGGAGAGAGAAGATGCGCTGACGCGCGCCCTCGCCGGTGGTGGCTTCCCTCCCGCCCCTCCCAAGAGATCGTGGCGACGCCCCAGCAGCAAAGTGTGGCTATGAGAAGGGTCCCCACCACAGTGACCTCATCGGGCCGGACTTCGTACAGCCTACTGGCCGCTAATGACCTGGGAAGAGGCCTCAGCGGAGGGGAGAGCCGAGGAGGTCGCGAGGCGTGTCGCAGAGACAGCCGCCACCGAGGAGGATTCTGTCGCCGAGACGCCCGCAGTTGCTGAGAATACCAACCCTATCCCCAGCTCGGTCGCTTCTTCCTCCACGACAAGACCAGAGCGGCTATTGATCTCGCGATGGACGGCAGCGGCGGCTCTGGTGCACCCCCCGCCGACGATGTCAGCCGCAATTGTTGACGCCACTGCTCCCTCCAAGGTGAGCTGGGGGACCGTCGACCTCACGGGTGGCAGTGCCAGGAAGCGTCCCAGCCGCACAAGCAACACCGTCCTTCTTCGAGCGGCCCCACTGCTTCCAGTTCTTACCTTGGGGCCGGACCCAAGATCCAGTTGCCGCACGGTGGCGGAAACGTCTCCTCCGAGCCCATGTCTCAGCTCGAGTCCACGACCGAACCCATGAGCGACGATGAGTCCTAGACTTGTCTTTCTTAAAAAAAAAACAAGCTGACGGTACTGTAGTGGTGAGCGCTAAACACCGGAGATTTCCATAAATCTAACCTTTACTAGCCGCGCTACTACGATCGGCTCTGTTACGATTGTCCTTTGCTCTCCCCCTCACGAATACTGTAATCCCCTAATGCGAAACCTTTCACTACCCCATTGTTCTTTGTGCCCTCTACTTCCCCTATTTTTGATTCGATCGGTTCGCTGTGCCTATTGCACATCTTCTGTTGTGCGTCGTTGCAGGCAGGCAACGTTGTAGATCACAAGTTCGTTATTTCGGTGGCCATATCCATACTTGCTGTGCGTGACACCAGAGGGAGCCCAACTCCATCACCACCCAATGCTTTCGCACGGGCCTCGGCGCATGTGGGCGGGACGGGTCTCCTTCTCGTGGCAGGTTCGGCCTCCATCCACTAGTTTTGTAGCAATATCTCACTCGTTCTGCTTAGTGCTCCGCTTAGTCATGTAGGAGTGCACGTTACCTAAGTGCTTACGTGTGCGCAGACTTTTCCACTTTCTCCTTTTCTCTTTTAGACGAAACAACATCCTCAGATTTGATCATTTACGTCCGCTTTGTGTCGCTAACCACGTGCGACATATACGTAGATGATGGCAGTCCGTCTGCGACCACTGCCCTTCCGGCCCGCCGGGGCACCCCCTGCGCCCGCCACCCTGACCTGTCCCGAGAGAGATAGAGCACACCAATGGGATAGCAAAAGAATTACAAAAGAAAATACCGAAAAAAACAGCGATTTCCTACTCCTCTTCCCTTTCATCCCGCCCCAGATTTCCCACTCCGTCGCCTCGCTCTGGGCGTCTTCCTCAGCCGGCTTCGGGGCTATCGTCCTCACACCCGTGGTGGGGGTGGAAGTCCGAGGTCGCCTGGCTGCATCGCTCGTCGACGAAGAGGTTTTGGAACTAGAACCAGCCGTTACTCCCCTCCGCTCCCCCGCCCACAAGATTCTCTGCTGGCGTTTCCAGTGCAGGCAGCTCTTGAAGAGATTCTCCCGCGTCTGGGTCCTGTAAGGGCACCACCAACGCTTAGCGGTAGACTGCTTCTTCGTCCGCGCAAGGTGTTAGCCAGCGAGGCAGTGACCCGCCTTCAACTAGAAGAACCTCGCAGCCAGCCGCTTGTAGGTTTGCTTGGATTCCGAGGTTTTGGAGTGGTTCCCGGAGTCAGGCCTGGTCGCGCCTGGGAATTCTGCCCATTTTCTCGCGGACGCGCGGACCACTGCCGCAGCCATGTTCCGAGCCTCGTCCATCGCTGATGAGCTCCTCCGGTCAGTCAATCGCAGCAGGACGTCGCCTTGCGGAGGCAAGCCATCGCCATGGCTGTGCACCGCCGTGATAACGGCAAACCCCACCGCCAAGAAGAACAATGTAATCGGCAACGGCAAGGATCGGGATTGCGCGCCTGAAATCGACTGTGCTGTCACCTCCGCACTCAGTCACTCGGATTGTGCATGTTGCGATGTAGTTTGTGCGTCTTTCTTCACGTGATCAATAATGAATCATCGTCTTCAACTTGGCGTCATTCGCTCGCACTGTTCTCCGGGCAACACGTTTCATTTACCCGAACAGGAAAGGGCTGTATATAATATCGTCATGATCCAATAGGGCGGCACACGATTAATGAATCATCATCATCGTTTCATTTATCCCCTGCCCCCCTGGAGCGTCAGGGCTCGAGAGTGGCTGCAGCTAGACGTAGCGTGTTCCAGTTTGAGTGCATGTGTCGTCTGGTTGGGGTTTTTCTTTCCTCACGCGACCCGGCATGGGGCAGGCTCCCTCGTGAGGGGTACTTTCTCCGCAAAGCGGGGAAGCCGAGACCTTCTGCGAACACACTGCACCACTCAATTCCAGCCCTTACGGCTGCTCGGCAGCCGCCGGTGTTATCCTACGTCGCCGAAGGAACGACCACGGCCAGTGTCGTCTTGCTCATGCCACGAACCATGACAGAAGTTCCCGGCCCCAGGGAAGTTCAAAGATAGATGTTCCATACATGATGCAGGTGCCAGACCCCACACGCGGACGAAGGCAGCCAGCAACGCACAGACCACGGTCCTGTTGGTCCCATGTCCGAGTGGGGATGCGCTCCTCCAGCGGCACAGACAATCCTGCCCGCATACCTGTCGTTGCAACCCCTCCTTCTCTCCCGTCCGTCGATGCTACGCCCGTCCCCCGCGAATAGACAGTGTTCTACATAGTCCGACCAGAGCGCAGTCTGCGTGGGACAGATTTGATTTAGTGACTCCGGTCTGGAAATTCGATGGATTGTATAAAAGTGGCTCATCCACATGGGCCTGACAGCGCCCGTCCGCAGTCTAAGTCACATGATGGATCCTGCCGCCGAGGGTGGCTATTCACCCAACCAAAACTCACTAAGTGGGATCGTTGGCGCCTGTCTCTCAGTCAGCCCGATGTTGGCCTGGGCGGAGGGAAAGGGTGAGCAACGGTGGACCCACAGACTGACCAAGGTCGGGGTGGATAGGACAGTGCACGGGAACCAGTCAGTGTGTCATCGCCACGATCTGGCCACACTAGGTCGCACGCGATCGATAGCAAAAAAAAGATGGAGAGGTTGCAGCAGGATCCACCTGCCAGGTGGGCAGGTTTCGATGGTGTCTGGCGTACAAAGTTGCTGAGCAGGGATTGCCCTCAGCCACCCGAGCGCGTGTTCAGTGCCGCAAAGATCGCCTTGGCGGACTGCAGGTGTCGCATGGACGGCGATATGTACTTACCATCGAAGCTTTAGAATGTCTCAAGACCAGGCAGCGATATTACTCGCGGCCAGCAGGGATGACAATCAAGGCGAGTGAGGACATTCTCAACGCGCTTTGTGGGCAGGACTTAGAGTACGTAGGTACTTTGTACAGTTAAGGCATGTAGCTCACGAAAAACGACCGCCCAGGGCTTGGCAGTCGACTGCTGTCGACTGCTGTCCGTCCACAATCAGTGTGGTGGTCCCATCCTATGTAGCCAGCGACGAAGTGGAGGCGTACAATCCAGTCCGACCGAGGCTCCGGGCGGACGGATTATACAACGCAGAACACTGCGGATATGAGAGACAGTGCTTTCCGATGCGCCAGCTGGTGGACTGGGCGGACCTGGCCTGGCCGTTGCGTGATGCCCGTCAGCGGGCGGGATGCCGCGGTACATAGCTACAGGGCGAACCTCTCCGATGCCACTGTCTGCGTGTATCATGGCGAGTTGCAGGCGGGCCGCTCAATTCGGTGTCGTGTCCCCCGCAAAGGTGAGCCACGGTTTCAAGCTGTGCGCGTCCGCTGATCGCGCCGAAACAGCGGCAGACGATCGGATAAGCAGTGACTTATTTGTGGCGATATTCCAGCACACTTTAGCGCCGACACGCCAATCCATAAACATGGCAGAATCTACAAAACCACACTAATTTTTCTATCGTGCTATGTAATGGGAAAATAAGTGTGTACGCCACAAATGGGGTGTGGATATCTGGCCCCCCGTATGTATATACGCACGCCGGTCTGTGCTCCGATCGTGCCTCCGCAGCGAGAGGGCTCCCTGCCATCGATCGGGCGCCCCTCGGGGTGAGTGCGCCTTTTTTCCGCCCGGGAGATTTCGTCGATGCTGACGGCAGCGGTCGATCGCGCCAGGCTTGCCTCTGCGCGTCTCCGCGTTTCGCAGTGAGTGCGGGGCGGGGTGCGGAGTGTGTTGTCATTCTCGCCAGCGATTGGACGCTTCCCCGCCGTGCAGGTGTTGCGGCGCAGAAGATCAGCTCGTCCACGCCAGCCCCCAGCAGCTGTAAATCCTCCGGCGGGGAAATTGGGCAACTTCCCCGCACTTAAGATGCGGGGCTTGCGTTCGGCTGCGCTTGGCATGTAGCGCCCGCGCTTCGCATCGATCGCGGGTCCGCATTTCGCCGAATCCACCATGGCCGCTCCCCCTCCCGCCATCCGAGGCCTCCGCATCCAGGGCGTCGATGCTGGTTCCTCCGTAGACACCCGCGCGGGAACCGCCAGGGAGCGTGTTGGACAACAGATGGCACTGATAGTACTGAATCAGATCAGAGAGTGTGAGTTGTATTCTCTATGGAGTCTCGAGCTGCTCGCACGCCGCTATACTGGCCTGCCGTGCTTGGCGCCCAGAATGCGCTAGTCGCTGACTCCACCAGGGGCGCAGCTGCTTCTTCCCCTCCGCCAGCTTTTCTTTCCTGCGGCGTCGTCGGGACAGGACGTCAACGACTGCGTGCTGCCCTCACCCCCGGAACAGCGAGGCTGTGTCCATGGGGATCTCGGTACCGTTAAAGATGGACAGTGAGGAGGTCGATCTAATTCATCCTTGACTCCTACGTCATTCGGGCGAGCTCTACACAACTAAGGCCGATGCGAATTACACTCCAAGATTTCAATATCTATTTCAGGATGGATGTCTCCGCATTTTCTCTCTTACACTAGCGCTAAATCGACGCCGCAAACAGCTCTTGCCGTCGACGTAGATACGCGGACTTTAAACCGACGCCGGCGTGTAGTTGCTGACGTGTAGACCCACGTACGTTCAAATGGCCCCCGGAAAGCCAGATAAGGCCTGCCCACGACCCGGGAACAGAGGTTGGTATTTCCGCTCGTCATGCGATGGCCCGCGGGAGGCCGTGTTTGCGTCGCCACCCACTCCGCGCAACTTGCATTTTCCCACGGGCGGAAACTGCGGAGTGGCTGGATCGCTGGCCGTGGCTCGCACTACTCATGGCGAGTTCCACGGAGCGCAGTATGTACACCGCGATCCACAAACCAACGCCGCAGAGCGTCTGGACGATGTCCCCGCCGAAGAAGCAGCCTCTTGTCGTCCGTGTCGGGCCGAAATCGCGGCGAAATGGTCGCAGCCATCTCCGCTGTTGCGCACGGAGCGGCGTTGTCCGGTTTACTATAAACTCCCCAGATCGAGACGGGCCGCGGGCAAGCCCAGCCTAGGTACACCGGGCTCCGGCCCGCCGAGATCTGACCTCGCACGCGACAGGCAGGGATCCGGAGTGGCCCGCCTGCATGGGAAATAAGCCCTAGCCAGCAGCTAGTGTGGCGCGTGGTGTTCGCCCCTTTTCCCCGCCCCCACCGCGTCTCTACCTCGGACGCCGCCGACGTCGACCCCGCCTGCACGCCCCAGACCCAACGGCTGCAAATAACATTTCCGGCAGGATCAGGGTCCGGCGTCGTCGCTCAACGCTCCGGTGTCTCCACGCCCTGCGGTTGGCCAGTTCCCAGGATTCGAATAGCCACCGAGGTCCTTTCGAGGCTGCCTGGATGGCGTGTCGCACGACGGAATCCGTGCTGTTCGGAGAAGCGCGATGTCCGGTCCGCAGGCGGAACGGGTGGCGCTCGGTGCCAGCGTTCGTCGCGATCAATGCTCTCAGTGTATCTCGCGCTGGTGATGACGATAAATCATTGATGCCTATTGTATAGTGTATTTCGCGCCATCCGTGTGCGGACAGACGAGCACCAAAACCCGAGTGAGACCGCGTGCTTGACTGCCGACCGCCCCATTAACCGACCGAACCCGTAGCAGCGCTCCCTTCGCGCCCTCTAACTAGACCCAACTGAACCCAGACCCAGACCCAGACCCAAAAAGAGAAACAAAGAAGAACAGCCAAAATGTAAATGCAAACGCCCCTAATCCAACAGAACGAAACCATCCAAACCGAAGCCGTCTAGCCGTGGCCCACGCTATCCGCCGAAGCTGAGCTTTTCGATGTCTTCGGTTGGCCAGAGGACTGCCATCGGCGGCACGGCCGGGATCTCGTAGATGCCGCCGGGGCGGAAGCTCCTCTTACGCTCGAGGCCGGCGACGGACGGCGAGCCGGCGCGCTGCGGGTAGCGCACGGGGGCGGCGGCGGGCGAGTTGAGCACGCAGCGCCAGCCCGAGTGCTTGAGGTCGGCGATCTCGACCTGCAGCTTGGGGCGTTCGGGCGAGTCGTCGTCGTCGTCGTCGCGGGCGTCGCCGGAGCACCACATGCACTGGCCGTCGGCGATGTAGCACCAGGCGCACTCCTTCTCGCCGCCGCCGATGCCCCTCGCGCCCCGCTCGACCGTCGCCAGCGTCGACACCGAGTAGCGCGGCGGCAGCGTCCGCTGCCGGCAGCACAGGAACATCGACATCAGCAGCGCCAACACCAAGAGCACGCCCACGATGCTCGACGAAAGGATGATGGCGAGGTGGTTCGACGCCGCCTTCTGCGCAGCCGTCTCGGCGAAGTCGTCGCCGTCGTCACCGGAAGAGGACGAGGGCTCGGGGAACGGGTCCCGGCGCGGGAGCGGCGGATGTGGGAGCGGCCTGGCGGGTGTCAGTGTGCGCCGGACGGGGGCGGGCAGGCGACTCACGGCGCGAGCGGTCGGCCAGCTGCCAGCGTCACGGCGGCCAGCAGCGCCACCACCAGCAGCAGCAGCGTCAGTCGTGGGCACGAGTCCATCGTGCATGCGTGTCGAGACCGGAGAAGCCTGGAGGATGCGGTGGAGGAGCAGAAGTGCAGACACGGGAGGGCGGACGGGAGCGCCGCCGCAGCTCTATATCTTGCTAGCTGGGCAGCTCGACTGGCATGAGAAGCCGACGGGGGCGGCGCGGTGGCGTGGGAGGGATGGCTGCAGTTGCGCCAGGGCTAGCGACAAGCAGGACCAGTGCCATCAGCAGGCGGGAATTTCCGCGGCGTTACGTATTCGTATGTCCGTCCGCAGGCCCGCGCATGCGAGCATGTAAACGGCCCAGCGAACCCGGCCTGGCCTGTTTTCGGGGCGCTGCGTGCGTCTGTCGCCCTCCGCCAGCCGGCCTCGCGATTCCCGCCAGTCGCCATTTACTGCACAGCTACCGGCCACTACCGCTCACTCACGGCGGACAGACCGAAGGGCGGGCGGACACGCGACACGGTTCCCGGAACGGGAGCCCGCCAGCGGGCGAGCTGTGGGCGGATGGGGGATGGCCTCGTGCGAGTTCCCAGCGCCGCGATTGCGATCTCCACAGGCCGGCACTGCGCCACGGTGCGGCGGAGGGAAGTGCGGTGCGCCAGGAGAAACGCATACGGACAAGCGGAAAATTATGCACGCACTCACATCGCGATATTGCGTCGGCGCGCCATCCGATGCTTGAACCCCGCAGGCGCGCGATGTTCCGCCGTCACGATCGCGCGCGCCCGACACTCCGTCCGCTCGCATGTCTCTCCCCGCCCACGCCCGGCGGTCACTCACCAACTGGCGCTTGCCAGACTCGCCGCGTTTGGAGTCCTCAGTGTCTGCTCACGCTTGGCGGCGGAGGTGGTGGCGGGTGGCTTCGCTGCCGGAGAGGTGCGGGTGGAGCGTGAAGGCGGCGATTCGCGCGAGAAGCGTGTCGCACTATAGCTGGACTCAGCGCGTGGTCCGGGTCGTCGCCGTGTATGGCCCTGCCGGTCACGGTCGGGAGTCGACTTGTCTCGTCGCAGAGTGAGCAGGGTGAAACGGGGATGATGTTGTGCCGTGTAAAATGTGGCTGGCTGCAGAAACCGAAGCACGGCACCAGCCGCACCAGCCACATGAGTAGACGCCACAGATAACCAGTGGTGGCGGCAGTGGCTGGTGGCCCCCACTCCAATGCACCAGCCAGCGACCTCCTTTATCGTGCTCGGTGCAATGCGCAAATCACTGCACTGTGAGGATAGTAGACGGGAGTTCGCAGTGGTAGACAGCGGTCCCTGCCGCCGTCCAACTGCTGCTGGGGCACCCACGATGTCCCGTGCGGCCGTGCCTGGTCTCCCTGCAGGACCTCCTGGCAGACGTTACTCACGCAAGTGGGCCGCAGACCCAAAGCCGAGCCAGCCCGACCATAGGTAAAGACAGGCTCGACGAACTGACTTTGAAGCAATTAAACCCTCACATTTGATGTAGATATGTATATAACGGCGACCGCAAGACTAGCACCTCTGATGTCCCGTGGCGGTGAGACCGCACGGGGAGGGGTGCAAATTGCACTGCTGACCCATCTGCCCAGCTCGCACGTCGGCTTCTCCGGGTGAGAGGGAGGTCGTGTGGTGCGTGTGTGGGTGAGAGGGAATCCGCGAGCTGTGGACCGGCTTCTGCGCAGACGAGCACGCGAAGAATGTGAAAGAGATAGGAGGGCCATCGACACGTCCAGGCGTCGGACGGTGGCCGCGCAGTGGGATGGACACAGACAGTGCGGAACGTGGAAAGCGTGCGGGATGGCGCTTCCGCAAAAAAATAGGCACTCGCCGTACTGGCTTGGGTTGGTTGTCGTACACTGCACGAGATGTCACTCATCTAGATGCCGTATGACGGGTGTTGCAATATCTCACTCGTTGCTTAGTCACGGCAGGCATGGGCCTACCCCTATATTCTCCTTTCTCTCGAGGCTTCAGCCTTACTTAGACAATACACACGTTCATCACTTTCAACAGGTTATGA
>Ga0307516_10005370_pt1 | contig 15398 bp, 25 predicted proteins | sample 19_EM_MG_FD_203310 | JGI IMG/M metagenome (GOLD analysis project Ga0307516, IMG submission 203310) | Populus trichocarpa ectomycorrhiza microbial communities from riparian zone in the Pacific Northwest, United States - 19_EM | ecosystem: Host-associated > Plants > Roots > Unclassified | place...
TATCCTCCTGGGAAGGTGGGTGTATATGCGCGAGCGCGACAGTGACTCACCACAAAATGCGCCTTCGTGGGGTATCTCCTGCCCTCTTGAGAGCACCCGAATCTGATCCAACGTCCGCACATCCGGGGAGAGTCCACCATGCACACATAGTGTTGTTCCGTCTATTATCTAAGAAGCAGAGAAGATATTGGTAAGGCATCGTGATGCCATACGGTTTCACCTACAGCAGCGAGGTTGAGGAAGTCGAACACGTTACAGCATGCTTTCCACACCGTTGCGCTGCCGTATTTTTGCTGGCATTCATCTTTTCAGCTGGATTTGAGAGGGTGGAATGAGGAGGATGACGGATGCGAGACGCACCATAGAACCCGTAAACTTGTGTTATCTGTCGGCTTTCGTGATTGCCTCGGAGAAGTGTTACTTTGTCGGGATATCTGCGTAGTGACGAAGGGATCTTCTCAGGACAGGTTGAGTAGATGAGAGGTGGAACGACCGCACCTGGCTTTTAAAGCAAGTAGGAGCGACACAGTCTCCAAACTATAATGTCCCCTGTCCACGAAATCACCCTACTCCGACCCATATGTCCGGTTCAAAATAAGCCATAGGAAAGGATATAGAAGCGAGAAAAAAATGAGTTCACAGCGTGGAGGATCACTCGAACGAGACTCACGCACCATGAAGATGTAGCTTGTCTCTGGCACCATGCCCCCTTTCCTCAGCAGCTCAAGCAGATCCCAAAACTGACCATGGATATCGCCGCAGATGGTGACGGGGCTCGAGACGGGTTGGATGTTGCTTTCTTCCATGAGTATGGAGCGGACGATGTCGCAAAGGGCTTTCATGTCCTGCTCTGGAAGGTACTGACACGAGAGGAGGGTCGTGATGTATGAGTCGAGCGTCGACGCGCGCATGGTTGACGGTATTGTTATGGTTTTCTAGACGTTCTTGGACCCTGGAGCGTTGGTAGGAGGATCAGTGTGGAGGCGTTGAGGAGACAACATTTGATTGATCGACGAGTATACTATTACGCAACGCTAAATAGACCGATTGTGGCTTCCTCTTTCTTCCCAACATCATCTCCTCCAATTTGTCGTCAATCAGAACTGAGAAATTTCTTTTGAAGACCGACTTTCCCTGCAGATTATCTTCGGGCCATACTCACTACGGGCGAGTCTCCCCTCGTCATCGTCCATCTAATGTTCTATTACTGATGCTTATAATAACAATCGATGATTGTGACGAAAGCCGATTTTGAATGGGTCTGACAGGAAGAATAGCCATTTTGAGGAATAAAATCGCATGGGAAGCCAAACCCCGTCGGCTGAACAAAATGCAAAAACAAGGTCATGCGTACTCAACTGGTCCAAATCACAAGTGGCTCACGGGCCAGGCATGAATTCAAGTTCGTGCAGATGCTTTGGATCCACGCACCTCGTATGAGTTGTAATCGGGAGGAGTGCGCTGAACGGTTGCTGTATATTATCGGTACCCATGCGGCGATCGCTTGAACGGCGGGGCTCTGTCTCCTTGGTGTTGGCCTTAGGGCGGACCCTAGACTAAAGGCGGGCGAGACCACAGCCAAATCCGCCGCGCGCTCCAGAGCATCATCGGGTTATTTTTCTTTCTCGCTTCATTTGATAGTTCAAACCAAACCATGCAAACCGTTTGTCCCAAAGGGATTCAGTACAGTCATCACCCGGCCATTGAGACACTGAAATTTAAAACGGCCCCGGAAAAACTGCCTACCCAAATCTCCGACAAACTAGTCTTACAGAAATCATCTTTTGGTAGTAAAGAGAACTTTGTACCCGACAATCACCACGATATCTGTGCTTGCACCGCGATGAGGGAATCAGTCGAAAATCTTGTTATCATGTCATTACCCGGGCAGTGAGACAGTAACATCACGCTCAGCGTTTTCGTAGAGACATGACGGTGATTTTCCGCTTTTGGAGCGTGATGTGACACACATTTATCGTCGTCTCTCGTCCCCCTCTCGATTTTGACCTTCTTCAGCCTGTTTTGAGCTGATCTACTACTGTACAGGGTTTTATAGCTCTACTTGTTGGGATTGTGTCAAAATATTTAAGTTATTTGAACATTGTCGAGCCATAGATCCAAAACATGCAAAATTTCGGTACTGATGCCTCTCCCAAGAGGCATCCATGTTGAGCATAGACTACAGACTCTCAAGATAGATGAAAAGTGTATCTAGTTAGATGTTGCAAAAATCTCCTAGCCCAAAACCTGACAAGATCATGAAAAAAGACCAAGTGTATCAGTGGCCGGTGGTGTCTCAGTGGCCGGTTGATGACTGTACAAGGTAATTCAAACTTCAACCACGAAGATACATGGTTCAAGTTTGTGAAGTTGAATTATGGAGCACTCATCCCAAGTTTGGTATTACGCGTGTCAAGGACGACCGTTCCTCAGCGGAAGGTGCACTGGATACCTAAACTTTGTCAAACCAAACTTCTGCCTGTTCTCGCCCTGAATCCCCCTTGGACTCAGGTACGTTCCCCGCACCCCATACACCCGTGAGCCCGAAACCGTTGAGTTTATCATCGACAAAAGCATGAGCGGCACCACCGAGATCCACCTCAAGTGTCCAATATGGGATGGAGGCATTGCCTGTCGGCTGCCGAGCGGGAAAAAAGGAACGCAATGAGCCCCCCTATAGTAACTTTTCTAGTCCAAATTGAAGAAACTTACAAAGCTCGAGAAAGCGGTCAGGTTGAACACCGAACCGTCAAAATGTGTAAACCTGAAGTGGGAAAAGAAAGGGTTGTCCCACTTGGCGAAGAGCGTCGGAACATCGGGTGGCGTTGCTCCCGGGAGGATTATGGATATGTTAGCAGCAAGGGTTTGGCAGGAGGAAGAAGTATTGGGGTCCTCTGGAGACACGAGGCAAAGTTCGACTGGTCCATATCCGAGGTTATTGTATTTCCCCGCTACGGACGAGATGTCCCCGAAAGGGAAGGAAGCGTTTGCGGGACGAGAGGTAGGCTCCGAGGAAGGGGAACTAAGTGAGAGATTTTTAAATCTGCCCACAGGTGTTTAAGTCAAAGAATCAGGTTGTGCGGCAGAAAAGAACTCACCTGCCGTCCCAGTCGATAGGCTCCAACCCCAAAGCTTCATCGAACAAACGGTAGGTGATGACCTGCGTTAACAGGTCCCCAAAATCATAGTCGTTGCTGAAGACTGCAACGCCAATATTGTCCCAAGGAAACCGGAAAACTGTCGATGCGAATCCTGACAAGATATTTAATCCAAGTTGAGCATTGGAATTCAAAAACGCTGCATATACTCACCTGGAACATCGCCGCCATGTGCGATGTATTCTATCAAGTACCCTGCATGAGTAAATCATCGTCTCTATTATGAGAAGAGAGACTCACCATGTCCCCGGTAAGTTCCCCGTTGCTGCCCGCCACCATAGACCGCTGGAGAAAGCTCTGGAAATGGCCTTGCGAGACATGAAGTTATTCAGAGGTAAATTAAGACGGACTTACGCCACGCTCTCATCCAAGGTAACGCCAGTGGCCGCTCGGTTTACAACGTCAGGAGGGATGACCGAAATATTCGTGTTCGGGTTCACGCCCTCCAACAACAGGGTTTGGAGCCAAGTAGCCTAATTCAGAATCAGTGCCGGAATGAATCATGATAGGTCTATCTGTGCACCATGTCGACCGCGTTGGTGATAATCCCACCTGGACCAGAGACAACTTGCAATCGTTACAGAATGAGTTGGGCCGGCCGTCAAGATTGCCAAGGACTTACTGTTACCATCCTCCCCAGACGGAAACCAAAAAGGAAGAGCTCTGAAGATGACCTTTTGGTCGCCCGTGCTGATCACTTGCCTCGCTATCCCGTCGGCGAGGTGTCCGCTGGCAGCGGCGACTTGGGAGGAATACGTCGTTGAAGTCATGCCAAGAGGGTCAAAGATATGTTGCTTGACGTAACGAGCGAACGGAATCCTTGATGGCAGGAGAGCGGTGGGGAGGTAGGACAGAATAGCGTACATGTTGTTGTTGTACTGCCAAGTGTCGCGAAACTCTGCCGAAGGTCGTTGATTTTTCACTTTTGCGATCTGTTTGTGTTCATAAGCGCCCGGGCATAACAGGGAGTTAGCGGCTCACGGTACTTGTTAAATTATCTGAGATTCTAGCGCTTGCGTCATGGCGGGGTAAACCTGTGCGATGAGACATGGCATCAATGATGGTTGTATACTTGGAAGCGACGGGATCCTCCAAGCTGAAACCGGGGACGACTGAGGCCAATTTGGAAGTCCAGGACAAACGAGGAGATAGCGTCTCGTTGTGTATGAGGAGTCCCGTGGCGATGACGTTGAACAGCTAGGAACGCAGCGACATGAGAAGGATTAAAACAAGAGACAACACCTGGAACTACCTTGGAATTAGAACCAATAGGGAAAAGGGTGTTCTCAGTGACATTACTGCCATTCGCCAAGCTAGCGACGCCGTAGCCTTGTGTTTCGACACTCCACGTTCCGCTGAGGTCTTGACTGACCACTGCGACCGCAATTCCGCCGGGTGACTCGTATTCCGTCAGAAGTTGATTAATGAATGCACTAATGTTGCCGTTCAAAACGGGGCCATCGACGCCGAGAGCAAAAGCATGAGGCATGAGGGTGCAAAGAAAAAGGTACTGGAAAGCAGAGAAGAGAAAGGGAAGATGCATGACTGCCTCGTAAGAATTGGACATTCCGGCCTTTATAGCAAATACTTTGCCTGGGCGCGAACCTCTTGGTCCCGCGCCCCGGGGGATTTTCATGCCTGCGGAAGCCGCAGAAACTTGATTGAAACTCGATCAATGTTTTCAGGGAAGAGAATCACTGTACGCAGCTGCACATTGGGTTGATGAAGATGAATAAAGATGACTGTCACAAGGTCCGTATTGTGCGGTAAGCGGTCTTCCCTTCACCGAACGGTCAGACCTAGGTAGGGCTGACGAGGCTGTCCTCATTAGGCCCGCTCTTCATACTCTTCTTTTCCATCAACTAGGCCTGAGCAGTTACGACCTTTTGGGATGCGATGACCACGGCATTACAAAGTATGTAAAGTCTCAATAAGAGTCTAATGAATATCTCAGTAAGCCTGTGGAGTACACGATCACACCGGGATACCAACTTACTTTTAGGTCTTCTTTCCCCCTTTCTTTGTAGCCTTCACAGGCGCATCCTTCCACAACGACCCCCCAGCTTGCGGGCTCGACTCAACCATATCATCAATCCATTCCGTATTCTGCTCTCCCAGGTCTTCAAATCTCCGGTTGAACCGCCCAAGCCTCCCTGTCAATGCACTCTCCTCCTCGATACCACGATCATTTGACCACTGCCTCGTGTTCCAAACAGGATTATTAGTAGTGTCACGCGTCATCCTGATGCTTGAACAAGGCGATGTCGTCCAGTGAGTGAAGGAAGTGCCGTCGGAACGTATGACGCGCTGCGGAAATTTCGGTACGATGGGATTGGGTAAGACTGGTGGTCGCCTCTTCCAGACATGAGAGCGCCCGTATGGAGAGCTAGAAACTAGACGCGTTTGTACGCCCTGCAGTGGCGAGTGCTGGAAGGATGGCCGGTGAGCTATACTTGAGAGCATATTTAGAGGACAAGTCAAGGACAAGTGTGCAACTTGTGGAAAATGCACATGGTTGGTTACGTTTGGCATCGTCCTTGGATTCAACTTCAACGCTGAAATCCTTCCAGTCCCTGGATTTCTCGAAGAACATCATCGCCGGCGTCGATTGCAAGTATTAGATTAGTGGTGCCCCTTTCGTTAAGAAATTAGAGGGTCACAGTGGCTACTTTTTATGTACACTGCCAGTAAGTAGCACAGAGTTGGTATCTATTTGTCTTGTGGCCTTCGTTCCAAACAATAACACTGACAACGTACCCGCACAATTCCGATTCATACAGCACCGCCAATGTTCCAGGCGGCTCGACTGGTAAGTGACCCTCGTTGAAGCTACAAAATACTGAAGTAATTTCCTGGATAAAAGTCCCGCATGACTGCTCTAACCGCCTCAGTTGCGGCGACAGGTATCGTCGTGCACAGTTCACCAGACCGGGAAAAGGTACCGGTGCTCGTTCACGCTCTCAGACTCCAGAAAGTTCAACTCACCGGTGTTTCTGCAAAGTTATCCATATACTCTATTCCGACTCCTGAAATTCTTCTCCAAGATACACCTTTACCTTTGGAACGCCAAATTGGTGCCATACGCCGAAAGATTACCGGCGCCTTGCGTGACACCCACAGCGAGGTTCAGGGTCTCGTATCTCGGTGGATTGCCGTTGAACATGCGATTGAAAGTGCGCTCAGTGTCTGAAATCCTCTCCAGCACCTAACCCAACTTCCCTTCAGACCGCGTAAAATCTATACTCTCGCCCTCCGAGTCCTTGACGCCTGGAGTCCTCTATGTCGGTGTCGCTGGTTTAACCGGATCCATCCTTGCACGCAATAGAGGCATCGCAAGTCGTATCCTCCTTCCACCCATCTTCATATTGGCCTCAGCCAACCACTTCCTCCCGAAAACGACGGGGAATCTCTCCAACTATTTCGCTTCCCTCGAAGACACCTACGTCCCCTCCCTCGCGCAGAAGCACGACATAGCTAACGCCCATACGAAGATGACATGGGAAAGAATAAAGGATGCAACACGCAATGGACGAAAATGGGTGAACCACGGGGCCGAGGTGGCGCTGGATAAAGTGCAAGATTTGACGGGGTTGAAGCTGAAGGAGACAATGGGATGGACGAAGGCGGAAATAGAAAAGATGGAGGAGAAGGTATTGGATGTTGCCAAGAAGGTGGAGGAGAAGGAGATCAAGCTGACTCTTGATACAACGTTGGACAAGATGAAGAGCGAAGCGCCAAAGGGAGAGGACCGCTCGAAAAAGCTGGTGTGACGTCCTGCCCTACTCGTAGTAGCTCGCTAATCCTCTTGCACACCCCACACATTCCCCGAGACCTTTTAAAAGAATCCCTTTTTGTTAGCTGGGAACCATGTTCGGCCTCTGTAAACGCAAGGATGAGAACAACGGCTTACTGTAATTACCATTTATCGCGGACCCACAGTCCCCACCTCCATAAGATCTTGCCTTCTTCCTTTGAACGATATGCCGAGACCAGCACAAACGGCCCTTTGCCCATATAATCAAGATGGGAACACGATGGTTACAGGCAGCTTTCTTAGCCGCTGTCATCGCTGCCTGTATACTGTAATTGGGAGTCAGGCCCGGGGCGCGTCGCTTGATGGCTAATGTGATAGAGTGGATCAGGATAAGATGTGTGGGCACTTGTCTTGAGCCCTGTGGTTTGGTCTTCATCATAGTGCTTTCTGAATAGAAGAACTTATGTCAGAACTGTTTCCTTTAGTCGTGACCATGCCCTTTCTATGAGCTACTTATCGAGGTTTGCCTCATTAGAGGGATCGGTCACCGGTCTAATTTCCCTTTTCTTACAGTATGGCCCGTCCGAATCAGTTTCCGAATAGAGACTTACGGAACTTTTCTCATTGAATCAGTTTCCAAATAGAAGAACTCACTGAACTTTTATCACACTTCCCTTTTCTTACAGTAAGGTCCGTCCAAATCAGTCTGGCCCCATTTTCAGCTCATCGACGGTCTCAGAAGTTGCACAACAGAGAAAGGCTACCATCGCGTCTCACTGTCTACGTTCCTTCGCAAGACTCAGACCGTAGAGCTTAGCCTCGGGTAGCGAAACAAAGTATTCATTATAGTCAAGTAAACCGCGCTTATCTGAATTCTGGAGGAAGTGTCGTCGTCCCAAGGCCTTGGAATCAATGACCTTCTACAGTTTTTTACTGGTGTGCATTGAAATCTTCTGGCCGTTTCACGACCCTGCCTAGGTGATACGTCGACCCGAAACTCTCCAAGATTCATCTGCATTTGGAGCGGCGTCTTCGGCGTTTGCACGTTCCAAGATTTTTTTCGCTCACGATATTTCAGTATATGTACCGAAGAATTCTTCCTGATTTGTGCAAACCTGTAGCGCTCTCGTAAGTGCTTTTCGAGGGGACAAAAACGGCACGCATCACCTTCTCTTTTCGTCTACATCTCAAGTTATAAAACCACCCTCGTCCATTCGAAATCGTCAAGCTCATACCACTCTTGTTCAGCCTCATACAAGTCCTTCACCAGCATTCACAATGTCTTATACCTACGACGAAGGCGTGTCTTATATCGAACAAGGCCGATACTCCATCGAATCCGCCGAAAAGCTCACTCCAGTTTCTGGTCTTATTGAAGGCAAAGGTTCTACCGTCCTTTTCCGTGATCGTGAATTCACGTCGCAGTCCTCTTTAGCTGTTGGCGAGATAGAACGTGCAATTATACGCCCACGCATAGTACGTCGTTGCAGTTGTTCGTTGGGCAACTTGGCTTTAACAAACCAAACTTTATCAGTTGAACCCCTTACTTTTCATCCTCGGCAATGCCAACGACGGCTGCACCCTCCAAACTGCCTCGAACAAGAAGTTCCTTGCTGCGGACGGTGACAAAGTCATTCATTCGGAAAAGCCTTCCTTCTGGTTCATTCTCCGTCAGGGTGAACCTGAACTTGGTCGCTTCCGGTTCGTTTACCCGGTCTTCGTCGTTGACCTTTCTTAATGTTGCATTGTCAGGATCGAACTTAAGGGAGATGGCAGAGTTGCTACGCCGACTGGTCCAAGTGAATCCGACCCCATCGTGCTGGAAAAATATACCGGAAAGGCCAACCAGTTGTGGCACTTCCAGCACCTGTAAGTTCACGCTCATCCTATCATAGACTGGTTGCTCATCTTGGTGCTTCAGTGGCCCCATTGATGATGGCAATAATTGGTCTACCTTGTCGAAGTCATGATCACTCGCAGGTTGTATCGCAGCAAGAAGTGTTGTAAGAATAAGCTGTTCGAAATTGCGGAGAATTTCGTGTACCATGTTATAACTGTTCTGAATGATGTTCCATTGATTCCGCGGCGTGTTCTAGTGAAAGACACGGGTATCCTGAGGTAAACCCGTGCCCGCACTGGTCAACAACGCGACCTGCAGGCACGGGCGCTGGTGACCCCAGGTAGGTTTCGACGGATAGGGTCAGCAGGCGGCTGGTCCGCGCTTTAGGTCCGGTTGGGAGTGTGTCACAATTATAACGGGTCTGCTCCAGCCATATTCTTGCCAGCCGTAGTATACGAGAGCACGTCATGATGTCACATATCATTCCAAACCCTGAGTCGCCATATTCCGAGTCAAGGCTTGCTTTCGATCTTAGATCCCTGACTCTCCTTTAAAGAATGACCTTCTCCAATCTTTGTTCCTGGCCCATCTGGGCTCTGTAATGCGCGAGAGCGCTAAGGTTCAGATTCGTTATCCATCGTACTGTGGATTGGCGCTATCGCGAAGGAGAGGTGTCCTAAGTTGCGGGACGAGCTTCAGATGCCACTGGACCCGAGAATCCACTTGGGTTCGATGGGCTGATTTCACAAATATCCGTCATCGAACGCTGACTTTCGACCAGGATTATCACCACAGTCGGATATATTGCCTAAAATTGCAGATGTAGATCAGACGATTAAACATGATGGATCTAGTCTGACTAATGCTTATCGAAAAGGAAAAATATACGGCCTTAAAGGCGGATGTTTCGAAGAGCGGGGCACTCGAATCCACATTCATCACCAGGTACAGTATCTATCAGGACGGTGAGAACGTTGTGGATCGTCCGTGCATATCATCAAGCAAGTTACAAAAGCAGTGACTGACCTGGAGTCCGAGGTAAACAAGGCCTGATTCTACGAGAAGAATCAGCACGGTCTGCACTGGAATCTTTCGTCTACTCAAGCCGAGAGTCTTCACGACGAATGTACGGTGACTCCTGCGATATCATTCGTGGATGAGCCACTGGATGCAGTGAATCCCGCCACATTGACTCACCATAATTTATCCGCAATCATCGATGTCGTAACAATGTTTGTTGCCATGGAGAGTGCAAGGCCGAAACTCGGTTGAAAATTGCCTCTAGTCATCCATCTGGGCGATCCCAAAAAATTAATGAAATCGTAGCGAACAAGCTCAGGGGCCAATAGCGATACGAGATCGGCGAGGGTCCACGCTAGTATACAAATTCAGCAAAGGGAACAACTCCCCGGAAAATGTCTATTCACCCATGGCACAAACGGTATGAGGATTACCCACTGTCGATCTGGGAAGAGGGCCCAAGCCCTCCGAATGACGATGAGATCGCTGAGCAACATCTTCACTGAGGATGAATAGACGCATAATCTGACGGCGACGGATTCACCCACAGGAAAGCATCCCGTCCAGGTGCCGATGATGGTCGAGTTCCTCAATACATCGTTCGCCAACACTGGTTTCTCCGACGGCGGATAATCGACATCTAGGATGAGACCCTTCCGGATCAACACAAAAAATATGGCAACTTGAGTTCCAGCATCCAAACTGGCGAGGAGGACGTTGATGACGGTCACTACGAACATGGCTGACGTCGCGCGGTTGGATAATCCTCGCCGCCTGTCAAATTTCAAGTCTTGCTGAAACAAGGGGTTTTTGGCAGGAAGGAGAAAATGAACACAAAGATAACGACGGATGGAGAGAAGAGTACCACAAACACTCCTGTTATAGAACTTGTGGATGACCCCGAGACTGCAAGCGGGAGAACGCACCATAGAAGAAAACGAAAATCGACAATGCCTCGACACATCACAAGTACTAGACATAACCAAAACTCAGAAGCTCGCCTTCGACGAGCATCATGGATGAGTCGTAAATCAACAAGGCGATGCGAGGCCCAGCCGCAAGCCAGTGAAGCCACCCAGGCCTATATAATTCCTTCCCTCTCAACAAGGCCCGATGTCATGCCAGAACCCTCCCATATGAGGCTATGTCACTGTGATAGATGGCCTGAAATATCCATCGGAACTTTTGACACTCGCCGATTCTGCAACCAGTTCCAATAGCTCTACTCCACCTTTGCAATGATGGAGGCAGCGTTGACGGCTGACTTTTATTCGTGAGCGCGCTACGTACATAGTAATTTCTTGTCTGCGGGGTGGTGCTGACAAACATTCTTCGCGCTTGTCTAATTGTCCATCTGGTTGTAGATACCATCCGTTTCTGGACATCGTCGCCTGGTTCAATTAGAAGTGAGCCTTTCAGTTGCCGGCCACCTCACCAACCCACCAGTACTCAGTATTTGACGCTGTCGATGTAGCTTTGATCCACTTGTTGAATGGGCCTGCGTCGGAGCACGACATCTATCGATGGAACAATTCCCGTGCAAGCTCTCCTTTATGACGACGAAGAGGTCTGTGCTAGCCAAGAGGGGGTAGGAATCTACGACGGGTGCGTCAGCTCTCCTCTCGTGCTGCATTGCATCCAATGATAAACCAGCCTCCAGAAAGCACCAGACCACCAAGCAGGCACCGTTTCCGCCTCGACACACCGTCTGTTCTACATAGATGCTCGAAACGCATATACCCACTCTTTCACTCTCGATCTGTCGGACATCACCCGAACGGAATATTACGCAGGGCTATTCAAGTCGTCTCCTAAAATCACTCTCCACCTGTCTGGAAACTCGGCTGCATCAGGGCAAGGTCAAGCAAACGGAGAGAACGGAGAGATCGTCGGATTCGAGAGTTGGGAGTGTGAGGTCTGTGCGTATCGGAATCCACCTGGACTCAGTCCTGCGGCTGCCCGAGTCTGCGCATTATGCGGCGTGCCTCGGTCTTCCGCTCCTTCTTCCGCCGCTTCCCAACATCGATCGGCATCCCTTCCTCCTTCATCTATATCGACACCCCGGCCGACCCCCAGCGGGCTGGTCTCCGTCGCCTGCCCAGCGTGCACCTTCCTCAACCATCCCTCCCTTTCTCAGTGTGAGATATGCTCGACGGAGCTCCCTCGCCCGGCTGCCCTTCCCATTATGAAGTCCGCCCCGAGTTCTCGACATTCTTCCCCCGATTCAGACGGTGGAGACGCGGTCGCAGCCCGGATGATCAAGCTCAGCTTTCGCAGAGGTGGTGAAAAACCATTTTATACCGTTTTGAAGAGATGTCTACAGAGTAAAGCATGGGAGGTGCGCATATAGGCTGCTTGGATGACAACTGGGGCTTATACATTAAACGTAGGTTGCTGGAATCGGCGCACGTCCGCTTCATCCATTGAAGAGTTCCGAAGCGGTACTGGCAGAACAGAGGCACACCCCTGGAATTTGTGCGTAACAATTTCAAGGGGTCGAATTATAGCTTACTGTCTATGCAGCTGGCATTCTCCAAACAGTCGAAGACTCTACCCAAGGTCGGGAAACAGGGATGCAAAGCGCGCTGCAAGACCTCGAGGCACTCATGATCAAAGCAAAGGACATGGTCCGCCTCGCCGCAGAGCTCAACGAGAAGCTGACTGCTGCTTCCACCTCCAAGACGGCATCCCATACACCAGCGCTTGATTCACAATCCGCATTGTCATCTCGCGCCTCTCCGTCTCCTTCACATTCACCGGCGCCGTTCTCTCCCATAAACGAACCAGAAGAAGCCACCTTTATCCGCTCTTCCCTCTCCCAGCTCGGGCTGCAGATGTCGAATGCGCCGGTGACGTTGGATATGATCAAGGACGAGCGAAAGTGGGTCGAGGAGCTCGCGAGAGAGCTGGCGGGGGTTCTTCAGGGTTCGAATGATCGTGATGCTGGCGGGATCATGCGAGATCGCGGGATCATTGCGCTGGACGAAGTCTGGGGAGGGTGGAATCGCGCCAGAGGTGTCGGTACGTGCCCCTTTTGTCTTCTGCTTGCGTTTTTAATAACGTTTGTCGCGCATATATTCAGCACTGATACCGCCCCAAAACCTCCTCCTTGTCATTCCCCATCTTCCGCTGTACACGACGCCCCCCCTTCAGACACGCACGCTGTCGTCGGGACTGAGGGTGCTGCACACGCCGATGTATTCGCATACGGCTTTTGCGGCGCGGTTGAGTGGGATGCTGGTGATGGGTGGTCCGAAGACGACGGGTGAGATTGCGCGCGAGGAAGGGGTGACGGTGGGGCTCGCGGCGGAGATGATTGAGGGGGCGGAGGGTGATGGGGATGTTTGTAGGGATGATGTGGGGCGGACGAGCATTGGGATCGGGACGGAGGGAGGTGGGGGTGTTGGAGGGACTGGGGAGGTCAGATGGTGGAACAATCTATTTGTGGCTTATGTATGGGATGGACAGGTGTAATATCGAAGCCTGGGATACATCATGATCGATTTCGGACGACACCAGGTATCGAGACGATTGTAGTACGTTTACAGGGAAAACAACCATGTCGCCTGCTGCAAGAACGCTCCATTCGTTTCTTCAAGGAGGAGATTGTACTCTGGTTGGAACTAAGTAATAAATATCGTCAGACCAACCCACTTGTGAGTCGCCCAATCACTCGCTTGGGCATAGGCCCGTTATCTCAATGCCCTTCATCACGAGCGCCGCACCCACCATGTTAGCTCGGCGATAGGCGAAGATGCCCTGTCCCTTTATGTGGCGTCCAGATATTGGAGGAGTATTGCTTGCTCAAGTTCAACTTCTAGCGGCCACGTACGCAGAGACCATCCGACATTGTCGAGGACGAAAATCAAGAAATATGTCGGTATGTTTCAATGAGGTCATCAAAGCCAAGTTGGATGGGGGAGTCAAACAGACGAGCGGCTATCGAGCGAGCTCCTTCCCGGCGATTGTGCGGTCTCTGTCTGGCAAAGATGTGACCTAGAAACCGGTACCGACGACGGGCCAACGACGAGCGAGACGAAGGAGCAGGCGAGTACTAAGGCCTAAGGTTCCGACTTGTAATCTGCCAGCACACCCCCCAAACATGGGTCGGGCTGACAGAGAAGATGAGACACTCTTGATCGGGGACACGCTCTCGTTGTCCTCACAGGTTTCAACTTACGTTCACGACCGACTCTAATCATTCGTGACGAAACATCTCAACGCCTGGCATCCAGCGGGAGGCACCTCGTCAAGCTCCGTGGTGATGTTGATTTGCCGAAATTTATAGCTATGTTGCCGAAGGAGGTCCGGGTGGGCATTACGAGCGATTGGGATATCGATGAAGTCAAGGGTTTTGCTGGTACGTTATGGTCATGGCCTCCCTTTAGGGGTTGGATGTTCACTTGTACAGGTTGTTTCGACGAGGCTGCTCGCAGTATCCTCCATAACTCTCCCGAGGTGGTACTCATCCAAGAAGATGTTATTTTGTACCTACCTATAATCACCTGCCCACAACCTGATCCCCGGGAGCAACTATTTCGAACCGCGCAAACCCAGTGAACACTTGGCGTTTGGGATATTTATGTGCATAGCATCCATTCGAATACATATATTCTTTCCGTTGGCAAAAAAGGGAGAAGGAATGGTGGAGTACTGAAAAGTCGGGCGGAAGGAGGAGTCAAGGTTATATTCAAGTTTGTTCGGGTGACATCACGTATCAAGGAGATTATACGATCATGTCGACTGCTGCAAGAACGCTCCATTTGTTTCTTCAACGAGGAGATTATACTCTGGTTGGAACTAAGTGATAGATATCGTCAAGAACAATGCAGTTGTGAAATTCGCCCAATCACTTACTTGGGCATAGCTCAAATGAGGATCATCGAGGAGCTTTGCGGAGTACTCTGCCTCCTCTTTGCTGATGACGGTTGTGTTGGAATAGCAAGCTGCCATGAGCCAACCATTCAGAGCTGCGCCTTCACCTCCGTTCCACGCAGCCACCAATTTCCGCGTACCGACTCTTTTCGGTGCTTCGTTTATTCTCTCGTTTTATGTACTAACTAAATATGTATTTCCTTTTGTCTTCGATACATTTTATCGCTACCAACTATTTACAATAGTCTACGGAATCCTCTTGCTTATAAACGAACATTTTCGTAGCTATTCCTCAGTCCTTTGTGCTAAGACAAAGACTGAGGTAAGATCTCGTTTACTTATTCACGAAACTCTTTATTTATTAAATACCTAGCTAGTTGTCTAGGTGAATATATAGTCCTTTGTGCTAAGAAAAAGACTGAGTTCGTTGTCTAGAATATTACAGGTTGGCCGAAATGCAAGACCAGATGTCAGTAGCATGATATGACATTGCCTATCCAGCGTGTTGAACAGGGATGCAGCCTCGTCAACCGTGGCGCCAACTACACATAAACTGAGACTCAGCGGAAAGAAAGGCAAATGAAATAGGATGGCAATCTTACGCGTCACGAGTCCATGATTCTGCAAGTAGGGCTGCACGCCGTCACCGTAATATACGGGTATACGGTACCCGTCATACGGTTACGGCCCCGTCGCCGTCAGGCTTTCGCTCCGCACATTGACGGTACGGGTGCCGGTACGGTTTGCCACC
>Ga0307516_10005371_pt1 | contig 15397 bp, 21 predicted proteins | sample 19_EM_MG_FD_203310 | JGI IMG/M metagenome (GOLD analysis project Ga0307516, IMG submission 203310) | Populus trichocarpa ectomycorrhiza microbial communities from riparian zone in the Pacific Northwest, United States - 19_EM | ecosystem: Host-associated > Plants > Roots > Unclassified | place...
CGTTGGCCGTCCTAGCCAAACGCAACCCTGATTTCAGGGTTGTGTTCCCGTGGTATGGCGACTGGTTGTTGGCCGCGAGTTACTTGCCTCTCGCCAAGTCAAATGGTTTCATCAAACTTGGCTCACGCCGTGTAGAGAACCGGTTTAAGAAGTTGGGTCTTCTGTAAATACTATCTCCTATGCTTCGTCTATGCGCTTCCGTTATACAGGTTTTGGTAAACGGTGGCGTCCGGATTTCCTCGAAACGCCGCCTTTGTCAAAGTGATCGAAAAAAAAACCAGGTCCTTCAGGTCCTGCGCGGACGAGCACCGCATAGATCTGACATTTTGGGAGGTAGAAACTAGGCCATACCATCACGCGCACCCACCAGTGTACTACTGCAGGAGTCATTTGAGTGGCATCGATTAGGTATTCGTGCCACAGAGGCTTATAGGACGGAAATATTTTGGTTCCGATGTGGAGTGATGTGGGCTGATGCGGTCCAGCACGTGCACGCCGACAATATCATATCGTTCCCTGTCGCTCCCTGTCGCTCTTCCCTCATACGAGACTTTCACTTCGCGGATACGGCGACGAGCTAGGTCGCATCCAACACCGGTCTTACACTCAATACCACCTTGAACCCGAGGATGAAGGCCGCCCTCGATTCTGGTGAATATCGAGCACAAACTCCCGCTCGTCCTATCAATGGCGCTGACGTTCCAGTAGGATTTGCCTCTTACCTGTGGATAAAGCGCACACAGGAAGATATACCGCGTAGGCTTGATGACATTTCCAAGCAATTCCCCGGCGCAGGGTGGAAGAATCTACCCCAAGAACTCGTAGATGAGATCCTAGGCTACCTCCTGGATTACCGGCGCGCGTTGAAGGCGTGCTCCCTGACGTGCAAGCTCTTGTTCGGTGCAACGCGGCCCCTCATTCACCAACGACTCGTTTGCGTGGATTCTGGACCGGACCCCAATAAACCGAAGGGATACCTGTTCACTCGTCACAAGAGAGATCCCAGAACCTTTGAACGATTAATCGACGCAGGTCGATCTGGTGTTCTATGCCACACCCGACAGCTTACGTTCAAGCCGAAACGCGCCTCTCTTCTGCCACGTCTCGATCCGAGGGACATGCAAGAGTACCTCCCACACCTTCGGTCGATCACCAAGTTGCATACTCTCACTTTTAACAGCTTTTATCTCCCCCCATTTATCCCGGTTTTCAATGAATATTTCGGCACCTTCACCAACACTCTACGATACCTCGACATCAGAAGAGCTGACTACGCGGAACAATACCTCTTGTATATCATATGCCAGTTCCCTCTGCTGGAAGACCTTACCATCGTGTCCCCAGCCAGCCAAGTCGGTCCATACCTCGGGGACCCCGTCCCAACGATCACGCAGTCGCCACCGCTTCGAGGCGAGCTAGTGTTGACGCAAGGAGTCTCTAGGGGACTCTCCGAGGGCCTCGCGGCGCTCCCTGGTGGACTCAACTTCCGCTCATTGGGATTGTCCTGGTGTGAGCACCCACGAGCCGTCCTTGCGGCGTGCAGCCACACTATGACATCGGTATCTTACTTGTGGCGAGTGCAATACGACAGTGAGTCAAACCCCTCAACTCAGGTGCACGTTGCGACCTAACCGTCGGGGACCATAGAGATCCCGCTGGACCTCGGGCAAAACGTGGTGCTCGAAAGATTGGAATTGAACATCGTAATGACCAGTCTCTCATCGGTCCACGAATGGATCTACCGGACGCTCCAAACAATAACTTCGCCCGTGTTCAACGAATTCGCGATTCGGCTTCTGGTCTCGGGGCACCCGTGGGATCCGATGAACCGTGACGGTTGGGGGGTCGTGGACGCGTCGTTGGATGCCCTAGCCAAACGTCATCCTGATTTCAGGGTTGTATTCATGGGGTATGGCGACTGGGCGTTTGTCGAGGGTCTCTTGCCTCTTGCCAAGTCAAATGGTTTGATCAGGCTCGGCCCACATCTTGTGGAGAGCCGGTTTGATAAGTTGCGTCTTGTGTAAATACTCTCTGTTATGCTTCGTCCGTGCACTTCCGTTTGTACGGGTTTTTGGTAGCTTCGTCTATGCTCTCCCGGAATCACGTCGTCGTATCGTGCTTTTAAACTTTGTCGTGAACCTCCGAACGGCCGGAATGGCGTTGGAGTTGAATGGTCTGTCCCGAGTACTGCTGCCAGGCTGTTCCTCTACGGGGACGAGGTCATGGAGGCGGTCTCGTCGTGACATCAGTTGGGGGCGCGGGGCCCGGCACTGAGACCGTTGGCTAGGCGTCGGCCCATAGGTCGTACAACAACTTCCGCAGCATAGAAAAATCCGAGTCCACGTCCGACAACGGGGACCCCGCGAGTGCTGCAGCACAGGGAACTGGAATCGATTGAAAGGTTGTCCCCGGGGGTTGAGTCCGAACCGGAGAGTACCCCATCTCTAGTTTGTCACCCCGGCGCACAGCTAGGTACCCACCGTTCGCACATTTACTTACCCCTCGTTGACTGCAGGAGCCATTTGAGTGGCATCGATTATTTGTGCCACAGAGGCTTCTGAGCCTGACGGGAATCTTTTGGTTCCGAGTCCGGGAGTGATGCCAAGCGACGCGGGCCGACGAGTCTAGCCACGTGGACGTCGGCAATATCGTTCCCCTGTCGTTCTTCCCTCATACGAGACTTCCACTTCGCGGGTACAGCGACGGGCCGGGTCGCATCCAACACCAGTCTTACCCCCCACACCACCTTGAACCCGAGGATGAAGGCCGCCCGCGATTCTGGTGAATATCAAGTGGAAACTCCCGCTCATCCTATCAATGGTTCTGACATTCCCGTAGGGTTTGCCTCTCGTATGTGGATAAAGCTCACACAGGGCGATATAACATGTAGGGTCGGTGACATCTCCAAGCAATTCCCCGGTGCAGGGTGGAAGAACCTGCCCCAGGAGCTCGTGGACGAGATCCTAAGCTACCTCTTTGATAACCTGAGGGCGTTGAAGGCGTGCTCCCTAGCGTGCAAGCTCTTGTTCGGTGCAACGCGACCTCTCATTCACCAACGACTCGTTTGCGTGGATTCGGGACCGGACCCTCATAAACCGAAGGGATCCCTGTTCAGTCGTGGCAAGAGAGGTCCCAAAACCTTTGAACGATTGATCGACGCAGGTCGCGCTGGTGTTCTATGCTACACCCGACACCTCGCATTCAAGCCGAAACTCAACTCTCTTCTGCCACGTCTCGATCCGAGGGACATGCAAGGGTACCTCCCATACCTTCGGTCGATCACCAAGTTACATACTCTCACTCTCGACACCTTTTTTCTCCCCCCGTTTACCCCGGTTTTCAACGAATATTTCGGCATGTTCGCCAACACTCTACGACACCTCGACATAAGAAGAGCCGACTGCCCGAAACAATACCTCTTGTACATCATATGTCAATTCCCACTACTGGAAGACTTGACCATCGTGGCCTTACCCAGCCAACGCACCCCATACGTTGGGGACCCTGTTCCAATGATCACGCAGTCACCACCGCTTCGAGGCGAACTAGTTTTGATCCAAGGAGTCTCTGTGGGGCTCTCCGAAGGCCTTGCAGGACTCCCTGGTGGACTCAACTTCCGCTCATTGGGATTGACCTGGTGTGAGCATCCACGAGCCGTCCTTGCAGCGTGTGGCCACATTGCAACGTCTATATCTTATTTATGGCGATGGGAACACGACTGTGAGTCAAACCCCTCAATTCAGGTACACGTTGCGAGATAACCGTCGGGGACCATCGTAGACATCTCGCTGGACCTCAGGCGAAGCGTGGTGCTCGAAAGATTGGAATTGAACATCTCAACGCCCGGTCTCTCGTCGGTCCACGAATGGATCCACGAGACGCTCCATTCAATAACTTCGCCCGTGTTCAACGAATTCGCGATTCGGCTTCTGGGCGTGGGGTTCCCGCGGAATCCAATGAACATTACTGGTTGGGGGGCCGTGGACGCGGCGTTGGACGTCCTAGCCAAACGATATCCTGATTTCAGGGTTGTGTTCACGGGGTATGGCGACTGGTGGTTTGTCGCAAGTTACTTGCCTCTTGCCAAGTTAAATGGTTTGATCAGACTCCGCTCACCTCTTCTGAAGAACCGGTTTGAGAAGTTGGATCTTCTGTAGATATGTTCTACCAACTTCATCCATACTCTTTCGTTTTTACGGTTTTTTGTAAACGGTGGGGTCCGTATTTCCTCGAAACGCCGCCTCAAAGTGATCGGACGGGTGTCGAGAAAATCCCCACCTTCGATGTCGAGGTCTAAGGGCCCATCGAGGCAGCCTCCACATCACTCTAGTTCGGCGGTTCGAAAGCACAATCCCTGGAGGGCCGTGATACGGTACCGAACTCCTCTCAGTCGCGTCGCGATTTTTTGCATTTTTAACTTGTCTGTAGACTCTAGAGCCGATTGAGTTCTCTTCGTGTTTATGAATCGTGATCTTGCTGGTCAGGCAACAGAAATTCGGTACGTACAACCGCCGTCACTGTATTCAATACGGACCAAAGCCAAGGTCCGTCGGGAGTCCGCGTGGTGATTCCGATTGAACTGCTGTGTAGTTGAACGGGTTAAGCGAACGCAGGTTCCCCATCCCGACCTATCCTTCCGCACGCGTGAATTTGGAGGGAAGCTTGCGGGAAGATGGACGGGTTAGGTATGATGTATCTGGTAGCTCTTGGCTGGCTATTCTCGGGTTAGAAGGGGGACGCCTCCCCGGTGCTGTGACTTCTGTATAAGAAAGACCCACCGTCTCCCAGGTACCGTGCCCCTCGCTGGCGCGGTGGAGGGTGGGGTGGTCTCACGGGGAACAAATCAATCTATTGTCCAAGGTCTTACAGATCTGATGGGCCCCCGAGGCTACTTCAGAATGATTCCATCGTATAAGTTGCCGATATCATGATATTGCAAAGCTCGCGAAACCCGCCTTTGAACAACGCCTGGCTGGGAGATCACCACGAATATATGTTTACGGTCGGAACCCACAGTTCATCGACATCACTAATGGAACGTTCAAATAAAGAGGCGTAAGGGGTCCGGAGATTATTGAACTCAGCCCTCAATACGTTCGACTCTTCCCCGCGGGTGGTGACCGGTGACATCCGAGTGCACTTCATAATACGCTCGAGGAGACGGCCTTTATGCACGTAGCAATTGAACACGGCCTTTGAGTGCCCTTCCATGCACGTGGTCCAATTAAGCGGCGAACCCACCTGACCTGGAGGTGGAGCTCCCGACCGGGTATAAAAATACATCCATGCATTCGTTCCCCCCATCTTTCCGACCTCCCCTCCTTCCTTCTTCCTCCTCGCCATGCCGGGTGTCTACTCCCACAAGTTCGATAACGTTTTCTTCAACGGCGAGGTAGCGATTAATACCGGCCTGTTCATCAATGGAGAATGGGTCGACTGTTCTTCGGGAACATTCATAGAGTACGCTGCCCCCCTTCCTCTATCTCTCCAAACTCACGCTGGCCCTTTCTTAATCGTAGTGTCGTAAATCCCTCGACCGGCAAGCTCTTGACCAAAGTCTCTGCGGGTAGCGCTAAGGATGTCGACCTCGCCGTTGCGGCCGCCCAGAAGGCCTTCGACACCGTCTGGGGTTCCAATTCCTCGTCCGCCAAGCGTGGAAGGCTCCTCAACAAACTCGCAGACATTATGGAGTCCCATTTCAATGCGCTTTGTGCCGTCGAGGCTTTGGACAACGGTTCGCTCTCTTCATCTAATCTGTTCGGATCAACCTTGTAACCGACACCGGAACTTGCCGGGTGGCGCAGGTAAAACCTTCGAATGGGCCAAAAACGCAGACGTTGCCTTTTCGATCAGTACCCTCAGATACTATGCTGGTTGGGCCGACAAGATCCACGGTCAGACCATCGAGACCGACCATAGGAAGCTCGTCTACACCATCCATGAGCCATTCGGTGTCGTGGGTCAGATCATTCCCTGGAACTTCCCTCGTACGTTCCTCTCGCGATTTGCCCTCCCGTCGAACGTGCTGTCCAACGCATTTGTTTTCCCAGTCTTGATGTTGTGCTGGAAGATCGGCCCCGCTCTCGCCACCGGAAACACCATCGTCATGAAGCCCTCCGAGTTGACTCCCTTGACTGCCCTCATGGCCGCCGACATGATCCACGAAGCTGGCTTCCCCCCCGGCGTCTTCAACCTTATTGTCGGATACGGGGACACCGTGGGTCAGGCCATCACCGAGCACCGTGGTATCGACAAGGTCGCGTTCACTGGTTCGACCCTCGTCGGCAGGAAGATCATGGAGGCCGCTGCCAAGAGCAACCTCAAGAATGTCACTCTAGAGCTGGGTGGAAAGAGCCCGAACATCATCTTCAACGATGCAAATCTCGAGCAGGCCGTTAACTGGGCCGCTCACGGTGTCTTGTGAGTCTCCTGTCATACTGTGACGGTTGAGATTGATCGAATTGTCGTTTAGTTGGAACCATGGCCAAACCTGTTGCGCCGGTACTCGTATCTTTGTTCAGTCTGGAATCTACGACAAATTCCTTGCCAAGTTCACCGAGAGGATCAAGGCCATCAAGGTCGGCGATCCCTTTGCCGAGGACACTCACCAGGGGCCACAGGTCTCTCAACTCCAGTACGACGTACGTTCGCCCTCATTCCACTCCACAATGAAAATAACGGGATGTGATCTCTCTAGCGCATTATGTCATACATCGAGTCTGGCAAGAAGGAGGGTGCCAACCTCCATGTTGGCGGTGGGCGTGTTGGAGAGGAGGGTTACTTCATCGAAGTATGTCCACTACTTTTTCCTCCGTTCTGTGTCGCACCGGGGCTCACCCACCCGTCTGATCCGTCTAGCCTACAATTTTCACCGGGACCACGCCGGACATGAAGATCGTCCAGGAGGAGATCTTCGGCCCCGTTGGTGTTCTCATCAAGTTCGATGACGAGGAAGATGTTATCCGCCAGGCGAACGACACCCTCTACGGTCTCGCCGCTGCGGTCTTCACCCAAGACATCAACCGCGCCTTGGAGACTGCCAGAAAACTGAAGGCCGGAACTGCCTGGATCAACTGCGTCAACACGTTGGAACCCAACGTGCCGTTTGGAGGATTCAAACAAAGTGGAAGTACGTATTATCCCCTTCTCCCGTGCCCCCACCCCCGAATACGATTTTGACTACTTCCGATCCACAGTTGGTCGTGAGTTGGGAGAGTATGCGCTGAACAACTACACCAACGTTAAGGCGGTGCACATTAACCTCGGCCACAAGATGTAAGTTTGTTGTGGTAGCGAACGCGCAAGCGTGTTTGTGTTTGTGGAAAGGATGGGTCCAAAACTACCCCCGACCCGCCAGTTCTGGTTTTCTACCCCCGTTGTGTACGTGTATCAAAAGTTTTTGACGGACGCTGTATTTTACTCGACATATTCCTTGTCGCCATTCCACCGTTGCCCTGCCCCCTGAACGTTGAACGCTGACATTTGTAAACGGAACGCTTTGGAAGCAGACCGGACGGTTCGCAGACCGGGACCGATAGATCCGAAGCCCAGGTCACCTTTTCTTCCATCCCCCTGGCCAGCCCTTGAACCCCATGACCGGCGGAGACCGGAGTTTTAAACCTTGTTTTGTTTACGTCCGCGAATCTCACATTCCGTCCCATGTCATGGGGACTGCCCGCCGCCTGGCCGGGTCGTGTCGGCAATATGTCGTTTACGACTTGGGGGTACGGTCGGTGCGAGGCTTTGAAGTATAACGCTCCCTTGCCCCCTCGAGCCACCTACTTTCCGTGTTTTCTGCTGGCCGAGGATCTATGTCAAGGGTTGGAGTGGACGCGGCGCCCTGCGGACGGAGTGGTCGCTTAACAGGTTTGAAGGCTGTGCCCGTAGGCGAGAGAAGATCAGTGGGGTCCCGACTGTGCGCGTGGGCGCTTGGGATGCCGCGACACTTTCGGGTTCGGATGATTCCCATTCCGGAGGAGTCGTTTGGCGTGTCGCCAGCCGTTCGGGGTTGCGGATGGAAACCGAAACACGGCGCGACGGTGTTGTACCTCCTTGCGCGCGTTCGGGGTACGGGTTTCCTCCAGAGGTCGCGTGTGGGAACGCGCACGGGCATCTCAATCACGGCTGGACAGGTGAGGAAGGGAGTGAGGTACATGTGGTGATTATTGGGGATCGTAATGGTCAGGAGTGGCATTCCTCACGAGAGGCGTTGCCCCTGGAGATTGATATTGGTGGTCTGGCTGAGGCCGCATCCGCCCGGGTGCATCGATGACAGTTTTGAGATATTTTGGGACCGAGCCATCAAACTCACGCTATCAGTGTCGCCCTCAGTTGCGAAACCTTGAAGGCAATTGGTTGACGTCGATGTTCCCCTCAACCGGTGGCGTTTCCCCCCCTTTAGGCAGGAGGGACCGTGACGCGCTTCCTGGACGTCAGGTATGGGCATTCGTGCGTGTAGGAGGAATGACAACAAGCTTGTTCGGAGAGTGCGAAGGATCAGCCGACGAGGAAAGAAAAGTAGCGAGCTCCAAATATCCAAGAATCTCGGTATGCAACAACTCCAGGACCCAACAAGCGCGCGAGGAGAGCGCCCGGTCGTAACCTTTTTTGCGTGTGAGAGCAACGAGTGGCTCCCCCCCAGCACGTTGCTCTCCCGCCAAGGGTTTCAGCTTCAGGTTCCGCCCTCTCCCCCCATTGTCCCCTATGCTTTCGGATTTTCAATTTCCTTGAACATAGCTACCCGGTAGATTGTACACGCCCGGATATTTTCTCCCGGAATGCCTCCGCCTATGGGGCGGGCGTGGAGCGGCACGGCGGGTGCCAGATCAACGCCATCAGTGGCTCGAGTATACAGTACGCTTCACGGGTTTCAACGTATTCCGTGTATTGGACGTCGGTCATGATCCCAAGGGCCATGCCCACCGCGCCGTGCCGATCCCGCACTGCCGATTTAAATTTCGCATGGGCATAACGACCTTTACCAAACCGAATTTCTCTCTTTAGAACGCCCAAGGTTCGCAATCGTTTAAGAGGCCGAGCCTGTGTGGGTGGTTCTACCTTCACCTCGCCTTGCGGCTCGTGTGACTCTCCTGCTACCCTTCGTGTCCTACTCCCGGTACCACTCGATTCGACCATCACCAAATTTACCTTCCGTCGGGATGTTCTGGACATCGGTGTTCGGACTGGCAGCCTTCTTCATCTCTCTGGCCGTCCTCCGAGTCCTCCGGTTCTTCTGGAGATGTGCCACATCGCCCCTACACGAACTTCCCGGACCTGTCTCTACGAGCTGGCTCTATGGTAATGTTCGGGAGTTTACAGAGGCGGGGCAGTCCGTGCTCTGGGACCACTGGACCGAAATCTATGGGAACACGTTCAAGTTCTCGACTTTCTTCAACGTGAGCCCCCTGTCTTCCTTCCCAGTATCCGGCTACGTCATGGTGGTTTTGACCGTGCTCACCGTGTTTGTTTGTCCCAGGCCCCTGCTTTGTATACCACGGATTCGAGCGCCATGAATTACATCCTCGCTCACCAGGACGAGTTCGTGAAGCCGACGGATATCAAGATAGCGTTGACACTCTTGGGAGAAGGTACGACCCGTCCGATCGCGTTTGTCGGTTCGCATTACGTGATTTGCTGGCGCTAAACTCCCGGTCCCATAGGTCTCGTCTTTGCCGAAGGTCATACACACAAGAAACAGGTTTGTCCAACTCCGCGTATCCACCAGGGAAATGCCTTCTCATCCGGTCGTTCTTCCTCCCCTCCCCGGCTACCCAGCGACGTATTATGGTGATTCAATTGAGTTCATTCTGGGTGTCCCCTAACTCAAACGTGACCTTCCGTAGAGTCCCGCGTTCGGCCCTGCACAAATTCGTTCGTTGATCCCCGTTTTCAACGACAAAGCGCTCCAGGTCTGATCTTTCTCCTGTCGTTTTTCGTTGGCGCGCACCCCTGACCGGTTAAGCGCCACCAGATGTGTGAACTTTGGCAGTCGCAAATCCACGACAGCCCATCCGATGGCGTGACGACGGATGTTCTCGCTGCTATGAATCGCGTAACGCTGGACATCGTCGGACTTGCAGGTGAGGTACCTTCCGATCTCTCTCGCTCCCACGTCCTGTCACTACGCGCCGGTTGGATTGTTGGATCGAGGTCCTGACTCGGATCCTGTGTTCTTTGCTTCTCCAGGGTTTGGATACAACTTTGATGCGCTAAAATCCCGGGAGGATGACCTCAGCAGCGCGTTTGATGCGATTATGAAGACGGACAGCTCACCGGCTCAGTCGACCGTTATTCCGTTGATTGGGAGTATTGCCCCGTGGATCATCTCCATCGTAAGCTCGTACCGCCCTCGGAATCATCATCTTGTTGGCTGACTCGAACCTGCGTTAGCCTTTCGGAGTTAATAAGACCCGGCACCGGGCTAAAGCCATTATGGACAAGATGGGGATGGAGATCATTCAAGAGCGGAAGCAGATCCTCATCCAAGAGGAAGCGAACGGCACTAAAGACGCCGCCGGCAAAGACCTATTGACTTTGCTGATTCGAGCGAATGTTCGCGATAAGGATGGCATGTCTGACGAAGCCGTGCTCGCCCGTAAGTCCTTGTTCTTTCACTCGCTCCACGGGGTTGATCGGTTTATCCGTTTTCTAGAAATACCCACGTTCCTGATAGCCGGACACGAGACGACGAGTGCCGCGCTCAGTTGGACCCTGTTTGGGTTGAGCGCGAACTTTGAGGCTCAGAGGAAGCTCAGGGAAGAGCTCTTGACGCTCAACACCGACTCGCCGACGATGAGTGACCTCAAGGATCTCAAGTACTTGGATATGGTCGTTCGGGAGGCGTTGAGGCTTTGGTCGCCCATCTCGAGTTCAAAGCGGGTCGCCGTTCAGGATGTGTTGCTCCCGTTGAGAGATGGACGGGTCCTCAAGCTGAACAAGGGTGACGAGGTTCGGGTACCAATCCACCCGATGAACACGGCGAAAGACGTTTGGGGAGAAGACGCTGCCGAATTCAAGTATGCGATTTCCTAGCAGCTCACAGTCTCCAGCTGATCATTCTGTTTGTTTATTTTCGCAGTCCGGACCGATGGAAGTCCATCTCCGAAGCCGCGATGGATACCCCTGGTATCTGGGGAAACCAAATGACGTTCATGGGTGGCTCTCGGGGTTGCATCGGGTTTCAGTTCGCCGTTTATGAGTAAGTGGAGTCCCTCAACCGCTCTACGTTCCCGGTCGCTGACCCTGTACTTTGTTCTTTTACAGGATCAAAGCCGTTCTCTACGCCTTGGTTCGGAGGTTTGAGTTTTCGTTGACGTTGCCGGCAGACGCCGTGATCTGGTCCAACATCCCTGCCATTCGAAAGGCTTACATCAAGGGTTGTGAGGACAAGGGTCCACGTTTGCCTCTGCGCATAAAGCCTTACGTCGAGCCTTAACCCGGCGTTCCGTCTACCCTGCTCTCTTCTTTGCTTTATTATTATTTCCCTTGAGTTTGCCGCACACCGCGATTACGCTACGTTTAACTAGTTCGAAACCTATCACCGGTATTATTGCTTTACGCGTCTACTCCAATTGTATAGAATTCCTTGTTTCTTATTTTCTGTATCCCTTGCCTCTGTAATTATCGCCGTAACGAGAGGACGCTCGCGTTCGGGGGTGTGGGTTTGCCGACATTCACTGAGAATAGCCTACGCGCCAATGCGTTTAATTTGACGGTACGGAGGTTAAATTTGTTCGTTCCACTGGGGTGGCGTTCAAAGCGCTCGGAACGGCGGTGTCTGGCTCGCGCTCAACTCCGATCAGATGGGCCGATTCCAACCTCTCCCTCACATCTTCGGGCCGGCCTCCTACTCCTCCCAGGCGATGGCGAAAAAGAAAGCGCCCGCCGCGAAGGCCAAGGCCAAAGCCGAGAAAAAAGCTCGAACGGCCCAGAAAGTCGAGAAGAAAGAGAAGAAGAAAGCGGGAAAGTCGAAATTCGTCGACGAGGAGGATGATAATCAGGATCTGGAAGGGATCCTTGATCAAGTGAGTTTTTTCGTTCGTGTGTGAGATTTGCTCATGTGTTTTGTGGTAGTAGATGAAAAGAGAGTGGGAGGAGGCGCATAAGGTTACTGAAGAGCTGGTGGAAGGACCACCCAGTCGGCGGGCGAACGCGACATTTACGGCTTCGCCTGATGGAGTGAGTGCGCTGCTTATGCGATGTACCCGGAGGCTTAGCCAAGGAACTGCGGTTAGAACTACATATGGGCAATTGGGGGTGAATTCTTCAGTGACGACGGCAAGGCGGTGAGTTGACATTGAAACTCGATGTCTCCCCAGTGGGCGATTGCTGCTGATCGCGATTGGTTTGGGCAGTACTTTTATAATGACGTGTTCCGCTACTCCCCCGAGAAGGTAAGGTTTCTGCTTTTGGCACCCGCAACAAGGCAAGAGATCTTACGAATGAACAAGGACGAATGGCGAAAGTTCGTCTCACCGACGTGCCCTGGGCCTAGATCCGCTCACGCGGTGGTCGCTACTTCCGCGGGGGGTGGGAAACTGTTTTTGTTCGGTAAGATTTCCCAAACCTCTCCTCGCCAAAGTTTGGAGCCAACTCAGTTACGTCGCGCCGCGGGGGGCGCTGTTAGGCGGGGAGTTTTCGTCCCTATATCAGAACAGTTTCCATCACTACAGAGATTTCTGGTGTTTCGACGTTTCAACTCAGTCGTGGGATCGTATTGAAACTAAGGTTCGGCCCACCGCCCGATCAGGACACAGGTATGTGACTTGTGGTGGTCTGTATATTCCCTTCTCTGATTGCCGGAGGGTAGGATGGCTGTTTGGAAGCATTATATCGTTCTTTTCGGTGGTTTCTATGATCCGGGGTATACCAGTGCGTTCTCGTGCATTACTCAGTCACATTCTGTCTGACGCTTGACAAGCAAACTACCTTAACGATCTGTGGCTATTCGACATGCAGGAGTACAAATGGAAGGAGATCGTTATGAGGGACAACGAGCGTAAACCCTCGTGAGTATTCAACCTTCTTCGTCGAATCTGCTTTGCTTGACGGGGATCTATCAGCCCGAGGAGTGGGTTCTCCTTCCTTTCAACTCCCGACGGAATAATTCTCCACGGTACGTGAGCCTGTTTTTTTTTTTCTCTGTCCATGTATCTGAACGATACCGTGCCCAGGTGGGTACTGCAAGGAATATTCAAAGGGAAAACGTCCTATCGGCATAATGTTGGACGACACGTGGTTCTTAAAGTGAGGGGCCATCTCAAAAGCCTATTGGGTTTCCAGATACCACCCTCCACTTGTTCTCAGAATGACCCTAAACCAAGAACCGGAGCCCAAGGCGGACCCTCTCACCGTAAAGTGGGAGCGAAGAAAACGGCCGTCGACGGCGTTTGCCCCCTCACTCCGATCTGGGTGCACGATGACCCTGTGGGTGGCGAAAGGGATGGGCATCATGTTTGGTGGTGTCACGGATGAGGATAAGCATGAAGAAACTCTCGAGAGCGTGTTTCACAACGATCTGTATGGGTATCAGACGAGTGGGAATGGGAGGTGGGTGAGTATGCTGTTGAAGAAACCGAAGCAGGAGAAGGGAAAGAAAAAGAAGGCGGCCCAGACTGTTCAGGTTAAGCGGAACGAGGGTAGCAACTACGAACAGTACGAGGACGAGGATGAGGTAAGGAATCATGGTATGGTGTGTTTGTTTCGACTGATCTGGAATTCCGTGCTCACAGGAGAACGACGTTCCGCCGAAAACACAAAAACACAAGAAAGCCATCGCACAGCCGGAGGTCGATCCCGACGATCCTATTCTGACGACGCCGATGCCCCGTTACAACGCTATGCTGGCGGTCTTGCGGAACACGCTGTACATGTGACCGCCCCTCATCTTCTTTGGTACCGGATGAAGACTGATAATAGCTGGTTGTGCAGATATGGTGGCATTTTTGAGCGGGGATCGAAGGAGTACACCCTCGATGATTTCTATGCGTTGCAACTGGATAAGATGGACAGGTACCTTTGTTTGAAGAAGAGTCACGTCGTCATCCCAGCGGATGAAGAGGAAGAAAGTAGCAGCGACGAAGATGACGGGGAGGGTGGTGAAGATGAAGAGGACGAGGATGAGGAAGCTTCTGGCGGTGAGGGGCCGGATACTCCGAAACAGGAACAAGCGGAGGTTGAGGTCCAGGTCGAAGCGGAGGAAGACGACGTAAGTGACCGTTTCAAATGTACAAAACGGGGGGGCTTATTCGTGGAAAAGGACCTACGTGCCAAAGCCACGCAGTTCTTGGGCGTTTCGAAAGACACTGCCAGATCCCCAGAAGACGCGATCAGTACTCCGCTTCCCGGGGAGACGTTGGCCATGTTCTACGCCAGATCCCGTAAGTCGCGTGGCTTCGGTCCCGGAGCCACTGCCTGACGTTGTGTTGGGTACCCAGGTGAACACTGGACTCAGAAAGCGTTCGGTGTCAGCGACAACCGTGGAAAACTTCTTCGAAGAGACGGGTTTGCTCTCGCAGAAGAGCGGTATGGTAAGTTTCCTTTCCTGGATTCTTGTTCCCACTTGTTCGAACTTCGTTGCGTGGACTGACGTTGGGTTTCCTTGTCAAAACGTGTAGCGGAATATAAACCGATCCTGGAAGAAGTTGAACGTATATTTATGGAAGCTGGTTTGGACGAAGAGGAGATGAAGAAGTCGGCTGCGGCGGGTGGGAAGAGTGATGTTGGGCAGAGCCGGAATAGGCGGTGAATATGGTGGTACCTCCTGTACATGCGGAGGGTCCCAGACGCAACGCTACTCTGCACCTCGACCGCACGCGCTTGGCTCTGTTGCACTCTCTTCAACTTGTTTGGGATATCGGGATACAGGTTTTTCTGTGAACCGGTCCTGCTGGCTGTCGGTTCTAGAAAATGTTTCCAAAAGGCCAAGGTTTGCCATCATCAATGAAGCCATGGAGCCGATAATTTCCTGCTTATGGCTTCAAGATGCCGATGGTCACTTGATCCTCGTAAGCACGTCCGCAACAGCTTTCTGGGTAAAGATACTTCGTCGGGAGCGCAGGTCGGGTCGGTTGGCACCCACGTTGCCTTGACTTGTTCAAGGGCGACTTGTCATTATAGATAAACCCCCGACTCCGGGCTTTCGAAGAACGCTGTGGTCCAAAAGCCAGTGTATGTATCACTGATCTGCAGACTGTAGTCGAAGCGCCTGGAATTGCGGCGCCCCGTGTGTTTGACTGAGTTATTTGACTGGCGTTCGCGGTTGGGGCTTGAAGCTTGAGGAACGGAATCGGTCTCCCTTTCCCACCCTTGGGAGCACAATCGTACAGTACTTATTTTAAATCAGCGGGGTGCCATGGTATTTCTACGCAGCGGATCCGAAAAGGGCTAGCTCGTCTTT
>Ga0307516_10005372_pt1 | contig 15397 bp, 21 predicted proteins | sample 19_EM_MG_FD_203310 | JGI IMG/M metagenome (GOLD analysis project Ga0307516, IMG submission 203310) | Populus trichocarpa ectomycorrhiza microbial communities from riparian zone in the Pacific Northwest, United States - 19_EM | ecosystem: Host-associated > Plants > Roots > Unclassified | place...
TGACACAGAAAAGTTGGACCCTCTATCGTGTGAGGTGTAAGGGACACGGAACAAACACCGACGAGGGACTCGCTAAAGAGTCCTCGCAACTAACTAACCCCTTTTGTCCCACGCCCGAGGTAGTCCTCTTTCGGCCACCCAACTCCCCGATATTCTCTCTATCTTTCTTTCTTGCCGCCGAGCCCCCTCACTAGGAAGACTAGGTACGGGTCATAAGACGGACGAAGAAAAAGGGTGGTGGGCAGGAAAAAAAGTATTGGACCCCACGGTCGCGTGATGTGGAAGGGACAGGGAAAAAAACCCGAGAAGGACTCGCTTAAGAGTCCCTCAAGCTGACTAACCCTATCTGGACCAACGCCCGCGCTAAGCCCCTTTTGTACACCCTATTCCGTCTCTAGATACGCCTTTCGCGCCCCACACTTATGTAGTGATAGAGTCCTGTGAGGAAACGCGTGTTATCCCCTAGAAACAGTAGCGACACTGCGTCAACGCGTCAAAACATGTGTTTACATTCAATTCGATTCAGTGTTGAGACAAGTCAGTATCACACCAACACATATATCCTTAGAGGACGGCATCGCTACCATTTATTTTACCCCCCTCTCACGATACAGTAGTTGTATGGCCCGAAGCCCGGAAACCCACCAACAAGCCAAGAAATGCCCACATAATTCGCTTATCTACACCATATCTGCTCCAATCAACAGAGTTTTTAGATAATGTAGTTCACCTTCTCATTCCAATAGGCAAACCGGATAGCTAGGCTGCTGCGGCGACTGCGAGTAAGCAGGCCGTGGAATCGTGCCCACCGGCTTGCGGAATGAGACTGAGAGGGCAAGGATCGATTCAGGAACCGTGACCCTCTTCGCAGACGAGTTGTGCAGCCAATCAATCCTGGACTTCCTCGCCGCCATCGGCGCGGGGGCGACGGATACCGGATACAGCTGAGGAAGACGCCCAGAGCGAGGCGTCAGAGTGGGAACTCAGGGAGCAAGAAGAGAGGTCGGAGGAGAGGAGGCTGGAGACGGAAGAGCTGGGGGCTCAGGTTTATAGAGGAGCGACTGCAATTCTTCCCCACGCAGGCCCTCCTTCCAGGCTTCAGCAGAAGTAGTTTAAGGGGGCGATGGCCTGGGACGGGACCATATACAGCAAACAATCAAGTTCGATCCCATCTCCTCGCCGCTGCACTCCAGAAAAACTAAACTACATACTATGTACTTAAGTACATACTTACCCAAGTAGAAAAAATTGAGCAAAGGTAAGCAAGTACATAAAGTACTCATCCGTCGATGTGGCGAGTGATTTTCTATACACCTACTAATACCTCCGCACCGTCGCCCTGCGAGAAAACAACATACCAAACTTTCTCACTCACATCCTCCCTCTCCACGCCGCAGCCTTTAAGTTCACGCATCAGCCAGGTTCTAAGCATCCTTGCCTTCGGGTACGCAAAGCACTCAACGACGCCCATCAGTTCCTTCGCATCGATCATTCTTCCGTCCTTCACAAGCTCACGAATTCTCGTCTCGAGCATATCCCACTCCAGAAAGGAATAATTTCCTAGCGCCTGGAATTTGTGCAGGTCGCTCTGCCACGGAGGGTTATGGCGGAAGAGAAGTCCGAGAAACGTCGAGATAGGGAGGAAGAGTGGGACGCCGCAGGTGTAACAATGCTGGTTGTGCTCCGGGTCGAGGAGGAACTTGAGAAGATAGGCAGCGAGAGCGAGATTCCAGCGGTTGCAGAGGAGAGCCCGACCTAACATTTGAGGTTTCTGGGCTGGCAACGAGGTGGGATGCATCGTACGGCTCGGTGCGGTTGCTTGGAGAAGGGATGAAAGCGCTGCCGTGATGGCCGGAAGAAATTTACACCACTTGTGGGTATCCTTAAAGTGATGTTAGCAAGACGGTGAGTGGTCCGGCTGGAAGGGGAGCAAACAGGCGACAACAGCATCCGGCGAAGACGATCCCAAATGGAAAGGTATAGGAACGGGTCTCTGCCCCACCACCCATAGTCGCTAATCAACGTAACAAGGCCACACATTCCGGCTAGCACCCATTCTGTTAGCGACGAAATCAAAACAACCAGAATGGCCTCTTACGGACAACATATACCGTTTCAAACGGCTTCGTCAATAGCGCCTTAATAGTATTTCCAATCATATTATTCTTAGCCTCGGGAATATCGGCGGACTCTGCCAGGACATTTCGGCCCAACTTATTCAACCCGACTCCCATCACAACGAGCAGCTCGACCATGGAGCCCACTGCTGCTGAATGGAGTGCGTCTAACCCAGACTCTGGGCAGGAGGCGAACAGTTCGCCGTAACAAACCGCAACGTATTGGCGGCCTGCCGCCTCAAGATCATAACGGCTGGCGAATTTGGAGCCTGATGTCTGTCAGCAAAGAGCAAGGGTGCAGAGAACGACTACCACGAACACATTAAATCGTTGGACTTAGCTAGCAGCGTGGAAAACTGAGTCATGGCAGTGAGCGTTTGAAGATGCCGCTTGAGCATATCTACCGGAATATCGTCTGCGTGGTGGTTGTCACACATCGTGTGAACCGCTTCCATATGCTTGAGAAGCTGCGGTACAACTGCGACCTTCCAGTGAGTAAACCGTTGACCATCTCTGACCGCCATCACTTACCCCGTCCGACTCCTTCCGTTGCCTGTGCTACTTCTGTGGCTCTGGAAAGCGTATGACGTGAAAAACAGATCAATACATCACGGACCCTCAGCCATGCTATTCTCGTCAGGATTACTGCGGAGGGAGAGGCGGGAGAAGTGTACCTTCAACAGAAAACCACTCCAATTTATCATTGGTCATAAAGCATCTGATGATGAGCATGCAGAGCTGCTGATCCAACAACGCTGGTTTCTCCTTCTTGATTAGCATTATGATGTCCAAGGTTATCTTGAGAACCCTCTGTAGCTCCGGACCAATCTCCTTCGGGACATGGCCGCTGGCGATAAACCTAAAAGTGAATACTTCTCTAAAGAAGTCCTGGATTACCTCAGCAACACTCCACAGCCCCGGTGTGATACGCCCGCCTTACATGAAAGACACTAAAAGCTCTGTCGGAATGTTTCGAAACGAGCTTGAACACTGCATGAGTCTCGGTCAATGGTCCATTGCATGCCGTTGCAAGCCAGATAGTGGTCATGGCCATCACAAATACAGAATCTGTAGCTCTTCTTCTCCACAGCCAGGGAAAGGCCCATTCCGCGTTTGCAGTCAGGCAAGAGTGTGGCCAAAGCGCCAGATCATCATGCGTGGTAGTGATCTTCGGATTCGGCACTGCTGCGGACGGGGGTTTTGGGGTCGTCCGTGGGTGATGACGCACGTAGCTCATGTATGCCTGGAGTAACTCCACCGCCCCGGCATCCGAGGACGGTCTGTGAACTGTTTTCCATGAGCAGCCACTCCCTTTCGGCCTGCCAAGGGGGGTGGGACACACCTTCATTCCCGCGTTGGGCCTGGTTGAACATGTAAAGCAGGGCCACCCTGACAGCGCTCTCTGGATGTGCCTTCAATCTTCTATACGCTTCGGGATGCTGAAGTACAACTTCGATATCCCAGGGCGCCTTAAACGCCGGCATCCCTCTCGTCACCGGATCGCTGTTGATCCAGGAAACAAACATCACTCTAAGATTGGCAAACTCGTACTCCTTCGTGAAATCGTGTCTCTCCAGGGCTGCAAGGGTGGGGAAGCTGTAGGGCGATGGAGTAAACGCATTGATGTACTCGGGAGTTCCGATGCCAAAGTGCCGCTCGAGAGGATGCAGTACTGTGTTGATGATGTTGTGTACAACTGGAGGCCGCATGTCTACCCGGAGGAGGCCCCTAAGGAGCGATGCGGAGCAGGGCAGTTTGACTAGCGCAGCCAATTCTTCAGAAACAAGCAGAAATGGCGGGAGGAAGAGGACGCACAGATACACATCGCCAACCGCAGCATATTCTCTCTGTACGGACCACTCTCACCGCCCCACCAAGTAGCTCCAGAGGTCAATAGCTGCAAGCACTGCCAAACCGGGAAGGTACGCTCAGCCTGTTCATCAAGACTCGCCCAATTTGCTAAGGGGACGTCAGACAACAGCTCTGAAAGCACCTCAACAGCGTGGCCATGTGCAACCACCCATCCACGGATACCGAAGTTTCCGCTCGTTCCCTCTGGCGATAACTTCTGGAGGCAGACGAGGAGCAACTCCGAGACGAAGCGGAAGCCAGAGTCACCAAGCCGTTGGAAATTAAGGCGTGTGCCAGCGAGATAGGAGAGACCCGCCGCGGCAGTCATTATGTCCTTCCCCTTCTCCGTCTCTTTCCCCTGCTTATTCTCTTCTCGGTGGGTAGTGGACTTCTCCGGTGCCACGTCTTGCTCATGCTCACCAGACCATATTTTTAAGAAACGCCGATGCTGGATTTCGAAATCTGCACGTGAGATGTTGAAGGGGATTCGGCCGAGCAGGATGTAAAGATTGAGCTCGACAAGCTGGCCGACTGTAGTGGAGTCGGAATCGGCAGCTTTCAGCATGAGGGACCTGGCGTGGGGTTCAATTGGGCCTGCAGTCTCCGATAGGAGCTGGACTGAGTCGGATGAGAGGAGATCACCGAGGAGAGAAATGAGGGCTGAGCGTGTGCTGGAAGCCATAATTGCAACGGTGGTTGTGGTTGTGGTTGTGGGAAGGGAGAAACAAAGGTATAATGACACCAGAAGCATGCCAAAGCACCCAATAGGGAGCTCGTTTGGTCACACAAATCACATAATCTCACACCTCCAATCTCCAGCGCCAACCTAACATAAGAAGCCCAGGCCATGATACAAGGTCTACACAGGCTGCATAAGAACTCAAATTGCCGAACCAATCCAACATAAAAAGCCATGCGAAATACACTGATGTTCTCTCTCTCTCTCTCTCTTTCTTCGACATAAAGAAGTTCACGTTCGTCCTCGCTGTTTCTCCAACCTACATATCCAACTTCTGCCCCAGGGCGAATCCGTAGGCCGCCGTAGCCACAAAGCCGACCAGATTCAGCAGCGAACTGACGCCATGCATGATGCCGAACCTCTTATTGAGTTTCTTCATCTCGGGGGACTTCTCTCCCTCGTCATAATACTTCTTCCCTTCCTTGCTCTCCTGTGCCTTCCTCTCGTGCATGATCTTTGCTGTCGCCGGGCCGACGGCGACAAGGTTCACGGCTGCGGTAGCGAATGTTACCAGCATCGGGATCGCCGCGTCGGTCGCCAGGATCTGGTCGTAGCCAGCCGTAGGGTGGCTGAGGAGGACTGCGAGCGGGAGTGCCATTTGCAGGCAGAAGTACACGGGAAACGTCCGTTGTTGCAGCAGGCCAAACATTGGCCGCGGCAGCGTGCGGAAGGCTACAACACCGCCGACGAAGGACTGCGCGCGCTCGCTGTCAGTGGCGCCCTGCGAAGTGTTCCGGGCGGGATGGACACATGTACCTGGAAGAATTGGGTGCCCAGGAGAGTGCCGTAGCTGAGTACGTGCCATGCACCGGCCGAGGCGAGAGTAGAATGGAGAGGCATAGTTGTCGGTTCGATTTGGGGTGCGTGTTCGTTTGCTTGGGGTCAAGCTGTGGAAAGTGCGGGTATGGATGTGGGGGGTAGTTAGCGGCTAACTTATGGAGGGCGATCAGCTCGTTGAGGTGGCACGAGTCCCGAGATCCATGACGCCTCACCAACTCCATCGGACATGTACTCCGCGGGGTGTACTGTGTAGATATGTGCCGTGCTCGAAACTGCGCGTGTCGTCCAGCTGTGTTGAGGAATAATATGTGCCGTCCAGAAGATTTATCAGCAAAGCCCGGAGCTACACAAGGGCGAATTGCGAGAGCCGAAGGCATCCAGTGCCGATTCCGCAACCAACCAGAAATCGACCGCTCCCAATTTGTGATCGATTGGTTAGTTATTCTTCTGGCAGAGTCGTCTGTGTATAACTCGCTCAGCGGATCGATGGTTCCAGTGGCAACACGTCGACAAGTTGGACGACCTTTTCGCTGCCTCGACCAAGGCACTGTTTCTACGCATTGACCGATTGCTGGAGAGACTGGCTCTTGGCAGCAGGATCTGAGGATTCCTAAAGAGGATATCAACAAGTCCATCGGGGGACCCGTAGGAGCCGTGGAAAAGGGCGTTGGCGCTATGAACACGAGATTTGCCCGATGGGAAGCCATAATCAGCAATTAAACGAAGGTCACCAAATGCGAGTGCATCTGCTGTTTCGATAGTGGCCAGTAAAATGTCGCGTTCGGGTCGGAGATGTGCCAATTGCAAAAGGTTGCTATACATGTGGCTCGTGACGGACTACATGCGATCGTTTCCAGTACATGTCTCGATGCGCCCTCGACACGCAGAGAGCTCGCTCGCACACACAAGTACAGAGTAGTTACCAAGGGCGAGAAGGAGATAAGCAGGTATCTTGAGGTTAAACGGAACCCGAGGTGTTTTAATCTGTTCCAAACATCCGCCGTTGAGAATGTATGTGCCATGCACGCCTGTGTAGATAGCCGGCCTGAAATCTGGCCCCGTCAACCGTACGAACGCTCCTCAGCTCTGCAACGATGTTTGTAGCTGCCGCGTCCCGCCACGTCCGTGCACGTTTCGTCACTCTGTACATACGTACGGCACTCCACAGTACATACCACAGATGACAGACCTTCCGCCGTCACGCACAGCCTACTACCGTGTCTACGACGACCCGCCGCGGCGCTCCGAGCTGGCTCCATCGCAGCTGGCCGACGATGGGCTTCCACAGCTGCCGCCTCCGCCGCCGCCTAAGAAAGCAAAACAGAAGCCCGGGCCCAAGGCGCTGCCGAAACTCAAGACGCAGCAGCTGGCGCCCGCATTGGCCGGCAGCTTCGACGGACCATCGTCACCGCTCACCCCCGTTGCCGCCGCCGCTGCTGCCGCCGCCGCTGCTGCCTTTCCCGCGCCGAAAAAGAAGCGCCTGCGGATAGCCTGCGTGTCGGATACGCACAACCACACGCCTCTGCTGCCGCCGGGCGACGTGGTGATCCATGCGGGCGACCTGACGAACCAGGGTACGTTCACCGAGCTCTCCAACGCCCTGAACTGGCTGCAGCGGCAGAAGCACGAGGTGAAGCTGGTCGTCGCGGGGAACCACGACGGCGTGTCGCTGGACCCGGCGTACACGCACACGGCTTCGCTCTCACGGGCGCAGTCGCATGCCGAGAACCTGGCGCTGTTCTTCACGCCGCAGGCGGTGCAGGCGGGCGTCGTGTACCTCCGCCACGAGAAGCGCACGATAACGTTGCGCGACGGCCGGCGGTTCACCGTGTTCGCGTCGCCGCTCTCGCCCGCCACGCCGCCGCCGCCGGGGAGCAGCCGCTGGGGCTTCACCTACGTGCCCCCGGAGAACCCCTGGCTGGACGTTCCCGAGGACATAGATGTCCTGATCACCCACACGCCGCCAAAGTACCACCTCGACCGCTCGTCAGCCAGTCTTCCGCCGCACACGCACGGCGGCTGTCCGCACCTGCGCGACCGGCTGTCGCAGATCCGGCCGCTGCTCCACGTCTTCGGACACATCCACCGAGGCCGCGGCGTCGAAAGAGTCACCTGGGACGACGAGACCTCGCCGCACGTGAAACACAAGGAGGCGGGCGTGGTCGAGATCCTCGATCCTCAGCCGGAGCGGCCACGACGACAGTTCCTGGTCGACACGGTCCGCGTGCCGGAGCACGCCGTCGTCCGTGGGAAGGACACGCTGCTGGTCAACGCCTCCATCGCCACAGGGCCGTGGAGTCGGGGGACGGGACATCCCGGCTGGGGGAAGGCCGTGGTCGTGGACATCGAGGTGTCCTGCGTGGAAGGTGTTAATCAGGATGGACTCGGTGAAGAGGGAAAGGTGCGGATCAGGGGAATAGGGGATGGTTGGAGTGCTGTTAATGTGGAATGACCTTTTTTTTCTTTTTCTTTTTTTTAACCGTGCGGGTGAGACGGTGTGTACGAGTAGTAACTAGAATCGCTATCGTGGCAAACCCCAATGGAACAGAAAGCGACTCTGAGTGGGATGGAAAAGTATTTACATTACATACAAACAGTTGAAGGTAGATCCCCATCAATTCCTCAACAAATGAGAATAATACAGTCTGTATCGCCCATAACCAGGTATCCGATTTTGCCCCAGATCACCAACATCATGCATCCGCACCAACAAGCAAAGGCGGCAGTAAGAACCAAAAAAAACAAAAACAATTACAAAAAGAATATCAAAATCCTCAACAGAAAAGCAAGAAAAACAGTAGCGGACTTTTCTATCCTATAATCTAAAAAAACACACCATCCACCATCCATCACCAACCATGTACGTACTTGATTGCATCGAGAGCCAGCGGGACGAGACAGAAACAGAACGCTATCACACGCGCCCGAGCGCAAAGAAGAAGGAACAATCAGAAACCCCCAGAAAGTACTTTAGAACCCATTTGAATGCATTTTCATCAACCAATGCCCCAATTCTGTTGCGGTAACGACTCCAAATCAGACGAACTCCTTGTCCTAGGAAAAAAGAAGGAAAGGCGCTAAAGAAAAATTGAAAGAAGTACAAGCAAAAAAAAAAAAAAAGATGTAGGAAAAGAAAATTCTGTCCCATGGAAATGAAAACCGATCCCGTTTACCCACCAGAGCGAAAGAGAAAAAGAAAAATCCGTCGCGCATTCGTCTCAACCTGTCAATCTACATGGGAAGAAGAAAAGACAGCACCTACTAGTTTTTCCTCATGCTTGCGTCGATTGGGGATGCCACCAAAAGGGCTTCCTCAGGACCCGGTAAGTCTGCGAACCACGGATGCGCAATCACTTGCTCGATCGTAGGGCGTCTGTCGACATCGCGGTCCAACATGGTCTTGATCAGATCGAGCGACACTTCCGACATTACGAACGGAATGCGCAGTTCGCGATCCATGATTTCATCGATCTGGTCGGTTGGTTAATACAGTAGTCATGAAAATGGGGGGATGAACGAGGGGACGAACGTTGTAAAAGGGATTCTCTTTGTAGCAGATTGTGTAGAGCAAAACTCCCAGTGCCCATACATCCTGCTCTTTTCCTTTGTAAGACTTGCCCTGCAAGACTTCCGGGGCAGCGTAATCTAAAACACCGGTTAGAACCATCCAGAATTGGGAAATACAGAGCTACTGACCTATAGTTCCCACAAACACCTCAAAGGGACCATTCTTGATGTACGCCGAACTTCCAAAATCGATTACCTTGATGTTGCCAGCACCATCAAGCACCACATTCTCATCCTTGATATCTCGGTGGACAACGCCAGCCTTGGTGTGGAGATGGTACAGTGCGCGAGCGACCTGAATAAAAATGCTGCGGCATTCGTCCTCGTCCATATTGACCTTAAGCTCTATGTAGTCGAACAAATCCATGCCAGGTAATCCGTGTGGCACCATCTCGATGTAATAGTTGACGTCATCTTCAAAAAAATCAGTCATCTCGACAACATTGGGGTGTTTCAGCCCGTCCCGTCCAAGGTAATCGAGAACGTGGATTTCCAGCGGCACAGTTCCCAGTCGCCGGTCTCGGGTCCAGGTATCAACCAGAATGCGCCGCTTCGTCACATACTTCAGAACAACCCGCTTCATGTCCTTCCGCTTGTACCTGGCTAGCTTAACCTGACCGTATGCTCCCTGGCCCATATCTTCGAGGATAACAAAGTCTTGGATGTTCTTCTTCCGCTTGGCCACCACTGGAGTTGGGGTAACGACTTTCCGACCGGAAACCTTGGACGACGTGTGGAGCTCATCCTCGGAGCTGGGCGGGGTTGGAGACTGGTGGAGCTGCTTCGGGAGTTCTTTCCCTGGAGTTTCCGGACCCGGAGTAGGTAGAGCAGGAGGAGTATCGGGCTGTCCGGGGCTCGGGGCCTTCGGCGGGGTGATGGGTCGATTCAGCTCGAGAGAAAGAGGATCGTTAGTCGTCGACGCAAGGTGCAGGTGCTTCGAGTACGTGATCCACAGAGCATAGACTGTCTCCGTCTTGTCTTCCATCTCCTCCTCGTCCTCGGTATCGGAATCGTCTGCGATCGCATCTTCTTCCCGGCACTCCGAGATAACCACCCTCATCTGGACGTCGACATGAACTTCCGATCCATCGCGGTGCTTCGCGCTAACTCCACCGGGAACCGAGAATGCAGAGAGCGCATCGCCGTTCTTGTTTTCCCGGAGGGAAAGGACCGAATTTGCCTTACGGAACGAGTGTTCGGGCACTACCATCCCATCGACCAAGCTGATGTGCTCTTCGTTGGTCAAGTAGTCCAGCATCTTCTCAAAGTCGGGGATAAGCTCCGAGATTGGCAGACCAACAGGGTCTAGATGGCCGAGAAGTGCCGCCGAAAACACCGCGTTGGCACTGGCGATCTTGAGCGAAGATGCGGAGAGCACCATGATTCCAGCGATGTGCGGGAAGGACGAGATCCGAAGTCCTCTATGTCCAGGGATGGGCTCGATTCCACAAGGTATCTTGGCTCCGGTGGCATTTGCAGCTGTAAACTGGTGCACCTGCGCGGTCTTCTCGAAATCGATGCTGCCATCCTCCATCTTTGGAAGGGTTGGGAGTAGGTTGCTCAGCAAGGCTCCCGGCGCGGCAAGGTATGCGTCCCCGAAAACGTTGCTCAGACTCCCTTCGGACCGAGTGACGATGTCGACGTTGTCGTCGCGCTGGGACGTGTAGATGAACGCCAAGTCCTCACTAACTTCCTCCAAAACCCAAATCAACCCTCCCCGCTTTTCTTTGACCCAGAGACTGGCAGCCCCCGTATTACCATTACGCTTTTGAATCGCCACAACGTCTCCACAGAGTATAACCCCTCGATTCTGGTTCGTTTTTGCCTTCGGCTCCTGCGCCTTGGCGCGGGCAGCCATCGGAACACCAGTATAGAAAGCATCCGACTTGGCCCTCTGGCCCCGCTGATACATGACACCGGTCGACCGCGGCGTACCGTGATTGCTGTGTGGATAAGGAAGCGAAGTCGATGTATCCTCGCCAGAGTTCAGTTTCGCCGAAAGCCACCCTCTCCTCTCCTCCTTCACGACCTCCATGATGCCTATCTTCCGGACTTCGGCCATGGTAACCCCGAAGACAAGACAAGCCAGATCGTTCGCTGCGAGGATCGTCCACGGACTCTGGGCCTCCGTCGTGAAGATGGCTTGCGCTGGTGGCTGGTAACGGCTTGTGTGTCCGTGTACGGAAGACTTCCTGATCGCTGCGCGCGGACCGTTGCCGGCCGCCGAGGCCTCCGAAGCTAAATACGGCTGCGCCAGTGCTTCGTACAGCCTCGATTCGAGCGCGAGAGTGGTTGTGTCCGTGAACGTGCGCCTCAGGCTGGGCCGCTCGAGAGGGGGTGGTGTAGTGCGACCGGTATTGTCCGATTCAGTAGTTGATCTGGATGTTTCCGCCGAGTCCGCTTCGATGGGAGAGTCCGACAAATGGGCGACGTCAGTGATTCTCTGAGCCATATCGAGCCGCAGTGGGGCTTTAGGCTTTGCAAAACTCTGTTCGAACAGATTGCTGTCAACTCCAGCAGGCCCGGTGGCAGGACCCGTCAGCATCGGGGTCTTCTCTTCCGAAACCATGTCCGCCTTGCGCAGAAGCTCCATCATGCTCTCGATCTCCTCCCCGTTCCCATCCATCTTTGCCTGCGCGGTGGCTATCAGCGGAGCCCTTGTACCCCATCCCAGCTTGTCTCGCATGAATTCGATGCTTCGCTTCAGGATGTTCTGTCTGTTGTGTATGAGGTCTTCGGACTGGTTTGCAAACGAGAACGAGTGCAGCGACTCGGAGGGAAATCTAGCCAGATCCTCGCAGGAGCCCAGAGTCGAGGTGGCGCCGGGTATGGACAGCGAGTTGACACGAGTGGAAGCGACCGAGGGGGAGCGGGAAGGAATCATGAATCCTTGGGGGCCGCTAGCTTGTTGTCGGATACGACGCAGCCCGGAGGTATAAAGGTGGTCGCCGTCGCCCAGCACAGTACTCCTAAGGGCACAGGCAGGCAAACGTTAACATGGGGTGGTTGGGCGGACGACAGCAAGGCGTCCGGCAGCCGCGCCGACAGGAGCAATAAGCAAGCACCAACATCCAACCGGACAACCTGGCAGGCCGCGCCAGCCAACAGCAATGCAGCCCAGCCAATCTTCAACGCACAGCCCTCAACCCGGGAGGCGCTACCACAGAGGCGGAGGAACAAGGCGCGATCAGGTGATCGGTCGAGGGCTGGGCCGGGCTGGCTGGGCTGGGCTGGGCTGGGCGCCGGAAGCAGAGAGGGGAGAGTGGTTTCACGCATGCATTCCGTACGTACCGAGAGATCGAATCCAAGCCATGGCGAGGCTCCTGCACCGGAGCGTTCGCATCCACAGAGAAGCGGATCTTCGGACGGTGGATCTGGGGCGGGCCGTCCGGGGTGGCGATCTTGCGGGCGGTCATTGTTGGAGGGGTAGATTTGGGTCTGATGAGGTTGCCGATCGAGTCCGGCGCGCTGCCTCCTACAATTGGCCGCCGCTCCCGTCAGTGACACAAGTTCTCCGCGAGGCTGCAGCGTACATGACGAAGAATCCAAAACGGCATCCGTCTTGACGTGACCGTTCCGCTGTCCGCCCCCGCAGACACCCTGGCCACGGCGGGCAGCCACGAGACAGCGATAACGGCAGCGATAGGGACAGCAGCAGACAGCGAGAGACGGCATATGGCACCACGCAGTAGACACTCCCGTACCTGTGCTGGTGGGCATGCGTGTGCGGTGTCTCTTGCTCGTCCGCTCACACATTCTCATTCTTTTTCTCTTCTGGCCCCTTTCATGCCACTCCCTCCACCAGCACGTCCGGAAGGCCACCAAGACCACTCATCGCAACCAACGCGACAGCGACAAACAGAACGGAACAACAGCCGAGAACGATCGCAGGCTTACCATCAGAAACCACAAGCGCTGCCATCGCTCACACACGTGCGACACGAACGGACAGCACTCGATCCCGACTGGTGCGCCGTATCTGCGAACCGTATTCTCTCGTCGATAATCTGCGTGTGATGGTGTATCCACGAGGGGCTGGGCTGGGCGTTGGGAAATTCAACGGCCTATGTGTCGCGGAAGGATATCGCAGTTGTCCGACGGCGCGGGTAAATGGGAGATCGGCGCACGAACCGGTTGAGGCAAAGAAGCAAACAAGCAGGCGGGCGTCCGTCGATCGCGAACTACTTGGAATGGTGAAGCGGACAATAGAAGAGGAAGTATGGGACTGGCAGAGAAGAACAGACTGAGGATCGGAGGGAAAGAAGAGAGGAGGGACGAGGGAGGGCGGGGGGGGGGGGCAGGGGGCGGGGGGGCAAGCGGGGATAATAATACGAGGGAGCTGGCGTGTGGCGAACAACGATACGCCGAACAGGTTTGATTGACGGACGAGGGCTGTCTCTCCCTCCCTCTTCTGCTTCTCCCGGCTCGGTTTCGGATTGTTGCGTGGAGGAGGAGGAAGAGGAGGAGGAGGTGGTGGTGGTGGGTTCGCTGTTCGTTGTTGTTCACATGGGACGGGACCGGCTGGCTGCGGTAGGGTTTGGCTTGGGCAGGGCGGCTTTTCGATGCGTGGCAGGTGGCAGGCAGCAGGCAGGTAAGGTATGCAACGGGAGGGGTTTGCTGATGTTTGATTCGGGGCCCACCCATCTGCCCCTCCTGTCGGTCTATCTCTCAGTCGTTATGCGGGGGAGCGGGAGGCGGAGCGGAGGGCAATGGAGAGAGGAGCGCGGACGGCGAGAGAGCGCGAGCCGGAGGGGGGGTCGGCATCGCTCTCGATTGGGAATTCTTCAAGCAGCGGTGGAAGCGGAAGCGGAAGCGGCTGGAGCGAGAGGTGGCGACAGTGACGGCGAAGCCGCTGACTGCGTTTATTGCATACCCTTCGCGCAAGGAATCAAGCACGGAAAATTCGGCAGATCCCGATCTTCACTTCCCTTTCTGCTTCTGTTTTCTCGTGCCCCCGCTTTCCCTTCGCGACCGCGGCCAAAACCAAAGCGGGTAAGGATACCTGCTTCTCCGCACGCAGATCGGTGCCCGTCCAAGGAACCGGAGCCGCAACGGACAACTCGGTTGCAGCGCCTTGCGAGGTATGCTGAGTCGGCACTAACTACCCGCAGATCCAGCCCAGAAAAGAACTGTCCGGACAAGTCTACTCAGTGCCAAGAGCTCCATGTTCTTTGAGGGCAGCCATTCTCCTCGCACTCCGGTCCAACCTCACGCACGGATTCTCCACGGTCAGTTGTCGCCACGACCTGCTATTATTGACAGAGCTGAACAACGAGCGCAGCAGAACGAAACAAAACACTTGTGGGCAACTATGTATCGGCACAGCGCGCGCAAATACCATCACATGCCAAACTCTCGCACTTCCAACATCGCACCACCTGCCTCACGCTTCCCGAGTCCAACAGACCTCCCAAAACAAAACAAAAGGCATCCGACAATTCCCTCTTCGGACGGACGGACGGACGGGCGGAGGAGAGAATTCGATGCCCGCAGCTATCGCATTTCGGGCTGGCGACAAGTCGACGACGATGACGGGCTGCAGCACCCATCCGTGTCGTCGACCACGTTGCTCTCACACTTTCTCAATCAGCACCGCTGCAAGTGCGCTTGCACGCCTGCCCTCCCACCGCCGTGCATCCTGCATAATATACAGTCCGATTGAGATTGAGATTTGCGACCCTGCCGCCGCTCCTCCTCCATCCATCCATCCGCCGAGTGCTCCATGATACAACCCTTATATGGTGCACACACCACCTCCACCGACCGACCGAGATGTGTCTCCCACCTCGCCACAAGTACGTACATGTGTTGGCAGGGTGGATCGATGCACTGTACTTGCTACCTGCCATGCCGGTTCTGCCCGACATTTCTGATTGATTACCTACATCTTGCACGAGATCGGCGGCAGTTTTTTTTTTTTTTGTTTGATTTGTTGGTTCTATTTCTCGGTCGTGCCAATCTATCTATCTGTCTGTCTGTCTGTCTGTCTGTCTGTCTGTCTGCTGCGGACTTTATGTCTCCTCACACCCCACTCTATGTATGTAGCACCGCGCGTGAAGAAGTAAAAAAAAAAAACAATACCTTACATACATTGTATCTATACATATGTACGGCCTGCATGAGGCAAAAGTCATGTACAATGATGTCATGCAGCATGCCATTAATTCCCGCGGCTGTCGTATGCGGTGTCGGTATGATATGTATATCTACCTACCTCTTTTGACTCAAAAAAAAAAGAGGAAACTTTTTTTTCTTTTGTGCGCGCGGGGGGGGGGGGGGGGGGGGGGAAAAAAAAAAAAAAAAAAAATAAGGGGGGGGGAAAATCCCCCGGGGGGGGGGGGAA
>Ga0307516_10005373_pt1 | contig 15395 bp, 18 predicted proteins | sample 19_EM_MG_FD_203310 | JGI IMG/M metagenome (GOLD analysis project Ga0307516, IMG submission 203310) | Populus trichocarpa ectomycorrhiza microbial communities from riparian zone in the Pacific Northwest, United States - 19_EM | ecosystem: Host-associated > Plants > Roots > Unclassified | place...
TGCACACTCGTTGCTCCCGTAAGCTTCCCTAGCTTTCCTAGCTTTTCTAGCTTCCCTAGCTCCCGTAAGGTGGTGGTTGCGTCGGTAAGGTTGGTGGTTGCGTCGGTAAGATTGGTGGTGCGTCTGTGGCTTTGCTAGCTTTGCTAGCTTTCCTAGCTTCCGTAAGTGGGTGGTTGCTTCGGTAAGATTCACTATCCTTACCGGAGCTACAGATGCTAGCGAAGCTAGTAATGCTAGCAAAGCTACCGACGCAGGTCGTTCTTACCGACGTGCAGGGATAATTTCTTAATTTTTTCCTGATGAGGTTCTGAGCAACCAGGAGAACTCCTCACAATGATTCTCTTGCGAACTTCCATACAGCCAGCTACCAATACACCTCGAACCCCTAGCATACATTCACTGGTTATATTCACCCCAGGCCTTGGCCCCCGAAAACACCCAATTGCTGTAGTCCCTTGTTGGGTTTCTCTGCCGGCAGCCATTGTCAAGATCCTGACTTCCTCGCACTTTCTGGGGCTCGACAGGCAACGTAGTTCCTCGGCGTGCCTACACGGTAGGTCTTTCCTGTTGTTCGGCTCTCGGGCTGTGTTCGTTCAGCTCACTGGCGCGGGCAAGTACTTCCCTCTCTGGTTCGGGTGAAGCCTGAGGATGTCCCTCGGTGTAGCCCTGTCTATGCTGGCGAGATACTAACTCCCAGTCTTCCGTTGTCTTTGTCTACTGCCACTCGAGGGTCTTTACTGTAGCACGGTCGTTCGGTTCGAGGTTTCGGTCGCAGCGCCGGTTTCATGGGAAGGTAGAAGTAGGAGTTGGTGGAGAGAGATAATAGATTGCGTGGAGAAAGAATCTCCAGACCAGCTACCGCGTGCTCCTTATATACTTTTCCGTCCATCTGTGGAATCACAGCTTGCCCGCAAGACTGACACAGTTCCTCCTCATCATGGCTCATTCGTCGCACCCAAGGGAAACAGATTATCGCACTCGGCCGCCACGTGGCCAACACTCTACTCAAGACAACAGGAGAAAGGACGCGCAAGTAAAGCAAGGCAGACACACACAGGGGAAATGGCAACAGAGGAACGACGCGTGGACATAATCAATGAGGAACAACCTACGTAACAATGGCAGGAGAAGGACACGCAAGTATAATCAATGGGAAACAACAAACGTAGCGGACAGGGAGAACGGACGCGCAAGCATAATAAATGGGAAACAAAGGAGAAGGACCTGGACCGGCCGGCGGTCGGGTGGAGTCGTTGAGAGATATCGCTACCGGAGCGATATCGCAGGGATCGGGCGAGGCGCTTCTCTAAGCGCGGAGGATGACCGCGGCTGCGGCTGTCGAGACGAGCGCGAGCCATAGCGCGGCAAGGGTGAGAGCGGCTCCGGCACCGGCGCCAAGGAGCCTGTCGCGCCAGGTTCGTGACAGTACGCCCCCTGTCCTGACCGAAGCTCCGGCGAGGTCACGTGGGGCGTTATGGGGTGGCGGCATTACGGGGTGGTGGCGGATCGGGGTACGGAAGATACGGACAGGTCGGCTAGCCTGCTGCCGGGTTCGGAGTTGTTCGTTCATTCGCTGTTGCTCAGCGATGATAGCTTCCATCGTGGTGGCCATCCGCTGGAGTTGCTGTTGGTCTGCGTCATGGAATTCGTTCAAGCGTTGCGCTAGTATTCGGTGCACGACATGGTTTCGGTGTGCGTCCCGTGTGGTTGTTTGATGTATCATAGTGACAATTTCCCCCAGGAGGGTGAGTTGTTCGTCCTGCAGCGCGGCGGCTACGGTTGCAGCGGTGGCCGGATCCTCGGTGGGGAGGGTGTTCTCTTGGTCTTCTTGCGTGATGTCGGCCAAGGGGGCACGTGGGGCCGCGGTGCTGCAGCGGAGGTGATGGTTTTCGAGATTCACGAGGAACCGACAGTCGGGGCAGACCCGCTTTCCTCAGTGCCAGTCCGCGCAAGCTTTCACGGGGTTGAGGCGCCGTTCGCGGGTTACTGCTAACAATTCGTCGTGGTGAGGAAGCGGACAGTCGCAGATTTGCATTCGACGGGGATGGTGGCTCTGGCGGGGGTAATAGTTGTTATCTTTCATCTGTCGGTGGACGCTGCAGTAGTCATTGTAGCAGGCCGTCCAGTGGAGGGAGGCGTGGTCGTCCCGGCGGGGCTGTCCTACGGCGGACAAGGGTGGTGACAGTGCTGTGGGGACGTTCCAGCCGTCCGTGGTCGTGGCTTGGGTGGCAAGGCCCCAATTGTTGGTTGGTTCGGTCATGGTTTGTTCGTTATCGGCGGGGGTCGTGGTGGAAAAATCGGCGGTGTGGCTGTGGTCCGCGAAGGTCCAGCCTTCGTTGGGGTCGACAGTGGCGGTGGTAGACATTTTAGTTTTGTGGGGCGGGTTTCTCGGGGTAGTCCCTGTGGAATTGCTGTACGAGATCGGGAGAGTTTTCGAAATTGCGGGCGGGGTACCAGGTACGATCGGGGTTGTGGAAACCAGTCCACTTGACTCGATACTGTATCTGGTTTCTATGGCGTCGGGAGTTGAGGATCTTTTCTACTTCCCACTCTTGCTGTTCTTGGATGATTATGGGTGGTGGTGGTGGTTGGTGATGTCCTGGGATAGGTTTGGTGCTGGCTGTGGGTTCGAGGAGGCTGATGTGGAAGACTGGGTGGATTTTGACAGTGGCTGGTAGGTCCAGCTTATATGCTCTTGAGCCTACCTTCTTGAGGATGGTGTACGGGCCTATTTGCTTGTGGTCCAGTTTGTTCGACGGTCGGGTGGTTCGGATGTGTTTTCGTCGTAGCCAGACCTTGTCGCCTGGGTTCAGCACCGCGTCCGGATGTCGTGCTTTGTTGGCTTGCTCTGCTTGAGACATTTGGGCTTCCTTGATTTCTGCTCGAAGTTCTTCATGCAACCTTCCTAATGCCGCAACATATTCTGACACCTCCGGGGTTTCCTCGTTCCGAGTGCCGAGGTCTGGTAGGAAACGCAGGTGATATCCATAGTTGGCGAAGAAGGGGGTTATTCTTGTGGTTTCGGTTTGTGTGTTGTTGTAGCAGAATTCGGCAATTGGCAGCAGCTTTTCCCAGTCGTCCTGCTGGTAGTTGCAGTATGCCCAGAGGTACTGCTTGAGGGTGGCATTGGCTCTTTCCGTTTGTCCGTCCGTTTGCGGGTGGAAGGCTGTGCTGAGGTTGCGTGATATCCCGAGTGTTTCCATTACTCGTTTCCAGAAGTCTGAGGTAAACAGGGGTCCTCTATCTGATACCATACTGCTTGGTAGTCCGTGGGGTCTGATAACTTGCTGGAGGAAGTGGTCTGCTAGGTCTTCGGGGTTCATGGTGCCCTGGCAGGCGACGAAGCGTCCCATCTTTGTGAGGCGATCGATTATTACCCATAACACGTATTTTCCGTTGCTTATCGGCAGTGCGGTGATAAAGTCCATTGATATCGTGTCCCATGGTCTGTATGGGAGTTCGAGGGGCTTTAGCAGTCCAAATGGCACATGTCGGATTGGCTTGATGCGATGTCAGGTGTCACAGTGGTCGACGTATCTGTGGATGTACTTTCGTTGTCCTGGCCAGTAGAAATTTCGGCTAACAAGTTCCAGGGTTCTTGCTAGGCCCGGGTGTCTCGCGGCTTGCGCGTCATGGTGGTCTCTTAATATGTGGAGTTGCAGGGTGTCGTTGTCAGGGATCCATATGAGGCCGTCATATATCAGCAACCCAATGTTTTCTTCGCATACTCCTAGCGCGATCTTCCCGACGCGCGTGGTCCCGCTCGCCTTTTTCCTCCGGATTTCTTGGTTCTCTTTATCTGCTGCACTTAGTGTCCGGATTTCATTCAGGAGTTCCTTGTCTATCTCGAGGTTGATGGTTTCTGTCGTATTGGCCTGGAGTGCTTCGAACGCGTTTCCGGGTAGCAAGATTCGGCCATGGTTCTGCCAATGCTTCATATCCCCTTCCCAGGGAGAGTCTCCTGACTCTCTAGAGAGGATGTCTGGTTTGCCAGCCAATTTCCCAGGTCGATATTTGATCATGAAGTCGTAGTTGGCTAATCGCTCCCCCTATCGGGCTTGTCGCAAATTGAGATTTTTCTTTGTTTTCCAGTATTTGAGGTTTTTGGGGTCGGTGAGGATCGTGATTTTTGGTTCCGTTGTCTTACAATAGGTATCCCATTTGCGCAGGGCATCCACAATCGCCAGTAGTTCTTTGTCGTGGATGTCGTAGTTGCGTTCTGGGTCCTTGAGTTTCCTCGAGTAATACGCCACGGGGTGCAGGATCCCCTTTTCGTCGGGTTGTGAGCAGATTGCTCCTATGGCATAATCTGAGGCATCTGTTTCAATGGTGACGGGTCGTTCCGGGTCGAAGTGTTGCAATATTGGTTCCGTGGTCATTGCCCTTTTGAATGTTCCGAACGCCTCTTGCTGTTTGTCACCCCATTCCCATGCCTTTTCCTTCCTTGTGAGGGAGGACAGGGGCGCCGTGATCTTGCTGTAGTCCCTGATGAACCATCGGTAGAAATTGGCGAAGTCTAGGAAGCTTTGCACTCCTTTGACTTTGGTTGGTTCCTTCCAATCTCTGATTGTTCGGATTTTCTCCTCGTCCATTTTCAGCCCTTCCGGGAATATGACATATCCTAGATATTCTGTTTCTGTGGCATGGAATTCACACTTAGAGACTTTCAGCTTTAGTCCAGTGTCCCGTACTCGTGTGAGTACTGCCCAGACATGTTTCCGGTGTGTTTCCTGGTCGGACGAGAAGACCAGGATGTCGTCCAGATATGCCACGCAGAAGATGTCGAGATAGTCACTCAGGATCTCATTCATCTATCGTTGGAAAGATGCTGGGGCATTGGTGAGTCCGAATGGCATGGCGCGATATTCGTATAGCCCATATCGAGTTCGGAACGCGGTTTTCCATTCGTCGCCCTTTGCAATCCGGAGGTTGTAGTACGCATCTCGTATATCAAGTTTGGTGTAGATGGTGGCGCTGGAGAGTTGGTCGAGGGACTCGCCGATCAGCAGCAGCGGTGTTCGATTCTTGATCGTGATTTCGTTCGGTTGTCAGTAGTCCACACACAGGCGTAAGCCTCCATCCTTTTTCTTGACATAATGTATTGGGGCTCCGGCTGGGGAGGTGGATTTCCAGATCCATCCTCGTTTCTTGTTGATCTCTAGGTACTCTCTTAGGGCTTTCATTTTGTCCTCGTTCAGGGGTCGTCGTGGCTCATACGGGGGTGTCTTTCCTTCCTCCAGTGGGATGTGATGATCCTGCGTTCGGTGAGATGGGGGTGTCGCTGGTTCCTGTTCTGCGAATACATCGAGGAATTCGTGATATTCTAGGGGAATCGGGTTTTTGCTCGTTCTGGAGGTTACTTTGATTTTGTCGATTACTGTCTGGCATACCTCCCATGGGTCTGTTTCTCCGATTTCCCAGTTTTCTTCCTCTGCTGGTGTCTTCTTATAGTATTGTTCCATTGCCTTTTCTTCCGGGACTGTGTTGGCTCTTGGTGAACTGGGTAGGCATTTCTCGGCACAGTGGTCGGAGTGGAATTTCACGGTGTGATTCTTCCATCCTATTACTGGGTCATGGAGTTTGAGCCACAGGAGTCCCAGGATGATCGGGGCGTTTCCGATTGTGACGCAGTGTAGCCGGATATCTTCTTTGTGATGGTTGATAGTTAGATGGATTTGAGCGTCGTGGGTTACCGGCCCGCCGGTGACCTCACTTCCATCAACTGTCAATACTCGTCTTGGCATTGTTTTTTGCTGCATAGGTATTCCACTGGCCTCCGCATATGCTTTATCGATGAAGTTTTCTGATGCCCCACTGTCTACCAGGGCGGTAGTGGAGCGCTCGTTTCCATCGGTCCCCTGGATTCCTACTTTGATCGTAATTTTTTCCTCGCGGTCGTATCGGGCGGTTAGTACTAGGTACAGAGGGTCTTCTTCGGGTTCAACAACAGGTATTTCCCTCGGGTGGTGGTTGTCAGCACTTATTCCCGAGGGTTGTCGTTTCCCGATGGTTCGGGTTCGTCTTCTGCCGTTTCTTCCTCTTGTTCTTCGTAGGTGGCTGCTGCGGCTCGATATGGGCATCTGTAGGTGTTTTTCTTGGGTTGCGGGCACTCCCTTGAGAAGTGTCCTGCTTTTCCGCAATTGTAGCATTCTCGGTTCGTGGGAGGCCATGGCGCTGATGCCTGCTGTGGCCGTTTTGCGAACTGGAATCTTCTTGTGGAGTCTAGGTCCATTGGTTCGGGGTTAGGCAGGGCGTGTTCTCTCGTTCTTTCGGCGTGGGGTAATATGTGTGATGGCCCGGTCCGGGGCGGCCCCTTGAGGTGTCTCGCATGGATGTTGTATAGTTTGTTGTCGATTTCAATAGCTCAGTTAGCATATTCGGTGATAGTAGTCGGTTTTGTGAGTAGCATCGCGAGCTGAGTCTGGGTCCGTTCTGGGAGGCCGGCATCGAATTTGTCGATGTAGGCGGAGTCGTTGTAGTCAAGTTCCACGATGATGTTCTGGAATTCGGCCCAATACAGTGCTGTTGATCGGGCTCCTTGCTCTATCTTCATATACTTCACCCTGGCGACTTCCTTTGCGTTAATCTTACCAAATGCGTGGTGGATGGCCGTCTTGAAATCTTCCCAGGTGGCGAAGCTGCTTCTCCCCTGGGTGATGGAGGGTTGGATCCATTTCCACGCTGCTCCTCGACACTGGCTGTTTGCATAATGGACCTTTCCGCTATCGTTCTGGAATCGGTGTGCTTCGCAATTGAACTTTAGTTCACATTGTACCAGGAAGGCTCGGAGCTTGGCGTGATCTCCATAGTATAGTTCCGGGGCTTCGATCTTTGGCTGACTGGCTCTATCGCGTTGTCCTCGTTGTGTGATGAGTTCCTGTAGTAGAGCTTGCATGACGTCCGGGCTGCTAGTCCCTGAAGCTTCGGTCATTCTTTTTTGTTGTTCGGGGGTGTCGGGGGTCTCGGGCCGGGATTGCGGTTCTGGGGTTACCGGGCTCGGGATGCGTGCGTCGTCTGGGGCTGCTGGGATTTCCCCGAGGTCGAAGGTGTTGGGGTCGAGGTCGTCCACCTCAAACTCGTGTTCTGGGTCTGGTCGATCCATGGTGACTTATTTTTCCTTCTCGAGGATTGTCCACTACCTCAGGTGTCGATTTGGAGACGCAATCTAGTGTCAAGATCCTGACTTCCTCGCACTGTCTGGGGCTCAACAGGCAATGTAGTTCCTCGGCATGCCTACACGGTAGGTCTTTCCTGTAGTTCGGCTCTCGGGCTGTGTTCGTTCAGCTCACTGGCGCAGGCAAGTACTTCCCTCTCTGGTTCGGGTGAAGTCTGAGGATGTCCCTCGGCGTAGCCCTATCTATGCTGGTGAGACTCTAACTCTCAGTCTTCCGTTGTCTTCGTCTACTGCCACTCGAGGGTCTTTTCTGTAGCACGGTCGTTCGGTTTGGGGTTTCAGTCACAGCGCTGGTTTCACGGGAAGGTAGAAGTGGGAGTTGGTGGAGAGAGATAATAGATTGCGTGGAGAAAGAATCTCCAGACCAGCTACCGTGTGCTCCTTATATACTTTTCCGTCCATCTGTGGAATCACAGCTTGCCCGCAAGACTGACACAGTTCCTCCTCATCGTGGCTCATTCGTCGCGCCCAAGGGAAACACATGATCGCACTCGGCCCCCGCGCGGCCAACACTCTACTCAAGACAACAGGAGAAAGGACACGCAAGTAAAGCAAGGCAGACACACACAGGGGAAACGGCAACAGAGGAACGAAGTGCGGACATAATCAATGAGGAACAACATACGTAACGATGACAGGAGAAGGACGCGCAAGTATAATCAACGGGAAACAACAAATGTAGCGGACAGGGAGAATGGACGCACAAGCATAATAAACGGGAGACAAGGAGAAGGACCTGGACCGGCCGGCGGTCGGGTGGAGTCGTTGAGGGATATCGCTACCGGAGCGATATTGCGGGGATCGGGCTAGGCGCTTCTCTAACCGCGGAGGATGACCGCGGCTGCGGCTGCGGAGACGAGGGCGAGCCATAGCGCGGCAAGGGTGAGAGCGGCACTGGCGCCGGCACCAAGCAGCCTGTGGTGCCAGGTTCGTGACAGCCATTCCTTCTAGAGCCAAGCCGTACAGGACAGTTGAGCTTAAGCCGAAAGAATTCCAGAAGACAGGCAGGTGGATGGTGGGAATGGCGTGTCAAGAATCTGGCACGACAGTCTCGGCATCGCCTTGGACGCCGCCCTCACGCTGGTCACCCTGTGGCTGTTCCTCATCTCTGCCGCCGCCGTCGTTTTCCTACGCGCCTAGGCACCTCATCCTGGTCCCTCTGACAGTGCTCTGGCAGCAATGTCCCACCAAACCCTGACCTGGTTGCAGGCTGCCCAGGATCCATCTCCTTTTTATCTGTGTCTGCCTTGCGAACTCACCTTGAGCTTATCACTTGCGTCTCTTCTTGTCCTTGTCACGTTTCCAGTTTTGTATGCTTTCCTTGTCGCTTCCTCACTGTTTGCGAGTCTGCCTTACTATACTTGCGTTTCTCTTTCTCCATATCAGGTTTCCAGTTGTATGCTTTCCTTGTTGCTTCCTTACTGTTGTGTGTCTGCCTTGCGTTAGTCTGTTTCGGGGCGAAGGGGGTGAGAGTTGAGTACGATCGTGTGTTTTGGAGCGTGGTGATTGAGTCATGAACGGGATATTCTGTGTTGGTCTTGCGGGCGAGACTGTGATGTCCACAGTGGAGGAAAAGGTATAAAGGAAGGGGCGCGGTAGCTAGTCTGGAGATTCTGCTGCACGCAATCTATTATCTCTCTCCACAGACCTCTCTCTCTACATCCGTGACCCGGCGCTACGACCACTACCTGTAAGAGCCTATTAGAGATTAAGGCGAAGTCGGATACCACCACAGCGAAGTCGAATACCACAACGAGACCACGCCAGGTGTACAGAGATTAGGGCAAAGTCGGATACCGCCACAGCAAAGTCGAATCCCGCAACGAGACCACGCTGGGCGTGCAGAGATTAGGGCGAAGTTGGACACTGCCAACGAAGAAGACCACCGGATCAGCCTACCTTGTCTGTCAAGCAGCAAGGACTAGTGAGGCTGGATCTTGACACTAGATTGCGTCTCCCCAATCGACACCTTACGTAGCAGACCAAGGGACACAATGGACTCCACAGGCGAAAACACCAAGGACCCCCTCGACCACTGCGAATTCAGGGGTTCCCCGACGACCAGTGGGCTCCAAGTTCCGTAACACCAGAACCAAGATCAAGACCAGTAACCCCGGAGACACCAGAACAGCAGAGAAGAATGACGGAAGGACCCCACCTGTTAACAACAGAAATGTTGCCTACCCTCCTAGCAGGACGTGATAGACCACCGCAGACCAGTTATCCAATGCTCCGGGACCCGCAACCTTTCGTAGGAGAAAAAGCAAAATTCAAAACCTTCCTGGCCCAGTGTGAACTGAAATTCAGAACAGAAGGGAACCGATTCGATGACAATGAGAAGAAAACGGGATATGGAACTGGGTGGAAACCTTCCTGAACCAGGAAGGCGGAATCAACCTAACATGGGAAGAACTGAAAACTAACATGAGGCATGCATTTGGCCAAGTAGACGCAGAAGAAATTGCATTTGAGAAATTCCAGAAAACCCAGCAAGGACATCGAACGGCGGAAACCTACTGGGAAGAATTCCAGCGAATCAAAGCAGATCTCACCTACACGGATGACGTATGCATTGTACGATTCCGAGACGGACTACACCCAGAAGTCAAAAGACACTTGGTCATGAGTGAAGCACCAGCCACAGTTCTGGTGGACTATACTAACGCTGGCATCAAAACCGATAGCCGCCTCTGCAACCTTGGGGTCATCAGTTGACGGCCCGCTGCCAGCCCAGAAGCGAGTTTCCATGTCCACACCAGGGAACCCCCGTCAGTACCCCAGAGGAACCCAATGGACCTCGATGCCACCCGACGATTCAAGTTCGCCCAGAGGACACCGAACTGATTCCCTCGACGAACGAACACAGATGAATGTTACAACTGCAGAAAGAAAGGGCATTTTTTGCGGAAATGCCCGCAGCCCAAAAAAACACGACTCCCATGGAAAAAGCCAGACGGAGCCACGGAAGCCACATTTGAAGAAGAAATGGAGGAAGAACCGTTGGAAAATAACAGCCATTGGGAGTAGACCCTAGCAACAGTCACCCGAGGGAGAAGCCAGTTGTGAAACAAGAAGAAGAACCGCTCTACAGAATCTGGACAACCCGATACAACCGAGAGGAAAAAATAACTATCAAAGTAAGGATCCAGGGAGCCGATGGCCAGGAATGTGCCACTACTGCCCTGGTAGACAGTGGAGCATCCGAGAACTTCATTGATAGAGTGTATGCGGAAGCCAGCAGAATACACACACAACAAAAAGCAGTACCCAGACAAGTCCTGACCGTGGACAGACGCGAGGTCACCGGCAGGCCGGTAACCCACGACGCTCAAATCCACCTCACAATCAATCATCACGAGGAAGACATCCAGCTACACTGCATCACAATCGAAAGTGCACCAATCATCCTAGCACTCCCATGGCTCAAGCTCCATGACCCGGCGATAGGGTGAAAAAATTACACTGTGAAATTCCACTCAAACCACTGCGTCGAAAAATTCTTACCTAGCTCACCAAGAGCAAACACGATCCTGGAAGAAAAGGCCACGGAGTAATACTAGAGGAAAACACTGGAAAATTGGGAGATTGGCGAAACGGACCCATGGGAAGTATGCCAGACCGTCATCAATAAAATCAAGGAAACCTCCAAGACCAGAAAAAATCCAATTCCGCTGGAATATCACGAGTTCCTCAAAGTATTCACCGAAAAAGAACCTATGGCACCTCCACCCCACCGCACTCACGACCACCACATTCCACTGGAGGAAGAAGAGATGCCCCCATACGAGCCCCTGCGACCCCTGAACGAAGAAAAAATGAAGGCTCTCAAGGAATACCTAGAAGTAAATGAAAAGTGGGGATGGATCCGGGCATCCACCTCCCCATCTGGGATGCCAATACACTTTGTCATGAAGAAGGATGGGGAACTACACCTATGTGTGAATTATCGACAACTGAATGAGATCACAATCAAAGACCAGACACCATTGCCATTAATCGGAGAGTCTCTAGAACAACTATCCAGTGCCACCATCTACACCAAACTCGATATCCGAGACGCCTACTACGAACCTCCGAATCGCAGCAGGAGACGAATGGAAAACAGCCTTGCAAACCCAGTACGGACTATACGAGTACTACGTCATGCATTTCGGGTTGACCAATGCACTGGTGTCATTCCAACAATGGATGAACGAGATTCTGAACGAATACCTTGATATCTTCTGTGTGGCATATCTGGACGACATCCTTATCTTCTCGCAAAATCTGGAAGACCACTGGAGACACATCCGGACAATCTTGAGATGAGTTGAGGAAACCGGGCTCACGCTGAAAGCATCCAAATGCGAATTCCATACAATGGAAATAGAATACTTGGGATACGTCATATCACCGCAGGGACTGCAAATGGACGAAGAAAAAATCGGGACAATCAAGGAATGGAAAGAAACAACAAACGTTAAAGGAATCCAGAGCTTCCTAGGATTCGCCAACTTCTACCGAAGGTTTATACAAGACTACAGCCGGATCACGACACCCCTCACCAGTCTGACAAGTAAGGAAGTGAGCTGGGAATGGGGCGACAAACAGCAGATGGCTTTTGATACGCTCAAAACAGCAATGGTTACAGAACCAATACTACAACACTTCGACCCTGAGCAACCAGTCACAATCGAGACGGACGCCTCAGACTATGCCATCGGAGCCATCTGCTCCCAACCTGATGACAACGGGATCCTGCATCCAGTAGCCTATTACTGCCGAAAACGCAAGGACCCAGAACAGAACTACGATATACACGACAAGGAAATACTGGCGATCGTAGACGCACTACGAAAATGGGACCAATATTGCAAAACAACAGGGCCAAAAATCACGATTCTTACCAATCACAAGAACCTGGAATATTGGAAATCAAAGAAAGACCTCAAGCTCGGTGGGGCGAGCGATTAGCCAACTACGACTTCACAATCAGATATCAACCTGGGAAGTTAGCCGGTAAACTGGACATACTCTCTAGAGAGTCAGGAGACTCTCCCTGGGAAGGGGATATGAAACATCGGCAGAACTATGGCTGAATCCTGTTACCCGAAGATGCTTTTGAAGAGCTCCAGGCTAATACAACAGAAACCATGAGCCTTGAGATAGACAAGGAACTCCTGAATGAAATCCTGACACAAAGCGCCGCAGATAAAGAGATCCAAAAAATCCGGAGGGAAAAGGTGAACCAGACCACCCATGACAGGAAGATCGTGCTAGGGTTATGTGAGGAAAACAGCGGGTTGCTAATGTACGACGGCCTCATATGGATCCCTGACAATGACACCCTGCGACTTCGCATATTAAGAGACCACCAGGACGTGCAAGCCATGGGACACCCGGGCCGAGCAAGAACCCTGAAACTCGTTAGCTGAAATTTCTACAGGCCAGGGCAATGGAAGTACGTCCACAGATACGTCGACCACTGTGACAACCGCCATCGCATCAAGCCATTCCGATACGTGCCGTTTCGACTGCTAAAGCCACTCGAACTCCCGCACCGACAATGGGACATGATATCAATGGACTTCATCACAGCACTGCCGATAAGCAATGGGAAAGATGCGCTGTAGGTAATAATCGATGGGCTAACCAAAATGGGACATTTTGTCACATGCCATGGCACCATGAACCCCGAAGACCTGGTAGATCACTTCCTCTGGCAAGTAATTAGACCCCACAGACTACCCAGCGACATTGTATCAGACAGAGGGTCCGTATTCACCTCCCACTTCTGGAAATGAGTGACGAAAGCACTCGGGATATTACGCAGTCTCAGTACAGCCTTCCACCCACAAACGGACGGACAAACGGAAAGGGCCAATGCCACCCTGGAGCAGTATCTGTGTGCATACTGCAACTATCAACAGGACGACTGCAAAAGACTACTACCAATTGCCGAATTCTGCTACAACAACTCACAAACCGGAACCACAAAAATAACCCCCTTCTTTGCCAACTATGGATACCACCTGCGATTTCTGCCAGACCTCGGCACCAGGAACGATGAAACACCAGAAGTATCAGAATAGGTTGAGGCATCAAGAAAGCTGCACGAGGACCTGAGAGCAGAAATCAAAGAAGCGCAAATGGCTCAAATGGAGTAGGCCAACAAAGCATGACATCCGGACCCGGTATTGAACCCAGGCGACAAAGTCTGGTTACGGCGAAAACACATTCAAACAACCCGACCATCGAACAAACTGGACCACAAGCAAATAGGCCTGTACACCATCCTGGAGAAAGTAGGCTTACACGCCTATAAGTTGGACCTGCCTGCCACAGTCAAAATCCACCCAGTCTTCCACATCAGCCTCCTTGAACCCACAGCCAGTACAGAACCCATACCCGGACACAACCAACCACCACCCCCTCCCATTATCATCCAAGAACAGCAAGAGTGGGAAGTAGAAGAAATCCTCAATTCCCAATGACACAGAACCCAAATCCAGTATCGAGTCAAGTGAACTGGCTTCCACGACCCCGATCGTAGCTGGTATCCAGCCCGAAACTTTGAAAACTGACCTGACGTCGTCCGCCAATTCCACGAGAAATACTCCGAGAAGGCCAGCCCGACCAATTAGCAGGTCTACAACCACCACCGTCGATGCCACCGAGGGCTGGAGCTTCACCGAGAACAATCCCGTTCCCGAGTTCCCCACCACGACTGACCCTGACAACAACTGGGGCATACCCCACCGTGCCGTCCCCACCACTGTCCGCTGTAGGACAACCCCGTATCAACAACCACGCCTCCCTCCACTGGACAGCCTGCTATGATGACTACTGCAATGTTCACCGCCAAATGAAAGACAACAACTACTACCTGCGACAAGGCAACGACCGCTGCCACCGCAACCACCAACAATGCGACTGCCCACACGCCCACCCATATGAATTAGCGGAGGTAATCAGCGTCAGACACCTCAATCCACGTAAGGCCTACGCGGACTGGCAGAAGGGGAAGCGGGTCTGTTCCGACTGCCGGTTCCTGGTAAACCTAGACGAACATCACCAACGCTGTCAGACCACGGCTCAGCGGGCGCTACTGGCCGACATCACTCCACCTCCACAGGAAAACACGGAACCTGCTGGTGAGGCTGAGAACCCCAGACCTAACGCGGCTGCACCTGCCAGCCCTACCCTCCAGGACGTACAAATCTGCCTCCTAGGAGAGATCTTTACTACCATACATCAAACCGTCACCCAGGAGGCTCGCCACAACCATGGGATCCAGCGCCTCCTGGCTAAGACCATACGTGACCACCATGCAGCAGACCAACAGCAACTCCAGACAATGGCCCACACCCTGGCCGAGACCATCACCAAACAACAACGACTGAATCAACAACAAATCCAAGCTCGGCAGCAGGACAACCGCCCCGTCCGAATCTACCACCACCCACTCGCGCTCAACCGACCTGACCTCGCTGGAGCTGCGGTCTGGACAGGGGACGTACTGTCAAGAATTTGGCGCAACAGAATCAGCGTCGCCTCGGGCACCGCCCTCACGCTGGTCAACCTATGGCTGTTCCTCATCTCTGCTGCTGCTGTTGTTGTCCTACACGCCTAGGTATCTCATCCTGGTCCCTCCGACAGTACTCCCGCAGCGATGTCCCACAAAACCCTGACCTGGTCGCTGGCCACCGAGGATCCGTCTCCTTTTTATCTGTGTCTTCCTTACAAACTCACCTTGAGCTTATCACTTGCATCTCTCCTTATCCTTGTCACGTTTCCGGTTTTGTATGCTTTCCTTGTCGCTTCCTCACTGTTTGCGAGTCTGCCTTACTATACTTGTGTTTCCCTTTCTCCTTATTAGGTTTCTGGTTGTATGCTTTCCTTGTTGCTTCCTTACTGTTGCATGTCTGCCTTGTGTTAGTCTGTTTCGGGGCGAAGGGGGTGAAAGTCGAGTATGCTTGTGTGTTTTGGGGCATGGCGATTGAGTCATGAAGGGGATATTCTGTGTTGGTCTTGCGGGCGAGACTGTGATGTCCACAGTGGAGGAAAAGGTATAAAGGAAGGGGCGCGGTAACTAGTCTGGAGATTCTTCTCCACGCAATCTATTCTCTTCGACAACCCCCCCACATTTTCGAAAAGAACTTCTTTCTCCCACCATCAATCTCGATAAAAACCTTCTCAAAAACGTTCCCTGCGTCTCGGTCTACAGTCTCATTAGCTGGAA
>Ga0307516_10005374_pt1 | contig 15395 bp, 12 predicted proteins | sample 19_EM_MG_FD_203310 | JGI IMG/M metagenome (GOLD analysis project Ga0307516, IMG submission 203310) | Populus trichocarpa ectomycorrhiza microbial communities from riparian zone in the Pacific Northwest, United States - 19_EM | ecosystem: Host-associated > Plants > Roots > Unclassified | place...
TGACCAACAGCACATGGCGCGACGTTCCCGTCACCTCGTACCATGCAATCAGTGCTCCGATCGCAAGGTTGTCCGCGCGAAATGCGGTGAGAAAATAGTAGCCGTAACCGGCGAACGGTTCGCCGTACCAATAGGCCCAAATCCGGAGCAGCGGGCAAACGATCATCAAGGCAAGAAGGACGAGCCTCAGTCGTTGCAGCGACAGCAGGAAAACCAGCATCGGAAACAAGAGATAGAACTGCTCTTCAATCGCGAGCGACCATGTGCCGCCGAGCCAGAATGCTCCGTAGGTTTTCTCGAAGGTCATCCAGAAATTCTGTAGACCGACAATATAGGTCCAGGCTGGAACTGCGCCTTCGAACAATGCCCTCGAGAGATTGAACGATTTTCCGAGGACAAATATCCCGACCACTACATAGTAGATCGGCAGGATCCGAAACGCTCTGCGCGCATAGAACGTCGAGAAATAGTTCGATGCGTCCCGGTTCCTGAGCAGGATGCTCGTGATGAGGTACCCTGACAGAACAAAGAACAGATCGACCCCTGAACGTCCAAAGATCGTCACTCTCCATAGGAGAGAGCCGGATCCGGCATCCGAGCTGGCCCCAATATAGTGCCAGGCCACCACCGAAAGGATGGCAATCGCCCTAAGCCCGTCGATCTCTCTAATTCGTGGCATCGTTGCTTTCGAGACATTCTGTTGAGGCTGCTCTCATACCTCCTTGTACACAGAGCGTGATAGCCCCGGAATTCTTTATGGCGTTCAATTTCGATTTCGGCCGACTTGTCGCTGAGGACCCCTTCTCTTCGACAGATCTGCCGGACATTCAGCGAGTTCAGCTGGCTGGCTTCGAGAATTCGGCCGTCGGTGTCTTGGTCCGCATGGCGGCGTAGCGATTGATGGACCGTCTATCCGATTTGCTGATGAGCAGCAGGGAAAAATAGGACACGACAAATATCGCCGTTGCGAAGGCGTCCGGCAGTTCGGGATCCAATCCGAGCGCGTACTGTTTGTGGCGGAATACGGCAAAGTAGATCGGCACCTGAACCAGGAAATTGATCAGGGTCAGAGTCTGCCACGCCCGCGCCGAAATCGTCGCGCTGCATATGAGCGCGAATATCATTGCGATGTTCATTCTGTCCATGCTGCCGCCCAAGAGCCAGAGACAGGCGAACACGACGCTCAGCGCCGCGCAGCAATTCAGGATGTCGATCCTGCCTCTGGCAAAGGCGGCGGTCGCCAGCGCGACGAGCGCGCAAGATACGATAGACGCCCCAAGAATTGGGAAGCAGCGACCACGGCGATGCGTGCAACGAACTCACCATCGCCAGCGGACTGGATTGTTCTCGGAATCTGTTGAACATGCGTACGACAAACGCGCCGTCGAAAAACAGGATCATCGGCAGGGCAATAGCGAGTGCCGTGCCGATGGCGATCAGCGACTCGCGTCTCGGTCTGCTCCAGAAATAGCACAGTGCAACCGGCGCTAGGAAGATTCCCAGGACCTTGAACATCACGCTCAGGCAACCCAGGATCCCGATCGCGGCTGCATTGAGCGACGGCGTTCGGCCGGGCGTGATCAGGAGGCCGGCGAGAGCGACCATCAGCGCGATCTGGAATTGCTTGTCCTCGGCGAGCACGGTGCCCCATTGGATGAGCGACGGATAACAGATAGCCGAGAGCACGAACGCGGCTTGCGTCTCGACGTTGTCCAGTTTGATGCCTACTCGTCTGAGGAAAAAGAAGGTGGCAAGCGCGATCGCCAGATCTCCCGAGATCAGGATCAGGCGCCACCCGTGTGGGCTGCCCCCAGACAACCACTCGATGGCGCCGTAGAGCAAGGTCGACGCAGGCCAGTTTGAGGTGACGTAGAAGTCGTACGAGCCTTTGCTCGCCGTCACGTAAGGAGCCGCGCCATGGCCGTTGAGGCGCAGCTGTTCGCGGAGATCGCGCTTTGCCTCGATATCGTATGGGTCAACCCCGTTGACGACCAGTTCGCCGACTTCGCAATAGATCGAAAGGTCGATGAAATCGTCGTTGGCAGGAGTGATATCAACGATCATGATCCGCGTGACGACGAGCGCAATCAATGCCAGCGCCAAGAACCATGGCGCGGGAAGAACTGGCAGATTGGGAAAACGCATCGCGCAGTACTCAATCCGAGGATGGATCTTGGTAACACTGCGGCCGAAATGAGATCAACTTCAGGTAGATGGATGAGGAGCATCTACGTCAGCGTAGATGCATTCTTGCAACAGAATGCGACGTCGGCCGGGGTCTGTGGCAGAGAGGGAGTACGCTTGGCGGGGTTCCATGCCGAGAAGGAGCCGGGTTGAATGATTACAGATACCGGGGCACTGGCAAGGGGGTCACCAGCTTTCCCTTGAAGCCCTTGGCGCGCAGTTTGGGTGCTAATTCGGACGCGATGTGCCAGGAAAAGATGATGGCGCAGTCGGGCTGGTCCGCGAACATCTGGCTCTCTTCGACCACCGGGATCAGCGTGCCCGGCATGTACTTGCCGATCTTCAGCGAGCCCTCGATCTCGCAGACATAGTCGACGATCGCCGAATCGAGCCCGACATAATTGATCATGGTCGAGGCCCGCGAAGGCGCGCTGATGCCGCAGATCCGTCCACCGCCTTCCTTGATGTCGCGGATCAACGCATGCAGCCTGAGTTTTGACAGCATCACGTCATGGCGAAAATCCGCAAGGCGCTTGCGCATGGCGGCGCCCCGTGGCTCGGCATCGCGCATCTGCTCGACGCTAGGCTGGATGGCGCGCGTCCCCTTGCGAGCCGCATAGACCCGGATCGAGCCTCCATGAGTTGGAATCTTTCGCGCGTGAAAGACCTCAAGCCCGTGCATATCGAGCAGGTGCGCGAGGCTGCCGACCGAATAATAGCGCAGATGCTCGTGATAGACGGTGTCGTATTGGAGGTCGTCGAGCAGGCCGATCAGATAGTGCGATTCAGAGATGAACACGCCATCGGGCGCCAGCATCTCGGTGATGCCCTCGACGATCGCGTGCACGTCCTCGATATGCGCAAAGCAATTCGCCGCGGTCACGACCTTGGCGGGACCGTAAGTGTTCCGAACCCCACGCCCGACGTCCTTGGAGAAATAGCGCTGGATGGTGTTGATGCCGCGCTCGTTGGCGATTCTGGAGACGTCGGTCGGTTCGATGCCGAGAATGCGGTGTCCGCCCTTCTGGAAGTTCGAGATCAGCGTGCCATCGTTCGAGCCGACGTCGACGATGAGATCGTCCTTCGCAAGGTCGAGCATCTTGGAGGACTCGGCATAAAGCTCGGCGAAATTGTCGCGGAGAATTCTGGTCATGCCGCTGGTGTAGGGATATTCCGGCGGGAAGATGATCACGGGATCGACAGCGAGTCCGAGCTGGACCAGTTCGCAGTGCGGACAATGCAGCAGGTTGGTCGGAAACCATGGCTGCTGGCGTTGAATCTGCCCGATCGGAACCATCTGGTTGACCGGCGGCATATAGCCGAGCGAGAGCACGGTTTCGAGCTTGTCATGACCGCAAACCTGACAGCATTCGACCGGCACGCTTGCACCTGTACCGGCTGCGCGGGCAACCTTTGCTGGAAACATCGTCATCTCCTTGGTCGAAACGGGTCAGCCCCGTGGCGCGAGATCCGCGTTGGCCCAGTACCAATCGACCGTCGGCGGCAGCCCTGCATTGAGCGGCACCCGCGGCGAATATCCGAGCTTTTCGAGTTTGGCAATGTCCGGACAGCGGCGCTCGGTGCCGCCTTGTGGCGCCGGGCCCGCGATCAATTCGAGATCACGCCCGGCATGGGCGGCGATGCGCGCGGCCAGGTCGGCGATCGTGATCTCTTCCGTCGTGCCGATATGATAGATCCCGAGGTGCTCGCCCTTGGCGCGCATCACCATGACCCCGCTGACGAGATCATCGACGTGGCAGAAGCTGCGGGTCTGGCTGCCGTCGCTCTGGAGTCTGAACGGCAATTTACCGGCGGGGTGTGCGGCCGCGACCGCCTTCAGGCGCAGCGCGAATTGCGGGACGACGTGCTCCCATCCCATGTCGGGGCCGTAGACGTTGTGCGGCCGAAAGATCAGGACACGATCGAAGAATTTGCGGCCGTAGTTGATTGCCATCAGTTCGCTAATGATCTTGCCGCCGCCGTAGGAGTAGCGCGGATTGGTGGGATCGGGCACGCTCAGCGGCGCGTGTTCGTCGGTGGGAACGTGGGGCGGCGTCTGGTACACTTCCGAGCTCGAGGCCAGCACCAGCGACCGGACGCCTTCGCTCCGGCAGGCGTCAATGACGTTGATCATGCCCTTGACCCCGACGTCGAGCACGAGCTCGGGGGCGCTGTAGAAGAACTCGGTGCCGTTGACGAAGGCGAGGTGATGGACCTCATCGATACCCTTCACGGCGCGCGTGACGGTCGCGGCGTCACGAATGTCGCCCGCTATGAATTCGATGTCGTTGACGACCTCCTTGAGACGTCGCGGCGCGCCGCGCGAGTTGTCGTCGAGAACCCGCACCGCGTAACCGTCCCTGACCAGTGCCTTGACCAGGGCTGAGCCAATGAAGCCGCTGCCCCCCGTAACGAGAATTGAACTCACAAGCCTTTTTCCATGCTGGTGGGCTCAAGATCGAGCCAGCGGCCGAGATGATTTGCACGTCGGGCGGCCTCGAGCAAGGCTTGGACGCGCAGTCCCTGGGTGAATCCGATCGTGGTCGACTGCCCGCTTTCGATGCCGTCGAGAAAGGCGGCCGCCATGCGGGAAACCGGCGCGATACGGCCGTCGGCCGGAAACTCGCGGTCGATGGGGTCATCCACCTCGATCGGGACCAGGGCGCTCGCAGGGCGCCGGCCGATGCTCAGCCGAAAGCCACGCATGTAGTCGGCCGTCTCGTTGAGCAGCGTCAAGGTACCGTCTTCGCCGTAGAATTCCAGGCGGTGCCCTGACCCCAGATAGGAGGCGCAGCTCATCGCGATCTGGCCGGCAGCGCCCGACTGAAACGCGAGAGCGATGTGCGCGTTCGTCTCCATCGCGGGATCGTCGGGCAGGCCGGAGAGCCGCGTCGACATTCCGGTGATGGGGCCGCAGAACCATTCGAGGTAGTGAAAGCAGTGACTGACGAAATTTCCAAGCGCGCCGCCGCCGTCGTCGCCTGATGATTTCCAGTGCTTGATACGCATTCGCGTTGCGTAGTTCTCGACCTGCCAATTGACCGCAACATGGCGCAAGCGGCCGATCCTGCCCTGCTGCAGAAGCTCCCTTGCCTTGCCCCAGCTCGGCACGCCGCAAAAGTTGAAATCAACCATGGTGGTCCGGCGACTGCTGTCCGCGGCCCTGGCCATTCGCTCAGCGCTTGACAGATCCGCTGCCATCGGCTTTTCCGCGAACACTGGCTTGCCTAGTTCAAGGGCGCGGACGGCGATCTCAGGCTGCAGGCTGGGCAGCGTCGCGATGGCGACCGCGGCGATCTCGGGATGCTCGACGAGCTCTCGCCAATCGCCGAATGCCAGGGGAATGCCGGCGGCGGTGGCGAACTCCCGCGTTCGCGCGGCGTCTCGGCCAGCGAGCGCCACGACCTCGCAGCGCGGATCGCGCCGGAACGCCGGCAGATGGACCAGGCGGCCGAAATTGCTGCCGATGATTCCAATTCTAACCAAGGAGGGCTCCAGATATCTGGTCGGGGTGGCGCTCATCGCAACACAATGAACGATTTCAACTCCGCAAGCAGCAGAGCCCCGAGATGCAGCTGCGAGATAAACTCGCCTGACTTGATCATGTCGACGAGCTCGGCCGCCGTCGCCAGCCTGACTGCGATCCCGGCTTCGGGCACGAAGTCGGTGACACGTTCGCCCGCCTCGATAAAGAACGAGTGGATATGATTGCTGAGCCGGCCGCTGCACGGAGACGCCGTTCCCAGGGGATAGATGGCTCGCGTCGGATAGCCGGTTTCCTCCAGCAGTTCGCGGCGGCATCCCTCGGCAAGGTCCTCGTTGGGTTCAGCGAGGCCAGCCGGCAATTCCCAGGTGAAGGATTCCAGTGCTGGGCGATACTGGCGAACGATGGGAAAATGTCCACTCGGCGTGCGCGCGACGATCGCGAGGTAGTCCTGCTGGACGACCGCGTGATAGGTCTCAGGTTTGGCGCCTGGCGCGAACTCGACCTCACGCGCGATAATATCGACCCAGGGAGAGATCTTGATGGTCTGTCGCGACGTCACGCGTGGCCATTCATGGGGCATGGGCTAGTTCATCTGTGTTCGCGGGGATCGCTTGGCAACCGTGCACGGTGACCGGCGAAGATAGGTCGTTGCAAATGCATACCGGTACCAGCGCAAATAGGCCGGCAGCCATTTCAGCACGCGAAACCGGCTCGCGCCATGCTTGCGCTCGAACCAGCGCGCCGGAATCTCGCCGACCCGCCAGCCGAGACGGTGAGCTTTGACCAGCAATTCGATGCTGTAGCAAAAGCCCTCGTTCGACTCGATCTCGATCTGCTCGATCACGCGGCGCGAGAACATGCGAAAACCGCTGGTCGGGTCCCTGGTCGGCAGCGCTGCGAAATTGTGCAGGGTAAATGCCGCCGTTCGCACCAGGGCGGCCTTGAGCCACGGGCAGCCTTCCATCGTGCCGCCGGGCAGGAAGCGGCTCGCGCAGACGATATCGCAGCCGCCGCGCACCAGCGCGACCATCCGGTCCACGATCGCCGCATTGAAATCGTCGTCGGCAGGGTAGACCACCACGGTGGGCGCGGTGCTGGCTGCAAATCCGGCCATCACCGCGGCATGCGCGCCGCGCCCGGCATTGCGCACGAAGCTCACATCGAGGCCCGCATATGCGGCGGGATTGTTGCGCACCACCGGCAGCGTATCGTCTTCCTCGAAATCGTAGCAGATCAGCGCGCGTGCCGGTGTCCGGACCTCCCTCGCCAACGCGCCGAGCGTGGCGAGAATATTGGAGCCTTCGTTGTAGACTGGAATCACGATATCCAGCTGGGGATCGGTCATCGCGCGCCTCTCCCGGCCCGAATTGATACGAATGTTGCAAGTGGGCTGCTAGGCAATGATGTTCGCGCCTTCCAGCAGTCCCCAAACGTCAACCACGGGCTTGCCCTTCAAATCTGTCGACTTGTAGCTGTTGTGCGGAGTACAAAGAATCAGAATGTCGCTCCGCGCGATCACCTCGTGCAGGGGCAGCAACTCCGGATCGACCGTCACGAAGGGATCCGTCGTCAGCACGTCCTGCGCAAAGCCCTTCAATATCTTCTTGAATTTGTAGCTCAGCGATGCACGCACGTCGTCGACTTCCGACTTGAAGGCCATGCCGAGCAGTCCGACGGTCATCTTACCGAGGTCGTAACGGCGCCTGAGGTCACCGATGACGTGAAGCGGCAGTCCCTCGTTGACGAGCATGGCCGCATTGCCGAGCGAGAACTCGTTGCGGGCGAATGCCGTCAGCTGCATCGTGTCCTTCATCAGACAGGGACCGGCCGCATATCCCGGCTTTGGAATATTCTTCGCCCGCGGATAATTGTGTTTCATCGCCTTGAGAATGCGCTGGTAGTCCAGCCCCGCCGATTGCGCGATGAGATAGAACTGGTTCGTCACTGCGAATTCGATGTAGCGATAGGCGTTGCCGAACAGCTTGGCGAATTCGGCTTCGATCGGTTCAAGCTGCACGATCTCGGGTGCGATCGTCCTGAACAAGGCGGTTGCCTCCTCGGTCGCCTCCGGTGTGGTTCCGCTGACGATCTGCGGCATCCGGTTCAGTTCCTCGATGCCATATCCCTGCACGATCCGCTCCGGACAGAATGCAACCTTCAAATCACGCTGCTTGCGTTTCAGATGCGCTAGCACGCTGTCGGTGGTTCCCGGATAGAGCGTCGAGCGCAAGATCAAGAGCTGCCCGTCGTCGAGGTGTGGCAGCAAATCGTCGATACATTTCAGGATGACGTGGCGTTCCGGATTGAGAAACTCGTCGACTGGCGTTCCGATCGTGACGATGACGGGGCCGGATGCGGATATGCCGGCTGGTGTGCTGGTGAAGATCAGCCTGTCATCGCGCAGCGCGTCCTTCAGCAGTTCCTCGGCGCCATGTTCGATGAAAGGCAATCGTCCGGATTTGAGGGCGGCGAGACCGTCGACGTTGTGATCGTTGACATTGACCGTCAGCCCCTTGGCGGCGAACGAAAGCACCAATGGAATCCCGACATGCCCCGCACCACCGACGACGGTCAGATCGGCGGCACGGACAGCCGTCGTCCGGATGCTGGCGGCAAGGTCGATGATGCTCAACGCTTTTCACCATGGGTTAGCACGAACGAACGAAACGGCTTCATGAAGCCGGGCGCGAACAGGTTGCGATCAAGGGCGTTGTAGACCGGCAGCACCCAGCGCAGCCTTGACGAGGCGACATAGCGATAGCTGAGATCCGACAGATAGTCGGTGCCGACCGAGAATCCTGCTTGACGGAACGTCGCTGCGATCTGCTGCGCCAGCACCGGCCGCTCATTCTCGGTCACGCCGACCGAACTGTAAAAGGGAGAGGAGCGGTCACGGTAGAGGTACATGAAGGGATTCATCCGGTTCGGGTCGAATGCGGCAAAGGAGCCGCCGCGCTTGAGCACCCGATAGATCTCGCTGGCACAACGCGAGGGATCCGGAAGATGATGGACCAGTCCGCTCAGCAATACGCCGTCAAGGCTTTCATCCGCAAAGGGCAGGTGCTCCACGTCGCCTTCCAGAAACTCGACGCCGGAATATTTGGCACGGGCCAGGGCGATCAGCTTCGGGCTGAGATCCAGGCCGACGGCGTGATATCCCTGCTTGCCCAGGAGATCGGTGAACACACCGGAGCCGCAACCGAGATCGGCGATGCGTGCGCCCGGCTTCAGCCGTGCCAGTCGCATGCAGGTCGTCACGAGCCTGAGGTTGCTTTCGGGCGTGAAGACATCGTAGACATCAACGGTGGCATGACCGTCGAAGAATGCGATCTCTTTTTGTTTGTCTTGCGCCACCACCGCCATCGCGAAAATCCCCTGGAGCCTTCGCTCCGGACGATGCTTAGCTGTCTGCTTTTACCTTGTTTCCGAGAGAACCGGGCGCCATTTCCTTGCAAAAGGCTTTAGCATGGCAGGAATGGATCGGCAACGAGGTGCACGTCGTGGCTCGTACAACCATGGGGATGGTCGAACATGAGGTCTCCTCGAGACCGGCGCCCCGGGCGGCGTCGCCCTAGCGGTGGCGTCAGCTCTTCGGGATGAGCTTGTAGATCAATCCCTTGTCGAAGGAGGTCCCGATTTCCCTGAGCTCGTACTTGTCGAGTCTTGCCCTCAACCTGTCCTGCTGTCCGGGCAGAAGTCCGATGGCGTTCGCAAGCAGATAGATGTTGTCGGGATCCCAGCGATGCTCCTTGATCGTCCGGCTCACGAAGGCATTGTCGGCCGTACTGATGTTCGACAGCACGCCGCGGCGGCGGGCGTAGTAGAGATATTCGGGATTGGTGACGTCGGCGTCTTGCAGATAGAGCACGTAGCCGTCGCGTGGGATCTGGTCCTGCAGGTCTTTTCCGATTTCGATACCGGTCCTGTTTCCGTTGTAGTTCAGGAGCTGAAGCGAGTAGGCGTACTCGATCGCCCCGAAAATGCCGGCCACAGCGAGAATTGCGTAGGCCCTCCGATGTCGGGCGAACGGAGGGCCGAGCAGCGAGTACAGGTAGAGCAGGCCAATTGAGGCGAGGGCACAGTAGATCGGCAGCAGCGGCAGAGCATAGTAATCGTGAATGACGATCACGTTGAAGAACAGGAGGATCGTTGCGAATGATCCCACGACGAGGCCTAGCAAGGTCCGCTGCGGGTCAACCGGTTTCCTGACGAATTGCCGGATCACGCGCCACAAACCGATCAGGGCGAGGGGCATGAAGGCGGGAAACAGATACTCGAAGGTGAAGCGTTCGCCGAGCAGACGCCATTGAGAGGGATCGAGCCGCTGAGCCTCCGTTCCGAGGAACCAGCTCAACCGCAGCGACTCGTCATAATTTGATCCGGTCGCGCCCAACACCTGGCCATAGTTGAAGTAGGTCCGCTCCAGCACGAATGCCGCGACGGAAGCCGCGATCAGGAGCGCAAACAGCATGGCGTCCACGCGAAAGACGACACGCCACCTCTGCGCCCAAAACAGGTTCCAGCCATAGGCGACGATGACGACGACATAGATCGATGATTTGATCAATGTGCAGACCGCGCCGAACACCAGCGCCGTGCCGAAGTGGCGCCAGGAGCGCTCACGCTCATATTGGAGCAGAAAATAGAACGATAGATAGGCGGCAAGCGTGGCCAGGGTATCCGGATAGATTCCAATGATATTCTGGATCGAGAGCGGTGATACCGCAAGCAGGATCATCGTCAGCGAAGTCACGGGGAAACCAAGTCCCAACGAGGTCAGTATCTCGCAGAAGATCAGCGAAGTCCCGACATAGACGGCGAGGTTGACGAGCCTTGCGCCTCTGACGGCGCCCAAATTCAAGACATCGCTGACCCTCGCCGCGACATACTGATAGATCGGGGTATCGTAGAAGACGATGCCATAATCGTAGGTCTGGTCATATCTTTCGAGGAATCCGAGCTTCGGCCCGGGATAGGACTTGCTCTTCAGACTGTCGATCTGGTTCGCCACCATCGCCTGGCGGAAGGTATGGCTGCCGCCGATATCTTCCGAAAAATACACGAGGCGCAAGCACAGGCCGAGGGCGATGATCAGATAGAGATAGAGCCTCTTCTGGCGATCGGCGGTCAGCGCCGCGGCGTTGGTCATTTCAGCTGTCCATCAAGCCGGCTCTGCGACCCGCCGCACATCGACCGTCATAGGCAAGTCCTTTTCACAATAGCTGTCGACCGCCAGCCGCCACACCGTCTCGCCGTTTTCGGCGGCAATTTGAGCGAAGCCAAGCCTGTTGTAATGATCGCGGACCAATTCGTTGCGGGCGGTTGGAATATAGCGTCCGATGATTTCGGTCACGCCGAGAAGGCGGACCTGCGCCACGAGATGCCCAAGGATCGCTTCTTCGACGCGGCGGCCGAGCACGCGGCACGACATGATCCAGCTGTCGACGTCGCAACGCTGGCCGTCCCGCCGGCAGATCACGGTCGAGATCATGCCGTTGTCGCCGAAGATATCCTCGAGGCGGGCCTGCACGGTGATCGCATCGGGATCGGATTGCAGCGCGGTGATCTCGGCCTCGCTGTAGCGACGGGTGGTCAGGTTGAACTGGTTCGATTTGGAGATCAGCTGCGCAATGCGCTTGCGGCCTGGCCCGTCGAAGGGAGCAATCGACAGTCGCATGCCGAGCGAGCGCAGATAGTCGTCATGATTGCCGATCCGCTCCATCTGCGCCGCGCGCAGCGCGTTGGCCTTGTAGAAGCCGGGGCGGAGCTGATCTTCCCTGGAGAAGGTGGCCTGTTCGAAATACCCAGCGGCCTGGATCACCATCAGCCAGTCGCTCGGATCCTCCGGCAATTCAGGGACGGCGACGGATGGCAACGCGTCGCGGACGCGCTTGCGCTCGGCGGGATTGTCATCGAGGAAGACGAAGGAATCGAGGCCGAGATCGATCGCATCCGCGATGGCCTTGATGTTGGCGGCTTTGTCCTCCCAGTTGACCCGGAAGGCGACGATGTCGTCTTCCTTCAGGATCATTTCGGGATGATTGCGGAAGGCGTCGAGCGCGATTGTCTCGTCATTCTTCGACGACACGCACAGGATGATGCCACGCTGCTTCAAGGAGAGCGCCATCCGCTGCAGCGCCGCGTGCGCCTCGCCGAGCGGGCTTCCGCTGCCAAGCACGAGACCCTCGATGCCGTCGTCGCCGACGATGCCGCCCCACATCGTGTTGTCGAGGTCGAGCACCAGCACGCGTCGCGAGCGACCCATCTGGGCCGCGATTATCCGCATGATGTTGTCGGCATAGAGCGGGACCATGGCCGTGGCGAACGGGTACTTCGCCGCATACCAGTAACGTCCGGCGGACCATGCCGACAGCCCGACCAGATTGGCCAACGCGTTGACATCGAGCACGAGCCGCGAGTCATGGCGGGCTCGCCGGGCGAGGCGCCGGTTGAAGTCGGAAATCAGAAAGCGCGGGGTTCCCGGCAGCCCCATATCCATGTTGAAGCGGGTTGCGTCCGGATCGTCCGCCAGCGTTTGCAGGATCACCGGGCGTGCGGTGGCGCGACCTGCCACTTCGGCAATGCGCGAGATCCGGGCGATGGCCGCGTCGATCATTTGCTCCGCGGCGGCGTCATCGTCGAGCGGCGAGGCGAGCTTCAACATCCGGCTGTCGGACGCGACCAGCACCAAATCCGGCGGATTGTCCTTCAGCGCGGCGCCGTTCCGGTCGAGCCAGGGTTCGGGCTCCTCGTATTCGGCCACCACGACTTCGAGCAGGAATCGGAACCGGATCGCAGTGCCGATCAGCGCGTCGGCGATGTGCGAGGCGGTGCTCGCCGACAGGATCAGGAGCCTGATCGGCACAAGCCCTTGAGCCCTCGCTTCAGAGCCGAAATTCGCTGGCGCGGATTTCAGAATGCCGCGGACCTTGCGGCCGATCGAACGAAGCTCGGCTTCGCCCCAGCCCGCCTGGGCCAGTGATTGCAACGATGCCAGCGCCTGCATCGGGTCGCCCGGCAGCGCGGAGAGCTGGTCGCGCAGATGGCCCGCGGGGCGCGGAAGCCAGGGGAGGTCGTGGGGAGGCAGTTTTGCTGAAGACGCCGACACCTGGAACTCTCGCAGCTAGCAATGTGCTTGGATCGCGTCGACGAATTGTTTCACCGTGGTGATCTGCTCGATTTCCGTCAGACTGAACTGGATGTCGAATTCGCTCTCAATGCCGCTCACCAGCCGGATATGGGCGAGACTGTCCCAGGATTTGAGGTCTTGCTGTCGGGTGTCCAGACCGACCACCAGAGCATCGTCGTCGAGCTCGGCGCGGAAGATGTCCTGAACCCTGGCGAGGATGGCGTCGGAGGAAGCGAGGTTTTCGGACGCGTGATCCATCAGCTTGCCGATCCTTTCGAAGGCACAAACAGCTCCGGTGTTGGAACCGGCTCGATATACATGGTAATGCCCTGCCGACCAAGGGCGACCGCGCGGTTGATGAAAGGCCTCGCATCCGCCGCGAGCATGCGCAAGTTCGAGATCTTGGCCTCGACGCAAATATCCGGGCCGAAATGGCGGCGCAGCCGCAGCGGTCGGATATCGCCGATCCGGCGCAGGAATTCGTGCTCGCCGGCTGCGCCGCTGGCTCTCTTCCAGCGGTATTTGACCGTGCCGTCGAAGACACCGCGAAAATATGGAACCTCTTCGTAGAGCAGGCATTCCGCGGCGTGCAACGGGGTCATGTACTCGAAGCCCGCGCCGAGGCCAAGCATGCGGGCGTCGAGTTCGGCGAGCCGGCAAAAGGGGCTGTTCGGGCCCCAGGGCAGACGCGTCAGGTGGTGATCCCGCACCAGAAAATCCGCCTGTGGACCGACAGCGCAGACGGAGGCGCCCAAATGGATGCTCCTGCGCACGTCGGGAAGGCGGCGAAAAACCTCGCACACGAGCCCGGTATAGACCGGCGCTCTGTCGACCAGAAACACCTTGTCCGGATTCTGATCGATTGGAAAGGCCGGCATCGCCAGTGTCCCCTCAGCGCCGAGCAGGTCGAGCAACAGCTCGATCATTTCGCTCGGGCGCAGAGGCACGTTGTAGAACTCGTTCCAGGACGACTGTACCCAGAGGGTCCGGCCCGGCGTGACGCCGAGATCGATCAGGTGCTGCCGCAGGTCCGCGATCGCGACCGGCTGGCGATAGATCTTCTTGGCGAGCTGCAGCTTGTGCCCGCGCACGAAGCCGCGCAGGTCGCTGCGGCCGAGCAGCCTCCGGGCCAGATGCTTGACGGCGTCGCGCGCGATACGAGACATCAAATTAAGGGCCTCTTCGGCAGCCTCGAGGTTGGGCTAACGGGATGAGGCCGGCTCGTGCCGTCCCATCTGCTGGACCTCATATACGACGGCAAGCATGACGTCCAAGGCGTTGTCGGCGCTGGCAACCCCGACGGTGGCGGTCTGATCGGTCAGGATACGGGGTAGACGCCGGCACAGGATCTCAATGTGAGGCATGAACTCGTTGAGATAGCGCGCTAGCGTTTCGCCCGCACTCTTCGCCATCGCATATTCGGCCGTCGCCGCAAGGCCCTGCTCGATCGCAACCGTCGAGGGATAGAACATGGCAAGCGTGTCGCTGCGGTCGCGAACCAGCGTGGCGCAGAGGTCGAAGAAACCGTCGGCGTAGAAGCTCAGGAAGCTCCGCAGTTTGTCGGCTTCGAAGAGGCCGGACTTGCGCAGGAAGATTTTCGGGGTCGCGAAATAGTAGCAGCAATCGACCGACGAAAGTGCCTTGAGCTGTTCGGTTGCCGGGAGCAGCACATCATAGCGCAGGATATCACATGAGCCGCCGACGCTGCGGATGTCGTCCGCGACAAGCACGGCTTCCGCGCGGTTGTCCCTGTAGGTGATGATGGGATGCCCGCCGCCGGCGGCGATGATCTTCGCCGTGACCGCGCCGATGCCCCTGGAGCCACCGACGACCAGCGATCTCTGATCGGCGAAAGGCCGCCCGGAAACACGGACGATAACCTCCTGCATCCCGGCCTGGACCGGAGGCGGCAGTCGCGCGAAGGCCTCCAGCCTGCCGGTCGCACCATAACCGGCGATATCGATCTGCAGCGACCGGAACCGCGCGTCGATCTTGGCGACGGCGTAGGCGAGAGTTTCGTTTCGATCGGCACCCTCATTGAAATTGATGTTGAGGCCGGCGAACAGCGAGTGCAGCCCGGGACATCGCATGCCGACGATTTGCGAGGTTGCCAGCAAAGCCCTGCTTCCGGCCACGCCAATGGCGTTCGCGAGTGCCGGAAACAGCGCCACAATGTCCGCCCCGACGATCGTGACCGCGCCGGTCTGTCCGGCAAGCTCCGCGAAGGTGGGATTGATCGGCTCTGAGAGCTGTTGCGGCGCGTCGAGCGCGGACTCCTGCTGACCCGCAGCCGTTTTCCCTGGCTCGGACGAGAGCTTGATCAGAGCAATGACCGTGTCCGCTGCGACGACTTCGACGTCGATCTGCCGCTCCGTCCTGCTCTTGAGTCTGATGGAGGCGACCTCGTCGAGATAGAGCGGTTGCGGAAACCGGGCGAAGATGTTGGCGACCCTGATTGGATACGCCTGCAGCACGGCATTCATTGCCCAGAGCAACGTGTGAATGCCATGCACGATCGGCGCGCCAGCCTGGGTGCGCCGGGCAAAGTGCTGGTCAAGGTGAATCGGATTGAAGTCCGACGACAGCCGGGCGAAG
>Ga0307516_10005375_pt1 | contig 15391 bp, 14 predicted proteins | sample 19_EM_MG_FD_203310 | JGI IMG/M metagenome (GOLD analysis project Ga0307516, IMG submission 203310) | Populus trichocarpa ectomycorrhiza microbial communities from riparian zone in the Pacific Northwest, United States - 19_EM | ecosystem: Host-associated > Plants > Roots > Unclassified | place...
AGCACGAATTGAACTATATGGCGCAGGGACATTGGCACAATTTCCACTACCGCAACGGTGAAATGATCGGCCTGGATCGGGCGGCGAAGACGATCACGCTGGCTCCCACCGTGGATGATGAGGGCCGCGAGATCAGTCCGGAATCGCAGATCGGTTACGATACGCTCGTCGTAGCGATCGGCAGCGTGACCAACGATTTCGGAACGCCTGGGGCGAAGGAGTTTGCCGTACCGCTGGAGACGCCCGAACAGGCCAGCCGTTTCAACCGCCGTCTGGTGAATGCCTGCGTGCGTGCGCAGTACCAGGAGACGCCGGTGCGTCCAGGCCAACTCCATGTTGCCATCATCGGCGCCGGCGCCACCGGGACTGAGCTTGCCGCCGAGCTGCATCATACGGCGCGCGCCATCATCGCCTACGGACTCGACAGGATCGATCCCGAGCGCGATCTTCGCATCGTCCTGATCGAGGCGGCGGATCGCGTGCTGCCGGCCCTGCCGGAACGCATTTCGGCGTCAACGAAGGATCTGCTGGTCAAGCTCGGCGTCGAAGTGCGGACCAGCGCGCGTGTCGCTGAAGTCATGGCCGATGGTGTCAAGCTCTCCGATGGGCAGGTCATTCCTTCGGAACTGGTGGTGTGGTCCGCCGGCGTGCAGGCGCCCGCTTTTCTTGCCGATATTGCCGGCCTCGAAACCAACCGCATCAACCAGCTCGTGGTGCGGCCGACGCTGCAGACCACGCGCGACGACAGCATTTTCGCGATCGGCGATTGCGCCGCCTGTCCGCGCCCCGGCTTTGCCCAGAATGTTCCGCCGCGCGCGCAAGCTGCCCATCAGCAATCGGATTTCATGGTCAAGCAGATCGACAATCTGCTGGCAGGCGAGCCCTTGGGGGAATTCGTCTACCACGATTTCGGCTCGCTGGTGTCGCTGGGAAAGTACAGCACGGTCGGTAGCCTAATGGGCTCGCTCATCGGCCCGAGCTTTTTTATCGAAGGTCTCTTCGCCCGCCTGATGTATCGCTCGCTCTACAAGATGCATGAAGCGGCCCTTCACGGTCGTGGCCGGACCTTGCTTGGTCTCGTCGCGCCGGGTGAACGTCCGGCACCGATCGTGAAGTTGCATTGAAGCGGGTCGCGGGAGCCGCCGACTATTTTGCCGCTGACTATTTGAAGTCGTCAGGCCTGAGCTCGATCGGCTTGCCGTGCGGCGTGCGATCGGCGGCGTGATCCCAGGCGTCGCGGTAGCGATCGAGCGTAGCGTGCGAGGCGACGCCCTTTTCGGCAACCAGACGCTCCAGCGTCGCGAGCCAGTGCATATAATAGGTCTCGCCGGTATCGGCATCGCCAGCGCTTTGCGCACGGCGTATCTCATCCGCGAGCGTCGCGGCCCATTCGGTCCAGGTGAAGAGGCCGCGCGCGTGCAGCGTCAGCGCCATGGCAAACGCATGCGCTTCCCAGGGTTCGCGAAACACCGGGCCATCGGCATCAACCGGAATGCCTGGGTTCGCACGGACGGCCTCGACCGCAGCCTGCGGGTCTGGCGTCATCAGGCGGGCTCCAGATACGGCTCCCAGGCGTCCACCGTGATCTCAAGCGTCGGATCGGACTCCTTGCCCCAGATTTCGACGCCGTCGAACGCGACCGTATAGAGCCATTGCGGGTCCTCGCCGGCGCCGCGCGCGTTGCTGTCCGGAAACACGTGGCAGCCGCGCGCCGCCGCGATGGTCCCGACATGTCCGCGCACATAACGCGGCAGGCGCGTATGCGTCGGCGGATTGAGCATCCCGGCCCGCACCCGGTCGCCGACGGCGAAGCGGGCCGGGCCGGTTGGGGCGCGCTCGGTCGGGCCGCCCCGGTGCAGCATCGCTGCAACGCCATCGACGGAGAGCGTCCTTGCCACCGGCTTTGCCGGATGCAGCGCATGTCCGGCGGCGACTTCGTCAGGCGCGACCAGCCCTCGCTCGGCCATCAGCCGTTCGAGGCCGGCAATCCAGATCTCGAAATAGCTCTTGCTCAGATAATCGGCGGGCGGACGATTCTCGCGGGCAAAGCGCGACATGTCGATGTTCCAGCCGCCGGGCATCCCCATGGCGAGCGTGATCGCGAACGCGCGCCGCTCCCATTCGGCGTGGAACGGCGGTTCGTTGGCTTCGGGCCGGACTGGATCGGTCCAGGGGACGCCGCCCATGTCATGCGCGCCGTCCATCTAACCGACCTCATGCGGCTGTTTCGGCAGGCCGGTGCCGATCATGCTGTCACGGGTGACGAGCTCGGCCAGTCGTTCCTCACTCCAGCCCTCGGTGCCCTCGGGCCGCATCGGCAGCACGACATAGCGGATTTCGGCAGTGGAATCCCAGACGCGGATTTTCGTCGTCGCGGGAATCTCGAAACCGAAATCGCTGAGCACGCCGCGTGGGTCCTTCACTGCCTTCGACCGATAGGGCGCGGATTTGTACCAGACCGGCGGCAGGCCCAGCACCGGCCATGGATAGCAGGAGCACAGCGTGCACACGACCATGTTGTGGAGTTCGGGCGTGTTCTCGACCGCCACGATGTGTTCGCCCTGACGGCCGGCATAGCCCAGTTCCGCGATGGCGGGCGTGGCGTCACCAAGCAAACGCGCGCGATAGGCGGGATCCGTCCAGGCGCGGGCGACCACGCGCGCGCCGTTGCGCGGACCGACCTTGGTCTCATAGGTCTCGATCAAAAGGTCGAGCGCGGCCGGCTCGACATAGCCTTTTTCGGTGAGAATGGTTTCGAGCGCGCGAACGCGCAGCTCCGTTTCGGACAAGTCCGAATGCTCGTGATCGTGGTGATGATGCTCGCTCATGTGCCAAGAATAGGCGAAACGGCGCGCCGATGTCGAGATGGGCACCGGGCATTTGTGAGGCAAGGAAAGCAAACAGAGCAAGGGAGGCACCGCCTTGAGTGGCTTTGTGACGATCGAGAAGAATCTCGGACCGGAAGGGCGGATCGCGGTGGTGCGCTTCGACCGCGGCGACGGCATCAATGCGCTGTCGCCGGACGCATTGCGTGAGCTCACGGCTGCGGCCCGCTCCTTCGAAGATGACGGGGCGACCTCGGTGGTGGTGCTGACCGGCAGCGCCAAAGCTTTCAGCGCCGGCTTCGACCTCAAGGACCCGGAGGGCCGCTCCCGCCGCAGCATGGATCTGGGGACGCTGCGCCGGCATCTGAAGCTCGGGCCGCGGCTGACGCGGGCCTGGGAAGACATGGAGCAGATCACCATCGGCGCCATCGAGGGCTTCTGCGTCGGTGGCGGTGTCGCGCTGGCGGTGGCATTGGACTTTCGCATCCTGGCGCGCGACGCGCATCTGCGGGTCCCAGAGATCGGCCTTGGCATGAACATGAGCTGGCAGAGCGTGCCACGCATGCTGCATCTGATCGGACCGGCGCGCACCAAGCAGGCGGTGATCCTCGCCGATCAGCGCATCTCGGCCGCCGAGGCCTATGAATGGGGGTTGGTGGAGGAGGTGGCCGATTCTGGCCGGACCTTCGACGCCGCGATGACGCTTGCCGGCAAGATCGCGGCCCAGCCGCCCTTGTCGGTGGCCATGACCAAGCTTACCGTCAATCGATTGGCTCACGCCCTCGATGATCTGGCCAGCCATATGGATGTCGACCAGTTCGCACTCGCGAGCATGAGCGAGGATCACAAAGAGGGCGTCGATGCGTTCCTGACCCGGCGCAAGCCGAAGTTCCGGGGAAGGTAAGGATACCGGCCCATGTGATTGAGCAACTGATTGAGCAATGGAGCTGACGGGGAACTGATGAGTGACGAGTTTTCGCGCCGCGACTTTGCGAAGATCGCGGGCTTTTCTGCGCTGGGCGTGTCGTCCGGACCGGCGAAAGCCGAGGAGGGGGAGGCCAGATCAATGCGCGACGCCCATGCGCCTGCCAGTTTTCCGAAAGGTTTTATCTGGGGCACCGCCACATCATCCTATCAGGTCGAAGGCGCCATCTCCGAAGACGGGAAAGGCCGCTCGATCTGGGACACCTTCACCCACACGCCGGGCACAATCGAGGATGGCAGCAACGGCGACGTCGCGAACGACCACTATCACCGCTACAAGGACGACGTCGGCCTGATCAGGGAGCTTGGCGCCAAGGCCTATCGCTTCTCGATCGCATGGCCACGCGTGTTCCCCGATGGCGACGGCGCGCCAAATCCAAAAGGCCTGGACTTCTACGACCGGCTTGTCGACGAATTGCTGGCCAACGGCATCGAGCCCTATGCGACGCTCTATCACTGGGACTTGCCGCAATCGCTGCAGGACCGGTTCGGCGGGTGGCAATCCAGCAAGACCTCCGCGGCCTTCGCGACCTACGCCGGCCACGTGGCGGAACGTTTGAGCGACCGGGTCCGGTCCATCTTCACGTTCAACGAATGCGGACGTTTCGTCGATTTCGGCTACGGTATCGGCATCGATGCGCCAGGGCTGAAACTGCCGCAAGCGGAGGTGAATCAGATTCGGCATCACGTGGCCTTGGCCCACGGACTCGCGGTGCAGGCGATCCGCACCAAGGGGCGGGCGGGCACCAGGGTCGGTCCGGCCGAGAACATCGCCGCCTGCGTGCCGGCGATCGATACGCCGGAAAATGTGCAGGCCACCGAAATCGCAACACGTGAAATGAACGCGGGCTACCTCAATGTCATGCTCGAGGGCAGGTACACCGACGCGTTTCTGGCCTATGCCGGCAAGAACGCGCCGAAATTTACCGCCGATGAGCTGAAGATCATTTCAACGCCGGTCGATTTTGTCGGCCTGAATATCTATGCGCCGCAGTTTTATGTGGTCGCGGCGTCGCATGCGCCGGGGTTCGACATTCTGCCCATTCCGGCCTCGTTTCCGCACATGAGTTCCGAGTGGCTCAGAATCGCGCCGGAGACCGCCTACTGGGTGCCGCGGCTTGCGGCGAAGGTCTGGAACCTGGAGACGATCTACATCAGCGAGAACGGCACCTCCAGCATCGACCGTTTGACTTCCGATGGCAAGGTTTACGACCTCGACCGCATCATGTACCTGCGCAACTATCTCGCGCAGCTGCAGCGTGCGACGGCCGAAGGCGTGCCGGTGCGCGGTTATTTCCTGTGGAGCCTGATGGATAATTTCGAGTGGGTCTTCGGACTGGAGAAGCGGTTCGGCCTCTACCACGTCGACTTCAACAGCCAGCGTCGGACGCCGAAACTCAGCGCATCCTTCTATCGCAACGTCATCGCGCGAAATGCCGCGGGCGCCTAAAGGGTGCTGCGCGTTTGCTTGCGGGCCTCGTTGGCGATCGGTTTGAGTGCATCGGGCGCAGACGGGCCCACCAGACTATAACCCAAACCGTCGTCTGCCCATGCGAAGCCCGAAACGCCATCGCCGGAGTGGGGGGCCATCGGCGCGTTCTGATCTTCGTTCATCGGTCGCGTCAGCACGACCAGTCGCGACCCGTGATCATCGTCATACATGAACATCGCCGCCGGACCATGCGATGTCGCAACCAGCCGTCCACCCATCAGCCGATAACCGGATGCGGTCAGATCCGGTACCTTGACCGGTTGGTGCAGGCGGTTCGAAACCCACTGCACCAACTGCGGACTGTCTGATGCCCTGATCTCGACCGGCCGGATGTGATCGGGCGCGTAGACGCTGTAGGAATAGGCGGCCTCCCGGGCGAGGGCTGCCAGTCCCCGATCTGTGGTTTCCAAGGCGCCGCGGATCACCCAGCCACCGAGCCCGCCGATGCAGACCAGGAGAACAGCTGCGATCGCCCACCATTTCGGCACGACACGCCGCCGGCGATCCTCGATCATCCGCGCCAAATTCAGCTGCGGCGGCAAGGGTTCATCCGCGATGGGAGCCAGCGCGGTGCGGAGAAGCTTGCGCTGGCTGGAATAGGTGGAAACTCGTTCGGCCACCTCCGGATGGCCTTCAAGGTAACTGGCCACTTCCGCCTGCCGCTCCGGTTCAAGGACGCAGTCGACGTAAGCGTGGAGGTCGTCTTCGGTAATCAGGCGATGGTTCATTTCACGCTCCGCAATTGCGCTGGCCCCGCTTGTGTGCCCTTCGTTGATCCTTCCAGTTCCTGCTGCAACCTTTCGCGCGCCCGGGAGAGACGCGACATCACCGTCCCGATCGGAACGTTAAGAACCTTGGAGGCCTCCGCATAGGAGAGGTCCTCGACCGCAATGAGCAGGAGCACCGCTCGCTGGTCCTCCGGAAGCCGCGCCAGCTTGTCCATGACGTCCTGATAGATCAGCTTGTTTTCCTGCACCGCGTCTTGCCTGACATCATGCTCGCTGGTCGCGTCGAGCGCGACGTGCAGTCCGCGGGTGGCCTGTTGGCGGAACTGGCTGACCGCGAGATTGTGCAGGATCGCAAACAGCCAGGGGCGGGCATCACCTTCGCGGCGTTGGTACCAGCGGCTCACCGCGCGCTCGAGACAATCCTGCACCAGATCATCGGCCGTCGCAGCATTCCGCACCAACGCCCACGCGTAGCGGCGAAGCGCCGGGATCAGTGGCTCGATCTGCCGCAGCATGTCATTCATGGAGGCCTCCGGCCGGACGCACGCAGGATGGCCGCGGAGCGCGCGTTCTCACTGGGTTTGAACCTGCACGGCGTCTCCGAATTTTGCCGCCTCGCCCGGCGCAATGACGAGGTAGCGCCGTTCGGATTGACCGGGGCGCTGGACGATTTGACGAATGGGACCGACGGCGTTGACGATCGCGCTACCGGCGGGATTGGTCATGAACGCTGCCAGTGGCTGCAATGAACCACTGCCGTCGGCCTGACCCGCTAACGCCAGGACGTAGCGCTGTCTGGGCTCCAGGCCTGTGACCGCGGCCTGTAGAATCTGAATGAGCCCCTGATCGAACAGGGAGACACTGGTCAGCGGTCTTGCAGGATCAGTCGATTTCGAGGCCAGGGCGAGGTGAGCGACTTCGCCCGCGACCCCAAGGGCCTGCAAATTCTGCAAGCTATCCGGACCGGCGGCGTCCGGCACATAGGCGATTGCTTGCGGCGCCTGACCGATCGGAATCGTGGCGACCACCGTGTTGCACGTCGTATCGATCGCCGTCAGGGCGTCGTCGTTCTCGAGCCCGACATAGAGGCGGGTCCCGTCGCCGGAGGGCCAGACGCCGTGCGGCAGTTTGCCTACGGCAATGGTGGCGACCTGTGAGAAATCGTCGGTGCGGAACACCTTCACTTCGTTCGTCCCGCCGATCGTGACATAGGCAAATGTTCCTTTCGCGGTCCGGGCGAAATTGACATGATTGGTGATGGGCCCGGTGTCGATCGTCTTGATCAGGTTGAACGGAGGCTTCGCCGCGAACACCTGGGTCTTGCCGATGTCCTTGAGGGTGAACCAGACCTGTTGGCCGTCAGGCGTTGCCGCGATATTCGGGCAGAACGGACTGTCCTGCTTGACTCGGGCGACGATCGTGTGGTCGGCAACCCTGACGACGTCGGTTTCCGGAGTGAATGACGAGCAAATGTAGCCGTACTTGCCATCGGGTGAGAAAATCTGCATGCCCGGGCCACTCGGCGTCACGATACGTTTCTTCTCCGTGAAGTTCCGCGTGTCGAGCACGGAAATATAGTTTTCACCGCGCACCGTGACCCAGACTTCCTTGCCATCAGGCGTGAAGAAGGCTTCGTGAGGCGAGCGTCCGACATAGGTCACATGCTTGATCGTGTTGGTCGCCGTGTCGATGAACGTCACCGAATTCGAACCGATCGAGACCACGGCAAGGGTGTGGTGATCAGGTGAAAAGCCCATGCCATGGACCAGAACCTGCCCCTTGTAGAGCGGACTGAAATTTCCGGGTTGCGGGTCGCCGAGACGGATCACGCCGAGCAGCCTGTTGTCGATGGGATCGGTGACGGACACCGTGTTCGAGAATTGCTCCGCCGCATAGACCCGGTCGCGATGGCTCATCGGGATGTCGGGGGCGGATGCCGCTCCTGGCACCTGACCGCCAAAGGCCGCCGCGGATGAGGTGAGGATCGCGGCGGCCAGCAGGCTGCTCGCGAGATGTGAACGCTGCATTTGTCGTCTCCTACTTCTCGCCGTCGGGCGACATGTTCATGGTGTGATCGTGTCCGGCCGCAGGCGCCGGAGAGCCGGGCTGTGTCGGTGCGGGGAGGGAGGCCGTGACCTGCTCGCCGATCGCCAGCTTCATGGCCGCGATCTCCTGCATCTGGTCGACGATGATTTCCTGGGCGATCCGTCGCAGCTGCTCGTTCTTGCCATGGCGCAGCTCGAGCACGGCCATGTCGATCGCGCCCTGATGGTGGGGAACCATGATGGCAGCGAAATCGCGATCGACGTCGCCGGTCGGCGTGGCTGCCATGCCCTCCATCATCCTGGTCATCGCCGCTTCGTTCTCCCGAAGAAACGGGCCTTCGTCGCCGGCGGAGACCGCCTCAGCGGGCGCCGGAACGTGATGGGCTTCGTGCGCCAGCACAAGAGGAGGCAGGACGAAGGTGAGGGCGGCACGGAAGATGAACATTCCGAGACCGGCTTTCAAAACTCGCAACATTTGTTATCTCCGCCCTTGTCCCGACGTTGTCAGAATGACGATCGGCATCGAAAGTTATTCCGTGGGTGGTGGAAAATTCCATCAGGAGGCTCGCGTCGTATGAACGATCACATCGGTGTGACGTGGCGGCCCGCGACTTATTCCAAGCGCTGCAAACTTTTTTCCGCCACGCATCTGGCCGTAGCGATTGAGCCGTTGTCCGCAATTCTTGCGTCCTCCTTGTTCATGGCCGTGGCGCGCCGAGTACGCTGCTTTCGATAGTCATGCGGTGCGCACAAAAATTCGTGATACCCGTTGACTTCGGTCGGTCGACCGAATTATACCGACCTGCCTCTCAACGATCGGAGGCTCGTCTCCAGCAGCGATTCTGGCCCAGCTGTCGACCGGACGATTTGTCGACAGATCGGTCGAGGTGCGGCGCGCGGCGCACGAGATTCCTGTAAGCCGTTCTCGAACGGCTCATCAGCAGAGATTGGAGGACGAGGTATGGCGCGCGAGGGGGCGAAGAAGGCTGAGACCGGCACAACGCTGCTCGAAGCGGCCAAGAAGGTGCTTCGGCAGAACGGCTACGCCGCGTTGTCGACTCGCGACGTGGCGGCCGCCGCCGGCGTTCCGTTAAGCCAGATCCACTATCACTTCGGATCCAAGCAAGGGATGGTGCTGGCGCTGTTTGAGTACCTGAATGCGCAGCTGCTCGACCGGCAGAACGCCATGTTCAACGATGCAAGCCTCACGCTGTCGGAGCAGTGGGATCGGGCCTGCGATTATCTCGACGAGGACATCGCCTCGGGCTACGTGCGCATCCTGCAGGAACTGATCGCCGCAAGCTGGTCCGACGCTGCAGTTGCCAAAGTCGTTCGCGCTGCGATCATGGAATGGGTCGATCTCATCGTCGACGCGGCGCGCAAGGCGGAACGTGAATTCGGCGGCCTGGGCCCGCTGACGCCGGAGGAAATCGGCGCCTTCGCCGCCAACGCGTTCATCGGTGCGGAGAGTCTTTATCTGCTTGGTTTTGAAAAGAAAGGCTCGCCGATACGCCAGTCTTTGCGGCGGATCGGCGATCTCGTTCGCAGCGTTGAAGCCAGCCGCTCGAAAAGGTGATGTGATGCGCGCAAAGTTGCCCAGCAAGAGCGGGTTTGTCGACCGCGATGGCGTCAAGATCTACTACGAGATCTATGGCGATGGCCCGGAAACCATGGTGTTCCTGCCGTCCTGGTCGATCGTCCACTCGCGGATCTACAAGGCGCAGTTACCCTATTTCAGTGAGCGGTTCCGCTGCATCACCTATGATGGCCGCGGCAATGGCAAGTCGGACCGGCCAGAGGATGTAACGGCTTATTCGCTCGAAAATTGCGTGGCGGATGCGCTCGCGGTGATGGATGCAACCGAAGCGGGGAAGGCAATTCTCGTTGGCCTGTCTCTGGGCGGCATGTATGCCAGCGTGCTGGCCGCGCATCACCCTGAGCGCGTCAAGGCCGCCATCCTGGTCGGCACCGTCGCGAGTATCGGTCCTGCCAATTTCCCCTATCTTGGGACCAAGCATTTCGAGGCCAAGTGGGAGCGGTTCGAGGGGTGGAATAAATTCAACCGCGAACACTGGTTGGCTGATTATCCCGACTTCGCCGAGCACTTCGTGCGCAACATCCATTCCGAACCGCACTCGACGAAGCAGATCGAGGATGGCCTCGGCTGGGCAAGCGAGACCACTGGGCCCGTGCTGGTCAAGACCGTCGACGCACGAACGATGCCGCCGCCCTTCGAGGTCGGCGAGACCATGTACCGCAAGATCCGATGCCCCTTGCTGATCATTCACGGCGACGATGATCATATCCAGAGTTACGCGCGCGCGCAGGTGCTGGCCGAGGTCACCGGAGCTGAGTTCGTGACCATCGCGGGCGGCGGTCACAATCTCCTGGGTCGGATTCCGGCGAAGGTCAACGCCCTGATCGTCGACTTCCTCGATCGCAAGCTCGGCATTGCCTCCCCCGCCAGGCGGGTGAACCGTTCGACGAGGAAGGGCAAGCGAGTTCTCTACCTCTCTTCTCCGATCGGGCTCGGGCATGGGCGCCGCGACATCGCCATCACGCGCGAGTTGCGCAAACTGCATCCAGATCTGGAGGTCGACTGGCTGGCGCAGGATCCCGTGACGCGCCTCCTGCAGGCCAGCGGCGAGCGGGTGCATCCTCTCAGTGCGCGGCTGGCAAGCGAGTCGCTGCATATCGAGCTCGAGTCTGGGGAGCACGATCTGCACTGCTTTCAGGCCATCCGCCGCATGGACGAAGTGCTGATCAAGAATTTCATGATCTTCCAGGATACGGTCGACGAGGGCGGCTACGATCTGGTGATCGCCGACGAAGCCTGGGACATCGATCACTACTGGCACGAGCACCCGGAGTTGAAGAAAGCCGGGCTGGCCTGGTTCACTGACTTCGTCGGCTATGTGCCGATGCCGTCAGGCGGCGAACGTGAGGCTTTCCTGACGACCGACTACAACGCCGAGATGATCGAACACATCGAGCGGAATCCTGGCGTGCGGGACCGCGCCATCTTCGTGGGCGATCCGGAAGACATCGTTCCGTTGTCGTTCGGCAAGGACCTGCCGCTGATGCGCGACTGGGTGCCGACGCGCTTCGACTTCGCGGGCTACATCATCGGCGAACATCCGCAGACCTTCGGCAGCCGCGCGGAGCTGCGGGAGCGCCTCGGCTATCGGCCGGACGAGCGCGTCTGCATCGTCACCGTCGGTGGATCGGCGGTCGGCGCACATCTGATCAGGCGCATTCTGCAGAGCTATCGATTGGCCAGGGCCAGGCTGCCTGAGCTGCGCATGATCGTTGTCGCCGGCCCGCGCATCGATCCTGCACGGCTCGACGCGCCTGATGGTGTCGAGGTGCGCGCCTTCGTACCGGATCTCGATCGTCATCTTGCCGCATGCGACCTCGCTTTGGTGCAAGGCGGCCTGACCACTTGCATGGAGCTCACAGCGGCCGGAACTCCGTTCCTCTATTTTCCGCTGAAAAACCACTTCGAGCAGAACTTCCATGTTGCGCACCGTCTCGACCGGTATAGCGCCGGACGGCGGATGGAGTTCGCCACGTCGACGCCGGACGTGATTGCCGATGCCATGGTCGATGCGTTGCGCGCGCCGACCACATTCGAACCCGTCGAAGCCGGCGGTGCTGCCCGTGCCGCAAGGATGCTTGCGGATCTTGTCTAATTGAGAACTCAATTCCATTGGAGGTAAGATGACTAGCGTGAATACTGCGAAACAGGTTGATGAAGGCAAGCTCAACGCATTTATCGGTCAGATGCTCGGGGATCTCGGAGGTGCGTCCAGCATCGCCATGGTCCGGATGGGCGATGCACTGGGGTTATACAAGGAACTGCACGCCAAAGGCCCCATGACATCGGCCGAGCTTGCCAGCAGCGCAAAGGTCGATCCGCGTTACCTGCGCGAGTGGCTGTCCAACCAGGCGAGTTCCAACTACCTGTCCTACGATCCGGCATCGACGACGTTTGAGTTGACGCCCGAGCAGGCGATGGTGTTCGCAATTCCGGAGAGCCCGGTCTACCTGATGGGCGGCTTCGATCTGATGGCGGCCCTGCTCGACAACCAGCCGAAGGTTCAGGCTGCCTTCAAGTCCGGCGGTGGAGTCGCCTGGGGCGATCAGGCCGGCTGCATGTTCTGCGCGGTGGCCCGCTTTTTCCGACCGGGCTATCACAATAACCTCGTTTCCACATGGCTACCTGCGCTGGGCGGCGGCGTCATGAAGAAGCTCGAGGAGGGGGCGAAGGTCGCGGACATCGGCTGCGGCCATGGCTGGTCGACCGTCATGATGGCCAAGGCTTTCCCGAAATCCCAGTTCGTCGGCTACGACTTCCATGCGGGATCGATCGCTGATGCGCAGGCGCATGCCAAAACCCACGGAGTCACGGCCAACACCCGCTTCGAGGTGGGCCTGGCCAAGGACTATCCAGGCAGGGACTTCGATCTCGTGACCTGCTTCGATTGTTTGCATGACATGGGCGACCCCGCAGGCGCGGCTGCTCACATCCGCCAATCCCTGAAGGACGACGGAACCTGGATGATCTGCGAGCCGATGGCCGGCGATCGCCTCGAACAGAATCTCAATCCCGTGGGACGGTTGTACTATGCAGCATCGACCATGATTTGCGTGCCCACCTCGCTCTCGCAGGAGGTCGGCACAGCCCTGGGCGCGCAGGCTGGCGAGGCCAGGTTGCGCGAAGTCATCCTCAAGGGAGGCTTCACGAGGGTGCGTCGCGCTGCCGAGAACCCCTTCAACATGATCATCGAAGCAAGACCTTAGAATCTTGCGTTCGGGGTCGGCACACGTGAGTCACGTGTGCCGACCGGGTCCGCCTGCCGCGGAAATCCTTGCGGCTACTTGCGGCTATCAGTGAAAGTTGGGATCTCCGGCATGATCGAGGAGGCGCGCGGACGGATCGACTACGATGATGCCGGCGGAACCGGCCCGACGGTCGTGCTGGTGCCGGGATCGTGCAGCACCGGCGCGGCGTGGCGGCCTGTGATCGCGGGTTGGGAGGGCCGATTCCGCTGCGTCACCACAAGCCTCCTCGGCTATGGAGGCACGGCGGAGCGTCGCACGGCTCACGATCCCTGTATTTCCCATGAGGCGGAGAGTCTGGAATCGGTCATTCGCAAAGCTGATGGCCCCGTCCATCTCGTCGGACACTCATTCGGTGGCCTGGTGGCGCTCGCGGTGGCGTTACGCAACCGGGTGCCGCTGGCGAGCCTGGCGATCGTGGAAGCTCCGGCAGCAGAGCTGCTATGGGCAAGCAACGAAGATCACCACTATCGCGCCTTCCGCCAGATGACGAAATCTTACTTCGCCGATTTTGAGAGCGGAAACAGCGAAGCGATTGCATCGATGATCGACTTTTACGGCGGCCCAGGCACCTATGCCTCATGGCCTGCCCGCGTCAGAGCCTACGCCGTGGAGACAACACCAGTTAACATTCTCGATTGGGCGAGCGCATATGGCTTCCGGTTGTCCGGCTCAGACCTCGCCACCCTGAGAGTCCCGGCCTTGGTGCTCAGAGGCGGGGCAAGCCATCCCGCTGTTCAGCGCGCCAATGAGTTGCTCGGTACCTGCATCCGGGACGCTTCCCTCGTGACGATTGCCGGAGCCGCGCACTTCATGATCGCGACCCATGCCGGGGAGGTCGCCCGCGCCGTTGCGCGCCTGGTTCAGACGGAGCCAGCGTGAAGCAAGGCGCCGCCTTGCCCGTGTAACCACCCCACGCAGAGTCGTCCTACACAACGTATCCACAAGGCGACCCGGATGACCACCATGACGACGTAGCGATCGGCCCGATCGGCCAGTGCTGATCGGTTCTATCGAGAGAGAGGCTGCGGCAGAGGCTCGGCCGATGCGGAGCGGCCGCAATGTTTGATTCGCATAAGGTATATTATGGAATATTAGTATCCTCAACCAAATCAGGCGTTTAGCTCGAATTGTTGGCAGTTCGCATGGGCTTCCGAGCGAATTTCCGCGCCCAATGGAATTGGTGGTTCGGGTGCTGATATTGCCGTTGTCGGCGGACGCTGCGATAAGCGCGCTCGAACGAGAACGCAGATGACCTGAACGCGTCACGTCCGTATAGGATGGCGTCTCACAATAACAAGAAGCTTCTCAAGGGAGAGAATGGGATGAGCTTTTCACGACGCGCACTACTCAAGGCCACGGCTGCTTCAGCGGCGCTCGGCGGCATCGGTGCGCCATGGGTAGCCCGGGCGCAGACGGCCGAATTCACCTACAAATATGCCAACAATCTTCCGGACACCCATCCCATGAACGCCCGCGCCAAGGAAATGGCGGCGGCAATCAAGGCCGAGACCCAGGGCCGCTTCGACCTGCAGATTTTCCCCAACAACCAGCTCGGCTCGGACACCGACATGCTGAGCCAGATCCGCTCGGGCGGCGTCGAGTTCTTCACGCTGTCCGGGCTGATCCTGGCGACGCTGGTGCCGGCGGCCTCGATCAATGGCATCGGGTTCGCATTCCCGGATTACGACACGGTCTGGAAGGCCATGGATGGCGATCTCGGCGCCTATGTGCGTGGCGAGATCGGCAAGGCGGGTCTCGTGGTCATGGATAAGATCTGGGACAATGGCTTCCGCCAGACCACATCCTCGACCAAGCCGATCAACGGTCCGGACGACCTCAAGGGCTTCAAGATCCGCGTTCCCGTCTCGCCGTTGTGGACGTCGATGTTCAAGGCATTCGACGCCGCACCCGCCTCGATCAATTTCAGCGAGGTCTATTCGGCATTGCAGACCAAGATCGTCGAGGGCCAGGAGAATCCGCTAGCGATCATCTCGACCGCGAAGCTCTACGAAGTGCAGAGATTCTGTTCGCTGACCAACCACATGTGGGACGGGTTCTGGTTCCTCGCCAATCGCCGGGCCTGGGAAAAGGTCCCTGAGGATATCCGCGCGATCGTCGCCAAGAACATCAATGGTGCCGCCGTCAACGAGCGGGCCGATGTCGCCAAGCTCAATGCGGGCCTGCAGCAGGACCTCGCCGGCAAGGGGTTGGTCTTCAACAAGCCGGAGGCCGGGCCGTTCCGGGAGAAACTCCGCTCCGCCGGCTTCTACGCGGAGTGGAAGGGCAAATACGGGGACCAGGCCTGGGAACTCCTGGAAAAATCCGTCGGCAAGCTGTCTTAACGGCGCTAGTGTTGTGTTTCTGACACTCGTACCGCCGTCATTCCGGGGCGCGCCATTTGGCGCGAACCCGGAATCCAGAGGTGATGGCTAAGAGATTCCGGGTTCCTGCTGCGCAGGCCCCGGAATGACT
>Ga0307516_10005376_pt1 | contig 15391 bp, 11 predicted proteins | sample 19_EM_MG_FD_203310 | JGI IMG/M metagenome (GOLD analysis project Ga0307516, IMG submission 203310) | Populus trichocarpa ectomycorrhiza microbial communities from riparian zone in the Pacific Northwest, United States - 19_EM | ecosystem: Host-associated > Plants > Roots > Unclassified | place...
GGGGCACGTTGAGCTGGCGCCACGCCTTCTGCACCGAATGATCTCCGGTCGGATGCAGACCCTCGATCGTGGTCACCTCGCCCGAGACGTCCGACACCGCCGTGATGCACGAGCGCACCGCTTCACCGTTGACCATCACGGTGCACGCTCCGCACAGCGCCTGGCCGCATCCGAACTTGGTTCCGGTCAATCCAATTTCATCGCGTAGGAACCAGAGCAACGGTAGCGACGGATCACCGTCCCAGTTTTTGGCTTCGCCGTTTATCTTAAGCGTGATCATGTTCAATCCTCCGATTGTTCGAACATCATTTGCTTGTCATCCCACCGGACACGAGCAAGAGAGCCTGTTTAGTTTTTAGTTTGTTAGTTTAGTTCGATGCTTCCGGATTCGATTGATCCAAAGGCACATGCACGTATTCCATCCCCGTCACGCGATCCCGGACTTTCGAACAGCCGAGGGCCGCGCAGAGGAGTAGCTGTGAGTTACGCCTTCACCGCGAACACCCACGCAGCACTGCCCTGCCACACGTTTCGATTCCGAGAGCCTTGGCTCCGATGGAGCCCCAGATGCACACTGGGCATCGACGCCCCAACCGGATCGCACAACGATATACTGCGCACCATCAATTTCGTAGGAGACCGGCATCCCAACGATGCCGGAATTCGACAGGAGCGCATTGCTGAATGAATCGTAGACCTGTTTCCAGTTGTAGTTCCTCCCCAGAATAACTGCGCGGTTCTCTGCGCTCTTTTTGGTAATCCCGCCGCACTGCATGAGGCGTCTTTCGACAACATCCCGACTTTGCTCGCGAATTGCGGACTCGCTCAAGCCGGCTGCAGTTCTTTTTCGGTAGATGGAAGCGACCATGACAACAGAAGCAATAACAATGACTTACGTATCTTTTTTGAATGGAAATGCGCGACTGGCCAATGAAAAGAGCGGAGCTGTCGGAACCTCCAGATGATTCTAGGCACTGCTGCAATATGACCAACACATCGCGATCATCACGACCGCCTTACAGCAAGCTCTTCACCGTCGATGGTTTTAGGGGATGGATGCGCGACGCTAACTCGGAGGCCGGACATCAGGCTTGAAGGACACGGGGCGAACAGGTTTACCCAAACCACTTGTAATGGTTTGGGGAACCACCGAAAAGCGAAAGACATCGAAGTGAACGCTGATGCGCACAGGCGGTACCTGTGGCCGTGACGATCTTCCCCGGCGAAAAATTACCGACCGACGGCTGTCCATCCGTTGCTCGTTAGGCAACGAAATTACACCACAATTGCTATTGTTGGAACGCAGCGCAACATCTTAATTTCCGTATTGGCGAAATGCGAAGCGCCAGCGATTCTCAGAGGCCGGATTTTCTTCAACTCGGGGACGAGCGCTCCCGCCGCCATACGATGACTCACAGCATTCAACAGTCACGCTGCGTGGAACCGGAATCTCTTATGAACATCCTTTCCGCTGGTTTCAAACATAAGACAAATACGTTTCCCCGACGATGGCGACATACGAGGGCTTCGTTCGTCGCGTGGAAACTCGTCAGTGCCAAACTCCAAGCGGCATTCGGCGTCAATCATGATGACGACAATGATGGCGCGTGCGTGCCGCCTTCGCCACACGTAGCAACAGATCGAAACAGGGAGACCCACCCAATGAACACCGTCAATATGCCAGACGACATCAACCATCATCGCCGCGACTTCTTTGGCACAGCGGCCTTAGCGATCGCTGCCGCACAGTTGGCCTTGACCGGTTCTGCAAACGCGCAGCCCGCAACGACGCCACAGCCCGGCAATAAGAAGCCAGCAGTTCTGGCCGCGACTAAACCGGGGACCAACACCTCGTTCGGCGCACTGAAGCAGATCGATGCCGGCGTTCTCAATGTCGGATATGCTGAAGCCGGTCCCGCCGATGGTCCGGTGGTTCTTCTTCTGCACGGATGGCCCTACGATATTCACTGCTATGTCGACGTCGCGCCGCTGCTCGCGCAGGCCGGCTACCGGGTCATCATCCCGTATCTGCGGGGCTACGGCACCACGCGCTTTCTGTCAGACGCAACGTTACGAAACGGTCAGCCAACGGCGGTCGCTGTCGATATCATCGCCTTGATGGACGCCCTCAAGATCGAGAAGGCCATTGTCGGCGGGTGTGATTGGGGCGCCCGCACGGCCAATATCATTGCGGCGCTCTGGCCCGAACGCTGCAAGGCCATGGTTTCAGTGAGTGGCTACCTGATTGGCAGTCAGCAAGCCGGCAAGATGCCGTTGCCACCAAAGGCCGAGTTCCAATGGTGGTATCAGTTCTATTTCGCCACCGAGCGCGGTCGGGAGGGTTATGAGAAATACCGGCACGATTTCTCGAAGCTCATCTGGCAGATTGCATCGCCGAAATGGGTGTTCGACGACGCCACGTTCGACCGCAGCGCCGCGTCCTTCGAGAATCCGGATCATGTCGCCATCGTGGTCCATAACTACCGCTGGCGGCTGGGCCTGGCAGAGGGCGAAGCGAGATTTGCAGATCTGGACAAGCGGCTTGCCGAACTTCCGGTCATTGCCGTGCCCACCATTACCCTTGAAGGTGATGCCAATGGCGCACCACATCCGGACCCCGCCTCCTATGCCAAGAAATTTTCAGGCAAATACCAGCATCGCCTTGTCACAGGCGGCATCGGCCACAATTTACCGCAGGAAGCCCCGCAGGCCTTCGCCGAGGCAATCGTCGAAGCAGCAAGCTACGCATGATCCAAGGCATCGGCGCGATCGGGCCCGCCGTGACAGGCTGAGCCCGACGTGCAGAGCAAAAGGGTGCCATGACCGTCAGGGTGCATCGATAATGGGTTTCCGGTTCCTCCCGCCGGAAGGAAGAGACAGTTTCGGGTAGATGTCTCTTAACTCGAGCCCGGCGCATCCGCGCCGGGCTTGCTTTTGTTCACAGAACGCGCATTCGCGCTCGGCGCTCTTCACGAGCATCGACGGGTCTGGGCCTCATTGCCGCAGGCGCCTCCCCACGACGCCTTATTGATCATCGCTGGAGTATCTTACCGCACCACAAATTCGGTGCTGGCCTTTCGGATCTGCCGGTCCTACGGTACCTCTGCCGACCGAGCGAACGAAAAGTCGCGGCCAGGCGCTGCGGCAAGCAAGCGCCTCGTATAGTCCTCCCGAGGTGCGAAGAAAACGTCCGATACCAATCCCTCCTCGACGATTCGGCCTTGGTGCATCACAATGACCCGGTCGCAGATCTGGCTCGCCACACGCAAATCATGCGTGATAAAGAGAATGCCGATAGAAGTGAGCCGCTGGATTTTCTCCAGCAAGGCTAGGATTTGCGCTTGCACAGACACATCCAGAGCCGAAACTGCTTCGTCTGCAATGAGAAGCTTGGGTTCGCAGGCCAGCGCCCTTGCGATTGAGATACGCTGGCGCTGGCCACCCGAAAACTCGCTCGGATATCGGCTCAGAGCCTCTGGCATGAGACGAACGAGCCCCATCAACTCTTCGGCCCGGCTCCAGGCTTGCGCGCGTGGCACGCCGAAATTTAACGGTCCTTCGACGATGGAGGCACCGACGGTCTGGCGCGGGTTTAATGAGCGGTAGGGATCCTGGAAAATTACCTGCACATCGCGCCGGAATGGCGACAACTGGCGCCCATGCAGGTGAGCAACGGAGCGTCCATTGGCTTCGATATCTCCCGACGTCGGTTCAATGAGTCTTGCGACGCACCGCGCTAGTGTCGATTTCCCCGAACCGGACTCGCCAACGATGCCTACCGTCTCGCGTGGGCGCACCGACACAGAAGCATCCTGCAAGGCAGCCACAGTTCGACGGCTGGCCGGCCAGGAACCCGAGACATACGTTTTGCAAACCTGCCGCGCGTTAAGCAAGGGACCTGCATCGGGCAGCGGCGGCCGCTGGTGCACGACTAGATCCGGCACGGCATCAAGCAACATGCGAGTGTAGGGTTCGCGCGGCTGCGTGAGCACCTCATCTTTGTCACCTTGCTCAATCATATGCCCGAGTTCAAGCACGGCCACATGATCCGCGATCTCGGCGACAACACCGAAGTCGTGCGTAATAAACAATACGGCAGTATTGTTTTGTGTCTGCAGATCGCGAATGAGTCTAAGAATTTCTGCCTGCGTGGTGACGTCCAATGCTGTCGTGGGTTCATCGCAGATCAGCAGAGCCGGCTTGAGGATGAGTGCAATGGCGATCACGATGCGCTGGCGTTGACCACCCGAGAGCTGGTGCGGATAGGATGCATAGATGCGCTCCGGCTCCGGAAGTTGCACGCGCTCCATGATGTCGAGAATCGCACGGCGTCGCGCGGCGCGGTCGAGGTTGACGTGCTGGGACAGCATCTCACCGATCTGCTCGCCGCAGGTCACGACCGGGTTAAGCGCAGTCATCGGTTCCTGAAACACCATCGCCATCGAGGGCCCACGCAGCTTGCGTAGTTCCGACTCCGGGGCCCTCATGAGTTCGCGGCCTTGCAGCACGATTGATCCTGCCGTCGGCACCAGAGCGGACGGCAGCAAACCCATGACCGCGTTGGCGATGACCGATTTTCCCGAACCGGATTCTCCAAGCAGGCAAACGATCTTGCCCGGCAAAACATCGAAGGAAATCTTCTGCACGGCATTCAAGCGGTCGCCGCCGTGAGGCAGACTGATCGTAAGATCTCTGACCGACAATACCGGCGACGCAGCGCCACGCACATCAGGTTTGTCCATCGTCAATTGCCGCGCTTGTTGAATTTGGGGTCCAGCGTGTCGCGCAGCCCGTCGCCCATCACATTGACCGACAACACCGTCAACGCGAGAAAAACGCCCGGAAACAGCACGTTATGCGGATACTGATTAAACTGCGAACGACCCTCGGCCATGATGTTGCCCCAGGTCGCCATCTCGGCAGGCAGTCCGACGCCGAGAAACGACAGGATGGCCTCAACCAGGATCGCGGATGCACAGACATAGGTGCCTTGAATGATCAGCGGTGCAATCGCATTTGGCAGAATATGTCGGAGCAGGATTTTCCATGTGGGCGTATCGAGCGCGATAGCCGCTTCAACATAGGGCTCCTCGCGGATACTGAGCACCACTGACCGTACCAGCCGGGCGACACGCGGAATCTCCGGCACGGCAATGGCGACAATTACAGTGACCAACGTGCCACCGAACAGCGCCACCAGACTGACGGCGAAAAGGATACCCGGTATTGCCATGACGCCATCCATCAGGCGCATGGCGACGCTGTCGATCCGGCGGAAATAACCGGCCGTCAGCCCCACGAACATGCCCAGCACGAGCGCCAACAATGCCACCGCGATGCCGACTGTGATCGAGACACGAGCGCCGTACAGGGCTCGACTCCAGATGTCCCGGCCCAGGCTATCCGTGCCCATGAGAAACCAATGGTTAGATATGACCTCACCACTGAGGTTATTGAAATCTCCGCGCGTGCCCGGCAGCAAATTCCCGCTGCTGGGATCAATCGCGGTGGGGTCGATCGTTCCCAGCCAGGGAGCAATCATGGTCGTCAGGACAAGCATGCAAAGCACACCGCCGCCCAGACTCACCGACCAGTTAGCAATCACACGACGGAATAGCGATCGTCGGCGCGAGGGCGCCAGCTGTTCGACGGCGATGTCGGGTGAAAGGGAGATTTCGTCAGCCATGGATTGCTCCGCGCTCAGTAGCGAATGCGGGGATCGAGCACCAGATAGCTGATGTCGACCAAAAGATTAACCACCACATAAACCACGGAAAAAAACAGCGTAATCCCCTGGATCAGCGGGAAGTCCCGCGACAGCACCGCATCGACTGTCAGAGAGCCCAAGCCCGGGATCGCAAACACCGATTCGGTGACAACCACCCCGCCAATCAGCAACGCGACGCCTATGCCAATCACGGTCACGATGGGTATAGCCGCATTCGCAAGTGCATGGCGGACGAGCACACGTGTCTCGGAAATGCCCTTTGCGCGTGCGGTGCGGATGTAATCTTCGGTCATCGCCTCCGCCACCGCGGCACGCGTCACGCGTGCAATCAACGCCACGTAAATGATCGAAAGGGTTGTAGCCGGGAGGACCAGATGGCTAAGCCAAGGGCCGAGGCCATCGGAAATACGGCTGTAACCTTGCACGGGGAACAACTGCCATCGCAATGCAAAAAGCCAGATCAACATGTAGCCAATCACGAACGCTGGAACGGAGAAACCGAGAGCGGAGAATCCCATAAGCATGCGGTCGAGCCAGCCGCCATGTCGCCATGCGGCAATAATACCCAAGGGCACGGCTATCATGATCGTCATGATTAGGGTCAGGCAAGTGAGAGCGAGTGTGGGCTCGATCCGTTGTCCGATAAGCTCGGACACTTGTTTCTTCAGGAAAAAGGACTCGCCCAGGCTGCCTTGCAGCAATTGCCATCCCCAGCGGCCAAACTGTATGGGCAGCGAGTCGTTCAGGCCGAGGTTGCTGCGCACACGATGCAGATTGGCAGCGCTTGCGTCATCGCCAACGATAGCTGTGGCCGGATCTCCCGGGGCGAATCGCGTCATCATGAAAACGATGAGCGCGACCACCAAAAGGACCGGTATGGTGGCGATGATGCGGCGTCCTAGGAACATCAGCATTGGCCTGCCTCAATTCTTGGTGATTCCCCAGAACACACCGACTGGTGAGGTCACGATACCTCCGACCACGTCCTTGCGGATTGCCGTGATCTGCTTGTACTCGCCGAGCGGAGCCAAGATGCCCGCGTCGTAGACCCGCTGCTGGATACTGTCCGCGAGCGCCTGGCGCTCTTCTTGGGTGTCTGCAACGAGAAACTTGGCTTTCAGGTTTTCCAATTGTTCGTCAGTTGCCCATCCAAACCAGCCTTTTTCACCATTGCCGGTGATCGGCGCGTAGAATAGTGGATTGATATTATCCGGAAGATTCCAGCCAGTGATGAAAGCGTTCCAGCCGCCTTGGGTAGGAAGGTTCTTCATCGCACGGCGCGAAACCAGGGTAGGCCAGTCCATCGACTGCATATCGACATTGAAGCCAACCTGCTTGAGCAATGCGCCCATCACCGGCGTGAACTTGTTGAGCACCGCAAAATTCGCCGGATACAGGAGAACCACCGGTTCGTTCCGGTAGCCAGCCTCCTTTAACAGCTCCTTGGCTTTTTCGATCTGCGGCTTGCCCGTGAAAAATGAGGTTTTGTCAGAGTTGTATGTCGATCCCGTGGGATAGATCGATGCGTTCGTATTATACAATTCCTTGTGTACCATCTGGGCTCGCATCAGTGCTTCCTGATTCACGGCCATCAATGCGGCTTGTGCGACCTTCGGGTTGTCGAACGGCGGCACGATATGATTCAGATGAAGTGCGAAGGAGCCCTTGGGCACCAGATTCGCAAAATCGATCTTCGGATTGCTCTTCAGCGCCGTGTACTGGTCCGCCGGCACCCATTCGATCAGGTCGACTTCGCCGTTGGTGATAGCGTTGGTCTGGGTCTGCGCGTCCGTCAGGATAACCCACTCCATACGATCGACCTTGACCGCCTTGCCGCCCGCCGTGCCCGATGCCGGTTCTCTACGAGGCAGATATTTGGGGTTCTTGACGTAGACGACGCGTTCGCCGGGACGGTACTCATCCGTCTTGAAGATGAAGGGACCCGAACCGATGTAGCTACTGATCTGCTGATCCGACGGTGTTTCAGCCACGCTCCTGGGCATGATGAACGGCGGAACGGACGCAGGCTTTGAAAGCGCCTCGAGGACCAGGCCGAAAGGCTGCTTCAGGGTTATTTCGAATGTCGCGTCAGTTTTGGCTTGGATATTTTCCATCGCCGCAAACAATCTCTGACCCAGCGAGTCACGTTCTCCCCACCGCTTGAGCGACTGGATCACGTCGGCTGACGTCACTGGCTTGCCATCATGGAAATACAGCCCTTCTCGCAGCGTGAACGACCACTTCATGTGGTCCGTGCTGCTGCTGTATTCGTCGACCATCTGCGGCCGAACTTTACCTTCCGCGTCCACACCGAACAACGTGTCGTATATCGCATAGCCATGATTGCGCGTGACGAATGCCGTGGTCCAGATCGGATCCAGGATCTTCAGATCGGACTGCGGCACGACGCGCAGGACCTTGGTCTCTTGCGCAAGCGACGGGCGTGCGGTGCCCACGATCAGCGCGCCAGCCAGAAATGCTGTCAGAACGTGTCTTACCGACATAGAACCCTCCCTTTTTGTTTTCGCCTGGACAGGCGACGACGGCTTAATCAGATCGCTCGCGCTGGTTTGCTCGTTTCCGTTTCGCCCGCCGGTTGGCGGTCATGGCGGCGTTCGAACCGTTTGGTATGCACCGCGACGTATCGAGGCTGCGGAATTGGCCTTCACTTCGCGACAGCGCGCACTGCGTTCGGCTGCGCAGCAACCCTGGGGCTGGAATGCGAAGGCGCCGATGTGGCGAACGCCGGACCATTCGGGCCCGTGCGCATTCCCACCTTGAGGTTACGCCACGGCAATTGCGAAGGATCCGCGGTGAACGGACCCGGCGCGCGCGCAACGATGATTTCCTCCGCGATCGCGCCGAAGTCGGCTCGAAAATGCACGGAGCTTTTGTTCACGAGAATCCGCATCTCCTCCGGCTTGATGCCCACCGCGCGATACATGTTGCGGTCGAGGAGCTGCGCCTTGGCCGAACTCACCGCGACGCGGACACCTTCGATTCTCAGAGACGCCATCAGGCCGAGATCGGCGGATTTCCCGTTCATCATGGGGCCGCCATAGACGAACTTCCCGTCCGAGAGCGCTTCGACTTCGAAAGTTGCGCGTAATGGTTCGTCACCGATGACTTTGGGGCAGCCACCCAAAGCGATCTCGATCCTTGCACCCACACCGGCCTTGTGCGCGGCCGCGGCTGCAGCGGGATCAACGATCAAGCCGATCGCCGCATTCTCCGCGCCTTCCGCAAGCAGTGCCCTCAGTATCCCGGTAGTATTCGAATCCCCACCTACCCCGGGATTGTCTTGCGTGTCGGCGATGATGACCGGCCTGCGCGATTTCGCGGAGACCTGTATGGCCCGCCGCACAGCCGTAGAAGGCTCGTCGAATTCGACCGACCATTCCGGCTCCGCCCCCACTATTCGGGAATAGAGGGCCTCCACGGCATGCTCCAACCTCGCCAGGTCGTGGCCATAGCCCCAAACGGTGGGACCACATTCCGAGAAGTCAGAAGCAGGAAAGCCGGGAGCAAAGGAAAGCGACAATACGTCCTTCTCCAAAGCTTCAAGCGTATCATACATGCCTCGTGCCGGATGCATCATCGTGGACATGGCGTTGACGGGAATGAGGAAAGGCAGTCGCGCAACCGCAAAATGGATCACATCTTTCGTATCGACGATGTGCAGCAGCATCTCGGCCGCCCGTCGGCCGGTGTCCGCCATATCGACATGCGGGTAGGTCCTGTAAGCCACGATCACGTTGGCCAACGCGAACATCTCGGCGGTCATGTTTGCGTGCGAGTCCACCGATACCGCCACCTTCATATTCGGGCCGACCAGCGCGCGGATACGCTTCAACAGTTCGCCCTCTCCGTCGTCGATATGCTCCGCTACCATCGCGCCGTGGAGGTCAAGGTAGATCGCGTCGAAAGTAGCGGTCTTGACCGCTTCAACGATCTCGCCTGCAATCTGTTCGTAGGCCTCGGAAGTAACATGTGCAGATGCACCCGCCCCCGCCCAGATGACCGGCGTTACCGTGTGACCCAGCGCTTCCACGTGGCGAATGAAGCCGCTGATCGGAATATTGACCTGGAGCAACTCTTTGACATTTTGACCGCGCGCCATGCCGGGAAAGTCCTCTCCGCGGACAAAGCTGTCGTATGTCGCCATCGTCGGAGCAAACGTATTGGTCTCATGCTGGAAACCAGCGACAAGAATATTCATGAAAAGCTTCCCGTTCTACGCAGCCGACAATTGAAAGGCTGCCAGTCATCGTTTTCCACAGGAGCGCACACGTCCCCGAGATGAAGAAAATCCGGTCTCTGAGAATTGCTGGCGCTTTCGCATTTCGCCGATATGCGATTTAAAGATGTTGCGCTACGTTCCAGCAATAGCAATTTTAATGTAGTTTTGTTGCCTAATGAGCAACGCACGGAGGAGACATGCGCGAGATCAATCAAAAGCGCCTGGTGTATTTTGAGGCGGTGTACGAGCATCGTTCGATACGGAGAGCCGCCGACGCTCTCAACACCGCACCGTCGGTGATTACGCGGCAGATCGCACTGCTCGAGGCGGAATTGGGCGTCACCCTTTTTGAGCGAAGACCGAGAGGCGTCGCCCCAACCGAGGTCGCAGCACATGTCCTCGAGTATCTGCGCGGTTGCCAAGCCCACCGCCAGCAGTTGGCCGCGAGATTACAGGCGGTCGAGTCGATGGAGGAAGGCTCCGTCAGGATCGTTGCGAGCGAGGGTTTTATGGACCATCTGCTCGAAAAGGTCGTAGGACCGTTCTGCGCAGCGCACCCCCGCCTTTCTGTCGAATTGAACGCGCTATCCATGACCAACATCGTCAGAGCAGTCGCCGAAGACGAAGCCCATATTGGACTAGCCTACAATCCACAGCCAGATCCCCGCATCTCGTTCGTGGCCAGCGCGCCCGCGCCCACCAAGCTGCTCGTTCGCAGAAATCATCCACTGACGCTGATCAAAAAGCCGCTGTCGCTGCAACAAGTCCTTCAATATCCGGTGGCCTTGATGCCGCCAGGATACGGAGTCAGTCAGGTGATTGAAACGCTAGAATATGCCGAGCACATCAAGTTCAATCCATCGCTTCGGAGCAATTCGATTGTCGCTCTCAAGCGCTTTGTACGCTCGACAAACGGAGTAGCGTTCTTCTTTGCAGGCGCAGCCGCGACGCCTGAACTTGAAGCCGGACAGGTGGCGCTACTCGACATCGCCCACCCGCTCTGCGCGGCCGCCAAGCTAAGGCTAATTGTTCGCCAGAGCCGACCGTTGTCACCAGCGGCAGCAAGAATGCTGATGGAGATACGAAGAAACATACCGGGATTTGGCATAGGCAGCGTCCGTTCGGAGAAATCAAAAAGCAAACCTCGGGCCTGATTTGGAACGAACGGAAGGCCCGAAAGCGATCGCCGGCTGGATGATGGAAGCGCTCGCGGGCTGTCTCAGGACCGTTCGCCAGCCTGCGAGGCTGGAGCCGCCGCGCTCATCTGCCCCCGATGGTGCGGCCATCGGTCAGCGGAATATTAGAGCGTCCGCCAATGGGCTTGAGGATGAGCTTGACCCGGAATGGGCAGGCATCAGCGAGCCAGGTGATCCAGCGCGTCGATCAGATCGCCTTTAATGTCGTCGTAGTCTTCGAGGCCCACAGACAAGCGGATCAGCCCGTCCGTAAACCCGTGTTTAGTCCTCTCCTCCGCGGAATAGGTCGCGTGGGTCATGGAGGCTGGATGCTGCACCAGCGTCTCGGCGTCGCCGAGGCTTACGGCGCGGGTGGCGACTTGTACTGCGTCCATGAAGGTGCGTCCGGCGGCGAGACCGCCCTTCAGCTCCATGGCAATCATGCCGCCGAAGGAACTCATCTGGCGGCTCGCCAGCATCTTCTGCGGATGGCTATCGAGACCAGGAAAGTAGACCCTCTCCACTGACGGATGGGCCTCAAAGTCGTGGGCGAGCTTGAGGGCCGTTGCGCAATGACGGTCCATGCGCAAGGTCAGCGTCTTCAGTCCACGCAGGATCAGGAACGCGTCGAAGGCCGAGATACAAGCGCCATTCATCTCCTTGATTCCGACGAACCGGAACTGATCGATATGCTCCTTGCGCGCAATAACGGCCCCAGCGAGCAGATCGCCATGCCCGCCGAGATACTTCGTCGCCGAATGCACGACGATGTCCGCACCGAGCGTGATCGGCCTTTGTAGGTAAGGCGTACAATAAGTGTTGTCGACGACGAGCAAGACACCCACCCGGCGGCAGATTTGCGCGATTGCTGCAATGTCGATCACGCGCATGTTGGGATTGGAGGGCGTCTCGGTAATCACCATCCGGGTTTTGGTCGTGAGGACGGCTGTGAGGTTGGCTGGATCGGTGAGGTCGGCGAACCGCGTAACGATGCCAAAGCGCTCGATTTGGTGATGCAACAGACCAAAGGTGCAACCATAGAGCGTCTTGTCGGCAACGATCTCGTCGCCGACCTTGAGCAGCGTCCAGATCACCGCCGTCAGAGCGCCCATTCCGGATGACGTGGCGAGTGCAGCTTCACCCTCCTCGAGATTCGCGAGCCGGCTCTCTAGAATGCTAACCGTGGGATTGCCAACACGGCTGTAGACGTATCCTTGGGCTGCACCAGAGAACCGGTCGCTCCCGGTCTCCGATCGATCGAAGGCATAGGTCGAGGTCAGGAACACCGGCGGATTGAGCGCGCCGTGATAGTCGAGCGGATCGTAGCCTTGGTGGATGGCGCGGGTGGCAAAGCCGCGACCGCGTCGGCTTACTTGCATGGATTCACTCCCAAAGATCAATTATCTTGATATTTATGCCACAAATGAGCTCGCAATGGTGCTAAACTCGCTATTATGGAATAGAACGATTGGCACAATTGTAATCGCAAAGGTGAAGAGTGAGTAATCCTGCCAAGATCACGCTGGATGCGATCGACCTGAAGATTCTGGAAGAGCTGCAATCGGACGCGAGATTGCCGAACATCACCTTGGCCGACCGTGTCGGCTTGTCGCCGTCTCCCTGTTCAAGGCGGGTTAAGCTGCTCGAAGAGCACGGCGCGATCGAGGGTTACCGCACGATTCTCAACCGGGCAGCAGTCGATCTCGGCCTCACCGTTTTCGCAGGCATCAAGGTCGAGCGTCATTCGCAGGAGAGTGCCAACTCCTTTGTCGATGCGGTTGTCGCGATGCCGGATGTGGTCTCGTGCCATCTCGTATCTGGCGATGTCGATTTCTTGATCGAGGTGGTCGTCCCTGACATGGCGACCTATGAGGGCACGGTGCTGCGCCGCCTCCTGTCGCTGCCTTCCGTGCGCGACATCCGATCGAGCTTTGCGATGCGCAGCTACAAAGCCGGGGGAGCATTACCGGTAAAGGGTCGCCATATTCGGTAGTGGACTAAGAGGAAGCTATCTCGGATCGCAATCTGCCCACACTGAAACTGGCCGGGAGCGGGTCCGCCCCGTCATCCGGAAATTACTTCGAGGATGCCACAGCTAGACGGGGCGAGCGGCAAGAGCCAGTTGACGGTCCGTCGATGGCCGCCGCCGTTTCCTGGCCAAGGGCGTGGAGGGCCGTTGAAGGACGCCAGCCGTTCGCCGCGCCCTCAAGCTCTTCGTCTGGACCATGTCCGCTGGCGATGCAATCGCGCAGGTACTTCTCGATTTGGTCGAAGACGTTCGTAACCAGATCACGGAAGTCCGCGTCATGCGGGACGACTTCAAGCGCAGTGTTGACGACGAAGCATCCCTTCTGCAGGGCGTCGGCCAGCGCCTCCTCTATGAGAGCATCGAAGTACCGCTCCAATGCGCGTAAGGGCCGGTCATCGCCTCCGAAAATCGCCGAGCAGGATTCGAGCGCCCGACGGACATACCGATCGAGCACGAGACGGCAGATGGCTCTCTTATCACCGAACGCATTGTAGAGACTCGCCGTAGTGACTCCGGTGCTATCGGCGAGATCCCGCATCGAGGTCGCCTCATAGCGGTTAATCCAGAAACGTTGCGTTGCGGCTTCGAGCACCGTGTCTTCATCGAATTCCCTGGGTCTGGCCATCTAGATCTGTCGGTCAATGGTGAGAGCAAATAACTCGCTGCCCTGTTCTATAACGATCGTAAAAAATCTATTGCATATTTTATTACGTTCGTTATAAAACGTGTGGAGTCGGGCCTCATCCGCGACGACAAGAGCGCGGTGAACGACACAGTCGTCTTTGTTTGGAGAGGAGCTACCCATTGTGGAATCAAGTTTACAATCCGTTCGGCAACGCCGCCCTGTCGACCGTCGCTGCCGCCGTTCCCGCCGTCACCCTGCTCGTCTTGATCGCATCGAATAAGGTCAAGGCTCACATTGCAGCGGTTATCGCGCTGATTCTCACCAATATCGTCACCATCTTCGTGTTCACGATGCCGGCCGGAATGTCCATCCGTGCTTCGCTGCTTGGCGTTGTCGTTGGATTTTTTCCGATTGGCTGGATCGTACTCAACGTCATCTTTCTTTATCGCATCACGGTCGAGACTGGACGGTTCGAGCTGCTGAAGCGCGCTATCGGCGGCGTCACGACGGACCGCCGCCTGCAGCTCTTGCTGATCGCGTTTGGATTCGGCGCCTTCTTTGAAGGCACCTCCGGCTTCGGAACGCCGGTCGCGATCACCGGCGCAGTTTTGATCGGCCTTGGCTTCTCGCCACTCGCGGCATCCGGCCTGTCGCTGATCGCCAACACCGCGCCCGTCGCCTACGGTGCGCTGGGCACGCCGATCCAGGGCCTCGCGTCCGTTACCGGGCTCGATCCCTATATCCTGGGCGCGATGGTCGGCCGTCAATTGCCGTTCTTCTCGCTGCTCGTGCCGTTCTGGCTGATTTGGGCGTTCGCCGGCTGGCGCGGCATGATAGCGATCTGGCCCGCCATTCTGGTCACCGGCGTCTCGTTCGCGATCCCGCAATTCGTGATCTCGAACTACATCAACCCCTGGATCGTCGATATCGGCGCGTCGCTGATCTCGATGGGTTGTCTTATCCTGTTCCTAAAAATCTGGCAGCCGAAAGAACTGTGGCTGTCGCCGGCGCTACGCGGCAAGGACGAGTCGGCTTCGACGATGAAGCCAGTCAAGCCGCTGGACACAAAACCACTCACCCAGTCGCAGCTCTGGACCGCGTTGTTGCCATGGATCATTGTTTTCATCCTGATGCTGATCTGGGGCAATGGTTCGTTCAAGACTTGGGCAAATTCCATATTCACCTGGAATTACCCGGTTCCTGATCTACATAACATGATAAACAAGATGCCGCCGGTGGCGGCGAAGCCGACGCTTGAGGGGGCCGTTTTCTCGTTCCCCTACCTGTCGTTGACCGGAACCGGATTGCTGATTGCCGCGCTCATCTCGGGCTTCCTGATGGGCGTCTCGCCGATCAAGATGGCCGCGGAATATGGCCGCACCATCAGGCTGTGCGCGGTCTCGCTGATCACGATCTCGGCGATGCTGGCGATCGGCACCCTGACGCGGCTGTCCGGCGTCGACGCGACGCTCGGTCTGGCGTTCGCTGCCACCGGCGTTCTCTACCCCTTCTTCGGCACGCTGCTCGGCTGGCTGGGCGTGGCGCTGACGGGATCGGACACCGCCTCCAACGTGCTGTTCGGCAATTTGCAGAA
>Ga0307516_10005377_pt1 | contig 15386 bp, 15 predicted proteins | sample 19_EM_MG_FD_203310 | JGI IMG/M metagenome (GOLD analysis project Ga0307516, IMG submission 203310) | Populus trichocarpa ectomycorrhiza microbial communities from riparian zone in the Pacific Northwest, United States - 19_EM | ecosystem: Host-associated > Plants > Roots > Unclassified | place...
TAGCTCCTGATCAGATAATCTCAGCGCCGGCAGGTTTTCAAATCGGAGTCGAAGAATCGAGCCTTACATGATGACTCCTACGGTCGGTTAACATTGACGTCGGGATCGGTGCTTCTGTTGTCAACTGGGTAATAGCACGTTACGTTACAATAGTCAGTCGGAGTGTTTGCTGTTGGCGGCCTGCATGGGATGCCCAAGTCGCTCGTCCCTCAAGAGGTCGAAGTCATTGTCCAACACATCACGAATACAGTAGGTAACATATTAGTGATGGTCAGAGTAGGCGATGTGGGCTTAATTTTACGTTTGATAGTTGGGTTGATGTTGGGACGACTCGGATGTTCCCTGATCATCGAGCCCCTTCGGCATGGGCGAAACTGCTTTGTAACATACTCTGGTTAGTACGACCAAACATTCAACTGCAGACTGATCCGGTAGCGCAGTGTGCCGACCCGCAAGTGTAACACTACAGTCCATCTTGGTGGAATTGTGCTGTTACTGGCAGGCTCCTGTTCGATTCAGGGTTGGGTAAATATATGGATCGCATAAATCTTTTACATGCACCTTAATAGGCCTCGGAAGCAGCCTCTGAGTCCCCGGTTTTCTTTTCATTCTTAAGGTTCCTGAGTCAGACATATCCAGGAATTGATTTTAAAGAATACTCTTATCCATGTGCCATCGGCCGCATTTCTTCCATACTCAAGCGACATACAGAAACCGATTCTTATCCTCCTTGCTCCTCTCTAAATAATCATTCTCCACAAGTGAATCGATCCTCTTCTTGATCGCATCCACCTGCGGTACGAAATGGCTCTTCACAGCCGAGATTGTCGCAGCCTTCAGCTGTTCATAAGTCATCTCCTTCTTCGCCTTCATGATCCGCACGATCGCAGCGTCGAGGTAGTGTTTCCGGTCGCCTTCGATCGAGACATTGGTCCGTTGAGACTCTTCCGGCTAAAATAGAACAAACAAATCACAAGTTGTGAGGAGGGAACGGAGAGAGAGAGGACAGACGTACAGAGACTTTAGCCTGGATAGAGTTGATATGCACCTTCGCCCTTGGATCCTCAAACTCCTCATTAAACCTGAACAAATCCCCATCTTCCACCTCCCTCCCGGGCGGAACCTTCTTCAACACCTTTTTCTTCCCACACGCAAGACTCTGCAGCGTCCTTCTCAGCTCCGCATCATCTACGACATCAAATAAGCAACTTTCAACAAAAAAATAAAGGAAATGGGACAAGAAGAACCCGACGAACCCATTCTCGTCCGCTCCAAAATATCCGGATACCTCAACTCTGGGCTTTCATTAAAGAGTAACAAGACGACGGCCTGATACAAGCTCAACGACAGCTCCTTCGACCCAGGTCCGAACCTAGCCTTCATCGTCACCGTTCCCAGCGCATGGTCCCAGTCGAGCGCATGCCCCGAGTGGCGCTGCTTATAGTAGTTCATATACGCCGTCAACTCGGCTTGCATCTGCACCATAGGGTAGCAGTGAGCCCGACGAGTGAAATAAAAAGGCAACAAAGAGGAACATACACTCAGTGGAATATCCACGCTCGACTTTTGCACCGTAAACGGCCACGCGCTCCGCTGGAGCACCATCACCGTCAACCTCAACCCCGCACTCTGACTTTCCAACCTCGAATGATAATCCCGCATCGACTCCCTCGAAAGGTCGAGATCCTTGAACATCTCCTCTCCCATCCCAAACTCGGGATCATAATCTAATACAAATACCCCAAAAATCAGCTCGATTCCCCAAAAGAAAAAAAAACAAAGATTCACCCTCCTTCAACTTCTTCAACATCCCCTTCTCAAAATCATCGCTCGCGGTCTTCCCCAACAGCAGTCGTTTCGCCAGCATCCGGTGGTAAAACGTCCGGAACACGTCCTTGTCCTCCGTGTATCGATACAGCCCCAATACCGCGTCCAGCAGCGCCTCGTACACGGCGTCGGTAGTGGCCCCTTGACCGCGCCGCATCGCCTTGTCGACGTACTTGGCAATCATCTCGGCTGGCTTGTTCCGGCGAGCTTTGAAGCCGAGTGTAAAGGCGTCAGTGAGGGCGTAGGTAAAATCAGGGTTGGGTGTGCGCGGGGGTGCAGCGCTGGTGGAGGATGGCGTTGGGGGTGGGGCGCCATGGACGTTGATCTTGTCATCCAGAAAGGAAATGTGAACCGCAGAATCTGCAAGACTCTTAAAGTCGAGAAGACGCTGAACCATGTCTTCATCGTTGGCCTTGTCTTTGACGATGGTCTGTACGGTTGTTCGAATGTATTCTATGAAGGCATTGACAAGGACCTTGACGCCGTCGACGCGGGAGAAGAGGCTGTACATCGTCGCGAGGGTGGTGAAGTCTTTTGAAGTGATGTATGAACTGAGGGCTGATGAAATGATCAGAACGAGGAAGTTGAGAAAGGAGAAAGGTAACGTACTCCCCGTCGCCAACCACTCTAACCTCCCAGACCACAACGCCCTCTCCGTCTTCTCTCTCACCAGGCTCCAACTTCCGATCGGCAGCACGTCCTGGGATCTCTTGTTCTCTTCCTCGATCCGCTGATATGCATGCTTGAAGAAACCTTTGGGATCGCCCGCCATGGACTCTGCCAGCTTGGTGGACTCTGTGACATAGAACTCGGACGTGATATTGATGTAGTACTCCTCAAAGCTCGAATATATCTTGTGGGAGATCAAGCAAGAGATAAGGGCGGGAATTTGTGCACGAAGGTCATGTTGTAAGCTATGGCAAGATGTCAATTCAGAGATCTCAAGAGGGTTGATGCTGATACCTGAAAGTGCGTTCCCAACTGGCCCATTCGGAGATACCATCACGAAGACGCAGGGCTATTATCCTGTTCTCAAAGATTCGTTGTGTGAATAGGGTATATGCGAGGGTCCTGCATGATCGCGTTAGCTGGCATTAACAGAATTGATCGGGAGACAGACCGAGTGTCCAAGAGGTTGCGCTGGTTGAGGACATACGCCCGATCCAGATAAGTCAACAGGGACTGCAGCAATGACTGCAGGGGAGTTAGCATGAGCATACATATCAATCGCAGAATGAGACGTACGATCTGCTCCTCGAACCATCGACATGCCTTTACGAATTCCTCTATCCACTTAACGCCAGGAGCATCGGACGCCTCTGGACCTTCAGCCTGGAACGTCTCAAGGTGATCGGCCAGACGACCAAGCGACTGCTCCAGGTCGATCTTGAAGTTCCCATAGATGCCCTCACCCTTGTCATACAGAGTGACGAGAGCTCGACAGGCCGCATATATGCTTTCATAGCTATGTTTCACGGGTACCTCCGCTTCGCGCGTCAAGATCCTTCTGATGCTTTGCCTCAGGAGTAAAAAGAGTGGATCGGAATCCCGGGGCCTCTCCACTATGTGAAAGATCAAGACCGGAGAGAAGGGAACTGGTATGCGAAACACACATTCGTCTCCGATGACGGATATCCTGATGGAACCGTTGCAGCTATTTCGTTTTGACCTGGAAGCGGAAGGAGCGTCAGAGTCGGTCTCGAGGCGAGGAGTCTTGCGACGAGGGGATGCCGACCCATCTTGAGAGTCCTGGATGGTGGGTCGTAGGGTGCTGGTGAATGCAATCGACGTCTTGGGCAGCACCAACAGCGTGAAGACGTCTGTCATGAGAGCGACCACCAAACAAGACCAAGCAGATCTTAAATGCTGCCTCCGCGGCCGATTGTCGTCGACCGTCGCGAAGCCTGCCCAATATTGAACCGCCCACATATATATTTGCAAGAAGATGCCCATCATAGCAGAGTCAGCCCAATATTTCACGCGAAAACATTGTTCAAACATCTGATCCTCCATTTTTTATCCTTTAAACTTTTTTTTTTGCACAACAGATCCGAGTCCACTTTCAGGGGGCTCGACGTTGAAGAGTTCGAAAAAAAAAATCAGAGAAAAGACCCCACCTTATACAGCGATAGTGCAGGAGTCGAACCTACTTATACACTCTCAACCAAGAATAGGTGTTGCAGGACCGCTCAGCTGTAATAACCCGCTTACCAGCATTCTCCACTGATTGCGCTGCGAGGTACTTCCTCCTCCGCGCATAACTTGATGGCGATGCATGTACTAGTATGTCAGCAACCCTGGCACCCTTGCTCCTCGACCGCCCTGATTTTAAAACCCCCAGAGTTCAATACCGGCTGACTACTATCCGACGCAAAAAATTCGGCAATGAATTACATTTATATCACCAATGCCCACAGGATTCGAAACTGAGGCCTGTGGTTTTATGTAAAGAGAAGTATGTGTCTTGATGACCCCAGGCCATGTTCTGTGTTCACCATGGACTCGGACCCGCGCGCAATGAGTTTGAAATGCATCACACCACGTCGTGCGTAGAACACTATTCCAGAAATCCCTATAGGTTACAGTACCGTACCTACGGCTAAGCCTCTAGCTCCTCCGCGCCTTGATGTGCGACCTACCTCCGATGACGCCTAACTATATTCTCCTCCCAGTGTGATGCCCCGTAGCCCTGCCAGGAGCAGCGCCAATCGGCCTGTTGTTCCATCCTCGCCGTCGTGGCCCGCTAAGGCCGTGAACGCGACGGCAAAATCTTGTCCAGGCTTTCTCGCAAGGCGGGGTACTATTGAGTGGAGTCAGGAGTCGATGGTCGCACAACCTATCATGGGATACATAGTCTAAGGACTTATGTCAGAGTAATATGCTAGAACGTTCTGATAGGGTGTCTGTAGGCTGTAAATATGAGCAGCAAGCTTTCATATAACGGGCAACTCCAGTATTTAATATACTTATCTCAACTGACTGGGTTGTCGCAGTCGAGGTCGAGTCTCGACGGCCGCACAAGCCGGTTGATCAGTTAATCGTTATTGTTAGACCGGTAACTCTCGTACTCGTGTATACGAGGGGTCGGCGCTTGCTCAGCGTGTGTACGCGTGTTCGCGTACTACGAGAGAGTCTACGACGTATTTGTAATCAGATCACTATATATAGTTGAGTCTGACTCACCTATCGTACTCGTTCCTCAGTGGTCGAAGGAGCGGCAGCTGCCGATATGCGTACGTATGCGTCATTGAGGGCCGATGCGTCAATGCCGCCGCGGGTTAACCTAACATATCCTATCCTATAAAAAGGTAAGACAAGACGGACACCACGTCCAAGCAATGTCTCTCTGGTCTCCTGCCCCTCCTCCTCCCACCACACTTGGCGTCTACCGACGATTATCGACCACCGCCGGTGTCCATGTCTCCCCACTCCAACTCGGCGCGATGAGCATCGGCGAAAGCCAGCAATGGGGATCAGCCCTGGGACAGATGGACAAAGAGTCGAGCTTCAAGCTCTTAGATGCGTACTACAACGCAGGAGGCAATTTTATTGACACTGCCAACAACTAGTAGGCATATCATTTTTCATACCCTTCCAGGACTCTTCTTCATACCATCGATCTCAGCCAAGACGAAACATCCGAAAATATTATAGGCGAATGGGCTGAGAAGCGCGGTATCCGAGATCAGCTCTTCATCGCGACCAAGGTTAGTCGTGGACTGTAGATCCCTACTCCACACGAAGATCACTCACGATATCTCCTTCAGTACTCAAGCAACTTCAAGCATGGAAATCCGGCCGTGGTACAACAAGTGTTGTACCTCGGCAACAACAGTAAATCCCTGCACATCTCCGTCCACGCCTCTCTTGAGAAGCTTCGGACGACCTACATTGATCTACTGTACGTACATTGGTGGGATTACGCCACCAGCGTCGAGGAAGTCATGCGTTCATTGCATGCTCTCGTTCAAGCGGGGAAGGTTCTTTACCTCGTAAGTCATTGCCCAGACTCGATCGGCAGTGCGCGCGAGACGATATCCTGACTCGCAAATCACAAGGGTATCTCTGACACCCCAGCATGGGTCGTGTCCAAAGCGAACCAATATGCCCGAGACCACGCTCTGACGCCGTTTTCGGTTTATCAAGGCGCTTGGAACGTCATGTACCGCGATTTCGAGCGCGAGATCATTCCCATGGCCCGTTCGGAAGGTGACCACATTGACCTTCTTTCTGTACTGATCGACTGGTCTTACGAAAGAAATTCTCCTCGCAGGAATGGCACTAGCACCATGGAACGTCCTGGCAGGCGGAAAATTCCGGGCGGACGCCGAAGAGGAACAGCGTCGTGCTACAGGAGAAGGCGGCCGTAAATTGATGGATCCGGCATGGGAACGTACCGAGATCGAAAGGAAAGTATCGGCTTTACTGGAAAAGGTGGCAAACGAGGTCGGGGCGAAGAGTATCACCGCTGGTAAGTATACATGACAAGGAACTTGACGGTAACGACTGACCTTTCCTTTGTAGTGGCCATAGCCTATGTCATGCACAAAGCACCCTACGTTTTCCCCATAATTGGCGGGCGTAAGATCGAACATCTCCACGCGAACATTGAGGCTTTAGATATTGCCTTGACCGACGAACAAATCAAGGAGCTAGAATCGGCCGTTCCATTTGATCTTGGATTCCCGACTAGCTTCTTCGTGAGTCCTATGCGTCCGTCTCTCCTTACTTTTGTTCTAACATACTCCAGGGGAATGGAACGACACTCAATTTTGCAATGACATCTGCTGCAAACTTAGAGCAACCCTTGATCCTTCAACCTTACCGTCCCAAGAAAAAGAATGATTGATGTTGTCTCATATCATTACTCACGAATTTGCGTAAATCGAAATCGAAGATATCGATGTGTTATTACGAAGTCAGCATGTACTTAGGGGATCGAGGTTGAAGCGTTCAAAAATAAGCGACGAAGGACTGCGCCTCATACAACTACTGCAGGATTCGAACCTGCACTCTCGAATAAGTCAAACAAGTATTGCGAGAGTTGGTCTATAACCACTTAGCCGTAACCCACACCAGAATTATCCACTGAATTGCACTTCGAGGTTACATGCCCCTTCAATTCCGCCCAACCAACACCAAGTAATGTTGAGGTACAATGTAAGTGACTCTGGCACCCTGGGATCAATGCCGGCTGAACATCCGAGGCAAAAAAGGCATTGCTAGGGACAGGCAGTGACCGCAGGATTCGAACCCGCGCATTCAAAGGGATTGTATGTGCCTTGATGACCCCTGGGCCATTGGTCACCGTTCAAATGTTCACTACTGAACACGTCTGCATCAAACTGCTAATAAGCCATCAAGCGCAACCGACGCCTAACCATCCATCCACGCTTCTGCTTATCTTCCCTCTTAAATGACTCTAAAAAACTCCTCTTTCCATGTGACGCGGGGCCTCCACCAGCGCCAAACACCGACGGAGGCCTCTCTCGTTATCTTCGTCGTTCCCGTGCTCGCGTTCGTCTTGTGGAGCTCCTCTTTCCATGCGGGTCCACGCCTCCGCCCGGAGCAGCGCACAAATGGAGGCAATGGCTGACGTTCCGTTCTCGCCTTCAAATTCGGCACCGTCTGGTTCTCCGTTCGCACTGTCACGCCGAGACCTACACGTTTGCTGGGCCCAGGTGCATCCGTCGTCCAACTCTAATTGCACATCAAACAGTCTGCCGACGGACTGGTCGGCCAAGACGGTGAACACGACGAGGGAAAGTCTATAGATGTTTGTCGAGTCTTCCATCCCCACTGCTCACACTATTTAAATTTCATCCGGGAAACTGTGCATGACGTCAAGTATTGTAAATGTGAGCCAATGCAGATGGACGAGACGAGTTGGCGAAACGAGGCCACAGTCGAAAGACGTGCGTCTGACTTATCCTCCCGAGGATATCGTCAGTCCTGAAATGGAACGAAAGAAAAGAAGAATATATTCATTAAGGGATTAAATGTTCGAAGCAAGGGACAGTGGGCAGGGGATGGTAGAGTCTCCGCTAGAAATGGCGGAGAACAGCTGCCCGAGCCCGTGGAAACGGTAGGAGACGGCCGGGGCATGGTACAAGTGTCATCACCTGTGGAAAAGTCAGAGGACGGCTGCTGGCGGGGTATGGTAGGGTTTTCGCACCTGTGCAAACAGCCAGGCAGCGCGGCACCGCCTGTACAAACAGCGATGGCAGGGCAGTGCGGCATCCTCACCCCTAGAAACGGCGGTAGTCGGGGTGGTGGTGCCGTCGTTTAGCACCGAGATGGCGCTGAATGGTGGAGCATTGTTGTCCAGTGAAATGGCAGGCGGTGTAGGTTGTCCTCAGAAACGACCGAGGGTGGTTGTAATGTAGAGCACAATAGGGCATCCTCGTTACTAGAAACACATGGATGTCAAATGTGGCGTTGGGGTCGGCCGGACAGGGCGGTGTTTCATTCCCTACGAACTCCGGCTTGATAGAGTAGGAGCCGCTTTATCGCGTGCGCTTCGAATTTGGTGAAAAATTCGACGAGGGGAAGGGATAGGGCTTAGGTCTTGATCCCCGCCCTTGGTTCGACATGTGAGGTAGGGGCAGGTTCTTGGTGATCGAGTTGTTTGAGCCTTTCGCGGGCTTAAGTTGATTGGGCGATGGATCTCGTGAGGCGGGTTTGTTTCGGACCGTGGGGTTGAGTTTCGGTCTCGTTCTCTCGTTCGGACACCGCACCCCTTCCTCCTCCTGTTCCCTCTGACGGCAAGGTTCAGACTCTCCGATAAGGTGGTGTGACGAAAATCTTGCGATGCGATGTCGGGTATCTCGACGAGGTTGGGGTCAACGTGAAGTCATTCGGCCGCCGTGAAATGCATGTAAGATGTTGGAGTAGTTATGGAAGGGAAAGGAGTGTCACCGCTGGCAGGAGACGTTACAAGACGGACTTGTAGCCTAAACCATAGCCAAACACATGATCAGATCGTGTGATTTTTGGCGGTGTATCCATGACGACGGCAGGTGATCAGATTATAGTTATCTATACAGGTATGTGTACAAGTCTGACTTGTAATGTTTCCTGCCAGCGGTGTGTATTGTGGAGAGAAAAAAGACACCTGACCTTCCCACACTTGAAGCCAAATTTGCCTGGTTGATCAGGCCCATCAACCAGGCAAATTTGGCTCGTCACCTGTAAAATCGCGACACCAGCATTAGATCTGTGCATAATCCTGAACCCCCAGCCTTATTTCTTCTAAGTCCCTCAGCCGTTTACCGGTACTCGGATCACCGGCTATCCATCACAACCATCAACACCGCTTATTGTCGTCATCAATGCCGTGTCACCTGTCCACAATGCTCGTCATCATCGACAACGCTCGGCGGTGTCCTTCCCACGCATCTCACCCCATCAACAGCACTCAGCTATGTCTCCCTCACCTACCAACGCCCATCAACATCCTTCTCACGCATGACACCATTATCAATAGGGCTCAGCAACTTCTCCCCACCCACCAACATCCTCCACAACCATCAACACCCTTCCCACGTGCCTCACCACTGCTTGGCGATGTCTTCCTTGCCCATCAACGCCCTCTATGGCCATCAACACTCTTCCCATGTGCCCCACCAAGGCTCGGTGACATCTTTCCCGCCCACGAATGCCCTCTACAGCCATCAAATTTCATCCCGTGCATTTCACTGTTCATTAGAGCTTGGCTAACCCTCTCACTGGTCAGGACCCCCATCATCATCAATACAGTTTCCACGACACCCCCACCGTCTCCCTCAACCACCTGTCACACATTCTCTCCAATTGCCACTGTCATGTGTGGAGCAGGTGCGACATGATTCACTCCTTCATCTCTGATTTTTATTATACCAATTGTGTAGCAATGGTCTCTGAACATTCAGGGCAGACAGGGCCTCCACCCATTCAATTGGACTTATGGCCATTGATTGGCACACTCAATGACAACTCGTTGTGGAATAGCTGCTGTCTGACATTTGGCATGGTGTTGGCATTGAATTGGGCCCACCCCAATCTCAGGGGCTGCCTCATTGCAGCAGCAGCAGCCTTTCATTTCATTGTTCTCACCTCCTTGTCTTCAACACTCATGCATTGCAGCTCATATCAGAGACACACTGGTCTCTCTAAGTCTATCACCTGCTATACTGGCAGTCGACTGGGAAAGCATCGGACTACGTTAATGGCAGAACGTCAGGCAGAATAGCAGGCCGCCATTGTAAAGAGGCATCATGTGATGATACAAGGTCAAGTTTGTTCTATTTTTTATTTACTAGTTGCTTATTCACCTGCAGAGCTCTTACAGGATGACGAGGACAATGTGGCTGCCATGGACAGGAATTCCAGAGATATGGATAGTTTCTCTGAGCATGAAATAGGTCCACCACCTGGAGATGAAGGCTTCAACATCAGTCACGAAGGTGGAGAACATGAAGTATTTGAGGAATTGGCACAAGAGATAGCCAACTTGACTGGATAGTAAGTTGTATTTTATGCTACAGCTAAATGTTTTTCTGTAACCACTTCACTGCAGCTATTGAGTCGACCACCGCACATGCCAAGACTGTGTTGAGAATCAAACCAGAGATTGGAATGATCAAATCTCTCAGCTTGTCGTGGCATATCTTGACTACAAACTGCACAACTGTGGAGATGGCACATGTTATCCTCCTGGTGAAAGGAACAACCAACACTCCTCATTCATGCTTGATGTTGTCAACATGTTCTGTAAGTTCCTTGCATGTACTTAATTATGTTTCTTTATAACACCAGTCAGATAAACGAGAAGAAACATTTGCCTCAAATGAACCATTTCCCAACGAGACCCTGCTTCTTCATGGCTACATCGGGACGTCACCTCTTTATCCAATGGTTGCGATCTCTATTCGCACCCTTGAATGTTATCGGCAAATCCATCAGACCTGTCCCTGGTTTTCCATTGAAGCCCAATGCAAAGCACTCTGCCATCTTCACAATGTAAGTGCTGAAAATCAGTGCCAAAAGGGGGCTAATTTATTTTCAGGTACCATATCAGGCTTACCTCTCAACACAATTTTCTATTGCTTACAATGCCTTTCTTTCAATTCTCTGACAAGTTGATTGGAAGATCAAACATGTTCTTCATCAAGACACTCCAGACTGGCATCTCCACAACATTTGTCCACCATGTTTCTACAAACTGGAGAACGAGCCCAGCCTCAAGTTTTTGTTATTGGTCTCGATGGATGGCAATAACTCTCTTCAGTGAATGAGGGATGCAATGAGAGGCACTAATATATGTTTGGATACCCAGACCCTTGCCTCTGATTGTTGGATCGAACCTGAAGATGTCGAATGATTCAAGAATGAAGTAAAGATGGTATGTCCCATACAAAATAGACTATTCAAAGCCTACTACAATGTTACAGTCCACCCAGCCTTGAGAATCTGACACAGATCATGATGATGTGATTGGAAGGATGTTCAAGCTGGTTCAGGTGCTTGTATATGCATTAATCGATGGTGAAATGCTGGACCAGAACAGCGGAAGAAGATGTTTGCCCTGTTTGATGAAACTGGAATCTTTCTTGCATGTTGCCATCATTGCTTCACATTATTGATTTGTGATATGATCAAAACAGGAGAACAGTAAGTGACTTCTTTGGTGTTTTCCATTCTCAATATATACTAATACAATACAGTGCAAAATATCCACTTGTGATGGTAGATCATCTTCTCATGACCTACAGATCTGATATTGGAGCTGCCTATGACATTGGATGTGCCTTGCAGCCCACACTAATGAATAGTTCACTAGGTCCACATGTGAGAGATCTCAACCTTTGCCTGATGGTGGGATCATTCCATGTCCTGCCCACAATCAATGATGCTAATTCATCTGGTGCCCACTCCACATTTCAGGCATGGGCCATTCAGAAGGTGAGGGTTGCAAGCATATCTTCTCATCATTGAACGATCAGGCTTGCCAAACCCGCTACACTATGCGATTCCACCAGTGTCAAGCCCTTGAAGAACACTTTGATTTCTGGGATCAGGATAAATATGTTGCACTCGGTAAGCTCCAAGAATTCAACCAGATCTCTGCTTACCCTTGCCAGGGACATTTTTGTATAATCATTACCGGGAAGTGATCACCACCATTCAAACGTTAAAGATGGAACTCATGACTCTTTGTGAACAATTAAGCATCACAAGTGATAACTTTGAGTGGTACTTTGAGCAGGAAAAGGCATATCTCAACAGACTCAAGACCACTCCTTCCAAGGTAACATTGAAGATTCAATATGTTTGTGGATTAAATATGTTGAACCGAATTCAGTGAGCCAGGGTTTTTATTCGCTATAATCAGCATTATCACTGACTCGATTTAGCCATGAATGGGATATTGTTCAAGGAGCTGCCCAGAATGTCTACAACAGCTGCGTGAGTGAGAACATCCATCAAGCTCTTTTGAGCACATGGCACAAGACAGCACTCGCTTACGCCCAACTTCAAAATGCACAAGCATATGTTACCATTCATGAAATTCAGTTGGTGATTGATATACGTTAGGAGATTGATGATGAAAATTATCACAAATATCAAGAGGAGGCAGTTTTTGTTGACTATTGTGAGGCCCTGGATAAGTTAGAGCGACTTGTCGTCCAGCAGTTGTTTGAATTGGTGAAGCTTGGTATGTCAGGAGCAGGTGTGTCTGGAGTACTGTACCTCTACTTTAATGCCTAACCTCACTATCAAGAGTACAAACTGCATCATCAGATTGGCAAGGCATTACAGCGCCGGTCTGAAGCCAACAACACTCAAGCAGCCAAACTCAGCCCACCACGACTGCCATTGACTTGGAAGGAAATTGTTGAATATAGCTGCCTTGCTGAGTTCAACTTGCTTTGGCTGTCACAAACTGATGTATGTCAGGACAAATGAACACTACTGGCACATCACAAAGGCACAGTCAAGTACTTTAAGCTCTGTTACATGCAAGAAGAAATTGCAAGGCTAAATGTTGAGATATGCTGCCTTCAGATCTCCATTTATGATGAAAGACTGAATGTTGAACAGGTGAGATGTGCCATATTTGGACATCCATTCATGATGAAAGACTGAACGTCAAGCAGGTGATTTCATCGCTTGAAACAACTGATCTGTCATTGTGTAGAGAAGTCCAGCAGAGATGGAAACTGCACCAGAAAGTCAACTGGCAGCTTTTGCAACAACTTGACCGATTTGAGCATTTGTCTGGTTTTATGGGGTAACATGGGTTTGTGTGTGTACGTCAGGGTGGACAAGGCACACAAGCTCCTTCATCTACATTGATTCCATCAGAAGAGAGTGCTGACATGGCGAATATTATTTCAAATGAAGATGATGTGGCTACGAGTGGCGAGGAGTTCAATAGGGATGTAGAAAGACTCACTGAGTTCATTCATTCAATAGTCAAGTAATTATACATCTCTGGTCCTTTGTTTCATCTGAGAGTACTTGTGCATTGGAATATATCTGAAATCTTATGCTATAGAACAGTTTTGAGTTCTCATCTATTTGTCCATATGAACTACTATCATAGATCAACCAAGTTTCATTGTTTTATTTGTGCTGGTATTGTTCACATCAGCCCCTGCTCTGTTCTCACTTGGGACTGCCATGGGTTATCATATCCTATTCCATTCTTAGGTTTCATATTTCCAAATTTGAACTGAGATTACTTACAAGTAAGATGTTGTATTCTAGATTTTTATCTTCGTGTCCAAGTTGTAAAGTGTTGCACGTGGCATAATTCACGTCGGCCTCTGCTCTATTTTCATTTGGGACTGCCAAAGGTTATCCTATCATATCCTAAGGTCCCACATTCCCAAATCCGAACTGAAGTTGCAGGTTAAGATGTTGCATTCTATATCTTTATCTTCGTGTGTCCAAGTTGTAAAGTGTTACACTTGGTGTTGCGTCACATTCTTATGAAGATCAGAGAAAGTATATATGCTAATATATACTTAGCATATTCAATCTTGTATTTTTGAGGTTCCTTGAGCTATCAATGAGGCCATTGATGTTATCAATTGATGGTGAATCTGACTTGCGTTGCTTATCACCTTGTGTATAACTTTGAGCAGAATAGGTGCAGCCCATAAGTGGGTTATGTTTTATGATAATTTATATCTGGTCAAGAAATAACCAGCATTGTCCATATGCATTCAGATGTGCATGGTTAATGAACACTACTGTAAGTACAGTAATCTGGAGACTCCAAGTCGCTCATATTGTTGATAATGATCTACTATATTTGGATTTTACACACAGCCACTAGACAACTGCTTGCCTCTCACCATCCACCTCAAGGGTTATGTCTTCACAGATCTACATCTACTCTTCCAAGGCTCTTGATAGTCTTGTGGACAAGCTTCTGACCTCGCTACCTTCTCCAAAGCGCTGTGCTGCTGCTCATGCCGTTTTTCATAATGGCTTGCATGCACAACCTTTGGATGAGCAACTGAAGACACAATGTCCAGGTGGCCTCCATCCAGCCTACTTTTCTGCATATACCAAGAGATCACAACTGAATTCTTTCAAGTCTCTTCATATGCAAGAGGATATGACCAAGGACATCTTCGATGCTGTGAGTATTGAGCACCCTTTGGATCAAAAACTCACAAAATGCCATAGCACCCATAGCTCACCTGTCAAGATCACATTGATGGAGGCATTTCCATACTCCTGAGGTCTCCCTGGTACTGCATTGATAATATGACAATGATGCACAATCTCGTTATTGATATGTACTGCACGCCTTGCGTGGTTGCCCAGGGTGGTTCACAAATAACATCTGACCTAGCTGTCATTGCCCAGTCCTTCACCCAAGACCTGGCAATGCCATATCTACATCAATTTCAAGAACACTGTGAGGCTGAGCATGTTACACCCCCGGCTTTGCCATGTATATTTTTTTTTCTCTGATTCAATCTATTTTTTTTAACTCTATGGCCAGCTTATGTTCCACACCTCTTTCAATTTGATGAAAATGGACGGCTCAGACAACTTCCCCCCTTTTTGTCAGATGTGGCACTCATTGGCACTTTGCATGCTGGCCAGGGTCTCAAACATCTGAACATACTCCAAGACTAGGAGATGATGACTCACACAATATTGATTATCATCATACATTGCTTGGATCCAAAAGTGACAGCTCATGGTGGAATGAGGCCAGTTCGATGGCTGATACTGTGGGGGACCAGATGGGAATATTGTGATGACCTGACCTACCGTCATCCATTGAACCAGTGGCACCAACCCCTGACCCAACCCTTGTATATGAATCTTCATTGGCTAATGATGTGAAAGAACACATGAGATCATTGCCAGTACTATCCATTGAATCAATGGCACCTCCTAGTTCACCCCTTGCATACGGATCTCCATTTACAGATTCTGTTCACATGTCGACTGTTGCAAATTTCAGGAGTGCTCGTGATATTGTGCCTATCATTAGCCTTGATCAGAAAACTGATGCACTTCTGGATCAGCTTGGTCTCGAAGATCATTTC
>Ga0307516_10005378_pt1 | contig 15384 bp, 13 predicted proteins | sample 19_EM_MG_FD_203310 | JGI IMG/M metagenome (GOLD analysis project Ga0307516, IMG submission 203310) | Populus trichocarpa ectomycorrhiza microbial communities from riparian zone in the Pacific Northwest, United States - 19_EM | ecosystem: Host-associated > Plants > Roots > Unclassified | place...
TTCATTTGCGGCCCTCGCGCGGCATGCTGGTGTCGATGTCGACGTACTGCCACCACTGGTTGCCGAAGGCAGGCCGCCGAAAACCCTGCAGCCAAGGGTAGGCCAGGTCGGTGGCGATGCGGTGCACCGTGTACCGCTGCGGCATGTACGCCGTGAGCAGCTTGTTGGCTTGCGCCACGGCCTCGATGCGTTCGGGGCCGTCGGGCAGCGACTGCATGCGTTCGTACAAGGCGTCGAAAGCCGGCAGCTTGAAGCGCGCCAGATTCTGGTTGCTCGACGACGGCCCGTAGGCCATCTCGAACGCATCCTGGACGTCGGGCGCCTCGGACGACTGGCCCACCTGCCACACCATCAGCTGGCCGGTGCGCGCCTTCTTCAGCTGCTCGGGCCACTTGGCGATGTCGAACCGGACGCGCAGACCCACCGCGTCGAGGTTCTTCTTCCAGAGTTCGTCGAACTGGCGCGAGAGGCTGTCCGGAGTGGTGGCGTAGTCGATGACCAGCGGCTTGCCGTCGGGCATGTCGCGCCAGCCGTCGCCGTCGCGGTCGACGTAGCCGTACATGTCGAGCAGGGCCTTCGCGCGCGCCGGGTCGTAGTTGCTGTTCTCGCTGCGGTAGTTGTCGTCGTAGCCGTAGGTGTTGGGCGCCAGGATCGATTGCGCGGGGATGGCCTGACCGCGACGGATGACGCTGATCTCGCGGTCGATGTCGGTCGCCAGGCTGATGGCGCGCCGCAGTGCCACCTTCTCCGGCGTGTAGCCGCCGACGACCGGGTTGTCCATGGTGAAGAAATACAGCACGCGGTCCGACACCAGACTTTGGTAGAGGTGAATGCCTCGCTTGGCGAGGTTGGGCGCCAATTTGCCGCCAGGCGCCGCCTGGTTGACGAAATCCAGCGGCACACCCCAGGCCAGATCGAACTCGGCGTTCAGGAACGAAAGCCAGCGCGGCTGGCTTTCTTCGATGACGCTGATCTCGACGCGGTCGATCATCGGCAGGCGGCGGCCCGAGAACTTCTTCAGCAGCGCCTGGCCTTCGGCATCGTCTGCGTTCGGCTCGGCGTCGTAGAACATCTCGCGGAAGTTGGGGTTGCGCTCGAGCACCATCTTCGAGCTGCGCCGCCAAGTCGTGAGGCGAAAGGGACCGGTGCCCACCGGGTGCTCCATCGACTTGCCGGGGTAGCCCTCGATGACCTCACGCGCCACCGCACCGGCGATCGCGCTTTGCGACAGGCGATAGATGAAGCGCGGCCGCGGGTTCTGCAACTTGAACTGCAGGGTGTAGCGGTCGAGCGCGCGAATGCCTTCGACCTGGGTGTCGTAGTCGAACGGCCGCCCCTTAAGCGCCGATTCGCGCAGCGCTTCGAGGCCGACGATCTGGTCTTCAGCGAAGCCCGAATAGCGCGGGCTCTTGTTGGCCGGGTCGAAGATGCGCTTGATGGAATAGACGTAGTCCTGCGCAACCAGTTCGCGCTTTTTGCCACCGAACACCGGGTCGTCGGCGAAGTAGGTGCCGGGCTTGAGGCGGACCGTCCAGGTCTTGAAGTCGGCAGACACCTCGGGCATGGCCGCAGCCGTGTTTGGGCGGATCTTGAACGGCCGCGCCAAGTGGTCGTAGCGGTAGGGCGCATCGAAGATGTGGCTCGCGACGATGCTGGAGTACAGATCCTGGATCTGCCCCGCATCGAAGCCGGTCTCGGCGATGATGAAGGCATAGCGAAGCACCTTGGGTGGTGATTCGGCCGCGCTGGTGCTCGAGGCGATCAATGCGGCTGCCCAGGCAAAGCCGAACGCTCGCAGCCAGCGCAGCTTGCTCATTGGCGGCTCCCAGGAGACACGGTCGTGTCGATGTCCACGTACTGCCACCAGTCCTGCGCGAACGGAGGCCGGCGATAGCCCACCAGGTTGCCGGCAGACATGTCGGTGATGATGCGGTGCACGCTGATCCGGTGAGGCATGTAGGCCACGATCAGCTTGGTCGCCTCGTCGAACACGGCCTGGCGTTCCGGCCCGTCGGGAAGGTGTTTGAGCTTCTCATAGGCCGCATCGAAAGCCGGCAGCTTGAAGCGGGCGAAGTTGCCCTCGCCGGTGGACGGGCCGTAGTCGCGCTCCAGCGCGCCCTGGCCGTCGGGCGACGCGGCCGTGGAACCCACGCGCCACATCATGAAGCTGCCGCTGCGCGCGGTGCGCAGGTTCTCGGGCCACTGAGCGATCTTGAAGACCAGCCGCAGGCCGATGGCATCCATGTCCTTCTTGAACAGCTCGTCGAGCTGGCGCGAGGTGCCGTCGGACTGCGTGTTCATCTCCATCACCAGCGGGCTGCCGTCGGGCATCTCGCGCCAGCCGTCGCCGTCGCGGTCGACATAGCCATACATGTCGAGCAAGGCCTTGGCACGGGCTGGGTCGTACTCGCTCATCTCGGTGCGCAGGTCGGCGCGGTAGCCGGAGGTCATCGGCGGCATCATCGATTGCGCGGGAATCGCCTGGCCGCGCCGGCCGATGAGGATCTCGCGCTCGACGTTGTTGCCCAGCGAGACCGCGCGGCGCAGCGCCACCTTGTCCGCGGTGTAGCCACCGACGATCGGGCTTTCCATGTTGAAGATCAGCAGCGTGATGTCGGCCCCTGGCACGCGGTAGGCCTTGATGCCTTTCTTCACCAGGTTCGGCGCGAGCTTGCCGCGGGGGATGGCCTGGTTGGCGTACTCGTTGGGCAAGCGCTCGAGGAAGTTCTGCTCGCCGTTCAGGAAGGCCAGCCAGCGCGGCTGCGGCTGCTCGATGATGGCGATTTCCACGCGGTCGATCATCGGCAGCTTGCGGCCCTTCAGGCGTTTCAACAGTTCCTGGCCTTCGGCATCGTCGGCGTTGGGCTTCGCGTCGTAGAAGTCATCGCGGTAGGTCGGGTTGCGTTCGAGCACGATGCGCGAGCTGCGCCGCCAATCGGCCAGGCGGAACGGGCCGGTCCCGACCGGGTGTTCCATGATGCGGTCGCCATAGAACTCGACCACCTCGCGCGCCACCGCACCGGCGTAGACGTCGCGGCTGGCCCAGATGTTCTCGAGGTGGCGCGGCCGCGACTCGCGCAACTTCACACGGAAGGTGTAGCGGTCGAGCGCCTTGATGCCTTCGACTTCGCGGTCGTAGTTGAAGGGCTGGCCTGTCTTGAGCGCCGCTTCGCGCAGGTCATTGAGGCCGATGATGCCGTCGTCCTCGACGAAGGATTGCGCCGGCGACTTCAGCTTCGGGTCGTAGACGCGCTTGATCGAATAGACGTAGTCCTGCGCCACCAGCTCGCGTTGGCGGCCCTTGAATGCCGGATCGTCCTGGAAGTAGATGCCGGGCTTGATGCGGAAGGTGAAGGTCTTGAAATCGTCTTCGATGTCGGGCATCCCGACGGCGGTCGATGGCCGCAGCATGAAGGGCCGCGCGAGGTGGTCGAAGGTGATCGGCGCGTCGAAGATGTGGGCGGTGACGATTCGCGAGTAGATGTCGTTCACTTGGCCCGGGTCGAAGCCGGTCTCGGCGGTGGTGAACGCGTAGCGCAGCACCTTCGGTGCGTCTGTCGCCGCGAAGGCACCCGGAACGAAGAGCGTGGCGGCCAGCGCTTGAAAGGCGGCTCGCCGCGACAGCGAGAAGGGAGGCAGCGTCATGATGACTTGCCGCGCTTGAGCTGCATCTCGGTGTCGATGTCCATCCACTTCCAGAACTCGCGCACGAAGACGTTGCGGTGGTAGCCGATCACCCAGGGCTGTGCAAGGTCGGTGAAGATGCGGTGCACGTGCAGCTTGTAGGGCATGTAGGCGACCATCAGGAGCTGCGCCTCATTCATCGCGGCTTGGCGCTCGGGGCCGTCGGGCAGGCGCTTCTGAGCGTTGTACGCCGCGTTGTAGGCAGGCAGGTCGAAACGTGACTTGTTCGACGCTCCCTTGCTGCCGCCGTCACCGAGCGCGAGGAAGGTATCTCCGTCGGGTGCGCCAGCGCTCCAGCCCACGCCCCACATCATCAACTTGCCGGCGGTGGCCTGCTTCAGGTTTTCGGGCCACTTGGAGATCTTGGTCACCAAGCGAATGCCGATGGCGTCCATGTTCTTCTTCCATAGTTCCGTGATCTGCCGCGAAACCTGATCGGACTGGGTGGAATATTCAAGCACCAGCTGGCCACCATCAGGCAGATCGCGCCAACCGTCGCCATCACGGTCGACATAGCCGTACATGTCGAGCAGCGCCTTGGCTCGAGCCGGGTCGTAGTCGCTCATCTCTGTCTTGATGGTCGGCTCGTAGCCCCAGGTGCTGGGTGCGACGGGCCCTTGGGACGGCACGGCCTGACTCTTGCGCACGACGCGGATTTCCTTGTCCACATCCACCGCCAGCGAGATGGCACGGCGCAGCGCCACCTTGTCGGGCGTGTAGCCGCCAACCACCGGGTTTTCGATGTTGAAGTAGGTGACCGACACATCGGCGCGCGGGTAGCGCACCATGCTGATGTGCCGCTTCTTCAGGTTGGGCGCGAGCTGGTTGTTGGGCATCGCGATGTCAGCAAACTCGGCAGGCACTTCCCACATGATGTCGTGTTCGCCATTGAGGAAGGTGAGCCAGCGCGGCTGGTTCTCTTCGACGATGGCGATCTCGACACGGTCGATCATTGGCAACTTGCGGCCCTTGAGCCTGGCCACGGCGGCCTGGGCGAGTGGGTCGTCGGCAGGCGCCTCCTCGTCGTAGAACTGGTCGCGGAAACCGGGGTTCTTCTCCAACACAATCTTCGAGGCCCTACGCCATGCGCCCAGGCGGAACGGCCCGGTGCCCACCGGGTGCTCCATGATCTTGTCGCCATACATGTCGACGACCTCGCGCGCTACAGCGCCCCACACCGAGCCGTCGGTGAGTTCCAGCAGCAAGCGCGGGTTGGGCTCGCCGGTCTTGACCTGGAAGGTGTACTTGTCGAGCACCTTGAGGCCTTCGACCTCGCGCTGGTAATCGAACGGCTTCTTGGCGGTGATGCCTTCTTGCCGCAGCTCGCTCAGGCCGAGGATCTTGGCGTTCTGCAGGATGTAGAGATTGGGGCTCTTCCAGCGCGGGTCGTAGTGGCGCTTCCAGGAGTACACATAGTCGGCCGCCACCAGCTCGCGCTTCTTGCCGCCGAAGGCCGGGTCGTCGGCGAAGTAGATGCCCGGCTTCACGCGGAAGGTGAAGGTCTGGAAATCGGCGCTGACCTCGGGCAAGGCCACCAGCGTGTTCGCGCGATAGCGAAAGGGCCGCGCGAGAAATTCGTACTGCAGCGGCGCATCGAAGATGTTGGCCGTGATGGTGCGCGAATACAGGTCGGAGATCTGTGCCGGGTCGAACCCGGTCTCGGCAATGCGGAAGGAATAGTGGAGCACCTTGGGGGTCGCCGCTGCAGCCGCAGGCGCTTCTTGCGCGAACGCCGGCAGGGCGGTGAACGCCACCAGACACAGTGTCACCAGCGCCCCGCTCGGGCCACGCTGTTTCATCGATCGATTCTCCTTGTGGGACGGCTCCGGCGACGGGCCTGTTGGGCCCGATCCCGAAGGCGCGAAGTCTAGGGTCATTGCACAGCCGCGTGCCACCGGGCAGACCCGCGCGACGGTTGGACACCGCATCGGCATGCAAGTTGCGTGCTGCGCACCCGGGCAAACGCGAGGCGAGGGGTACCGAGGTGCCGCTTAGACTCGCGCCTGCCGCCCAACAGGCGGTACTCGGTGGCCCACCCGACCCTGGCGAGCCGCCCCCATTTCCCGACGACCGCTCCACCCGAGATGAAAACACCATGGCCGCGTATGTGATACGGCGCCTGCTGCAGATGATCCCCACCTTGCTGGGCGTCCTGCTGCTGGTCTTCCTGCTGTTCAAGATGGTCGGGGGCGACCCCGCCGAAATTCTGGGTGGGCTCAACGCCAGCGCCCAGCAGATCAACGAGATCCGACAGCAGCTGGGGCTCAACGAGCCCTGGTACGTGCAGCTGTGGATCTACTTCAAGAGCATCGTCACCTTCGACTGGGGCCGCAGCTGGGCCACGCAAGAGGCCGTGAGCAGCATCTTCGCCACGCGCTTGCCCGCCACGCTGACGGTGATGCTGCCCATCCTCGTGCTCGACACCGTGATCGCCTTGCCGATCGCGATGTGGGTGGCCTACCGCCGCGGCTCGCTGGCCGACCGCTCGCTGATGGTGATCACCACGGTGGCGCTGTCGATCTCGTTCCTCGTCTACATCATCATCGGCCAGTACGTGTTCGGCTTCCAGCTCGGCTGGTTCCCGGTGCAAGGCTGGAGCGACAGCCTCGGCACGAACCTCGTCACCTATGTGCCGCTGCCGCTGATCCTTGCCCTGATGGTCGGCGTGGCTCCGCAGACGCGGCTGTACCGCACCTTCCTGCTCGACGAACTGGGCCAAGACTATGTGCGCACCGCGCGCGCCAAGGGCATGACGGAGGGCACGGTGCTCTTCCGCCACGTGCTGCGCAACGCGATGATTCCCATCATCACCAACGTGGCGCTGGTGCTGCCCGGCGTGTTCGTCGGCTCGTTCCTGATCGAGGTGTTCTTCTCGATCCCGGGCCTGGGCCGCGAGATCATCCTCGCGGTGAACCGAAGTGACTACCCGGTGATCCAGGCCGTCGCGATCTATCTCGCGATGCTGACCATGCTGATCAACCTGGGTGCTGACATTCTCTACAAGCTGGTCGATCCACGGGTGGTTCTCAAATGAGCGCGGTGTTGAATCAAGTTCCGTCCATGACGGCACAGCGGCCGGAAGGCGTCTGGCGTGCCGCATGGAAGCGGCTGCGCGCAGACCATGTGGGCATGGGCTCGATGGCCGTCGTGCTGGTTTTCATCCTGCTGATCCTGTTCGCCGCGAGCGGCCTGGTTGCCAAGGGCTGGCAGAAGGAAGTGGGCGTGCCCAGCGCGCCGCCGACCTTCATGGGCCCGGCGCCCAAGGTCGAGACGAGTGCCATCCCTGTTCCCAAGGGGCCGAACGTCGACATCTCGTCGGTCGACCCGCTGGCCCCGCGCTACAAGGAGTGGGAAGAACGCGCCGCCAAGTTCAAGTCGGAAGAAACCGTGAAGGCCGAGACGCTCCCCTTCGGCGCCGACCGGCTCGGTCGCGATGTGCTGACCAAGGCCACCAAGGGCACGCAGACCTCTGTCTTCGTCGGCCTGATGGGTGCGGCGATCGCGGCGCTGATCGGCACCCTGCTCGGCGCGGCGGCCGGCTTCTTCGGCGGCAAGATCGGCGACTTTCTCGAGTGGCTGTACAGCGTGTTCACCGCGATGCCCGACATCTTGCTGCTGCTGGTATTTGCGGTGATCTTCGGGCGTGGCATCGGCAGTGTAGCGATCATTCTTGCGCTGGTCGGGTGGACCAGCGTGTACCGCCAGGTGCGTGCCGAATTCCTGAAGCACTCCACGCGTGACTACGTGCGCTCGGCCGAGGCCATCGGCGCGTCGACGGCCTCGCGCATGTTCCGCCACATCCTGCCGAACGTGAGCCACGTGATCCTCGTGCGCATGTCGCTGCTGGTGGTGTCCTTCATCAAGTTCGAGGTGATCCTGTCGTACCTGGGCCTGGGCGTCGGCGTGGACGACGTGTCGTGGGGCACGATGCTCGCCGAGGCGCAGAGCGAGCTGATCCTCGGCTACTGGTGGCAGCTGGTGGCGGCCACCGGCTTCATGGCCGTGTTCGTCACGGCGTTCTCCCTCTTCACCGACGCGCTGCGTGATGCGCTCGATCCCAAGTTGCGAGGTCTGGAGTGAGCACTTTGCTGAGCATCAAAGACCTGCGCGTGTCGTTCCGCGTGGGCGTGGAAAACGGCGTGACGAAGCGCGCGCAAGCGGTCGGCCGTGGTGACGTTGGCGTGAGCTTCGACGTGCCGGAGAACACCACCGTGGCGCTGGTTGGCGAGTCGGGTTCGGGCAAGAGCGTCACCGCGATGTCCATCCTGAACCTGCTGCCCGACAACGCCGAGCGCCAAGGCGCCATCACCTTCCAGGGGCGCGACATGCTGGCGGCTTCGCTGCCGCAGCTGCAGGCCTTGCGCGGCCGCGAGATCGCCTGTGTGTTCCAGGACCCGATGAGCTCGCTGAACCCGGTGTTCCCGGTGGGCCGGCAGATCTGCGAGCCGCTCATCAAGCACCTGGGCCTGACCCCGAAGCAGGCGATGGAGCGGGCCGAGGCCTTGCTGGTGGAGGTGGGCCTGCCCGAACCGAAGCGCCGGTTGTCGGCCTACCCGCACGAGCTGTCGGGCGGCCAGCAGCAGCGCGTGATGATCGCGATGGCACTGTCTTGCGAACCCAAACTGTTGATCGCCGACGAGCCGACGACGGCGCTCGACGTCACCATCCAGCGGCAGATTCTCGACGTGCTCGCGCGGCTGAAGGAGAAGCACCGCATGAGCATGCTCTTCATCAGCCACGACCTCGGCGTGGTGGGTGAGATTGCCGACCAGGTGGTGGTGATGCGCCAGGGCACGGTGCGCGAGCACGGCCCGGTGGCCGGCATCTTTGCCGACCCGAAGGATTCGTACACGAAGGCACTGCTGGCCTGCAGGCCGACGCTGGAGCAGCGCGCGCCGCGGCTGATGGTGATCGACGATCACATCTCGGGCAAGGCCAGCATTGCGGCCGGAAAGCCCAAGGACCCGGCGGCACCGATCGTCATCGAGGCTGAGTCGCTGACCAAGAGCTTCTGGCTGCGCGACGGCGTGTTCGGCCGCCGCGAGTTCAAGGCGGTGAAGGGCGCAAGCTTCAAGCTGCGCCGCGGCCACACGCTGGGCGTGGTGGGCGAGTCAGGCTCGGGCAAGACGACGATGGGACTCACGCTGCTGCGCCTGCACGAGCCGAACGGCGGGCCGAGTGGCGGCGTGGTGCGCTTCGATGGCCGCGACCTCCTGACGGTGCCGCGCCGCGACATGCTGCCGATCCGCCAACGCATCCAGGTCGTTTTCCAGAACCCGTACGCCTCGCTGAACCCACGCTTCACCATCGGCCAGACACTGGTCGAGCCGATGACGATCCATGGCATCGGCGCCGATGCCGCCGAGCGCGAGGCCCGTGCGCGGATGCTGCTCGTCAAGGTGGGCCTGGACGACAGCGCGATGCACAAGTACCCGCACGAGTTCTCCGGCGGCCAACGCCAGCGGGTGGCCATCGCGCGCTGTCTGACGCTCAACCCCGAGGTGCTGGTGCTCGACGAGGCGGTGAGCGCACTCGACGTCTCGGTGCAGGCGCAGGTGCTCAACCTGCTGAAGGACCTGCAAGATGAACTGGGCCTCGCCTACATCTTCATCAGCCACGACCTGGCGGTGGTTCGCTTCATGGCCGACGAGGTGTTGGTGATGAAGGACGGCGAGGTGGTCGAGCAAGCGAGCGTGACGCAGATCCTCGATGCGCCGCAGCAGGAGTACACGCGACGGTTGCTCGGGGCCATCCCGCGGGGTTACGTTCCTGTGGCGGCCTGAGGCGTGCCTGAGTCCGGCTGCTCGGGTACGGCCCGCAGGCGGACGACCATGCGGGTGCCAACGCCTTCGGTGCTGTCCACCGTCAGGCTGCCGTCCATGCGCTTGACCAGCTCTTGCGTGATCACGAGGCCGAGGCCGCTGCCCTGCACCTTGGTGAACTGGGCACCCAGGCGATTGAAGGGCTGAAACAGCTGCTCGATCTGGTCGGTTCGCAGGCCGAGGCCGGTGTCGCGCACGGTGATCGACACGGCGTCGCCTTCGCGCTCGCACGACAGATGCACCTCACCCGACGGGCGGTTGTATTTGATAGCGTTGGAGAGCAGGTTCAGCAGCACCTGCTCCAGGCGGCGCGCGTCGGCCAGCACGCGCAACTCGGCGTGGGGCAGTTCGGAAATCAAGCTCACCTGCTGCGCGACCGCCATCGCCTCGATCTGGTTCAGGCTCGCCTGCAGCACTGGCACCAGCGCGACCGGTTGCAGCGGCAGCGCCATCGGGCCGTCGTCGAGACTGCTCAGGTCCAGTACGTCGTCGATGAGTGCCAGCAGGTGGCGCCCGGCGTCGAGCACGAGCTGCATGCGTTGCGCCTGCGTTGACGTCAGCGGGTCGACCGTGTCGGTCTGCATCAGCTCGGTGAAGCCGATCACGGCGTTGAGCGGCGTTCGCAGTTCATGGCTCACACGCGACAGGAACTGGCTCATGCTGCGGTAGGCGCGTTCGGCCGCATCCTTGTCGAGCTGGAGCTGGGCAGCACGCACCTCGTCGCTCACGTCCCGCAGGATGCCGACCATGCCGGTGCCCACGCCGTCGGCACCGTTCTTGTCTTCGAAGCGCGCGCAGGAGTTGGCCTGGATGTGGCGCACGGCGCCGTTCAACACCACGCGGTAGCGCAGGGTCGCCGGAGCCGGGTGGGCGATGATCTGGCGCATGGCCGCGCGAACCCGCGCGGCGTCGTCGGGATGGATGATCTCCCGCGCCAGCATGCCAGCCTTCACGGTCACGGGCTCGGCCGGCAAGCCGTACAGCGCCGCGGCCCGCGCATCGAGTGTGGTCTGCCCGGTGCGCAAGTCCCAGTCGAAGAGGCCCATGCCCGCAGCTTCGGCGGCCAGCGTCCAGCGCTCGTTGCTGTCTCGCAGGGCGCGCTCGACACGCGCTTGCTGGCGCAGCATGTGGCCGGTCAGCAGCACGCCGCCCACAGTGAGCCCCGCGGCCAGCAGCAGCGTGATGACGATCACCACGCGCCTCGCGGTGCGCGACGCCTCGCCCAGCACGGCCGAGAAGCGCAGCGCCCGGTCGGTCAGCCGCTCGCCCAGGCCGGGGACCTGCTCCTTCAAGGTGCGCAGCTCCGGAGAACCGGTGTCGCCCACCGCCACGCGCTCGTGAATCTGCCGGGCCAGGTCGCCCAGCTCGATGACATGCTGGTCGGCCGCGGTCCACAGCGCGATCGCGTCGGCCATGAAGCCGATCCGCTGGAACCGCAAGAAGAGGTGGATCAGGTCATCGACATCGTCGACATGGTTGCCGCCTTCCAGGAAACCCTGACGGGCTGCGCCCAGGTCTGGCGGCGTCTGCTCCAGTGCCAGGCGAGCCCGGCGATCGGCCAGCGGCACGGCCAACGCAGCCTGGAAACGCTGGTAGTCAAGCGGGTCGTGTGAGGCGACGTAGCGGCTGAGCTGGTAGACCGCCTCTTTCTGGCCCTTGGACCACAGGCTCTCGCCGCCCACAAAGGCGCGCACGGCAGACAGCATGTCCACGCTGATCACGACCAACCCAGCGAGCAGGGCCACGACCACGAGAAACGGGCCGATCACCAACCAGCGAATGCGACCCTGCTCGAAAGCTGTTCGACGCACGCTTCTCCCTGCGCGTTGGAAGACTTTGAGACGGGTGTACCACGAGAGCAGCCGGGCTGTCATGAGCAAAATAGCGGGGGCAGCGCATTGCGTCACCGTCGCCGCCGGGCAGTGCGCATGGCGTGACTTGACATGTCGTACGATCGTGCGAAACTCCGCCCATGGAAACCAAGACCGAACGCAGCGAGCTGACCCTCGCCGCGATCCTCGACACCTCGCTGGCCATGGCCGCCGCCGATGGGCTGGACAGCCTGACCATCGGCGAAGTGGCCAAGCGGCTCGGCCTGTCCAAGAGCGGCGTGTTCTCGCGCGTCGGCTCGCGCGAGGCGCTGCAGAGCGCGGTCATCGAGGAATACGGCCGCCGGTTTTTGCAAGACGTGTTCACGCCCGCCATGCGCGAGCCCCGTGGGCTGCCGCGCCTGAACGCCATCATGCGGCTGTGGCTGCAGCGCGCCCGCGACGTCGAGATCCGCAGCGGCTGCCTGTACTGTGCCGGCGCCTTCGAGTTCGACGACCGAGAAGGCCCACTGCGCGACCTGCTGCTCACCCACGTGCAGCGCTGGCGCGCCGCTCTCAAGCGCACCGTGCTGCAGGCCATCGAAGCCGGCCACCTGGTGGCCGACCTGGATCCCGACCAGCTGGTGTTCGAGCTGGACGGCCTCTTCGTCGCGCTGATGCGTGAAGCGCGCTTCCTGCGCGACCCACGCGCCGCCGACCGCTGCTGGACAGCCTATGAGCGGCTGATCCAGTCCGTGCTGAGTTCCCCCTCGCCTTGACCACCGCCGTGAGCCCGGTCGACGTGTTTGCTGCAACGACTTCGCACGAACGTGCGACAAAAGGAGTCTGATCATGCTGTTCGCTCTTTTGATCCTCTTGGCCGTGGCCGTTCTGGCCCCTGCCGGTGTGGCCCTGCATTCGCTGTGGGTGGCCATCCCGAGCAGCAATGCGGATTTCCAATGGCTGGACGTCTGATGAGCAACCCCGCACCCTCAACCTCGGCCAACCCGGCAAGCGCCTTCTACGCCGGCGTTGTCGCCCGCAGCCTCGGCTGGGCGCTGCGCACCTCGCAGAGCGTGGCGCCGGCAGCCGCCACGCGCCTGGCATTGCGACTGTTCTTCACGCCCCTGCCGCTCAAGCTCGTGGCGCGCCGCCAACCGGTGCCCGCGCCGTGGCGCACCGAGCGCTGGCCGTTCGAGCAAGGCTCCATGACGGCCTACCGGCGCGACGACCCGCACGCAAACGAACGGCCCACCGTGCTGCTGGTTCATGGCTGGGCCGGAGACGCGCTGCAGATGCTGACGCTTGCCGACGCCCTCGACCGCGCCGGCCTGAACCCCGTGCTGCTGGACTTCCCCGGGCACGGTCGCAGCGACGGCTGGCGCGCCACCTTGCCGCAGTTCGTGCGCGCGCTGTGGGCGGCATCGGCGCGCCTCGGGGCATTGCATGCAGTGGTCGGGCATTCGCTCGGCGCGCTGGCCGCGGCCAACGCCGTGGCCAACGGCTTGCCGGTGCAGCGCCTGGTGTTGCTGGCCGCCTCGCCGCCACCGGCCTTGTTCCTCCAGTGGTTCGCGCGCAGCTTCGGACTGGGCGAGAGCGTGCCGGCACGCATGGGTGCGGCCATCGAGCGCGTCGAAGGCGTGCCCCTGGTGCGCTTCGAACCGGCCTGGCTCGGGCCGCGCTTGGCGGTGCCCACCTTGGTCGTCCACGACGAGGGCGACCGCGTCTCGCCATTGGCCGTCGGCCGGCGTCTGAATGACGCCATCCAAGGTGCGCAATTTCTCACGACCCGCGGCCTCGGCCATCGTCGTGTTTTGGCCGATGAGGCCGTGGCTCACTCCGTCGCACAGCACCTGCGGCTCGACGGGCGACCAAACGAGTCAGAGATGTAACGTCGTTCTTACGGCCTCGCCACAAATGGGCCGGTGAATCGTGAAAAGGCGGCGCTTTTTGTCTGCTGTTCGGCTTGGGTGCGTTCGCGGGCCTTGGCATGGAAGCTGCGCTTTGGTTTGGCATCAACCGCCGCTCCAGGGCCACCAGCCTCCAGGCGATAGACATCACAAAAGGACGTCGTGCCATGCCTCTGTTTCACCGCTCAGGTTCGTCTGTGTCTTCCGGTACCCGCCGTGTCGTTCGACCGGCTGCACCGAGCTGCCGAGGCGGCGCGTCGTCGATGTTGCGCCTGGCCCAGCCGGCCTCGCCGCGCCAAGGCGGTTTGTCCAAGTGGCTGAGCAACGCGGCCAAGGTGTTCTCGCCGCCCGCGGCCCAGGCCCTGGCCGTGAGCCACAGCGAATTTGCCCCCAGCCGCTGGCTGGTCGGCCACTGAGCGCAGGCCATGAACGAGCGTGTCGTCAGGCCGATGCAACGCATCGAAAGACTTCGCCCGGCGGCTTTGCCGGCGCGTGAATCGGGTTGGGCCACGCTGCCCGCCGATCGCACCTTCAAGGTCTTGCAGCCGAACCGGGCACCGGCCCAGTTGTCGCTGTTCGGGCCACCGGGGCAAGTGACCCGCCCCAACAAGGCACAAACATGAATTCGCCGCTTCGCTCGGCAGCACCGGCCGTGAACCCTCCCGATGCCCATTGGTATCAACGAGGCTACCGGTTGAGCTGGCGAACGAAGTCCCTGTTTTCAATCGCCGGCCTGCTGGCCGGACGCAGCACCAGCCGGCCGCCGGAGCCGCTGATGTCTTTACTGGTTTCTCGACGCATGTGACGTCCAAGGGAAGCGGGCAACCCGGGGTGGATTGAGAGCGAGCTCCCGGCCTCTGTCCCGCTTCCCTCATTTTTTTCACATCGCCGCGACCTCATCGCGGCAGCGGGATTCCTACTTCCCCCTGTTGCACGCACTGCGGCTCAGCGCATCGCCTCGATGTGGCACAGCCACCACGACCGCGAACGACCCGGAAAGCCCACCTTCATCGCGCTGCGGCACACTGATGCGCATCGCCTTCCTCTGGAGCTTTCCTGATGCACCGCAACAACCGAGAACTCTTCACGCGGCGCCGTTTGCTGGCTGCTTCGGCAGCACTGGCCGCCGCACCGCACGCTGTGTTCGCGCAGAGCGGCTGGCCCAGCAAGCCGGTGCGCATCGTCGTGCCGTTTGCACCCGGCGGCACCACCGACATCCTGGCGCGCGCGTTGGCACCCGAGCTCAGCCAAGCCTTCGGCCAGCAGTTCGTCGTCGACAACAAGCCGGGCGCGGGCGGCAACGTCGGCGCCGACCAAGTGGCCAAGTCGCCCGCCGACGGCTACACGCTGTTGATGGGCACGGTCGGCACGCATGGCATCAACCAGTCGCTGTACCCGAAGATGCCTTTCGACCCCATCAAGGACTTTGCGCCCATCACCCTCGTGGCTGGCGTGCCCAACGTGCTGGTGATGAACCCGGCCAAGGCCGAAGCCAATGGCATCAAGAACGTGGCCGACCTGATCAAGTTCGCGAAGGCCAACCCGGGCAAGCTCAACATGGCCTCGAGCGGCAACGGCACCTCGATCCACCTGAGCGGCGAGCTCTTCAAGAGCATGACCGGTACCTTCCTCGTCCACTTCCCGTACCGCGGCTCCGGCCCGGCGCTGCTCGACCTGATCGGCGGCACCATGGACCTGATGTTCGACAACCTGCCCTCGGCGATGCCGCAGATCAAGGCCGGGAAGCTCAAGGCGCTGGCCGTGACAACGTCACAGCGCAGCGCGGCCTTGCCCGATGTGCCGACGATTGCCGAAGCCGGGCCGGTGAAGGGCTTCGACGCGAGTTCGTGGTTCGGCCTGCTGGCACCGGCCGGCACGCCGGCCGACATCGTCAGCCGCATCCAGCAGGAAAGCGCCAAGGCCCTGGGCACGCCCGCCTTGAAGGAACGGCTGCTCGCGCAAGGCGCCATTCCGAGCGGCATGCCGCCGGCCGAGTTCGCGGCCTACATCGCGGCTGAGACGAAGAAGTGGGCCCAGGTGGTGAAGGTGTCCGGCGCGAAGGTGGACTGAGGCCACGCACGCCTGGGGTTCACGCCGACTTCAACTCCGGGAAGCGTTCTTTCAGGGCCTTGATGAGTTCACGCGCTGCATCCGGGTCAT
>Ga0307516_10005379_pt1 | contig 15383 bp, 14 predicted proteins | sample 19_EM_MG_FD_203310 | JGI IMG/M metagenome (GOLD analysis project Ga0307516, IMG submission 203310) | Populus trichocarpa ectomycorrhiza microbial communities from riparian zone in the Pacific Northwest, United States - 19_EM | ecosystem: Host-associated > Plants > Roots > Unclassified | place...
CTCTAATGTCAATACTATCTCATTCCACTCCTTTATTGTTTGATTCTATATGTGAGCCCACAATGCTAGTGCTCTGGTCACTGTTGAGTGTGCCATTGAGCTTGCTGGTTTTGGTGTTGCTCTAACACCCTCAAGCTATAAAGACAGCACTAGATTTCCAACTATATCATACCACCACCCCATTACCACTCGACTATCTTCACATTTCCACTGTTACAATGCCCCTTCGCAGCCTCAAATCCATGAAGCGGGAGCTGGGTTACCAGGAGAGCTGCCACATTCTTCCCAAGAACTTTCGCATCACCTCTGATGACCTGGGAAATGAAACTTACCTCATCACCTTCACTGATGGCGTCCGGCCAATCCACATTAATCCTGTCCAACTCGACTCATACCGCGCATTCAATCTTGTCATCCAAAAGGACATGAACTATACTGGGCCTGTCCCATTAGGATATGAGCGCTTCGCAGCGATCTGGAACAACTCCAAATCCAAATTCTCAGTGCGTGCTCCAGACATACAGCTCACCAAAGTCAAGATCAAGTGGATCGCTACTGGCCCGTCTAGCCCCGGGAACAGGCTTTTCACAGCTGTCTACCATGATCCTCGCTACGACGCCCTCTGCAAAGCTGATCTCATTGACGACAATGGCATGGTCAACCACGCCACTCTCGCAAGTTACAAGTCAGCGGTTAACACCTGCCTGAACATGCAGCATCAGCAAATGGAGCGGGAGAACAGGTGGAGGGAGGAGCGGAAGATGAGGAAGCAGGGAGGACACACCTCTCACCATGCTGCCTCCGAAGCATTCAAAGCCCACGAAAAGTGCAAGAAGTGCAAGGAGCACAAAGTGAAGAAGGTGCGTTGCAGCTCGTGTAGCATGGAGCGATGAAGTCACTACACTGGATGCACTGAACAATACTTGGCACCGAAATATTGAAAAAATATTGAAAAAGTATTCCAATTATTTTCAAGATTTTTTCTGTATCTTTTTCTCCAAAAGACCTCAAGAGTATTGAAAAGATTTCCATAAGATATGTCCAAATAAGGAGATTCTCAAGATAGCTCTTCGATGTTTTGCACGTTTTTCAGAAAGAAAGATGCAAAAGATATCATAATAATAATTGGACTACTTTTCCAATATTATTTCAATATTTCAGCACCAAATATTGTTCTGTGCATCCAGTGCTAGTCACGATACACTCAGAATCACTCGAAGAGAACTGGGGTAAGCTCTGTATTCAAATGACTGGGCTATCTACGACATGGATAGCCTCCTTATATATGTTTTTTTTGTAGTTATCACGTGGAGAGATGAGGGATAAGGTAGAGATGAAACAGAAGAGACTGATGCAGTCACGCTGCCGCTACATTCACCCTCCAGGCATCGTGAGCTGACGCGAGGGGCGCCTCGAATTGGTAAGGTAGAGAATTTGAGAGTAGGGTAGAATAGAGATATGTAGTTTTCGGAATAGAGGAAGAGTAAGTAGTGAAACTCAACAATTTTGTGTAACCCTTTTGGTCATCTAAGCAACATCATTTTCGCCAAAGAGTTCTCCCATTTCTCCAGTGGGCATTTCTTGGAGATGATCGAGCATGGAGGAGGCAGCTGCGAGAGTGGCCTCGTCGAGGTCTCCGAAGTCGAGTAATCCGTCGACATCATTTCTGGTGACAGTTGCGACGGTAGACTTGGTAGTCTGGGTGGAGGTGTTGTGAGCTGCAGGGCCGGAGTAAACGCGGGAGCGGCAAAGGGCTGAGTCGCCGCGGTGTCATTAGAGGGACCTGGGATTGGGGTCATAGTGGTTGTAGGGGAGTCGAAAAGAATGGTTGTGTCGACGTCCATGGTGTCATTGCGTTGTGCACGCATCAAATTTGTTATGAACGGAGTCCAAGTTGTTGCAGACCACACAGCCCCAATTCACATCCCTCATCAGTTCCTCCATCTGTCCATGTAGGTAGGGTCATGACCGCGCCCACTGAATACCGTCATCCCCAAGCCCATCGTATCAAAGCCTTCAAGAATGGGCATTGGACGGGAATGCAAGACGATTTGCATTGAATTTGCGTTGATTGCCATCGTGCCGGTAACCTATTGCGTTTGTCTGGTAGGTCTACCTCTTACACACAGATATTAATGACGACGCCTGCGGTTCTTCTGTCTCCAGCTGGGGAAACATCTCCCTCATGTATGTCCAACACTTTGCAGCCCTCACTATCTTAGTAACCCCTCAATCCAGCCTCGGACTTCTCGCCCAATACCACGAAAACCCAATGTACTACTCCACCATCAAGCCCGCCCCCAGCCCGAACTCGACAACAACAACCTCCATATCATAATCCAACTCTCAGTCTACACAGAATCTCTCGAACTCACCATGTAAGCCTCACCCACACTTAAGCTTCACCTTTTACCAACCAAACACACTCCGTCTTCTCCATCAAGAATGCAGGCAAGGCAGCACCTCCGCCATATTCATCTGCGACCATGGCCTCCAACTCGTCAGCCAGAAAGACCGCGAGGAACGTATCGCCTTCTACGCCAACCACAACATCGGCGGAGTTATGCGCCGCCCACACGACAAGATTCCGGGGCGGGTTCCAGTCTAGAGGAGAGCTCAAAAGGCTAGCAAGTGCGGCTCTCTTCACGTCTCCTTTTTCGCGAGCCGACTTTCGTTTTCGTTGGTGCTAAAGCGCGAACTATGGCTTACCCTATCTCCTGAAGTCGAAAAGTTCCTCGCGCAGCTCATCGTGGACGGCGCGGAGGACAACCCGAACCTCGCCGAGTCGCTTGAAGACCCCTATGGTGCAGGAGGAGATTTATAAAAAGAGTGGGAGGAAGTGCCGCAGTCCAACCACTGCTCAGCATGTAATTACCCGATGCTGCACATTCCGAATCCTAATTCGACAATGGACACTTCCACCTTCCCATGCACTGCAGGAATCAGCATCAACCCCGCCTGTTTCATAACCCCCCACATTCTCACCTTCCCGCCCTCTGCCGCACCTGGAACAACGCTCACATCGTTGCCTATGCTATCGTTTCTTCCTCTAACGTTTTTCCTTACACACGAGAGAAAAGCTGCTCTGGCCGCCTCAAGATCTGCACCTTCCTCATTGTACGCCATCTCACTTCCTTTCAGCGCCATCATTGCTGGCGCCTTCCTCAAACAAGGCAGCACCGCCCTCACTGTTATCACCACTGTCAATGCTGGCGTCGTAGCTGCTTTGTTCTGGGGATTATCGGCGAACGCCCTCGTGGCAACCCAGATGGGACTTTGAGCAGTCTGGTCCTTTATTAAGGCCTCAGCGTCCTCGTCTCTGCCGTCACTATATATCTCGCAAGCGACACTGCTTTCGGAGTCACCAACATCATTGGACATTTGGCGGGCCCACCATATTGCCCATGTAAGTCGTTGATAGGCTTCATTTGCGTGCCATTAGTCAACATATCCCAACAACCATCTCATCAGTACCGTCATTATTTATTTATTTCATCCGATGGCCTTTGTGGTCTTTCTGCATTCCTTTTCGTCATCTCAAAAATCCTATGGCTCCTTGTCGGAAAGGTGATCTGTCAGGTATGTGCATCTTCTCCCATTGCAACCATACTCACAGTTGACGTAGGCCTCGAACCAATGTGCAGATGGAAGCTTTATTGCCACGGTCCTCGAAACTGCGTCCGTAGGCGTATTATTCCACGGGTGGAGATGTATATCGGAAGGTTCGCCTGTCTGTTCTTACCCTTCTTTTAATTTGCTTCCGGCCCGTCTCCATCTTTATCGCTACTCTAGCTCTAATCGCCTTCTATCCATCGTTTTCTGGTCTTAGTTTGTGTTCACCTCCGCTTCCTCGGACACACCCACACAAGGAACCTTCGTCCCCCTCCTCCTTCTAGGAGGCTGAGCAAGTGTGCATGCAGACATCCATACTTTCCTGTCTCGGGATTGATGGATGATTTGGTTGGAGATTGTGTTTCTGAGGCTCATCCATCACGTTTTGGGTGGGTCAGTGACATTGTCCTGTTGGAAGGGGAGCAGCTATATCTTACCTTTGCTGTGGATGTGGCAATGACACGAGCTGCCAGAAAGAACAGGGGTCCAACGTGATGAAACATCCAACGCACGAGCCAGGACGATGATGAGAAGTTAAAACAAATAAAAGAAAGTGATTTTGTTCGGCCTCGGTGAGCTCAAGAGCAACTCGAGAGGCAAACGGATGAAGCTTTGAAGACCCGGTATGTAACTAGACCACATGTATATAGTATCGAGACCAATTGAAATGTCAAATATGGAGTACCTGAAGAGTAAGAACAACAAGAGAACAATCTAAAAAAGGAACAGTGCGGGGAGTGATGCCACATCGCATAAGCTCGCATAGAACCCGGGATTCACTACACTTCCTTTTATTTTCACGTGAACCTCTTGGTTGAGGTGATACTGCCACATGGCTCCGCGACGGGACGGACACTCAAAACTCTGCAAGATTCCGGCCGTTACTTGTACTGACCTTGATGAAGTTGGTTGCACGGTGGCAATGGCTGTGCGGCTCAGGACTCTCTCTCAGGGTGATCGAACACCGTCATAAACCGCAAGTGATCTTCCAGATCAACGCACTAGATAACTCTGCGTAGTCACAAGCTCTCCTTCGGGGAGACTCTCCCAAGGCCATATCTCAGCGCTCAGCGCTCAGCGCCGGTTGCAGCATGGGGATTTGAACTGTATATATGAGCGGCCGTTTCGACATGATACTCAAACGCGATAAGAACGTCCAGGTCTGTTTAACGTAGTCGCTCCCATCTCTCATTCTCTCCAGTGACCTTGCTGCTTTTTTCGTCGTTAATCGAGTCCACCATTCCTGGCCCCTGTCGAAGTCGAATTCGAACCCATCCACAAACTGTGATTAAGGCCACGAGAAAAAAGCAGGAGAAAATGGCTTCTCTTCCCGTCGGAACACCTCTCCCCAAGTTTGATAATACTCTCGGAGCGCTTCTTCTTGGGGGACTGTTTGCGATGGCGTGAGTGGTGATTCAATCCTTCTTGGCTTATCATCTCACTCACTTGAATGATGGGTATCGTCTATGGCATTGACAGCCTCTGGGGGTTGACCTGTGTCCAAACTGTCACATTCTTTACTCAAAAATCGAAAGATGGTCCTTTGCTCAAAGCTAGTGTACGTCTGGCGGGTCTATATCCGGGACCTGAAGGATTGAAATTGTTGCTTGGCATGTTTCTAGATCGTTTGTCTTTGGTGAGTGTTCTTTCTGATCCTGTTTCAACGTGGCTCATGGGCTCAAAGGATGTTGGATACATTCGACTCGTCTTTGAACATACATCTGATGTATTACTACTTCGTCTCGAATTACCTCAATCCGACGGCTCTTCTGCTGAAGCCTCCTGTTTGGTACGCTTTAACTATTTCGGCGCTGTTCTTTATCCTTATTCTTTTCATAGGAGCGTCAAAGTAAGTAATGAAAGCAAGAGCGTTTGACGTGAGTTGCACTTAATTGTCTTATTCCCGATTATCAGATCCATGTCGCCACTACGGTTCGTCTGAGTGCTGCAAGGAAGCAAATATACATCTGACGTGATTATAGACAATAACAAATTTCTTTATTCGCATCATGTTTGCCCGTCGGTTTTATGCATGTAAGATTGAACTTGACTGGATTTCATTTCTCATACCTATCCAACCGCTTTCTCGCCACAGTGAGCGGACGGAATATTCCCGTGACGGCTGTCTTAGTGGGTTTTGCTTATCTTTTTGATATGGTGGCCCCAAGCCGACCTATCATTCTTCTTTGTAGATGGCTTTGTCAACAACAGACTTTGGTGAGTCTCCTGTAGTAAATTGCCACTGTTCGTTGATTCGCGAATTTCAGCCGTTGGCCTTAGTAAGTCCCCGTGATGGCTTCACAAGCCGGCCTTGACTCAAATTTAACGCTAGCCATCACCGTTAAGGCGTACGTATCCCCTGCCCCTTTGCTGACAAGACAGCTGATCAGAATTTTTGATGTGACAGTTTCACACTCTCGTCATTTGCTGAACTCGATAAGTTATCTGTATGTTCTTTTTCTTGGAATGTCGGGCCTCGCGCATGCATGGCATTCAATTTCTTCTTGGCAGACATTGGCTTTTCTCACCGTCTCGGTTAGTCTTGCCAGTGACCTTGGCGTGGCTCTGGCGCTGGTAGTGGTGCTTTTCAGGTCTAGGACCGGCATTCGAAGGTATTTTGGGCGTTCCAGTTTTTTCCCCCGACATGCTAAAGAGCTGCGTAGAACCGACTCACTCATCCACACGCTCATGATGTACACCATCAACACTGGCCTCCTCGTAGCGTACGTATCCATCATCCTGTTCTTAAACCCCTCGAATGCCTGTAAACTGATCTCCGGTAACCTCTCTGGGCGTCCTGTTTAGCATTGATGCTGGGCTCACTACGCTCACTTACGGTCTGATGCCTCACAGTTTCGTGTTCCTTTGTGGGTTCTGCCAATTTTGACGGGTTTTTACCCCAGGCTGATCGGGGTTCTGTATCAGTTTTTTTCCTACTTTTGAACAAACGTAAGTGCTCGTTTACGTGACTGTGCGCTGCGCTGCTTAGAAGGATCTATTGTTACAGTGTACCTTAATTCCTATCTCGCTATGTGAGTATTACCCCCGTTTAGTTCGTACGCTAATGAGGTTTTACGCAGGCTTAACGCGCGAGAAGACCTTCGTGAACAGGCAGATTACTCGGTGGTCACCCACCTTTCTCATGTTTCCGGGCCGCGGTTTGCTGGGCCTTCGTCTAATTCGGTGGAGATGGTGTGTTGATATTATTCGGGCGATGGAGATCTCTGTTCGGACGGTTGTTCGAGGCAGGGGGATGTGTCTTTCACGTTGGATTGAAAGGTGTGGATGCTCTTGCAGGCCGCTCGCGCAGGATTTGGAAAGGGGAGGGACAATACCATGCGAGATGTCGCCGGATCAGGTCAAGGATATTTGCCCCGTTGCAATTTGGAGTACCGGAATTTTCGTCTATGGACTCGGGCTGTGGCCGCTGCCCCCGCAGGGCGATCGCGGGTTCTACAATTATTGGACCTTGAGCTGTCTACTTTGTGTATGTAAGTAAATGAAGTTCATATCACTGCATCCCACTTTAAACCTTAGACAGTTTGGGTGTTTGCTCGCCCTCAGTGTATGATATCCAAAACAAACCAGTTGCAAGAATAAATTTCACCGTCATTTCGCAATCTGCAGTGGGTGACAAATTTGGTTATTGTCGTCCAAAAGGACGTGAAATACATCTCGTGCCATCCTAAGGCGAAAGTGGGAGGGGGCCGCGAAGGGGAAACACGCTAGAAACCGTCATCACCATGAAAATGAGGTGTGGGGGATGGGTGCTGCTGTCTGGAAAATCGTGGTCGGGAAAAAGTGAGTTGGGGGGAGGCGGAAGCTGAAGGTGGGTACTATGACATCCTGTTGAAATGGTCGGTGGGCCCAGAACGCTCTCACCAGCTGACTGAACCTCCTCGGGGACGGAGGATTCATATCAGTGTACTTATAGGTCGTTCAAGGAACGGACCCCCCAGCGCGCCGCAACGGGTCATTTAGTAAGGACGTGGAGTCGATTATCTCCCGTTGCAGAGGACGCACACTCTATACCGTGCTTGTCATCGTGGCTGACGTGCGGTCCATGGCGTGTCCAGACCTAGCGGACATGGCACCTCGTGTGGTTGAACCATGTATGATTTCCCCACTCCTCCGCATGTCCCTCGCAAATGGATCTACAAACCCATCCACGACATGTCCCCTACCTCTAAGCAGAAGCTCTGCCTGTGCTGTCACAACCTAGTTGGGTGTTGAGTTGAAATCCCGATTCGCACGCATTGCGAGCATGTCTTCGTCGTCCGCATCAAAGCAATCCCCGGTCTTCCCTCCGCAACCGATTATCTAAGAGGTAGATGTGGGTATGATTGGGAGATAGGCCTGACTTGGACGTATGGTTGTCGGAATACAATCCCCTATATTTACAGTTGCAACTTTAATATTCCTATCTAAATTCGAGAGTTATAGAGAACGAAAAATATTACACTACCGCCTAGCCACATTGCCACGTACCCGGATTGAACGAGTGACCTTCTCATTACAAGTGAGACGCGCTACCACTACGCCAACGCGGCTCACTCACTTAACCCACGTTACCACTGTAATGCCTCATCACAGGTAACGAGCACTCGATTATAAGAAAGTGTTGAAGCTGTAATGCCATTATGAATGTCACCCTCCTCCCTTGTATCATCGACCTCCATATGAGCAGTCTAGTGCAATCTCCCAAGTATTCGAGAGGGGACTATTGGACTACGTCTTAGACTAAGTATTGAAGCCAAACTGCCGCAAATATCTGGACTCACAGATGAACGATGCGGACGAAATGGCCAGATCGGCGCGTTCCCAAGACATATCGACGAGGTCCTTCTCCATCGCCGCTTTTCGATCACGATCTCGATCCAGGAGACGAAAAGAATGACTGGTTCTATAGCGAGAACGCTGGTGGTTGCCAACTATACTTTGGACAATACAAGGGCCAGACGCTGAACGAAACGAAGCTACGGTATCTCACTTGGTGCTACGAAACACTCACCAACGCCAAAGTAAGCTTTTTTCATCCACCGCAGAAGTTGAACTTACGGATGTCTCACAGTCTTACTTTCGGCAAGCTCTCAAGACATACCTTGATGGTTTGGAAAGCTACACCCAAACGAATTGCGGCGACTTTGTTGTGCCATTCGGACGCACCTATCAAGGTTTGAAGATCAGTCAATGTCGAGATAATGGTTGGTTGGAGTGGTTGATGTACGGGTCACGGGTGGAGTACCTAAAGCCGAAAGTACGTCGTTGCACGCTCATGACATTGCCAACTAATCTGCTTATTCTTCCGTTGATCGTCTAGTATCCCATTTTCTTCCGTGCCGTGCAGAAATGGCTCGATAATCCTCGTCACCAAGGTGTTAAACGAGACATTGGCGAGCTTTTGACCCCGAGCAAGTATCCCGATGAATGCGACCTGGAGGACGAGGCCGATGAACCCACTGCGTCGGACCTTGATTTTATCGACGACAGCGAGCTTGTGAACGGCAAGGGAGAGATGAACGGGATGCAGTCCCCGCAAAGTCTCTCAAATGGCGGTCATATACAGTGGGATTCAGATGAAAGTTCCGACGATGAACTTCTACTTGTCCCAAGCGGCGTAGTTGCGGACGATATAGATGGGAGTGAAATGGGCGATTCTGAGGAAGGTTATTCCAGCGACGTCGAAGATAACCCCTACGCCAACGAAAGTCCGGACGAAGAATGCCTAAAGGAACGTCCAAAGAAGGCTTCAAGAAAGAGAGGAAAGAAGCCCGTATCCGAGTATGTTCTTTCCTCCCACTTGCATTCTATGTACTATGTTGATCGTTCCTCCGACTCCTCAGCGGCCTCGTGGATTTCATTGAAAATGATGGCTTCGACGGCAATGATTCCGAGTCTTACGAATCTCCAGACTCGACACCTGTCTTTACAAGTATGTTTTCTTGATCAAGACGTGGAAGATTATCCATTTGAACAATCTTTACAGCCCCTCGACGGGAAACGCGCGCGTTTGCCAAGAAGAAAGCCGAAGAAGAGGCAAGGACCACCCCAAGACGTTTGAAAAACGTGAAGAGTCTTCGTGACATAGCAGACGAATCCCCTATGAAGGGACCAGGGAACTTCTCCACTTCGGATGACGCACTCGGACTCTCGTGGCAATGTCCTTGGTGTTCACGTTCACCTAGGAAACCAAAGTATATTGAGTCTTGCGACGAGGAAGATGATCACCAAATTAAAAAGGAAGACGGTGAGATTAATCTCTATCTACTCATGAAGAGTGGGCTAAGCTCAGTGCAGTAGATGATCCCATGGACACACCCCGGGCTCGAAGACGTCCCTCGACCTCCCAGAGGGAGATATTCGGATCAGATTCGGATGGTGGGTTTACACTTGCGCCTGCCTCTCTGGCCCGATGGCTTGGACTTGGAGGTGGTATTGATGCTATTCTATTTCGCAGATCGCCTGGAAATGATTTCTACGCCTCCTCAGAAAAGAGCGCGGACGCAAGGAGAATATATGCTCAAGTCACCTCCGAAGACACCCACGTATTCTGTCTTGTGAGTGACTTTTTACACGGGGGGAGTGACTAGGAACATTCTCACCTGAGTCTTGCAGGTGAAGAGCAGTTTTTAACGCTCATATTTTGCTGGAATGTGAGCCGATTTCGAGGTGGACAGACGTCTGAGTTCACAAGAACCTAGGCCGTTTAACTGATGCACCGATTCGTCGTTCGAATGATCCCGTTTTATAATGCAAACGACCAGGACCCAGGTGGAATTTGTCTATGTAAAGGTTTAGGTAAGTTCTTGGCTAGCTGAGGGGCGCACGTACACGTATTACCAGCCCTTGAAGGTGCCGAATTGCCAGCTCGAGGTGTGTAGGACAGGAGGTTCATTGAAAGATGACATCATTACGGCGATGGGATAATTGTCAGATATCAACGTTTCTACAAAGACAGTAGGCAATGTATCAGTTGTCAATGACCAGTTTGACTGGTCCGTACGCGTCAATCATTGCAATTCAATGTAGATCGTTCGTCGAATGTTAGACTGATTGACCGATGGTCCATATATGGCATGATCATTGCCGTAAGCGTCAATCATTGCAACCGCGCTGGCAGGAGACGTTGCGAGTCGGACTTGTTGTCATGGATATTCATATAGTATGTGTCTGCACAGCCCATCGTATAGATAACCAGCGCATCGTTCAACGCAACTGAAATACCACTCTCCACTCCACTTAAAGTTCAACTACACTCCACTCTTCACACCATCACACCATCGCAATGTCTCTCTTCCCCGAAGAACAACTCGACTCTCCCCTGGGCTACTTCCCCGCCCAACCAGGCCAAACGCTCAAGGACGGCACATGGACAATAACCCGCAAGCTCGGGTGGGGCCCGCGATCATCCACCTGGCTCGTCGTCGACAAGAACGATCAGCACCGTGCGCTCAAGATCTTGACCGCCGCCGCAACCGCCGGTCCGAACGCCAAAAACGAACGTAATATCCTCCTTGGACCTGTGAAAGCCGTTCCGAGTGGTGTACCCGAACTGCTTGAGACGTTCGAGGAAAAGGATGACCGGGGAAGAAAGCATCTTTGTTTGTTGTTTAGGCTTCTTGGAACGTCTGTCGAGGATCTGAGGCAAGGGAATGCCTACGATGGGCAGAATCTGCCCGTTCATATCGTTCAGAAGGTCATTGGCGATATTTCGGATCGTCTGGCTAATCTTGCTACTCAGAACATCATTCATGGTGGTACGTCCAACTATTTGATGGGAATTTTGAACATTCGAGTTGAATACATATCCCTGCTTCAGCTGTAACACCTGACAACTTCCTCTTCTTCTCCGTCCAACGGGGCGACGACGTCCGAAAAGCCCTCGCAAAAATACCAGCTGACAAGCCTGTCAAGATCCAAGGAAGCGATGGGGTTTCGTATCCTGCTGTCAAGTCACAGCCGATTCCAAACCACTATACATGGCAATCCAAAGTGGACGATATTGCCTATACTATAATCAGTCTTGCAAATTTCGCACATGGTATGGCTGGAGTCTTTCCTTTTGGTTTTCCGATCTTACACTAATAGCTCGTTATTAGCTCGCCAGACAACCGCCACAACCCTCGACACACCTAAAAACATTCAACCACCAGAAGCCCTCACAGGGGGTAAAATCGATCTTAAATCTGACGTGTGGACGCTTGGATGTACCGTGAGTTCTATCATCCCCACCCTTCTCTTTCGGAACCACGCTCATCAATGATCCTCAACCAGACATACCTCCTCCTTACCGGAAAGCCCCTCTTCGACGAACCATATGTCGTATCACCCGTCAAAGTCGCAGAAGAAACACTTGGAAAGCTCGAGAGTCTCCTCACCGAAAGCGGGAACGTCGCGGAGAAAGATCTTGCCCCGACCGCCAAGTTCCTGAGGATGTGTCTTGCTATCAAAACTGCGAATAGGGCAACGGCGCTTGAGGTGCTTGAAGGTGCTTGGATTAAGAGCGGGTGTGCTTGTGGGTGGTGCGGTTGACGTGCTCGTATTTACGTGCCAATTGCGAAAAAGGTTTTCGTTTGTAAGTATGGTATTTGCTGTATTTAGACCGGAAAAATCACAACCCCGTGTACTATAATGGTGCCCATCCATAAGATCTACAGCAATAGTCTTCCATAAAATCTTTCGGTGCGTATCGCAGGGTATGTGGATCGTCTATTTCCCTTGAATCATATTTGACTGAACCATCGTTGAGAGTTTGCTTCAACTTGGAGGGAAGTCCCGGGATGGACGTAGTGTAGATGTGGGGGTATCATTGTACAATTTCGATTGTTGTTCGAGTCCGACTACTCGGAATACATGGTAGGACACCAAAGCAAGTAAAGCGTCCGGAGAAAAAGTTAACTTCGCAACGACAGTTGGGCTTCTGAGCCCATGAGTTATATTATACCTACAAAATACATGTAACGCCCAACATAGGATGACAATTCATAACATTTTTTTGGAAAACAAGTATCCGAAGGATGAGGCAGATAACGATGATATCCGCCGAGCTACAGTTCCTCAGTCGTCATCGATCATCAGTATGAGCTGGCAGTCGAGGGTTGAGGAAGATGTAGACAAAAAGGATGAAGCCGGTCGCAGTCCCAGCTGCGAGCATAACCCCACCTATCCAGGCAGCTTTTACCCCCCGTAGATCGACTTGGGAATAGTCAAGGATGGAGTAAGCCTGCTTTCCCCACATAATCACGCCGCTGTTACACCAGCACCCATCAAAGAAGTTGCTAAACTGGAAAATACACGAAGCCACGATCCAGATTGTGTTGCAAGCCGCCAAGACTTTCCCAACCCTACGAAGTCCGATTGAGAGTCGACGAGCCAATCTGGGTAGGAAGTCCGAGACAGGCCGGGATGTCGTGGTGGCATAGTGAGATAAGATGCTGGAGGTGAGGAGAAGTAGCCAAATGAGGGTCGACGCGGCAGCATAGACAATGTACGATCCCGAGCGACATCCGAGACCTAGACCACAGTTAGCGTACAGGCAGGTCCGACTCGGATGTATTAGCATACTTACCAATCGTCGGAGTGAACCATTGAGCCACCACACCTGCACCAGTTGTGCCCCATTGCAACGACAACGCAAGCCATGCTGCCACGAACATTCGAGACCGCACACGCGGACTCAGGCTCCCACCCCGCGAAGGCCCCGACTCTCCACTGAAGACGGTGCAATATCGCTCCACCTGTGCTTTAGTGCCCATTCTGTTTTGGAACCGAGACCGCGGATTCGACCTCTTCTCTGCGACCCATTCTCCACCATTGACGGCTCTCCGGTCCCCCGCATTTCCCGATGCCGCGTGAAATGCATCGGCCACGCTTTCCACTGCTTGTACCCACGACAGAAACCGGACGTAATTGTATATGGGGACGGTACACCTTTCGTCACGACGTAACGGATCTCCGGTATCAGGTGTAAGGGATATAGCATACTGCGTTGCTATCTCACCGACGCGTCTCGGCTCATCGTCGGGTGTAGCACCCGCAACGTAGGCGATTTGGTTCGCCCGATTCATGGCTTCATGCAACCGCGTCGAGTCGCATTTGGGTGAAATCTGTAACCAACCCACCACGATCGGCAAGAGCCAAATCCACACTGACCCAATTGATTGACCACCGGAATTGATACCTGTCCTCACGTCGCTACCGCTGATAAAGGAGTCGATTAGGGTAAAAATGTAGGCGAGGATCACCCAGGCGATAGAGGTCGCCGCGGAGATGGACCATGTATGGGTATAATCAAACCACACCACGAGTTCGGCCCACCAATCGTCGTTTTCCGGGAGGACAACGAGGGATGGGAGCAATGGACCTTCTGCCGTAATCCTGAGAGAAGATTGCTGGAGACTGGCGAGAACGCGGACGGCGTGTCTTGTGTTGGGGTAATTGCATGAAGCGAAGCGATTTGCTATCCAGCGCCCGTTCAAGACCGTCAGCGCAAGCGAATAAGCGGCCAAGGTCGGTGATCCTACCGTCAGCAGCGTTGCGGTGAGGTTATCCAATCTATCATTGGCTCCGAATGGGAGCTGAGAGATAAGGGCGAGCCATGGTAACAACCATGAGCTAAACTGTTGTGAAAATGTCGACCATTGGATAGGTTCGGGCCCTGAACCACAGGCAGTTTTGCAGAGGTTATACGTTATGGCCGTCGTAAGATTGGTGAGAGGAGCGGGATAGCCGTAAATATCTGTCCCCCCACTGAAAATGCCCTCCGAATCTCTCCACGTTGCGTTACGGATGTTGTTCAAGCACTCATCCCAGTTGGTGGCGCCAATCGGTAAAACGGAAAGGAGGAGAATCAGCAGAATGTTGGTGGCTGGAGAATATAAACGGTTGAGAATAAGGTAATAGGCAGGAAGACAGTTGCACGCACAAAATATCGCCCGCATTCGTGTGGCTCCTGGTGCAACAGGGATGTTATTGGTTGGAAGTCGAAACTGCGCAAATTACTGTGATCTCGTCATCCATGCCCCCTTTTATGAGCTCTCACGAGCCCTATGAAAAACCCTGTATGCAACGGCGTTAAGCGCCAAGGGCCACATCAGTCCGCACTCCAAGGTCAAGAATCGATTGATCATAATTGGTGGCACGAAGTGTTACCTACCCCGGGTGAAGTCTCGCTCCCAGTCCGAGATCTTGGACCCTCTACTATCAGGTATCCTTGTGTTGAAGACCAAGGCAGTTAAGAGCTGCTATTTATGAGTATGGTTCAAAGAACCCCACTTGATCTGGCACACTGGGATGCGTTTTCCTCGGCGTTTTCGCGGCGCCGATGGTGAATTGTGAGATTAAGCACAAATTAAGCAGATAGTAAGTGGAAGAGATATGACTGGAAGAAGTTTCGGCAGCCAACCAAGCTGCTGATCGCCTCTGTGATGAAAAGCGTACAAGCTGGGGGCGTGAAGCTGCCAACGGGCGGTAGTACACCTAGCCATAATTTCGGAAGGGTTTTACTTGTCTGGGGTAATCGACGAGATAGCATCCGGACAATCATTAACTTGCTGGAGTAAGTATGGCGCAGAGTGTTGGAATTTGTGATTGATGCGAGCGTGCGCGATGCATTGCCCGCACCTCTCCTTTTCTAGGTTTTCCCCTTCGTCGTTTATATTCTAGGTACATGTTTCATATTTCTATTATCCTCGTACATATATAACTAGTTTAGGTACATAGTAGCACCCCATCCGTTTGCCTCTCGAGCTCACCGAGGCCAAACGATAATA
>Ga0307516_10005381_pt1 | contig 15378 bp, 15 predicted proteins | sample 19_EM_MG_FD_203310 | JGI IMG/M metagenome (GOLD analysis project Ga0307516, IMG submission 203310) | Populus trichocarpa ectomycorrhiza microbial communities from riparian zone in the Pacific Northwest, United States - 19_EM | ecosystem: Host-associated > Plants > Roots > Unclassified | place...
ACCGGCGTTGCCCTACATTTCGCCTTCACGTTTTCCAGTGGACGCAAACTCCGCCTTCCGAGGAGTCATGGAATCCAGTCAGACAATGTAGGCTGCATGGTCTTATATGTGCAGAGGTGGGATTTCTATAATCGCCAGATGCTCAGATGGACCCGGACTTTGACGGCGACCTGGGTGGAATAGCATAAAGCATATTGGAAGGGTCAGGAGACCCCCAGGAAACCTGGGGCTGGAGATCTATGTGGAGAAAGTGACATGTTTGGCGGGGGTGAAACTCATAGTGTCTACCTTCCGTTCATGAGTGTATACGCCCGTTGACCCTTAGGCGTCCCCATAATGCCCGGTTGACCCTTCCACCCGCCAGGTCGCCGCAATGCTCTTCAGCCAATTGCCACTGTACAAGTTCATGGAGGGAATATTCCATTTCTCTCTTGACCTCCCCTGTGTGTTGACGCAGTAGAGAGTAGGATGGCCATTACTCAAATGGCAGCCCCAGCTCCTGAAAACAGGGATTCTTTGGATATCCCCTTGGGGAATGAGGCATGGTATGCAGTGGCTTGTAATATTGGGTGGGTAGCTAGATTGTGTGTGCCACCATCAGGTAGATGTGGAGGGCCTAGAGTTAACATGGGATCACCAGGCTTGATAACACATTCTGACTCCATTCATGTGGTTATCATGGACACAAAGAGGGTAGAAGGATATTACAAGTGCCAGGAGAAATTCCAACCCCAGTTAAGGCCCATTGTTACCTTCTCAAAACAGCCAACCAGTGGTGCTGAGCCACTACTGGTATTGTGATGGAGTATACACCAAAGACAAATAATCTGGGCAATCAAGACTACTGTGGTAAATGGCTGGAAAAGGTATTCATTGTTTACAGGCTAGTTGGATCATGTATCTTGTTTCAGGTAAACACCCATGGGGAGGTGGTGATGAACTCTGGAAGTTCCCCTGTGGCTTACCTGGGCACCTGCAGAGTCAGAACATTTTCTTGGCAGCTGTGTATCATTGTGGAGGTGTATTGGATGCAACTGGCAAAGTCAACTAAATTCTAATTGGTTGCAAGCTACATTCTGGCATTGAAGAAAATACATGGGCACTGGGGAAGGTGGTGGACAGTAAAAGGGGGAATTGGGAGTGTAGTTGTGGAATGTGAATGTTTGTGGTGAGTTACTTTAAATCCAGAATGAGAGCCTCTGGTAGTCCATTATGCAACAATGCAAGGAACTGTCCAGCCCATACCCTGTAGCACCCAAACAACTGCCAATTGGGAGGGAACCATAAGAGTAACTTCCTACTTGGGTTAAACACCCACCGATCATACATAACTTCATAACCATCAGAAGGATTCCAGGGGAACCCATCTGGTGGATGTGTGATTGACCCTACATGCTCCAGCTGATTGATGGTAGATCCACCCCCCTTAACAATTTTCCACCTGTCTGCTGTGTTATAAATTGTAACACACCAGACTTCACCCCCATCCAGAGTAAACCAGGGGGTATTCCCAGAACTTATGGGTACTGACCCAAGACACTGTCCAGTGGTCACATCATAAAGATGTAAGTGGGAACTATCAATTTCACCCTTCTTGATCTCCACAATGGCAATGTGGCATAAGTTGGGGGATACTGATATTGCTGGCCCACGTTGGGAACAGGAAATTGGTGGATGATTAAATGTGGTGGTTTGAACACTTTCATTGATGTTCACCTGGAGGTTTGGAGTACAGTCCCCTGCAGGCAGGTTCCAAGTGATAACCTTTCCCTCACCAACAATAACAATGGTGTTCTCACCCATCCTCAGACCATAAACCCCCATACCCACATTGATAATCAACTGTGGGATACCAGATTTGAGGTCCAAAACTGTAACCACCTTTTCCTCCATCTGTGTGACTGCTGCTGATGTTTTGTTAGGGGAGAATCCAAGAATGAGGGCCTTCTCAGAAGCTCTAGGTGGAACAGTGGAGATGGAGGTGGCAAAATTTGTTATGTGCCATAGCTGGATTGCTGAACTACCATATCCAATAACCAACTCTCCATTTGGGGAGACAAGTGGCTTGAAAGCCCTAGTGCTGGATATAAATTTTCGGTGAAGTGTATAGCCAGCAGGGGACTCCTTCCAGAGGTAGATTTCTGAACCAATTGTTTCTGCAATTATCCCACATACAAAAAAGTGGCCATCAGGGGAGAAGGACATGCGTGCATAAATGTTGTCTATGGGATCTGTGGAGTCCAGGAGGATTTTTGAAGCTTGAATATCCCATACCCGGAGGCTCTTTTCAGTCATAAGGGCAAATCGGAAGGGGGTAGGGTGGAATACAGCTTTTTCTGAGGAGTAAAAGTCATCTGGGAGGAGTAGAGACCCAACTTCTGTTGGCATATTTGTTGAGGTGAACCCAGCTTCCCAGATAGTGATGGACTTCAACTCTATAGTACCTGTTTGGAAACATTCACCATGAGTCCAAATTTTGCCTATGGTTGCTCCTTCCATTGAACAGGAATGAGTATGAGTGCCAGAGAGAACATCATAGGTACGAATGGTGAGGGCAAGTGTGTCGGGATTGCGGAATGAGGCTCCAAATGCTGTTCCACATGTAGAATATGTGATTGAGAGGCAATTCATTGTGTCCCCCTGTTGCACTGGAGAAATTGCACTGACCAGAACACCTGTTTGGATGTCCCAGCTAATAAATTTCCCTGGGATTTTGCCAAACCATGTTAATAGGCAACTATCTGGGGAGAAGGCAAGCTGCTGAGTCCCACTAAGGTTACCCAGTGGGAACTCAAGGAAGGTAAAGAGCCTGAATGTTGTTGCATCCCAGATTTCTACAACTTTCTTAGGGGAAACAGCAATGAATCTGCTGCAGGGTGACCACACAATAACATCAACTGTAATGGGAAATTTTATGGTTGCGATGCTCTGCTCCCACAAGGTTGGCAGTCCATGGACAATCCTTGTTAAGGGACGGGCATGTGATTTATACCGCTCCCACACAATTGATGTCCTGGGGGACAATGGGAGGGCTGAGTGGTAGATATGTGGAGCAGAATCATGGATGATGTCAGAGAACCCAGTCACAAAACGAAAGCAGTCATTGACAAGGTCAAGAGTTGGGGATGCCTGGGCTCCAGTCTCAGTTACTTATAGAAAGGCATCAGGTACAGAAACTCAACATACCTCCAATGATTTTGCAGCCACCCCTAGTGCACTGGCTGCTTCCCTTGCAGCACCAATGATGCTGAGCACTTCCAGCCAGAATAGGAACTTCTTCTCCAGGAATTGATGGAGGACAGAAGCAGTTGCAGGTGTACAGATGGTATGCTTGGTGAGGTGCTTATGCCATGACCTGCAGGCATATTGTAAAGCAGGGTTGATATATTGCATGATCCTCTCCCCCAAGTCAATGACCTCTATGTTTGCAACAGCATCTGGGAGCTTGCACATATTCATCTCCAAAGTTTGAATCATTAACTTGAGACAGCCAACTAAAAGTTCTTGATGATGACTGAGAGGAGAGATGTAGAACCTCTTGTTGATGCACCGGGTTGGATCAACAATAAAGTCAGGAAATGACTTATGGAAGGGCCAAACAGGGTGGTTGATATCCTCCTGAAGGATTAGAAGCGAGTGGACCAATGAAAGGAGACGGAATACACCCTCCCTATCAAAGCCAAGGATTGCAGCAATGGTAGATGGAGAAAGGGGATTTGAGGAAAGGACCACAGCACCAAGGACAGAACAGATCATGAGGTCATCCTCTGGGTCACCACCACCAAAGGCTTCCTGAAGAATTGACATGTAGAGTAAATCCAGGGTCATGTTTGGCTTGAACTTGACTTTCCCTTCAATGGCGCTGCTCTCAGATGATTGTATGAGGCGGTCCAGTTGCTGCCTGGGGTTATTGTACCCATGATCAATGAACTTGACAGATGCCACAGCATAGACAAATAACCCCTCTGCCCGCTTGCAAAGGTAATCCAACTGCTCTGTGGTCGGCCAGCCCTCCATCCCATCCCAATGACCTGCAATCTCCAGGAAACTGTGTTTGAGGAAACTGAGAATGTCATTTTTTATGAGGTCTGGCTCAACACTGTGGAGGACAAGGATGTTTGTTGCTTGAACCAGCAGCGGTAGGTGGAACCCTCTCTGGATCCGTGGCTCTGGGCGACCAGTAAGGAAGAACTTGACCTTTGGTATCTCTGATAAAAACTGCCCAAGGACAGACAGTATTGCCGAGGCAGGCTCCTCGTCTTTGCATTCATCCAAAGCATCAATGATGATCAGTGTTGAGACACCGGATTTCTTGAGGGGACCAACAACCAATCTGTTCATCTGGTTGTAGAGGGATTCTTGGGCGAACCCCGGATCCGATCGTACCAGCGGGACAAGTATCGATCGAAATTTAGCATGCTTGCGTGCCAGTTGAACCGCAAGGGTTGGGAAGATGAACTGGAGGTCGCTCCGGTCCTCGGAGTCTCGTGAACAGAAGAAGGAGGCACCAAGCTGTCCATCCGCAAACGCCCTCTCGGCGATCGTCTGCGCGATGGCGCTCTTCCCAACCCCAGCCAACCCATTCAACCAGTAGACGGGGGACTTGTCAAAATCTCCGATCCAGAGTTCGATCTCATTCAAAATGCTTCTGCGCGTCCCTTTGAGACAACCCTTGCGACCGCCGTGTCGGTGCTCGGCTGCACGTGCACAGCGGATGCTGTTGAGGACAGAAACCTCGGCTATTGGAAACGCACGTCAGGCGCCTGTTATAGAAAGTGGAAGATATTCTGACCTGCGTCCTGTTAAGAGGTTATTGGATTTTTTTGGACACGAAAGGGGAACACTCACTATCAGCTCGCACCCTTGCTCGTAGATCGCCATTTGTTGGACCATCTGCTGTCCTGATTAACACCGAGAACGACGGCGAGATCATGAACTAACCTGGTAGTCGGAGATAACTTCTTGTAGATCTTCGAGGAGCCCGGAAACCGCTTCGCCGTCTTGGACATGGTCAACAAATCGCCGCGCCCCTGGCTTCTGGAACAGAGACCGCAGTTGTGCTTCAATATCCTTGAACCTACTGGAAGGAACTCAGCACCGGGGCTCAAAGCGGGGTAAACAACATACCGTAGCAGCACATTCCGGCGCATCTGCTCCGCCACGTCATTTATAGGTGATCCGAAAATCAAATTCAATTCAGCTATGCGTGAACAGAGGGATTGGATCTTCGCCCTCACGGCAGCCGTTTCCTGTAGACAAGTTCGTCAGGGAAGTGTTTTGAGAGGGGGGGGGTCGTAAACGAACCCCGTATTTCCCATACATGACAGAGATGGCGGTAAGGACGGCTTTGAGAGGAGGGAATGTTTCTGAGGCCGCCTTTGCGACGTCGAAGAGGATGGCGGCACCCCCAAGTGCCGTGCCCTTCCAGTCTCCGTTCACAACTGGTAGGCGTTGACAACAAGCAAGCGCCACAATAGTATCAGCACGTACCTCTCGACGCTCCCGCTAGCTCTCCTTCTCCCTCGACAGCGTCACCAACGTCCTCACCCGATGTGTGAGACTCTGGGATCCACGTGAACGTCGGTCCCGATAACGGGTGCCTGGAGTCCTCACTGTAGGGGCCGTTTCCGTTTCCAATCTCATCAACCACACCAGATATTGAAGTTTCTTGGGCGGGAGGCTCTTGATCTTCACTACTCTCGCCTTGAAATACGATCCGTGGTACCCCGCCACTCTTCTTGTCTAGAGCCACAGTCAAATCGGGCTGATCTACCTCAAGATCCTGATATGAATGGTCACTCACCGTTGGGGTGGACGTCCAGCTCTGCCCGGAGGCCAAGGGGACCAGCAGCGACGTTGATTCCCAAAAGGATGGCCTGTTGGGAAGGCGGCAGTGATTTGAGCGATTTTTGAAGCTTTCTGTCGAACGGGCGATTCATCCGCATGAGTTTTGAGGTAAAGGGGAAACCAAAGTGGTGGACCCACAACGCCAAACCCACCCTCTTGCTGGTTGGCGTGGTGACAGCGCACAATGGCTGCGTCTGACGCGGCACAAACGAATCCACAGATGAACGAAACCACGGAATATCCCTCGAGCTGAGGGGCGAAAGTTTGGTGAGTGATCTAAGGACTCGAAGTCCCAGATTTCGGCTCTATCACCACGGGAACCTGGAACCTTCAAGCTTCAAGATTCGCTTAGGGCGCCGCCGTCGACCAGGTGAATGCATCCAGGAGGTTCTGAGTTTGTGGAACTTCATGGGATGGGGATCTCGACGACAACGCGTATCGTAGGCGGTCACCTTGGTGGTCGCTGGTCAACCTGGAATGAAGTTGGCACCCGCTTGGGCCCGTGAGTTCGGTCAGCGTCCTTTGGGGCACAACACCACTCCTGTGTCACGCGCCGGCTGCATTAACCATGACCCTGAACATGAGAATTGGACTGCGAGTGAGTGAGCCCCGCTGTAGTTGTTGAAGCCAATGTCCACAATCCCGATAGAGCCACAGGGGCTGGCAACTCGGGCTGGACGAGCAACTTGACACCCTTTGTGAGCAGGTCACAGGATCATTCGTCTATGCCGTGGTAACATTGGAGTTCACCAACCGCGAAAGCGGGGGTCCCACACAGCTGGATCGTTTTCCAGAGTGGTGTGTATGAAGGGGGGGATCGGATTCAAGCCGAATACAACCCTGGATTCGCTCTCTACGCCCCGACCCCTCAAGGAGGCTACTGCTGCGGTGGCCCGGCGGTCAATCCGGAGGTCTGTTCTGTCCTTGGTGTTCTAATCCTCGCTACAAATGCTCTTTCCCCGTCCGCGATCGCTCCCACAAGCGTATTCCAGTCATCACCATACCACTTCTTAGCCTCCGGGACGAAAATCACCCAGTTCTGCCCTTCCACAGACCCCTTCCAACTTCATCTCAGTGTAAGCACCAACGAAAACGTTCGTACCCTCCCTTCGAGTCACGATCCAGAACTTCTGGTTGGCTACCCGAACTAATGAACAAAACGTTGAAGAAGAATATACGCAATCCCCCGGATGCAGTTGTAAACTCCGAGGTCGACAACTTGTATGAGGGGTACCTTGGTCCCGCTTTGCGGTATGCCTCCACGTCGCGGCATATAATAAACATCTCATCAACGAACGTACCATCCGTTACACTCCTGCGATCACCAAGTTCCGCTCTCCATCGCTTGTTAGAGAAGATGTTCTTGTTGTTCTTAGCGTCCTCGGTGTGGCAAGGGGAGCAGTTGAAGCACTAGGATTGGCTGAGAAATGGCCGGATGTGTGTCCTACGGCGTTTCATTTCCTACCAAAATTTACTGAGATCGGTTGTAGACATTGCCGACTCTCGACCTTACCAACCACTTCTCCCGTTTCGTGGCCGAATCCTTCAAGATCATCGACATGTCATCTCCCAATATCTCGTTCGGCCCCCACCAAACATCAATCCGAGTGTGGAGACTGGACGGACAACATTCCAGTCCCATGGCACGAATCGTGCATGGTCCGCTGACTTCGCGGGGGCCAAATATTGCGATCATGGAGTCTCTCCCTGTCGGAGAGGACGCGGAATGCACAGTTTATTGCCTCGTTGGGTGAACTACCAGAACCTGTTATTCTGGGGTCAGAGGAGTGAATGTGCGGTATTTCCTTTCCGTTCTCGTTCAAGTTTTGTATACCAGCATCGCAACCGCTGCACATTCTTCCAATCACCGGTTTAAGAGACAAAGAGAAGAAACCGGGAAAGTATCAACAATTTGAATAAACCCTCGTCCCGCGGTTCCCGCCCATGAGCTTCCGGGCCAAAAGCTCGGGCCCCCTTCAACCCCCATGATGTCAAAATCGACCAAGGGTGATATGTTCTGTCCTCTCTTCGAGTACGGGATGGGAATATCAAGTCCAATGGTCGCCGGTCTAGCTTGACGGGCCCTGCTTGGTCGCTGGAGGACGAACTCCCGCACGTTAGGGCAATTGTCAGATTAGCTCACACAGGGCAAACTGCAGCGGGGAGGCGTCAGGCCTTCGACGATTGCAAGGGAGCCAGACTGAAGGGGAACACACTCGCGGAAGTTCCCATCCCGTCGGCAGAGGTCCTGCCGCCGGTCCACCTCCCCGAGTCGCTCAGGCACAGATCTGAATACAGAAGTTCACACCTGCTGCCATGATCAAGCTGGCGGCCGCTGCCAGGTTGCCCAGCACTGGCGCGTAAGCTGGTCAAATGACCAGTGAGCGGGTTCCTGGCGTGGAGTGCCCGTAAGATGGTGGGAAATCGATGTCAGTTTTCTCCGTTGGGAGTTGTCCCTCCGACCTGAACTTCCACCAAGGGCTCATGGACTCAAGCGTCAAGGCGATTCCGACAACGATAAGGCACCAGTCTGCCTCCCCAGTCCCGTCCAAGTTCGACGATGAGGGGGATCCCACCACTCGGTCCCTGAACACGGAGGAGATACCGAGACCAAAGGTCCGATTCGATTCTCCTTCAGTGTTTTTCAGGACCCTTTGGGCTCGGTTTGCTAGCGTCTGGACGAAGAGATTCATCCTCAGTCTGCTCGCTGGTCAACTCGTGTCATTGTGTATCACCTGTACGAATGTCACTACCACGGAACTCGTCAAGCGCGGATGGGCTCTACCGACCACCCAGACCTCCTTCTTGTGAGTGCGACACCCAGTTCTCCCCGTGCTACCTGACGGTGCGTGCTCCAGGTACTTCTCCTTGTTTCTTACGTACACGCCGTACACTATCTACAAGTGTGAGTGGGCATTTGAAACGATGGCCCTCGACTAACCTCCCAGACTCATACCAGACGGCTTCTCAGGATGGGGCAAGATGGTGTTTCGTGATGGCTGGAAATGTGAGTGGAATCTCCGTTCAATTTACCTCCTCTGATCGCTCCATAGACTTCATCTTGGCTGCATGCGACGTCGAGGGGAATTTCATGGTGGTGAAAGCGTTCCAATACACCAACTTGTTGTCTTGCATGTTACTCGACGCGTGGGTCCACTTCTCTTGGTCAGAACTCCCGGTTCTAAATACCGCTTCCTAAACAGATGGGCAATCCCATCATGCCTGTTTTTCTCATGGGTATTCATGCGGAACAGGTACGCCTGGACCCAGCTCGCTGTATGTGGTCAAGCACACATTTGTGTCACATGGCTTTCAACTGACGCATCGCGTTAGGGTATCCTGATCTGCGTCGGCGGCCTTGGGATGCTCGTCGGATCCGATCAGCTCACTGACAAGGATTACCCAGCGGTGAATAAGGTCAAAGGTGACTTCTTCATGCTCGGTGGAGCTACTTTGTACGGCTTCAGTTAGTCCAGTTTTCTTAGTCCGTTTGAGACGCCGTCCACTTACATCCGTGCCATCAGCAAATGCAGCCGAAGAATTTTTCGTGCGCCAGTCGCCCTTGTACGAGGTCGTGGGTCAGCTCGGCATGTGGGGCACGGTGATCAATACCATCCAAGCAGCTGCCCTGGAGCACAATGGTATGAGGCACGCTGCTTGGAACGGCGCAACCGGTGAGCTTCGTTTCGTCCTGTCGTGATCCCGTGGACTGAGTATGCGTTTGCAGCCGGCTTTTTGTTAGCATACACCGCCGCGATGTACATCTTGTACACAACGGCTCCGATCCTCTATCGGTTGGCAAGTTCCGTGTACTATAACCTCAACCTGCTCTCTTCGGACTTTTTCGGTCTCCTGTTCGGTAAGCGAATTCCACTCCGCCAGTGTATCAAAGTCTGATCGGCACCTTAGGTCTGTTCCTATACGTACGTCCAACTCGAGCATATACACCTGACTTCCCGGTAACCCGATGGAATCGCAGCACTACCGGCCGTTCTGGTTATACTTTGTGTCGTTTGCTGTCATTATTGCCGGCTTGGTTTGTTACTTCTGGTCCGCCACGCGTGAGTCTGTTATTAGCGTGCTCCTGGAGCCCTGACGCCGATGCCGCTTCGCAGCCGAGTCACAAGGAAAGGTCGACCCGCGAGCACCCTCATACATTCACCCGAAAAACGAGGAACAACCTTCCCCGCAGAATTGGGCATAGGAATGGTCTGTGGGAAGCTTATTGGAATGTAGTTTTAGGTCTGGTTTCTGCCGCTCCTGTACCTTTATATCCTTTTCTTGGTCAACAGTGGTCCCTCTCCTAGGTCTTGGCTGTTTGTGGTGAATTAGACCTGGCAACGGTATATTCATCGGGAACGGGCTTGTCCGGCTCAGCATTCAACGTTCAACGTCAACTATGGTCATTGGAAAGTCCCACTCCCCAACGGTTACGAGAGCCCACCCAGCAGCTGGAGGAGCTCACCCTGGACTCAGAACACTTAACCTGTCTTCGCACAGACGTCTAGAAAAAGTGCCGTTTGCTGAGTTTGTTAAGATGCATCAAACACGTCCCAACAAACCTGACTCTTACTCACAGACCCGAGCACCGACCTGCACCCCATCTCCACAGTAAGTCGCCGCCGGTCCAGCTCGGCCCTACCTGGCCCTGGGAGAACGAACCCCACGAACACCAGCACTGGAATTCGCGTAGATGGATTTAACAGCTGGACCTTTTCGGGTTAGGCTCGCTCGCGTCCGATCTTCGCCATCACAATGTATTGGCAGCCCAGAATAGGGGGACATTCTCGTGTGCAGATTCTCACCCCGGCAATGATCGATTCAATTCACAAACAGGATATCCCTCCAGCTCTTCCCAGCAATCTGATGACTGGGTCACAAATACCGGTAATGGTGGTGCAGGCATCACCACCTTATGCACGCCCCGGCCATTTGATCAGCCGATGAGGAAAGATCGGTATAAATTTTCTCCGAGAGCCGTCCCCCCGCCAGAACCTTCACCAAGGATTCTCTGGGTTCAAGTGTCAAGACCGCCCCGACAATGGCAAATCAACAGAGCACCTCCCTTGCCCCGTCTAAATCAGCAGATGAGGGCGATCCCACCACTCGGTCCCCGAACACGGAGGAGATTTCGAGACCAAAGGTCCAGTTCGATTCTACGTCAGTGTTTTTCAGGACCCTTTGGGCTCGATTTTCTAGCATCTGGACGAAGAGGTTCATTCTCAGCCTCCTCGTCGGCCAACTCCTGTCGTTGTGTTTGACTTGCACGAGCGTCACGACGACGGAGCTTGTCAAGCGTGGGTGGGCTCTACCAACCACCCAGACCTCCTTCATGTGAGTGCGACACCCCATCTGCCTCCTAGTACCCGACCGTTTGTGCTCTAGGTACTTCTTTTTATTTGTTACGTACACCCCGTACACCATTCACAAGTGTAAGCAGGCGTGGGGAAATGATGACCGCCAACCGACCTCCCCATACCAGATGGGTTCTTAGGGTGGGGCAAGATGGTGCGCCGCGATGGCTGGAAATGTGAGCGGAACCTCCATTCAGCCCGCCTCCTCTAACCGATCCTCAGACTTCATTCTGGCTGCATGCGACGTCGAGGCGAATTTTATGGTGGTGAAAGCGTACCAATACACCAACTTGTTGTCTTGCATGTTACTCGACGCGTGCGTTTATCTCCCCTTGATCAGAACTCCCGGCGTAACCACCACTCGTAAACAGGTGGGCGATCCCATCGTGCGTGTTCTTCTCGTGGCTATTCATGCGGACCAAGTACACATGGACCCAACTCGTTGTATGTGGTTAACCACCTGCCTGTATCGTCTAGCTTTTAACTGACGCACCACATCAGGGTATCCTGATCTGCGTTGGTGGTCTTGGGATGCTCGTGGCATCTGATCAGCTCACTGACAAGGATTACGAAGCGGTGAATAAGGTCAAAGGTGACATCTTCATGCTCGCTGGAGCGACTCTGTACGGTTTCAGTTAGTGTGGTTTCCTTGGTCCGTTCGGACCCTATCTACTGACATCCGTGTCGCCAGTAAATGCCGCCGAAGAGTTTTTCGTGCGCCAGTCGCCGTTGTATGAGGTCGTGGGTCAGCTCGGGATGTGGGGTACACTTATCAACGTCATTCAAGCGGCCAGCCTAGAGCACAGGGGTATGAGGGACGCTACGTGGAACGGCGCAACCGGTGAGCTCCGTTCTGCCCCTTTGTAATCCCATAGGCTGAGTGTGTGTTCGAAGCCGGCTTGCTGGTAGCTTACACTGTTGCATTGCTCTTCTTCTACACTACAGCTCCAATCCTCTATCGATTGGCAAGCTCCGTGTTCTTTAACCTGAGCTTACTCTCTTCGGACTTTTTCGGACTCCTGATCGGTACGTGAACTCTACCTCTGCCGAGATACCAAAAACCTGAACGGCATTTTAGGTTTATTCCTATATGTACGTCTGACTCCAACATACGCACCCGACGTCCGGGTGACCAGACGGGTTCACAGCACTACCGGCCGTTCTGGTTGTACTTTGTGGCGTTCGCCGTCATCATTGCTGGCTTGGTTTGTTACTTCTGGTCCACCACGCGTGAGTCTCTCGTTTGCACACCTCCGAGACCCTGACATAGACGCCGAATCGCAGCTGAATCGCAAGGAAGGGTCGATCCGCGACCACCCTCATATATTCACCCGAGAAACGACGAAGAAACCCCCCCAGAGAATCAGACGTAGGAGCGGCCCGTGTCAAGTTTATTTAAATGTAGTGCTAGGTTCGGTCTTCGCCCCACTACTTTTATTGGTTAAGAGATTTCTCAGCTGTTCGCAGTGAGTTGGACGTAGAAACGATATATTCGTGTGGAAGTACGCGGCATATGGTGTTTGTACCAGGAAAAGGGCTGATCACTTATGAGCACCAGGCCTTTCCCGACGCCTCTCCCTGCCATATTCTGGCGCCTGAGGGCTCTCGGGGTTGGGGGCTTGCCCTGCAAAGCAAGTGCACTTACGGCCACGCTTGGCGCTTCCTTTGAAATTTAAAGTGATCATGATCACGGGCATCGCCGCTTTCCAGCGCTACAAGCTACAAGGAAGAAGGGAACCCTCTTTGCGGATACCGATGACCGAATCTGTTTCTAGACGCCTTCCACTCCGTGCGCCCGAATACACCCCACCTTTCTCACCCTCCATTGTGTGAGACCCTCACACGTAACTCCCCGTGGGCGGAGCTTCTGAATCGATACCTTGGCCCTCTCCCCCCCAAGGACGTCAGGACTCGGGGGCTTTGTCCGACCAAATCGTACTCCGTCCAACGTTCGACCACGTCACAGGCCAAGGGCGGTGTATTCTGCCCTCTCTTTTGGTTCTGGGTTCGTGTCACCACAACGATTGAGCACGTCATGGGAATACCAAGCAATTTCAATAGCCGCCGCTACCTGGCCATGGGAGAATGAACCCTTACGAGCGCTGGCACTGGCATTTGCGTGGATGGGTCGGACAGCTGGCCTTCGTCCAATTAGGCTGGCTCATGCAGAGCAAGCGTCAGACCTTCACCAAAATCAAACGGTAAGGGAACACCTTCACGTCTAAGCTCTCATCCTGACGACGACGACCAGCCAGTCAGCTCGCCGCTCGGATTGGGAGTTTGGAGGTCCGGTTGACGTGCCAGCCCAGTCGCCAAGGCAGGATGTAGGTATCACTATCCCAAGCACACCCCACGCCAAGAACCCGCCCCAGTCATTTGACCAGCTGCTGGGGAGATATCAGCGTCAACCTTCTCCATTGGGGAGCAGTCCCTTCGACCTGAACTTTTACCAAGGGCTTCCATGGACTCAAGCATTAAAGCTGCTCCGGCGACGATAAGGCAACAGCCCGTTTCCCCAGTCCCGTCCAAGTTTGAAGATGAGGGCGATCACACCCCTCGGCCCTTGAACAATGAGGAGATACCGAGACCAAAGGTCCGATTCAATTCTCCTTCAGTGTTTTTAGGACCCTTTGGGCTCGATTTGCTAGCGTCTGGACGAAGAGATTCATCCTCAGTCTGCTCGCTGGTCAACTCGTGTCATTGTGTATCACTTGTGCGAATGTTACAACCACTGAGCTTATCAAGCGTTGGTTGGCCCTACCAGCCACCCAGACCTCCTTCCTGTGAGTGCGACGGCCAATTCCCGCTGTGCTACCTGACCGCCTCTGCTCCAGGTACTTTTCTTTGTTCGTCATCTACTAACACGCCGTATACCATCTATAAGTGTGAGTGAGTGCTGGGAAACTATGAGCGTCCACTAACTCCCCGGATGCCAGACGGGTTCTTAGGGTTGCAAGGTGGTGTTTTGTGATGTGGAACCTCCATCAGCTCGGCCCTGAGCTCATCGGCCCTTAGACTTCGTTCTGGCTGCGTGCGGCATCGAGGCGAATTTCATTGTGGTGAAAGTGTACCAATACACAAACCTGTTGTCCTGCATGCTACTCAACTCGTAGGTCCTGTCTCCCCAGTAGAATTTTCCGATTCTAAAGATTGCCCTCGAAAAGCTGGGCGATCCCATCGTGCGTGTTCTTCTCATGGTTATTCATGCGGACCAGGTACACCTGGACCCAGCTCGCTGTATGTAATTAAACACCCGTTCGTGGCCTCTGGTTTCCAGCTAATCCACCACGTTAGGGTATAGTGATCTGCGTTGGTGGTCTTGGGGTGCTCGTCGCATCCGATCAACCCACTGATAAGGATTACGAAGCGGTGAATAAGGTCAAAGGTGACATCTTCATGCTCGCTGGAGCTACCTTGTACGGTTTCAGTTAGTGTGGTTTCCTTGGTTCGTTCGAGACCCGATCTACTGACATCCGTGTCGCCAGTAAATGCCGCCGAAGAGTTTTTCGTGCGCCAGTCGCCGTTGTATGAGGTCGTGGGTCAGCTCGGGATGTGGGGTACACTTATCAACGTCATTCAAGCGGCCAGCCTAGAGCACAGGGGTATGATGGACGCTACATGGAACGGCCCAATCGGTGAGCTCCGTTCTGCCCTTCGCGATCCCACGGGCTAAGTATGCGTTTGAAGCTGGCTTGTTGCTGGCGTACACCGCTGCGATGTTCATCTTGTACACGACGGCTCCAATTATCTACCGATTGGCAAGCTCCGTGTTCTACAACCTCAACTTGCTCTCTGCCAAAAATTTCGGCCTCTTATTCGGTGTGTAAACCTCACCCCGGCCAAGATGTCGAAAGCCTGATCGACTCAGGTCTTTTCCTATACGGACGCCCAGCTCCGATATATGCGCCTGATATCCAAGTAACCTGATGGATTCGCAGCACCACCGGCCGTTTTGGTTGTACTTTGTGGCGTTCGCCGTCATCATCGCTGGCTTGGTTTGTTACTTCTGGTCCGCTACGCGTGAGCCTATTACTAGTGTGCCCCGGGAATCCTGACGTCGACACTCTTTCACAGCCGAATCGCAAGGAAATGTGGACCCACGATCACCCTCATACATTCACCCGAGAAACGATGAAGAAACCTCCCCGGAGAATCAGGCGTAGGAATAGTCTGTGAG
>Ga0307516_10005382_pt1 | contig 15377 bp, 15 predicted proteins | sample 19_EM_MG_FD_203310 | JGI IMG/M metagenome (GOLD analysis project Ga0307516, IMG submission 203310) | Populus trichocarpa ectomycorrhiza microbial communities from riparian zone in the Pacific Northwest, United States - 19_EM | ecosystem: Host-associated > Plants > Roots > Unclassified | place...
GCCTTGTCGACGACCGCGAAGTAGGCCACCGAGGCCAGGCCGAGACCGAGCGCCATGCCCATCTGGTTGACGGTGTTGGTCAGCCCGGAGGCGGAGCCGGCGTCCTGGAACGGGACGTCGGCCAGGACCGCGTTCATCAAAGGTGCCATGATCATGCCAAGGGCCCAGCCCGCCACGACCAGGACCGGCGCCAGTTCCCAGGACGTGGTGCTGATTCCCTGGCTGTCGGCGACCCAGTAGTAGCCGAACAGTCCGGCGATCATCAGCAGGGCACCGGCCTGGAGCACCGTGCGCCCGTACTTCGGCATCAGCACCCGCATGGCGACGTTGGTCGACACCGCCATCGTGACACCGAACAGCAGACTCGTGAGAGCGGCGTGGATCGCGCTCCAGCCGAGCCCGATCTGCATGTACAGGGCGCCGGTGAGCGAGAAGAGGCCGAACGTGGTGCCGAAAGCCAACTGGACGGCGATGCCAGCCGCGAAGCTCTTGATCCTGAACAGCGACAATTCGATGAGCGGCGTACTGCCGGCGCGGATCCTGGCTCGCTGGTGCAGTACGAAGACAGTGAAGGCGGGGACGCTCGCGCACATGGCCACGAAGCTCCAGGCCGGCCAGCCCGCCTCCCTGCCCTGGGTGAGCGGGTAGACCAGCAGCAGGAGACTCAGCGAAGCCAGGGCAACCCCAATGAGGTCGAGACGGACGGCGTGCGGCGCCTTTGACTCGGTGAGGTAGCGCTGGCCCAGGATCAGACCGACAAATCCGATCGGGAGGTTGATGAGGAAGATCGGTCGCCAGGCAAGGCCGAACAGGTCCGACTCGACGAGCAGTGCACCGATGACTGGTCCGGACACGGCACCGATGCCGCTGATAGCGCCGAACAGTCCGTAGACCCTGCCGCTCTCCTCGGGACTGAACGTCACATGAATGATCGACAGCACCTGCGGCACCATCATGGCGGCCATGAGACCCTGCAGAATACGCGCACCGATCAGCATCTCGGGGCCCACCGCCAGGCCGGAGAGGGCGGATGCCGCAGTGAAGCCCAGCATGGAGAGCTGGAAGACCCGCTTGCGGCCCCAGATGTCGCCGAGCCGCCCACCAGTGATCAGACCCACAGCGAACGCGAGGGTGTAGCCGCCCGTGATCCACTGGATAGCGCTGTACGAGGCGTCGATGTCCCGCTGGATGGTGGGGATCGCGACGTTGACGATGGTCGCGTCGACCAGGTCCAGCAAGGACGCGGTCAGGACCACGGCCAGCGCGATCCATCGGCGCCGGTCCTCGGCGGAGCCCGGAGAAGCCTCCTGGGCAGGGTTCATGGCCTTCGCTCCTGAAGATTCGAGGGGTGCGGGGTGTCGTCCCACGGACGCTTCGACGCTAGACCCCATATAGGTCAGGGGACGTCCGAGATGGCCCGCCCCGCGGGAGGTTGTGCAGAGCCGTCGACGGACTGGCTGGCTCTAGTGCCCAGATCACGCATGTACGCCACCAGAGCAGGCGGTTCGTGCACGTCAAACGAGCATCCGAGGCTCACCAGCCGAAACGCCAGCCATCCCAGAGAATCCGCCTGCGTGTGCAGCCGACAGCTGCGTTCGGACAGTTCCTCAAGTTCGTCGCCGGTGCCCCCGAGCCGGTCCTCGACCTCGCTCGCCGGGGCGTACAAGGTGGCCACTGCCCGGTAGAGGGGAGCGAGCTCCGAGAGCTGGCGGGTGACATACGCGGCGGCGTCCTCGACCGGCAGGGACCGAATCGGCGCGCGTACACCCGTCGGCCGCGGACCCCGGATGCGGTCGATACGGAACGTCCGCCAGTCCTCGCGTTCGTTGTCGTACGCCACGAGGTACCAGCGGCGTCCGGTCGGCACCAGCCGGTGGGGTTCCACGAGCCGTTGGGTGTCCTGCGGCCGACGCGGCTCCTGCCCGGGCTGGCCGTACGCCGACCGGTATGCGAATCGCAGTTGCTCCCGGTTAGCGACGGCTGCGGCGAGCACGGTCAGATGCTCGGCGGCGACCCCGGGTCCGTAAGTCGGCAAGGGTACGGTTGCGGAACCCAGTGCGCTCACCCTGTGCCGCAGACGTGACGGCAGGACCTGCTCCAGCTTCGCCAGCGCCCGCACGGCGGCCTCCTCGATGCCGTCCACCGCGTGTGCCGCCGTGCGCAGTCCGACGGTGATCGCGACGGCCTCGTCGTCGTCCAGCAGAAGGGGGGGCATGGCGGCTCCCGCGACCAGACGGTAGCCGCCCACTGCGCCTCTCGTGGCGTGGACCGGATACCCGAGGTCACGCAGGCGGTCGATGTCCCGACGGATAGTGCGGGGACTGACGCCCATGCGTTCGGCGAGTTCGCTGCCGGGCCACTCCCGCGGAGTCTGCAACAGGGACAACAACTTCAGTAATCGGGCTGATGTTTCGCTCATGACATCCAGGATGTCAGCTGTTCGCGGGCGGCCCCGGGGTGCGTCCATGGCCGTGTCAACGGCGGTGATGTCTTGGCCACGCGATCAGGATTCCCAAGTGACAGGTAAGGACGTCAGGGTGTGGTTGATCTCGCCCACGTGCCAGGGCAGTTCCTCCTCGTCCACCGCCAGGCGCAGGTCCGGCAGGCGCCGGATCAGGCCGGTCAGCGCGATCTCCATCTCCATCCGGCCAAGGTGCTTGCCGAGGCAGTGATGGATGCCGTGGCCGAAGGACAGATGCGGATTGCGCACCCGGCCCAGGTCCATGCGGTCTGGATCCGCAAAGACGGTCTCGTCCCGGTTCGCCGAGGCTAGTGACAGGAGGACTGCGTCACCGGCAGAGATCCCGACACCGCCGATCTCCATGTCCTGTGCCGCGACCCGCGGGAAGCCGGACGTGTCGGTGGCGAACAGGTTGACGTGACGGAGAAGCTCGTCTACCGCGGCCGGGATGCGGGCGGGATCCTCGACCAGCAGTTCCCACTGGTCCCGATGGCGCGCGATCAGTGCCAGGACCGAGTTGGCGAGTTGGTTCGCCGTGGTGTCGAAACCTGCACCGATGAGGGTGAAGCCGAACGTGACCAGCTCCGGCTCGCTCAGCCGGTCGTCTTGGTCACGGGCCGCGATCAGCTCCGACAGCATGTCGTCCGTCGGCTCGTTCCGCTTGTCCGCGATCAGGCCGACGATGTACTCGCTCAGTTTCGCCAGGCCCTCTAGCGACGCCTCGCCACCCGCCCGGTCGTCGACGGTGGCGAAGGCACGGGCCCACACCTCGAACTTCCGCAGATCCTCGGGCGGGACGCCGAGCAGCTCGCCGATCACTGTCAGGGGAAAGGGGAGGGTGAGCTGCGGTACGAGGTCCGCCGGCGAACCCTTGGCCTCGATGTCGTCGAGTAGCTCGTCCAGCACCGACTGCACACGTGGCCGCATCCGCTCGACCCGGCGACCAGTGAAGGCCCCGGCCACCAGCTTGCGCAGGCGGGAGTGTTCGGGCGAGTCCATGGAAATGATCATGTCGGGAGTCGTGTACATGGTGCCGCCGATTCGAGGAGCGCCGGGGCCGCAGGCCAGGGCCCTACTCAGACGGGGGTCGGCCTGGGCTGCCCGCACGTCCTCGTACCGGGTAACAAGCCAGGCATCTACCCCGCCCGCCGTACGGACGCGTTTCACCGGCTCCTGGGCCCGCCACCGGGTGTACCGGGGATCCGGCCCCCTGTAGGAGGAGTCCTCGAAGGGGAAGACCTCGGGTTCTTGAGACGATGACACGATCGTGGCACCTCCGCTGGTGTCGACTACCGGTGGGCATGCGGCTGGGACGTCGGAACGAGCACAGGGCACCCGATCACGACGGGTTATGGATCTTGTCGGCCCAGTTAGACGAGTCGTGGGTGACCCGTCGCGATCGCGTGTACCACTCGCCGTCATGGCGGACCAGCACATCCTCGACCGTCGTCGTCGGCTCGAAGCCCACTTTGCCGGAGGCATCCGTCATGCTGACCATCGCCTGGTAGCCGACTCTCAGGACGTCGTCCGACTCCGGCTCGATGCGCATCCTGTCGAACCAGTACCGGTAGACGATCCCGTCGTAGTAGGCAACGTCCTCTGCTCGTGCCTGACGCGCCGACACCTCCCCGACCAGCGGCCGGTCTGGATCGCCCCGGCGAGCACGCATCTCGGCGAGCAGAGCACTCCTGCCCTCGATTCGCCAACCGTTGGGCACGTGCTCGATGGAGCCATCCTCGGTCATCGTCTCCAGGAACTCCTCCAGACGCCGCTCCTCCAGCAATGGCATCTGCCGGGCGTAGAACTGCAGGACATCGACGTAGAGTTCCGCGCTGACTCGCCGGGCGGAACGCTGCGGTACGTGTGTCACCTGATCTCCTCATGACCTCGGGGTACGTGCCGGTCCCGGCCTCGCGCGCCGCTCCTCACCCTCGCGCGGCTGGCTGGACCGGCCCTGGAACGCTGCTAGGGCCACCGCGGGCCGACCGCTCTCCTGATCAGCCACGTCCGCCCAGTCGGTGAACGGGTGCACTCACTCCGCCGGTCCGGCGAGTATCGCCGAGTAGTTCTTCCTGGCCGCCGTGTCGTATTGCAGTGCTACATGGCTTGTCGCAGAGGTGACGTCCCGCCAGAATCGCTGCAGTGGATGCCGAGACCCCAGACCTGCGGTGCCCGCCGCGGAGACGAGCAGACCCACGGCTTCCCTGACAGCCTCTGCGGCATAGGTGGCGTTGCGCTCATTGCGCGCCATGTGGTCGGGTGTGAACCACCGTTCGTCGAGCACATGGGTGTTCTCCTCGACGAGGTGGCGTGCGGCGTCGACCCGACCCGAGGCACGCACTAGAGCTGACTCGGTGGTTGCGGTGCGCCGACGTCCGGTGAGACCGGCGGAGAAGGCCCTCAGCGCACCGATTCCCGCGCCGATCACCGGCGCGATGAAGGTCAGTCCACCCACTGCCTGGAACGGCACGCTGTGGGCGGGGACATCGGAGTGCGGATTGCTTCCTGTGATCATGGCATCCCGGTCGAACGTCAGATGATCCGGGACGGTGACAGAGTCCACGAGGACCGTGTGACTGGCAGTCGCCCGCATACCGACACTGTCCCAGTCACCGTGTACCGTGTACGTCCCGCGGGGAAGGACGAAGAACTTCAACCGAGGTGCTCCGTCACCGGAGTCCACGGCGGCACAGAGCAGGACCCAGTGGGCGAAGTCGATGCCGCTGACGTAACTCCACCGGCCTGCCAGCCTCCAGCCGCCTTCGACGGCTTCGGCTCGTCCGCCGGGCATCAGCGCCGTTGCGATTACAGTGTCCGGCCCCTCCTCCCACAGAGCCTGTTGCCCCTCGGGCGGAAGGTAGCAGGCGAACCGCGCGGAGTAAGCGCTCAGCGACGCACACCAGGCGGTGGCTGGACACGCCTGTCCCAGGGCGATGACCGCCCGCGTGAGGTCGGCGAACGACCCTTCGGAACCGCCCCACCGAGCAGCCACGAAATGCCGGGCGAACCCGGCCTCCCGGAGGGAGTCGGTGACCTCCGGCGTGAGCCGGCCGGTGTGGTCGGCGGTAGGGGCCTGCTGCGCGGCGAGGGTGCACAACTTCTCGACAGGACCGGTCGGTTCGGCGCCCCGGGGGGTGTCCTCGTACATCTCGTGCCCTTCCTGTCAGTCGTCGCGACGAGTCAGATGGCGTTCGCGAAACGGGCCAGAGTCTCTCCCGGGTCCGGGCCGTCCAGTGCTTTGCGGATGTTCCACGCGCCGTCGCCGTGCCGATGCAGCTTGACGTGTGCCAGCTCCACACGGGTGCCTCCGCTGCCGGTGGCTGTGAAGTCGACCTCGATCTCGCTCGCCCGGTCGTCGTCCGGAATGGACTGCCAGTGGTCGTTGATCCGCCAGGTCATGACGAGCCGATGCGGCGGATCCCATTCCAGGATGCGGCCCCAGGCGATCTCGTTGCCGTCGACGTCCCACTCGTAGTAGCGACCGTCGACGAAGGGCTCGAAGGCCAGACCCGCACGCTCCTTCCTCACCAGTACGTGCGAGGGCGGCCACCAGTCGGTGGGACGCTGGGTGAAGACCTCGAAGCAGTGCTTCACGGACGCTGCCACAACGACCGACTTCCTGACGTCAGGGATCTCTTCGGGCATCGAAAACTCCTCAACTCCGGGCAGCGCGGTGCCCGCGCGTACGGACGCTGTCCACCCTTGCGCCGGAGCCTCGATGCACCGTCGAACTGTGCTCGACCGGCCGGGGCCTCCAGCCTGTTTCGAGACCCGCGCAAGCAGACGTTGCCACGGTCGTGTGCGGCGGACTGTCGATGACGGGAGAGCAGGATGACAGGCATGGAACGCCGGGTGGCCCTCGTCACCGGTGCGACCAGCGGGATCGGCCTGGCCGTGACCGAGCTGCTGGCCCGTCAGGGCATGGCGGTCTTCGGCTGCGCGCGTAGTGCGGAGAACGTACGTGCCCTCGTGAAGAGGCTGCGCGAGGAAGGACTGGAGGTCTCGGGCACGGTATGCGACGTCACTTCGGCGGAGCAGGTGCGGGAGGCTGTGGCGGACACGGTCGCCGCCTATGGAACGATCGGTGTGCTGGTCAACAACGCGGGACGCAACGGCGGCGGCGAGACCGCGCGACTCGACGACGCCACGTGGTTCGACGTGATCGACACCAACTTGCACGGTGTTTTCAGGGCCACCCGCGAAGTGCTGGCCATGGGCGGAATGCTCGAAGCCGGCTGGGGGCGAGTGATCAACATCGCCTCCACGGGCGGCAAGCAGGGCGTGGCGCTGGCCGCCCCCTACTCGGCGTCCAAGCACGGGGTGGTCGGCTTCACCAAGGCCGTCGGCCTGGAACTGGCCCGGACAGGTGTCACCGTGAACGCCGTCTGCCCAGGCTTCGTCGAGACCCCCATGGCGGAACGCGTCCGCCAGGGATATGCCTCGTACCACGGCGTCAGCGAAGAGGAGATCCGGAGCCGGTTCGAAGGGCGGATCCCCATGGGGCGCTATGTGTCACCGGAGGAGGTTGCCGGGCTCGTGGGCTACCTGGCAACGGACACGGCCGCCGCGATCACGGCCCAGGCGCTCAACGTCTGCGGTGGACTCGGCAACTACTGATGACTCCCATCATCCGGAGCGAAACGATGACGAATCCGGTCGGTACCACGCAGATGCGTCCGGACGCGGCCGTCTTCCGGGCGACGATGGGTTGTTTCCCCACCGGGGTGACCCTGCTCACATGCGGCCGGGATGACGAACTGGTCGTCATGACCCTCAACAGTTTGACCTCCGTCTCCCTGGATCCGCTGCTGATCTTGGTGTCCGTCAAGGCGGACGGCCGGATGCGGCCGCGTGTGCAGGCCCAAGGCGGCTACGCGGTCAGCGTGTTGAACAGTGACCAGCAAGACCTGTCACGGGAATTCTGCCTGCCGGACCGGCCTGAGGGTGCCACGGCGATGAGCCGTCTTGGTGGCGTGCCTGGCATTACAGGGAACGCCGTGGTTCCCTCGGCGGCGGCCTGGTTCGAGTGCGAGCTTCACTGCGAGTTCGAGGCCGGGGACCATACGCTGCTCGTCGGCCGGGTGGTTGCCGTCTCCGGCGGTGCGTCGGGCCGGCAGCCCCTCGTCTTCCATCGCGGCGGCTACACGGGCCTGCCCGACGCGCCCGAGGTACGGCCGTGACCGGCATCGTCGCCCCGCCCGGACGGCTGACCCGGCTCGCCGACGGCGTGTACGCCTATCTCCAGCTTCCAGGAGGCTGGTGCCTGAACAACGCCGGACTCATTGTTGGCCCCGAAGGCTCCGTGCTGGTGGACACCGCCGCTACCGAAGCCCGTACCAGGCATCTCGGAGATCAGGTCGACGCGGTCGCCGGGGGCGGCCCGGACATCGTCGTAAACACCCACTTCCACGGCGACCACGTCTTCGGCAACGGCCTTTTCGCGCCTCGGGCAACCATCGTTGCGCACGAGGGGACCCGTGCTGACATGGCGGAGGCGGGACTGGGCCTGCGCGGCCTGTGGCCGGAGGTCGATTGGGGCGAGACTCGCCTCCTCCTGCCGACGCTGACCTTCCGCACCGCACTTACGCTGCACCTGGGCGGAGCCGGTCCCCACGTGGAGCTACTGCACATCGGACCCGCTCACACGGCGACCGACGTTGCCGTCTGGGTTCCCGAGCAGCGTGTGCTGTTCACCGGTGACGTGGTCTGGTCGGGCGTCACGCCGTATGTGCTTATGGGGTCCGTGGCCGGTTCGCTTCGGGCTCTCACCAGGATGCGCACGCTGCGCCCCCGGGTGGTGGTGCCGGGCCACGGTACGGTCGGAGGCCCGGAATTGTTCGACCAGACCGAGGAGTACCTGCGGTGGTGCCGGGGACTGGCGCAGGACGGCCTGCGGGCCGGGCTGTCTCCGCTTGACGCCGCACGGCGGGCCGGGCCGGGCCCGTACGCCGCCCTGGCCGACCCGGAACGCCTCGTCGGCAACCTTCATCGCGCCTACGCCGAACTGGAGGGACTGCCACCGGGAGCCCGGATCGACGTCTCCGGGTCGTTCAAGGAGATGTGCGAATTCCACGGCGGTCTGCCGGAGTGCCGTGCCTGAGGGACAGTCCGTGACATCTTCGTGCGTTTACGGGCCTGTTCCGGCCAGAGCCAGTGCCTCGAGCGGGGCCACCAGAGCCGCGGGAGTGGGCATCCGCACGGCCACCTCGGCCAGGCGCGCCGCTGCCTTGGCGTATCGGTCGTCCTCAAGCAGTCGCAGACACCCTTTCACCACCGTGTCCGGGGCGGCGGCCGCCATGGGCAGCACGACGGCCGCTCCGGCCGACTTCAGGGCCCGGGCATTGTCGAACTGGTCGTCCAGTTCCGGCAGCACGAACTGCGGCCGTCCTGCTGCAAGCGCGGTCAGGGACGTGCCCTGACCCCCGTGATGGACCACGACATCGCAGGTGGGGAAGGTATCGGCGAGCGGCAGTCGGCCGATGTGGCGTATCGCCGCATGCGGTGCTGGCCACTTGGCGGCCAGGGCGTCGTCCACAGCGAGCAGCAGTTCCGCCCCTGTCTCGGCCAGGGCCTGCGCCAGAGCCGTCATAAGGCCGCGTAGGCCACCGTCGCCGTACCTGGGGAGGAGCGTGCCGAACGTGAGGCAGATTCGCGGCCGACTCCGCTGTTCGAACACCCAGCCAGGCACCCGGGCGTCACCATGGGACGGAACATGACGGATCTCCTGGTGGTTTGCCGCGTGCCCGAGACGCAGGCCGGCGGGCCAAGGATCCAGGACTGCGGCAGGCCGCGGTAGATCCCGGATGCCCGCCGCCGCCATCGCCGTGCCGAGTTCCTCGGCCGCCGCATACCGGTACTCAGGCAGGGCCGACACCGACCAGTGGTACTGCACCCAGGGGATGTTCCGCGAGGCGGCGACAAGCGGTCCGGCGAACTCGGCTCGCTCGCATACCAGCATGTCCGGCTTCCAGGACTCCGCCAGCGCGGCAATGCCGGCCAGCGAACCGCCCGCGATACGGCCGAAGGCGCGCCCGTGCAGATAACGCTGGGGCACAAGGCCCTCGGGCACGGCAGACAGGTCCTTCTGTCTGATGAGTCCGGTGAACTCCGCCTGCGGGCCGCAGGAGACAGTCGGCAGCCCTGAACCCAGAACAGCGGGGACGAAGTTGTCCGGCGTTGTCACCAAGACCTCGTGACCCGCCGTGCGCAGCGCCCACGCCAGTGGCGCCAGCGGCAGGAAGTGCCCCGCAAGGGGCACGGTGCTGAAAAGAACCCTCATGGGTCGTCCCGGCCTCGCCGTCACCGCTGGGCGGGGCCGCTTCGGCGGATGATCCTCGAACGCGTCCTCAGGGCACCTCCCGGCTCGCGTACCAGCACATCGTCCACGGTGTAGGTCGGCTGGAAGGACAGCCCGTTCTCGTCCACTTGGGCGACGAGTGTGTAGTAGGAGATACCCAGGGAACCGTCGGCCAGCGACTCGATGAGCAACTGGCCGAACCAGTGCTGGGTCGACACCTCCCGGTACCGGGGCAGCCTGGCCCGCATGGCGGCGACCATCTCGGCCCGGCCCCGGGTCCGCTCGCCGTCGGCGTGCACCACCTCGCCCTCGTCGGTGAACGTCTCGGCGAAACCCTCGATGTCGAGGGAGTCGGCCCGTCGCATCTGACGGGCGTAGAACGTCTGGACCTCCGCGTAGAGGTCTCCGGTGACCTGTGCGACGGCGTGGTGCACGGTTTGAGACACGACGACTCCCCTCGACGATGTACGAGACGCTGTCAACGGTGCCTGAGCCCCCTCCAACTCCGCTGGAGACCAGGTCAATCAGACGATGTGCAGTCTGCCGCCCCCGCTGGGTGTGGCCTGGCCTCAAGCGTTCGTCGAGCCGAAGGACGCATCGTGAATCAGTCAGTGCACCGTAGCCGAGAGATGGGAGAGGCATGGATGACACCACGGGGAGCACGACGCCGGCCGGTACCTGGACCGAACACCTCACGGTGGAGGGGCAGTCGTATACCAGCACGCTGCGCTTCACCGAGAGCGGACGGGCCATGATCCTTGCTGGGCCACGACCCGGTTCCGTCGGAGCGGGATACTGGGACAGGACCGGCCCGGACACGTTCTCGTTCCGGATCGTGGAGCTGGAGTTCGACGAAGGCGGAATCTTCTCCGGCTGGGTAGACATCGATCAGACGGGAGTGCTGAGCGGTGACACCTTCACCTGTACCGGCATTTCCCACGTCTACGACGCGAACGACCGGCTACTGACCAGTGTGCGCGCTGAGGGCAGGTCGACCCGTGTCTGAGGCCTGGCGGGTGCCGGGGCTTCAGACACGTAGGCGGTGATGCTGCGTCAGTTCCTCGAGGACTGGTACGACGTCACGCGGAGACGGCATGGTCAGCCACTCGGCGTGCAGGGTGTCTGCCCCTGTACGGAATGAGGGTTCGCGCAGTACCCGCAGGAGCCGCGCGCGCATCACGTCGACGGACTGCCGCTTGTGATCGAGGGTCAGTCCAGCCCCGTGCCGCATGACATAGGGCGCGTACGTCGCCGACTCCAGGCCCTCCTCCTCAATCAGCTGCGGCACCCGATGGGCCACGGCGGCCATGACCGTGCCGCTGCCGCCGTGATGCACGATCGCTGAACAAGTGGGAAGCAACTGGTTGAAGGGGACATAGTCGAGGGCCCGCACATTGTCCGGGACCCGTTGCCCGGCCAACTGGACCTCGTTGAGGGTGGCGATGACCTCGACGTCCAGGCCTGCCACCATCTCCAGCAGCTTCGTGATCAAGGCCCTGTTGGTCGCGTACTCCCGGCCCGACATGCCAAGGGACACGGCTACCCGGGGCCGTTGCGGACGCTGGTGGAGCCAGTCCGGCACGACATCTGTCCCTGTATACGGCACCCGCCGCATCGAGACGGTCGGTGCCGATGTGTCCAGGCGCAGTGCCATCGGCGTGGGGTCCAGAGTTAGCTGGCCGAGGAGGAGTTCGTCGTCGACCGTGACGCCGTGACGCTGTGCCGCCTCCGTCACCGCTTCCGTCAACGGGTCTTGTTGACCCGTCCATGCGGCCCCGCCCAGCTGTAGGTACCGTTGCCGAGCCCAGCCGCAGTAGTCGGGCCCCCACAGGAACCGGGCGTGCGCCGCGCCGGTGACTCGTGCGGCGATGGCCGCAGCGGGCCACATGTCCCAGAGGACGAGATCAGGTTCCCAGTCGCGGGCCAGGTCTACCAGGTGGTCGGTTCCGGGAATGGCTCCGTCCGATGTGCCGCTGGGGGAGTGGAAGATCCGGGCACCGGCGAGCGCGAAGTAACTGAACATGAACCAGGCGTGCTCGTCGGCACCGGTGACGTTGAACGCCTTGGCCAGACGGTTTCGCTCCTCCTCGGGCAACACGTGATCGCCCACTTCGGACAGTGATGGCATGGTGTCCGGTGTGCCCACCGAAACCGCGGTGAGGCCGGCGGCGGTGATCTCCTCGACCAGGGCGGGGTGCGAGGCGACGCGGGTCTCGTGTCCTGCGGCCTGCAACGCACGCGCCAGGGGAACGATCGGGTAGAGATGCGCTGCCATGGGCCAGACGACGAACAGGATGCGCATAAAAGAACTCCTCAGGGAGGGCTCACCAGGTCGTTGGGTGCCTGGGGCTGAATCGTCTGATACCTGTGCCATTGCGACGGCGGGGCCGTCGGGCGGTCACCAGGACAGGGTGCCTTCGTCCGTGACGAACCGGCCTGTAGGGCCGTCCGCGTCGAGTGTGGCGAGACGGACCTCTATGGCGGCACCCTCTTCGGCCGTGCGTTCACCGACGCCATCGTTGATGTCCGTTGCCACGAACCCCGGTGAGCAGGCATTCACCTTGATCGGGGTGTTTCGCAGCTCGTTGGCATACAGCAGGGTCAGCATGTTCAGCGCTGCCTTGGACACGCTGTATGCCGTGATCGCCGGCATCTTGGACCCGTCCAGCCAAGCGGGCAGCCCCATCTCACTGGAGACGTTGACGATTCGGCCCGCTGCCGACCGGCGAAGCAGTGGAAGGACGGCGTTCGTCACCGCCGCCACGCCGTGCACGTTCGTCTCGAACGTGGCCCTCAACTGCTTGACGCTGACCTCGCTGGGGACGTTGAACGGCCACTCGATGTTGATCCCGGCGTTGTTGATGAGGATGTCCAGCCGGCCATGGCGCTCGGCGATGCGATGGGCGGCCCGCTCGATCAGGTCCGGGTCCGTCACGTCCAGATGAAGGAAGTGCGCGTCAGACCCTTCACTGCGCAGCCGCTCCACGGCGGTTTCACCGCGGGTCTTGTCACGGGCTCCGGCCAGTACCACGGCACCCAGGGCGCCCAAGCGCCGTGCGGTCTCGAATCCGATGCCCTTGTTGGCACCCGTAATCAGGGCGATCTTGCCGTCAACAGCCATGAAGGGAGCATCGCAACAGTGGCTTGTGTCCTTCTGGTGCGGCGCTCATGCGTGCGAGGACCGGGACGTGTCCCGTTGGCAGCGGGGCTGTCCCGGCCCTCCCGTCGTCAGAGTTGCGAGCTGGGAAGCACCGCTTCCACGATGCTCTGCACTGAACCTGTTGCGATGAACCGGCCGACAGTGAACCCGGCCTCGGTGAGCAGCCGCGTGTACTCGTCGCCAGTACGCTCCTGGCCGCCTGCCATGACGTGCATGGCGAAGTCGAACGCCTTGCTCGTGTGCGGGACATCGCCCGGGGGGATCACCCGCTCGATGAGCAGTAGCCGACTGTCCGGCTTCATAGCTCGTCGGCAGCCGCGCAGGATGGTGAGCACGTCGGGATCAGTCCAACCGTGTAGTACCGACTTCATCAGATACAGGTCCCCGCCCGAGGGCAGATCCCCGAAGATGTCGCCGCCGACGACCTCGCAGCGCTCGGCGAGTCTCATCTCCCCGATGCAGTTCCGCTCCACCACGTGCGGCAGGTCGAACAGCACGCCGGTTGTCTTGGGTCGGGCCTGTAGTACCGCTGAGAGCAGTGTGCCGTCCCCTCCCCCCACATCGACGATTCGACCTGTGTCGGGGAAGTCGTAGGCATCGACGATTGCCCCCCGTTCGACCCGGCTGTGTTCCTGCATGGCCGTGTCGAACGCGGCGCCCTCCTCCGGGTTGTCTCGCAAGAACTCCCAGAACGGTTGGCCGAAGGCCTTGGCGAACGCCCCGTCACCTGTGCGCAGTGCGTGATCTGCGTGCTGGAAGGCCCGGGCTGTGATCCGCCCGGACTGGGCGATTGTGGTCCGTACCGAACGGGGGTGGTCCGACCGCAGGCACTCGCCGACCGCGGTGAGCGCGAAACAACCGGGTGACCGCTCCGCGAACACACCGCAGCCGGCCAGGGCCCTCAGCATGCTGTGCAAGGTGCCTGGATCGGTCGCGGTGAGCCGCGAGAGTTCCTCAGCGGGCCGGGCGCCGTCCGCCAGCAGATCGGCTATGCCCAGCTCTGCGGCTAGGTGCAGCGCCCGTGCGTAGATGAAGCCGTCACCGAGCGCCAGCAGGCGCAGACTGCTGTCCTGTACCAGAGCGCTGCTCATCCGCTGTCTCCACTCCTTCGTCATGACGGTGGGGCAACAGCGTGCGGCAGAACACTCAACGAGGGCTTGAGGGCGGATGCACCGCGAGCGGCCGGTCCAGACGGCTCAGGCGTGCCCACCTACGGCCACGGTGCCGATCGTGAGTTCGGGCTTGCCCTCCAGCACAACTCCCACGCGCTCGACCTGTTCACCCAGTGCGGCGAGGTGGGTAGCAGACAGCGGTGCGAGGGGCTCCACGGTGACGTGGATCCTGCGCCCGGAGCGGCGTTGATGCCATACCCCCGCGACGGTGCCGTCGACCAGCAGAACCGGATAGTTGCCCGCCTGCCCCGACGGAGTGAGGGCACGCTCGGCGGCGCGGCCGGGGTACAGGCGGTTGCGTGGCTGGGAGGCCACCGTGTAGGCGTCGAAGTACGGCAGCAGCCGTACACCCCGAGAGGGGGCGGTGGGGGCTGTGGTGTCGTCGGCGTTGACCCAGGCAGTGGTGCCCTCGAAGTTGACTTGCTGTATCTCGCCGTCGAGGGAGCGGAAGAGGTCACCGGCCCACCCTCGGGGCGCGTTGAGCCACTGGGCGAAGTTCTGTGGGGTGGCGGGCCCGTAGGCGTGCAGGTACTGCTGGACCAACTTGCGCTGGGCCGTGGATCCGTCGAGCGGGCTGACGCCGCTCAGGTAGCGCAGAGGGTTGGTGTAGGTCACCTTGCGGCCACGGTTCGGGGCGAAGCACAGGACCCCTCGATGGGCGGCCAGGGTCATAGCCTGCCGCCAGCGCGGCCACTTCCCCTGGAAGGCCTCCATGACGAGGTCTCCCGCCCAGGGACCGGTGCCCTCCACCACGGCGTCGGTGAGTTCATCGATCGTCAACTCAGCGTTCTCCAGCGACTTCCCGATGGCCGCGACAACCTGTTCCGTCTGGTCCTCGGTCATCCGGACGTCTTTGGGGAAGGGGCTGGGAGACTGAGGGATGGAGCTGAATGCACCGATCCACATCGGGAGGTCAGCGGTGGTCAGCAGATGAACCGTGCCGCGCGGACCGTACATTTTCACCATCTGTCGCCGATCCCATAACGCGGCGCGGACATCGCTGCGGGTGGCGCCGTCGACCCGCAGCGCCACGGACAGTTCGGCAGCCGACAGAACCTGTGCGTGCGCGCCGCACATGGCGCTTACGATCTCGGCAGGATCAGCTTGTCGCGAAGGCGCGGAAAGGGAGCTTCGCTCCATGCGCCTCGCGGCGACTTCGGGCCACGACAGGCCTGGAGTGTCAGGGTTCATGGAAGTGCCCCTCTAATTTTCTGACGGCTTGCAAAGAAGCGGTGATTTTAGCAGCGGCACAACAGCGCCCATGTTGTGGTCGGTCGTCCACGGACG
>Ga0307516_10005383_pt1 | contig 15374 bp, 12 predicted proteins | sample 19_EM_MG_FD_203310 | JGI IMG/M metagenome (GOLD analysis project Ga0307516, IMG submission 203310) | Populus trichocarpa ectomycorrhiza microbial communities from riparian zone in the Pacific Northwest, United States - 19_EM | ecosystem: Host-associated > Plants > Roots > Unclassified | place...
GGCGCCACCGTCCACATTGCCGACGGCGAGCTCGCCGGCACGACTGCCGGCAACGTCGAGTCGTTCAAGGGCGTGCCGTTCGCGACACCCCCTGTCGGCCCACTGCGCTGGCGAGCGCCGCAGCGCCCCCTTGCTTGGGACGGCGTGCGCGACGCGAGTCGCTACGCTCCCGCCTGTATGCAGGGCGGCGAGGCGTGGCCGCCCGACATGCCTGCGGAGCCGCAGAGCGAGGACTGCCTGTATCTGAACGTCTGGCGGCCTGCTGGCATCACATCGGACGCCCGCCTGCCCGTGATGGTGTGGATCCCCGGCGGCGGCTGGATGGCCGGCTCCGGCTCGGCGCCGCTGTACGACGGCAGCGAGTTGGCGCGACGCGAAGTCATCGTCGTCACGATCAACTACCGCGTCGGCGCCTTCGGCTTCCTGGCGCATGAGGCGTTGTCACGCGAGAGCCCGCGCGCGAGCTCGGGCAACTACGGGCTGCGCGACCAGGTCGCGGCGCTGCGGTGGGTGCGGGAGAACATCGACGCGTTCGGCGGCGACGCGGCGCGGGTGACGATCTTTGGCCAATCTGCGGGGTCGATGTCGGCCAACCTGCTGACCGTGTCGCCACCGGCGCGCGGACTTTTCAGACGCGTGATCGGCCAGAGCGGGGCAGTGTTCATTCCGCCCGCGATGGCCGGCGGCGACGCATTCCGCCTGAAGGGTGCGCAGGCCGAGGGCGCACGTTTCGCGGAGGCGCTCGGCGCCACCAACATCGAGGCGCTGCGCCAGGTACCCGCTGCCGCGATCACTCAGGCACAGCGCGACTTTGCCTTCCACTTCATCATCGACAACGAGATGCTGCCGGAGGAGCCGTGGGCCGTCTACAGCGCGGGCCGGCAGGCGCCCGCGGAGATGTTGCTTGGCTGGAATGCCGACGAAGGACAGCTGTTCATCGCAGGCCAGACCATTACCGCCAAGACGCTGGAGAGCGGCATCATCGACGAGATTGGCCAGTTCCCTGCGCTTCTGCGTCCTTGGTATCGCGCGACAACCGATGTCCAGGCGCGCGCCGCACGCGCCGCATTCGAAGGCGACCTGCGCATGGGCTACGACACCTGGACATGGATGCGTTTGCAGGCGCGCACGGGGCAGGGCCAAGTCTTCGCTTACCGCTTCGAACAGGTGCTGCCCGCGGGCTCGCGGTTTTCCGGCCTGCGCGCGACACACGGCAGCGAGATGCCCTACGTCTTCGGTACATTGACCGTCGAGCCCTGGAACTGGAGTCCCTCCGACCGGCGCCTCGCCGCCACGATGGCCGACTACTGGACCAACTTCGCCAAGACAGGCGATCCCAACGGCACCGGTCTCACGAGCTGGCCGCGCTACCGCTCGGGCCAACCTGGACACCCGCCGCAAGTGTTGCACCTGGGCTCGACGATCCACGCAGCGCCCGAAGCCGGCATTGCCCCGCTGCAGGCCATGGATGCGCTGTTCCAGGAACTGCGTAGCCATGAGCCAGCAGCCTCTTCCGCACAACCGGCAGACCGCAACTGAACGCGGCAGGCGGGCCCGTCGATCGATAGTCCGGCTTCCACGTGACGGGGCCCGTTGCGAGATATCCTCGGCGCAGCTCATCGATTCGGCACCTCGCTCCAGGCCATGTCAGACGCCCCAGCGAATGCATGGAGTCAAATCTCATGCATGGGGTCAAATCTTGCCTTTTGATACCACCGCCGTATCAAAAGGCAAGATTTGACCCCAGCTTTTCGTGTTGCGAGAACTTGCTAGGCAAGACCTGGCACCTTCTCCGCGATGGAAGGGTTAGGCCGCACGTTGTACGACACCTCGAAGCAGCAGCGGCAGAGATGGGCGCAGGTCGAACGCGGTTTCCTGTGCGGCGAGGAAGCTCAGTTCAAGCACGTGCTCTTCCGCAAACCGATAGGCTACCAAGCCCGCCGAAAGTGCCGCCCGCGATGGCTGAGACAGGTTTGCCGCGGAAGGAAGGCCGACTGTGACTCCGCATAGCTGTCGAATGGGCAAGGAGTGCTCAATTGGCTCGTGCGCAGGTGGACCGGAGCGGCGTAAGAACGGAAGGTAGACAAGTTCGGGTTCTTCGAGCGGTACGCCTTCGGCAAACTCGATCGCTAAACCCGGCGGCAGGTAGTTGGGGAAGTACGCCCAGGTGGCGAACGGAGCCGACCTGGCGTTGGTACCCGTTGGACGAAAGACGACGCCGAAAGGGCATGCGCTCGACGTGCGCTGAGACCAACGCTCCCAAAGCTTCGTGCGGCGCGTTTGCTCGCTGCGAGCCTCGACAGGCTCGGACACCCAGAGCAGTTCCAGAAATGCGTTGCCAAAGAAGAAGCGTCTGTTAGCGGTGCCTTGCCCTGGATGGGTGTTCGGCGAGCCTTCATTCAGGCCGAGACGAACCAGTGCATCAGCCTCTGGAGCGCCAGGTGCGCAGCAGATGAATACGTGATCGAGTTCAAGCGTCATTGCGGGCTGCGGCCTAACGTGAAGTGGACAGGGCTATACGGCAAGTAGCGGTCGGCCTATGTCTTACGGCGTCCATCGAATCCCTCCTCTGAGTTCCCCCCGATAGGGACATCCTTCTCGTCCGCCCCACGGGCGATGTCAGTGCCGATGTGGATGGACCAAATTTTCCAGGATGAACTCCCCCACCCCACCCCGCCTTCGAGCCACCGACTCCGCGTCCGGACTGTCGCCGAATCCATCCTGGAACGTCAATCCCCGCCCGGCGCACCGCCGCCACCGCGGCTCCTCGACACCATGCGTGAGGCCATCCGCGTGCGCCACTATTCGATCCGAACCGAGGAGACTATGTGTTATGACCCAACATGCACGGGGTCAGATCTTGCCTTTTGATACCCATCACCGTATCAAAAGGCAAGATTTGACCCCAGCTTTCCTGAACCCAGCTTTCAGAACTGCCGTGCCGATTGATCCGCACCTGCTAGTTGTGTGAACGACATCCTGCATCGTTCCAGCGTGAATCGACGATGTAGGGCTTTGCGCAAGCAAGGACGTAGCACTTGATCCCACGCGCGATGCGGTGCCGGGTAGTCGCTGCCAATTCGCGCGATGACCAGACGCTTGTGCATCGTCGACGACAGCGTGACGACCGGCGCGCCGTGTTCAGCGGCCAGGCGCCCTGTTCCGATTCCCTCCGTCACGTCGTCCGCCGTGTCACACTCAACGACCCTGTTTGCCGAGGACGAAACATGAAGAAATTCTTCGCAGCGGCTACCGTTGCCGCCACGTTGTTCGCGATGACTCAGGCCGCAACGGCGGGGACATCAAGCACGACTATTTTCCCAGATCAGAGCATCTTCGAGACGTTTGCAACCCAGCCTTTCGATCCAATTGACCCGTCCGCACAGACGATTGAACTGCGTGTCACGGGCACCTGGACGTTCGACTTTGCTCACGCGCCGAGTTCGGAACCGTACACCGGCGGTCTCTATTTCGGGCCCGCAGACCTGGTCTTCTATTTCGCGACCCCTCATTCGAATGACGGGACTTCGCAGTTCAACACTCAGGTCGACAACGTCGTCTATCTCGAGAACTTCACAGGCACAGCCGAGTATGTCGTCAAGGTTGACAAAACGACAGTGATTCCAAAGGGTAGCCTTCAGAATTTTGTGGGCCCCGGACCCGGTGCCATGTACATCGAGAGTGCGCTAGCGAACTGGCTGCCGTTTGGCGATCCTGGCTCGATCTACTTGGCTGACGGCTCCGTGAAAGGCTTGACGGTCATGCTGACCTCAGTCCCCGAGCCCGCGTCGTGCATGTTGCTGTTCTCCGGTCTCTGCACGCTAGTGGCAGCGAAGCGTCGAGCTTGAAACGGCGAGCCCCCGCGATTCGCCCCGGGCCTGGAACATGACAAGATCTCTTGACGACCAGAAGGAAGCGGCACGCACCCAAATGCGCTTTCTGAAGTCATCCGCCGCGGCGTATGACGCAGGCGACGTCGATAAAGCGCCGCGCATCGCAGGGTCACTGGCGATGCTCCTCTTCGACGGCAAGACGGACAGCGCCATCACCGATTTGGGCGGACGCGATATCTGCGTGCACGGCATCCATGCGCGGGGTCAAATCTTGCCTTTTGATACCCATCACCGTATCAAAGGGCAAGATTTGACCCCAACCTTCCCGTTCGTCCGTTTTGCGCTCGATCAAGGTTTCATATGCGACTCAGTACCTTCATCGCGACCTTGGCTCTGCTGCAATGCGTCGCAGGGCCTGCTTCCGCCGATCCGGCGTCCGACGGCGTGCAGATACTGGGTGCCGTAGGCTGGAACGGCGCTGACTGCTACGGCGACTGCATCGACGTCCTGAAGGGGCAACGCTGGCTTGCCCTGGTGCCGGGCCGCGACGGTTGGTCTGTAGTGCCGACGCAATTGTCGTTCGACGACGTCGATTCCAAAGGCATTCACTCCACCGTCGCCGGGGCCGAGTTCTATCTGTCGCATCCGGCCATCCTCACCGGCCATGCGACCACGCCGAACATGCGCTTCAAGGACAACGCACGTCAGTTCTACCCGACACATACGGAACCCGTGAGGTTTGTCTTCCACGACCGGAAGTACGACGTCATGGCCGAGGGAGATGAAGTTGTCTTGCGCAGCGGCCGCCGAAGAACTCCGATTGGCGACATCAACGCCGAGATGGAATCGCAGTCGACCGTATCGTGGATAGGCGACCTGGATGGCGATGGCGAGGTCGATCTCATCGTCTACAAGTCCAACACCAAGAACGGACAGCTCTGCTTGCTTCTGTCGAGCGTCAACAAGGATCCAGCGAACATCGCGGCGGAAGTGGGTTGCCAGTTCTTCAGCGGCTGATCGGTCAATGAGGGTCAATTGGGTCGGGTCGCGCCTCCGCACAGCAATTGGTTCCGAGCTGAGTTCGGCCGTCGCGAAGTCCGCAACTTGTCGGCCGCTCCCGCCCGGCGCCCTACCTTGAAGGAACGTATGCTGCGCACGGCAGTCAGTCGCCTTGAGCCGATCGTCGAATCCGCCTTGCCCAGCCTGACAGTCAGTCCCGTGAGGCTGTTGTCGGCCACAAGCCGTCACTCGTGACCGACCGCTCCCGGGTATCCTGCCAACATGACCTTTGATACGCTGCCGCCCCTGCCGAACGACAAATGCGACGTGCGTGAAGCCGAGGCGCTGGTTGCTTGCGGCTACCCTGTTGTCGAACCGATGGTGGCACGTCTCCTTGAATGGATTCAAGACGGCAACTGGCCGGTTGCGCGCGTGCTTGCCCCGTTCCTGGCGACCATAGGCGCTGCTCTTGTGCCGCACGCCCAGCGGATCCTCAACGGCGACGACGACACGTGGAAGTATTTTCTTGTTCAAGACGTCGTGGCTAAGTCAGCGGAGCTGACGGTACTACTGCGCCCCGACCTTGAACGCTTGGCGCGTTTCGCCACGGAAGGCGAGGCGGCAGAGGGGCTGCCGTTGATGGCTGCTGCTCTGCTGCCCGAAGGGTGACGCGTTGCTTGGGACAGCAGCCGGCCATTGGCTGACTGTTGCGAGAGTCAGCTTCGCTGCTCACGATTGGCACGTAATTGAGTTGGCCGAGCTACCGACGCACGGCCAGAAGCCGCAAGGGAGGACAGTGCGTTGAAAAAGAAGGACTACAGCAGCCTAGACGCTTCGATACTCGCTCTGGTGTCGGCTGAGCCTCTTAAGCTCGATGCAATCGTTGCTAACGAGGAGCTAAGACGCGCTGCATTGAGGGTGTACCGTCCACGAGCCGGCGCGTCGCCTTCAAGAAGCACTGATACAACAATTGCGGAGCGATTGAACATGCTTCGCATACTGGGTCGCATTGGCTATGACCACTCGACCAGGCGATGGACATCAAAGCAGTCTGGTTAGATTTCACGAGGTGAGCGTCAGCTTTGCGGCGCCCAGTCGAGCGCTGCGGATTTCCGCTATGGGTGATTGTTGACCTTGCCTGTCAAGCTAGCAACATCCGCGACGGAGCGCATGTCGCAAGATCGAAAGCGCCCGCTTCCACCAAAGAATCATCGGGATCCGATCCCGGCCTGCCGCGTCAGGAGCCTCTCGAACAAGCGCCCTGCCTAGAATCGACGCGCGAAGATCGCCGCCATTCCGGACGGCGCAGGGAGGGATTCATGACGATTTCGATTGTCCGCGCGCTGCGCGGTCCGCTGCTGGTCGGCCTGCTCGCGTTCACTGCGATGGCGGCTCTCGCCGCAGCCGGCTACACGCCCGAGGAGCGCAAGCTGGTGGACAAGCTGCCGCCGCTGTTCCAGGCGAAGTGCCTCGAGGGCGCGACGAAGGCGCAGCTCGAGCACCCGCAGGAGGACAAGGCCTTGTTGGGCCCGCTGATGGACGCGATGCGCGGCCCGAATGGCACCTGTGCATGCGTCAGTTCGGAGGTCATGCGCCACATGACGCCGGAAGTCCTTCACCGCCCCGATATCGAGCAATTCATGAGCGGGCTCACGGCGGATGCCGGCGCCACCTGCATGGCGCGCATGGTGCGCTCGGTGTTTCCCACCGTGTGTCCGGCGGTGCTGGGCAAGGTCATGGCCAAGCACACCAGTGGCATGGATACGGATGGCACCGCCTACATCCCGGGCATGTGCCAGTGTGTCCAGCGCCGGATGGATGCGTTGTCGCCGACCGATCTCCGGCCCTACATCCAGGCGCTGATGGCGCCCGCCAACCGCGACCGCTCGTCGCGCGATGTCGCCTTGCAGACGCTGCCGCCCGCATTCGCGACGGATCTCCGCGAGTGCGGCGTGGCCGCTGCGAATCGCATGGTCGACGCCGAAACTGCGGCGGCAAACGCAGTAGCGGCCACCGCCCCCGCCGCGCCGGCATCGACGCCGGCGCCCTGATGTCGGCCGTGACGAAGGGGGTCGCCGATTTCATCTGTCGACCTCGAACCCGATGGCAGGCCGGCGGCGACAGGCGTTTCGTGCGGCGGACAAAGCAGCGGGCAGGAGCGGGCACGTAGAATCCCCAGCGAACAGCGGGGCTCGAAAGCCTCCGCGTCCGCCCATCGGAACACCGCGCCGCACGCGATTCGTCCCGGCTCTTGAAGAAGGACTTGCGTGGTCTGGTTGTGTGTGTTGATCGGGCTCCTGGCGCTGGCGTTTTTCGGGCGCGATGCCTTGCGATCCCTGATGCCGCGATCCACGGCACGCCCGCGGGCCAGGGCGGCCGCGATCGAATCGCTGCCCGGGCTGTCGGCGGCCTGGCTGCTCGCGGAATGCGGCCGCCTGGCCGCCAGCGGCGCCGCGTGGCCCGAGATCGCCAAGGCGCTGAACCCGGACACCGACTCGCACATCGAAGCCATGCTGGGGCGCCTGCGGGCCGCGCACAGCGGCGTGCCGGCAGCCATCCTGAAGGCGATCGAGGACGGCTGCCGCGCCGCGCTGGTCGACAACGCCGAGGCGAGCGGATTCGACGCGCTGAGCGTGGCGACGCGCAACAGCCAGTGGACGAGCACGGCCAAGTGGTAGGCCCATCACGCCTAGCGCGGCCGTCAAGCATCGCCACGCCGCGCGCGGTTGCCCGGCCGCGTGGCGAGGTTCACGCCGTGCGACTTCGGTGCACACTGCGAGCATCCCATCGAACGGAGCGCGCGCCTTGAAACCGACGTCATTTGCACTCTGCCTGGCGCTGGCCGCCGGGGGCGCGAGCTCCGGCGCCATGGCCCACTCGACCCTGGCCACGGCCGCCGGCGTCCCCGCGAGCGCGCCCGCGAGCGGCGCCGTGCGCGCGACGCGCGCCGCGTCGGCCGCCTGCGCATCGGCGGGCGCGTCGGTGCCACGTCGCGGGCACGCCGTGACCAGCAAGGTGCGCCACATCCCTGACGAAGGCGAGGCGTGCGCGGACTCGACCGGCGTCGCGCCGCCATTGCCGCGCTGAGCGGCGCTTCCAAAAAAAAGAGCCGCGACACGTCGCGGCTCCTTGGTTGCGGGCGTGGCCCGCGCGAGGCCCGTTCAGGCCTGTTGCTTGCGGCGGCGAACCATCAGGCCTGTGACGCCCAGGCCGGCCAGCAGCAGCGCCCAGCCGGAGGGTTCCGGAACCGGCGAGCCGAAGATGTTGACGTCGTACGTGCCGTTGGTGCGCGTGAAGGCGCCGAAGACGTCGAGCTCGTAGACGCCGCTGGTCAGCTTGTAGGTGCCGCCTTCGATCGAATGGGCCGTCGTGCCGGTCTTCAGGTCGACCAGGAACGGCGAGCCGCCCAGGCCGTACAGAACGAAGCCCAGCGAATCGTCGAGCGCCCGGAACGTCACCTTGCTGCCGAACAGGCTGAAGCTGACGTACTCGTCGTCGGGCACGTTGAACAGGAAGTAATCGGCGAACGTCGTGCCGGCCGGGCCGGTTTCGCCGAAGGCGACGGAGTTGAAGGACCAGGAGTTCTCGAAGTCGCCGGGCGCGCCCGAGTCCATCGGAATGAAGGTTCCAGCGGCCTGGGCGGCGCCCATGCCGGCCAGTGCCAGGGATGCCACGAGGGCGAGTTTCTTGATGAAGTTCATGGTGTCCAGATGGTGTGGGGAGAGGTTACGGAAGGACGCCGTGCAAGCACGGCGTCGGGATGTTTCTTACTTGCCGCCGAGTGCCGTGCTCAGCGCCGACACATCCAGCGAACCCAGGCCGCTGGCCGGGTTGTAGTGCGCCGCCGCCTTGTAGTACTCGTTGTCTCCGGTCGTGATGGCGCGGAACGGCGAACCGACCGCGTAGCCCTTGGCCTTGAACGCTGCGTACAGCTGCGGGTTGATCGGGCCGATGCGGCTGCCCGCGGGCAGGCCGGAGGCGATCAGCGTCAGGATGCCGTTGAGCTGCGGGGCGACGAAGCTGGTGCCACCGCTGCCGGTGCCCCAGGCGTTCTGGAAGTACACGGAGTAGCCGCTGTACGGGTCGGCATTGAGCGACAGGTCGGGCAGGTTGCGGCCGACGTAGTTCGCGGGCAGGTCCACCAGGTCTTCGTAGCCGGTCGTGCTCGGGTCGCCCAGGAACGCGGCATCGCAGAACAGCGACTGGGCCGGGGCGGACGCCAGGGTGCCGGTGAGCGCGGTCTGGAAGTCGGGCAGCGCGTAGTTCACGCTGACGCCGCCGCCGGCGCCGACGGTGTAGTAGCTTTCGTAGAACAGCGCGTTGCCGTAGTAGGTGGTGATGTAGTCGCGCAGGTAGTCCCAGCCCCACGGGCGCTCCTGCGTCACGGTCACCGGACCGTAGCGGTGCTGGACGCTGCTGGGCAGCGTGGTGCCGCCGGCGGCGAGCACCAGCGGATCGGCGGCGGGGAAGTCCACCGTCAGCAGCGTCGTGCACTGCGGATAGGTATAGCTGCGGTTGATGTCGAACGCACCGGCGTCGCCGGAGGCGGCGATGACCGGGATGCCCTGCGCCGCGGCCTGCAGGAAGACCGCGTGGAATGCGTCCGTGTCCGACTGGCCGTTGTAGATCTCCGGGCTGCCCCAGCTGACCGACAGCACGTCGACGAGGTTCTCGTTGATCGCCGCGGCGAACAGGTCGAGGAAGCCGTTGCCGGCGTTCGGCGCGATGTAGACGCGGATGTTGGCGCCCGGGGCGATGCCGCCCGATTGCTCGATGTCCAGCGTGGTCTCGCCGGCGCCGCCCGACGTCGGGCCGTCCTTCGGCAGCGCGCCGCCGTCCACGTTCACGTTGGTGATGCGGTTCGGGTCGACCGCCAGGCCGAGCTGGCTCCAGTACGAGAACACGTCGGTCTTGCTGTAGCTCGCGAGCGTGGCGATGCCGATGGTGCGGCCGGCGCCGGTCAGGCCCTTGCCGTACAGCGGATTGACGTTGTACTGGCTGGCGAGGTCGAGCACCGTGTACGAACCCGGGCCGCTCGGCGGCACGACGCCGGAGACGGTGCCGGCGCTGGCGACGTCACCAGCCAGGGCGCCGGTGTTGGGGATCGTGGCGCCATGCGTGTGGAAGGCCGCCTTGGTGCTCACGCCCGACACGCCCGTGGCGATGCCGGCCAGTTGCGCCGGCAGCTTCAGCGCCGTCGCGGAGTCCTGGTAGGTCTCGCCGTTGAGCGAGTAGTTGTGGATCGCAGTGCCGAACGTGGCGGCGAGCTGCGCGTTCGTGCCGTGGATGCTGATCAGCAGGTTGTTGGCATGGACCTGGTTGATCTTGAAGCCCTGGGCCGTCAGGAAGGACACGACCTGGGCGACGGCGGCGGGCGTCTGCCCGTAGCTGGCCGCGAACTGCGCCGGCGTGATGAACTTGCGGAAGCTGGCGCTCTTCGGATTGCCGACGTTGGCGACGAACGCGTCGAGGGCCGCCTTGTTACGCAGGGCCAGCGTCAACGTGACGTCTCGGCCGGCCGACGCGTCGGCGACGCCGAGGTCGACGATGCGGGGATCCACCAGCTTCTTGGACAGCGGCGCAATCGGGGCGGAGCCCAGCGGCGCGGCCTGCGCCGTCACGGCAACCAGGGCCAGGGTGGCGGCAATCGAGATGGCCGAGAGGCCAACCGGGGCGCGGAGCGCTCCGAAGATCATTTTGCGCATGGATTCAACTCTTCTGTTTGAAGGACGTCGGACAAGAACCGGGTCGAAAACGGGATACGGTTTCGCCGCGATCGGAATTGCGACGGCCCTTGGGGCAAGGGCCGTGACGAAGTCACTCTACAAGGGCTCAACCGCGCAGAAAGTCACGATTGCTCGACAAACTAGGGGGCGAGAAAACGCGAATGCCGCATTCACTCCTTGACAGCGTGGACGAGGTCTCCGCGAAATTTCGATGTGCGCGCTTTCGGCCGTCGAATCGACCGGCATGGCCGTTCGGAACTAAGTCACGAATACCGGCCGAAACGCGAAAACAAGGAACGCGTCTCCCGACGCGCGACCCTGGCGATCGCTACTGACTGCCCGCGGCCCGGACGCGTTCCTCGTCGATCCAGTCGACCACCTGCTGCGGCATCGCCGCGAGGGAAACCTCGGCGGGCAATACGGTGTCGGGTTCCACCGGCAGGCGATGGACGACGCCGGTTCGATCCACATCGCGCGTCTCGAGCACACCCAACGTGGTGCCATCGGACAACGTGTGCACCTGCACGCCCAGAATCGGGAATCCGGCGGTCGGCGCACCGAAAAAGCGGGTGTGGGCGCGCCCGCGGAGCGCAACTGTTACATCTTCCCCCACGTTGCGAGTGTTGGGCCCGATCAACACCGCGACGGGCCCGCGGAACGTCGGCTCGGGCGGCGACTGGAGGTCGACCAGCGCAGGGCCGCCGGCAACCCGTGAAACCCCGCGGTCGGCGATCCATTCCTGCCGGCCCAGGCGGCTCGCGAACGCACCGACGGCCGGCCCATCGAGCAGCGTGGACAGCGCCGCGAACGCCGGCCACGGGCTGTCGCCGTCGTGGTCGCGCAGGTCGACGACCCACGCGCGCGGATGATGCGACGCGAGCGCGGCGATGCCGTCGTGCAACGTGTTCGCCCACGCGAGCGCCTGGACGTCGGAGCGGGTGTCCACCGCGTGCAGGCGGACGACGGCCGTGCCATCGGGGCGCAGCTCGAAGTCGGGCGCGCGCGTGACGAGCACGCGCCGTGCGGGCGGCGACTGGTCCGGGCCGACGATGAAGCCGTGGTCGTCGCGCACGGCCTGCATCAGGCCGCGCATCGCCCACACCACGTCGGCGCCGTCCTGCCCGCCGCTGGCCAGCAGCCGCACCGTCTCGAGCGCCGCGTGCGGATCGGGCAGCGGGTCGACAAAGCCGTTGAAGTAGACCTTCACGGCTTCGTCCAGCAACGGCGCGATCGCGGGGGCGAACTGGCCGACGTCGAAGCGCGCGTCGGAGCACTCGAGCGTGAACGCGACGGCCACGGGCTGCATCGGCGCGGCGACCAGCGTGCGCACGCCCAGCGTCTTCGCGTCGTCGGGCACGTAGATGGCGAGGCGCTGCGTCGCGTGCGCATGCGGCGCGATCGACAGCGGCACGCCGAACAGCGCCAGCGCCGCACCGCCGTCGGCGCGCACGCCGACCACCATCTGCGGCAACACCTGCGCCGCGGCATCGCCGCGATTGTTCGCGTCCAGCGTGATCCAGACGCGGTGGCGCTGCCACCATCGCACGTCCCAGTTCGCCAGGCCGAGGGGATGGGCCGCGTCCAGGCTCACCGACAAGGCGTCGGCAGACTGCGAGGCCGGCTGGCCGTCCGCCGGATGCGGCGTGCACGGGGCGCGCACCGCCGCGCCGGCGCCGGTCGTGGCCGTTGCGAGCACCCACCCGCCCGCGACGACGGCGATGCGGTTCAAGACGTGGGCGCGCTTCAGCTTCATGCGAGGTTCCGAGGTGTCCGGGCTGCGCGCAATATACGACGCTTATGCGAGCGTCGCCGCGATCTCCCGGTACTTGTCGCGCACCACCGCCTCGCCGTACTTGCGCTCGAGCCGGCGCACCGCGAAGTGCCCGCGCGCCACTGACTGGAAGTGGTCGATGAAGATGGTGTTGATGGCCGCGCCGCCGACCGCGCCGATCAGCGGCACCAGTTGCGCCGCGGCCTTCTCCGTGACGTTGACGGAGTAGCGCTCGGCGATCAGCGTGATGAGGCGGATCAGCGCGGGCGCGCCCTCCTTGGCCAGGCCGTGGCGCGCCAGGTGCGACGCCGCGCTGGAGACCGCGCGCGTCATCGCCTCGCGCACCGCGAAGTAGCCGACCTCGGCCGCGTCGTCGCTGGGCGCGCCGCCGCCGAGCGCCAGCACCATCACGCACTCGAGCTGCGTCTCGCGGTCGGCGAGATCCGCGCCCTCGCTGCGCGCCACGTCGGCGATCGAGCGCATCATGATCGTCGTGGAGACCGGCAATTCGACGCTGAGCGCGACAAGGCCGAACGCGCCGCCCACCGCGCCGCTGGCCGCGCTCGCCACCTTGTGCCAGCCGTTGGACGCCGGCGGCGGCGCGCCCTTGCCGAGCGGGTCATGCGTGGCCAGCGTGCGCAGCGACAGGCTCAACGCCGCGTGGATCGCCTTGCGCGCCGCCGCGGAGATCATCGACGCCGCGCGCGCCGGCAGCATGCCGACCAGGCGCTCGATGGGCGAGCCCACCACGTTGGCGATGCGCGCGCCGACGCTGGGTCGTTCGATCGCGCGAACGGCGTCGGAGAGGGCCAGGGTGTCGGCGGCTTGCATCGTCATGGAAGGGTGCTCCGGGAGCTGAACATGATGGCCCCCGGCAATCGACGGGCCCCGGGCGTCTGCTCTATCCGATGCACGTGCGGTTCTTGCCCGTGCGCTTGGCTTCGTAGAGCGCCTCGTCGGCGCGTTCCAGCGCCGACTCCAGCGCCTCGCCAGGCCGGAACTTCGTGACGCCGGCGGAGAACGTGACGAAGACCTCGCGGCCATCGTGCATGAACAGGCTCGCCGACAGCGTGCGCTGCAGGCGCGTCAGCGTGACCTGCGCCTCGTCGACGGGCACGCCGGGCAGCAGCACGACGAATTCCTCGCCGCCGAAGCGCGCGACGACGTCGACCGCGCGCAACTGCTTCTGCACGTGGCCGGCCAGGGTCTTCAACGCCATGTCGCCCACGGAGTGGCCCAGCGTGTCGTTGAGCTTCTTGAAGTTGTCGATGTCGAGCAGGCCGACCGCCAGCTCGCCGCCCTGGCGCTCCAGGCGCGCGGTCTCGACGTCGAACGCCTGCATCAGGCCGCGCCGGTTGGCGACCGCTGTGAGCACGTCGGTGGACACCTCCTCGGCCAGCCGGCGCAGCTCGGTCTCGAGCGTGCGCACCTGGGCCTCGAGCTCGGACGCGCGCTGGCGCCCTTCATTCAGGCGTTGCTGCGTGTCGCTGACCAGGCCGTGCACCGTCCGGCTCTCTTCCACCATCTGGCGCACGACGCCGGCCAGGCTCTCGAGCGAGTCGGCGTTGGCGATCGTGTCGACGTAGCGCGCGACGCTGTCGGCGAAACCGCCGGTGTGGTCGCCCAGCGCGTCGAGCTCGGTGAGCATCTGCGAGATCGCGTCCTTCAGTGCCGCACGCGCGCTGTCGCGGTCCGCGCGCACCTGGTGCTGGCGCGCGCGCGTCTGCGCGAGCATCTCGCTGGCCGCGCGCACCGAGCGCACGCTGGGCGTGTCGCCCAGGCTCAGCTTGAGGCTCTCGGTCTGGCCCTTGACCCAGCTGCCTTCCTCGGCCACCTCGGCCAGGCCGGCGCTCATCTCCTGCGTGAGGCGATGCAACTGTTCGACGAGGTGGTGGCGATGGGAAAGCAGCCGGCGTGCGCGTTCGCAGACGTCCTCGGCCTGCTTGCGCAGCGGCGCCGTGGCGCCGTCGCGGCCGAGCGCGGACTGCAGCTCGCGCAGCTCGCCGGCCAGTTCCATGGCTCGCTCGTCGTCGACGGGCAGCGCCACGCGCAGCGTCGCGTCATATTGTTCGAGCACCGGCGACCAGGCGCTGTTCGATGCGGCGCGGTCGGTCCCGCCGCGCGCGTCGACCGGCTGCGACGGTGCGCCGCCGCTGTCCAGCGCCTGGACACCCCGGGTGGGCGCCGAAGCCACCGCCCCGTCGGCGCTCGCGTCGACCGCGATGGTGTCGTCGGTGACGTCGCCGTCCCATGACGCGACGAGTTGCTTCATGCGCTGGTGCAGCCGCGCGATGTCGCTGCGGTTGGCCTCCAGCACGCGTTGAAGGCTGTCCTTCTTGCGCGCCGCCGTCCACTGGCGGCCGCCGCGCTCGAGCCCGCGCGCGAGCTTCTCGATCGTCTGGGCGAAGCCCTGGGCCAGCGCCAGCTGGGACTCGGCTGCGCGCTCGACGAGGCCGCGCGCGGCGTCCCAGTCGGCGCGCTGCATCGTCTGCGCGAATTCCTCGCGCTGCGTCCCGTCCTCGAACAGCCGCGCCGCGATGCGGTCGTAGACGTTCCGGGCCTTGGGGCTGGGGGCGACCGGCGCGGCCGCGGCAGGCGCGTCCGCGGGCGGGGCACCGCCCTCCTCGGCCCAGGCGCGCGTGTAGTTCTCGGGCGTGGGCTCCAGCTTGGACAGCGCCAGGCGGCGCAACGCGGCCTTGGCGGTCTCGGCGGCGGACGGTTTGGACATGGCGATGAAGGTGACGGCCGCGGCTATGCCGCCGCAGGGAGATTACGAGCGCCGACCGACGTCGACGACATCATCGGTACCGGTCCGCGCCTTCGAGGCAGGCGGCATCCACGGCGCCTTGCGGGGCAGCACGATCTGCTCCATCCACGCCTGGATGTCCTCCGGAGGCAGTGGCTTGCTGAACAGGAACCCCTGCATCAGCGAGCAGCCTTCTCCGTACAGCACGTCCTGCTGCCTCTGGTTTTCGACACCTTCGGCCACGACCTTGAGGTCGAGCGACTTCGCCAGCGCGATGATGGCCGTGACGACCGCCAGGC
>Ga0307516_10005384_pt1 | contig 15369 bp, 25 predicted proteins | sample 19_EM_MG_FD_203310 | JGI IMG/M metagenome (GOLD analysis project Ga0307516, IMG submission 203310) | Populus trichocarpa ectomycorrhiza microbial communities from riparian zone in the Pacific Northwest, United States - 19_EM | ecosystem: Host-associated > Plants > Roots > Unclassified | place...
GGCTCGGGTGGGGGAGCAGGACGAGATCGGGGGGTTTGTGGGATTCGTCTGCTTCGCCGGGATGGGAGAGATAGACACGACGGGTCTGAGGGAGTCGACATGGTACGGCTTGGACTCGAAGAGCTAGGCGCGAAAGTGTTTGTCCTGGCAAGGACGCCGCTCTTAGCATCAATGGGACGTTGGGTCATCCTGTCCAGTGGCCATTAGAAATTCTGCAGAAAAAAGAGAGAACATAGACGAGCGTACTGACCGCGACGTGCACCGGCAGACGACGAGTTTGAAGGCGCGTAGCCAACACGCCTAACTCCGGATTCCGCCCTACGTGCTGGTCGGGACGAAAAGCGTGTGATGATGAGAGGACCGGCGGCTAAGTTGGCTTGCTCTCCGTGCGCATGGAGTTCTACAACGACTTTGGGGGCGACCCACTCAAGCCCTCTCTATTCGAACTGGTCGCCCAGGAGCAGCTCAGGGATCTTCTACAACCAGCTCTCAAATACATCCTATCGGTTTGTCCGTCCCGGGATGCATCGGCGCACAACACGAGTCTTACCGTGACCGTCACCTGTCAGGTCTTTGCTCAACAATACCCCCGCTACTTATTGCGCATTGTCAACAAACATGAAGAGTTCTATGCCCTGCTTATGCTGTTTGTGGAGAGGCACTATCTCAAAACCTATGGTAATCATCGTGTCCCGATCTCTCAGTCCGGCCGCTCGGTAACCTCACCACTTGCGCAGGTGCATCGTTCGCCGAGAATTTCTACGGGCTGAAGCGCAGGCGAAAGCCTCTGATTGAAACCGAGAGGGCAAAGGCTGCTGTTGGGGGAGTTCCTCGGGAGGAGCAGTTGGGCCCAAAGGAACTTCGGAGATCCCTCTTGTTCTTGGTAAATCATTACGGCTCTTTGACGTCGTTCGGACGGAACTAATGCGTTTCAGGTTGGCATTCCATACCTGCGTGCGAAGGCCAAGGATTATTACGAAGAATTGGGGGGAGGTATCGATCCAGAGGTGATGGAGGACATCACCGACGTACAGAGAATACAGTCTCTAACGGATCAGGTATTTGCCTGTGCTGGTTATCTCTTTTATTTTTCGCTGACAGGCGAGAAGTCCGCAATGGGTAGATTCAGACGCGTGTACAAGAGGGCGTATCCTTTCCTGAACGCAGGCCTCGAGCTGTGGCTGTTCATCGCCAACGTCAGCTACCTGTTCGACAAGTCCTCGTACTACCGCCCATGGTTGTCTTGGATTGGGGTTGACCTGAGACGGCTCGGAGCGGATGATCTGGTATGTGGGATGGGAAATGACGAGCGTATTCGACGACTGATCTCCCGACAGCGTCAGATGGGTTCCGCTGCATCCTCATCCGTCAAACAACAGGCGGCTGGACTTAAAGCGTTCTTACGAAGCTTGGTTTTCTCATCTCCCCAGTTTTTATTAGATTCGCTTAAGGTTATCCTTCCAACCGCCATTTTCTTTTTCAAATTCCTTGAATGGTGGTACTCACCTTCGTCCCCGGCTCGATCACTTTCCACATCGCCTGCTGGTCCCGCAATCCCTCCCCCACGTTTGCTTCCCCCTCATCCGAAAGGCCTGCCTGTTGATCCGACAAAGTATGGGCAGTGTCCAATCTGCCTGGACCCAATCCACAACGCGACCGCCTTGCCGTCCGGTTACGTTTTCTGTTTCCGATGTGTGCATGGCCACGTCGAAAAACACGGTCGGTGCCCCATTACCCTACTGCCTGCGAGGACCTGGCAGATGCGGAAGATACTGTTGTGATCTCGGCAGCTGTTGGGAGTGTATAGATCCGCATGTACTTAGTCTACCATAAACTAATGTGCTCCTCTTAGCATGATGATTGAGCTCCCGTTCTTGCCTGCCTCGTGACTACGAACGTTCGTGGAAAATTGAGGTATCCCGGTAGATGTTTAGGAATTAACGATTCCGGCCACCCTCACCAAGACCTTTATCATCCCCCCTCTCGACCCTCTCAGCTCTATGCTTCACCCTCTCAGAAAGCCGCGTCCGATTTCAAGTTTCTCCGCTTGATTCTCTTCATCTTCGTGCCCGAAACAGCCCAATCATGAAAGTAGGCGGCCATTACGAAACCTTCTGATTCACGTTATCCATCCCCTAACCACCCACCCGTCAGTTTGGCAAGCAGATCTTATCGGAACAGGTGCCAGGATGGTCGCCTTATTATCTAGACTACAAATTCCTCAAGAAGATCGTATCTTCGCTGGCAGCCAAACGCCCCGGTGCAGAAGCTGCTGCCCTAGCCCTCGGAATGCGTCCGGCAGACATACTCTCCCCCATGCCGACAGAGGACGATGCCCAACCCCCACTCGACGACAGTCACGACATGCATGAGGCCACAACGATGTTCACCGACCCCGACATACCTCCCATTGCCGCCGCCATACACGGGGAAGACACAAGTTTAGACTTTCAGGCTCACAAAGCCGCCTTCTTCTTCAAGCTAGAACGAGAGTTGGAAAAGGTACGTGTTCCATCAACATCACGATCGCTGTCGACCCTTATCTTATGTACCCTCACAGGTTAACGGCTTCTATCTCCAGAAGGAGGCGGAGCTCAAGCTTCGCTTAGAAACCCTGCTATCCAAGCGTCGTGCGGCCGCATTGAGGACCCTACCAGAGGCCACAGACGACTTGGCAACCGATCACGTAGAATGGACTGCCGTAGAGGAGGGTTTCCGGCTCCTTGAGCGAGATCTCGCAAAACTTTTGGTGGGCAGGGGGATTCTTGCGAATGCACACGTGGTCATTGACACTCCCTGCCAGCAATTCATTGAGCTCAACGCAACCGGATTCAGAAAGATCCTGAAGAAATGGGATAGACGGTCGAAATCTCAAACCAAGGAACTCTATCTCGCACGGGAGGTCGAAGTACAACCCGTGTTCAACCGACAGGTAAGCTCAACCGCGGGAGCTTTGATTGAAACCCACAAGCCTCCCATTTAGCTCATCTCGGAATTAGCTGACACCGTGGCAGCCTGTCTGCTCGACCTCACGGACCTGTCACGGGGTATCAAATACGAGAACCCCGCCGCCAACGACCTCATCTTGTCCCGACAGCTAAGCTTGGATCAAAGTTGGTCCATGAGGCCGTTTCATGATCTCGAGAGCTCCCTCCGGAAGGCGGTGCAGGCCGCTGATCCAACCACTGTCGAAGAAGTCATTCGCCACTCGGACGTCCTCGCTCAGCAACCGGGTGGAAGAACCAATGTGACGAGGATCTTGTGGAAGGCCGTGATCGACTCGCACCCCAAGTTCGCAGATCTCATCCTGTCCGTCGCTTCGAACCTCTTCGATTTCAACTTCGTGGATGACATCAACGGCCGAACGTGCCTCCACCAAGCTGCTATGGTTGGGATGCTTCGGCTCGTCAACCTCTGTCTGGAGAACAACGTTCCTGCTGACAAAGTCGACGCTTATGGGCGGTCGGCGCTCCATTATGCCGCCACGAACGGACACGCTGCTGTATGCCGGACGCTCCTCAAGACGGGTGTCCGGGCGGATCTCGTTGACATGGATAATCTCACACCCCTTGTTCACGCGACCCTCAAGGGGTCGCTAGAGTGTGTCCGCGTTTTGATCGATGACGCTGCCAGTCCGACGAACCCTCTTTCCGCAAACTCAGACATATCCCCGCTTTCGTTGGCTAGTCGCGCAGGTCACCTGGATGTCGTAAACTTCCTGATCGAGTGCGGTGCGGAAAACAAACCGAACAGTAATGGCCAATACCCCATCCACCTTGCTGCGAAGGAGGGTCGCGTCGACGTTTGTCGGTTTCTCATCCGCCGCGATGGGTGGGACCTCCCCGATAAGTACCACGAGTGGACACCGCTATTTCACGCCGCGAGGTACGGGCACGCCGAATGCCTACGACTGTTTCTTGAGGCAGGCGCGCGGGTCCACATCGTCGATGAGTTTGGGCAACCTCCCATCCATTACGCCGCCTGGCACGGTCACAACGAATGTGCGGCCTTGTTGTCTGGATCTACTCCAGAGACCTTAACCGCCTACCAAACACCAAAGTCTGGGTTCTCTCCAGCCGCGCCACGGGAAGACCTCTCAGAGGACATGGACACGATCCCTTCACTTTCCCTCCCACCACCGATCATGCCTTATCGATTCTACGGGCACAACTACCTGGATAAGAGTTGCTTGGTTCAGATTACGATCGGGGACAAAGTACTATGTCGTTCAGCAAAGAAGGGAGAACCAGTAAAGTTATATCCCTCATTCATGGCTGCCGGACACCAAGAGAGCTACCTCAACTCCTCACCTTTGTTCAAGATCGTCATCACGGCGATTCCGGATACTACTTCTGGGCCATTCAGCATTCCCCTACCGCTACGGGACCAGCCCCTCTCATTCGCGTTCCAAGCCCCGTCGATCGAAACCCTCCGGCTGGACTTCTCGCTGTACCCGAACTTCGGCACTAAGACGATCGGGAGGGCCGTCGCTCTTCCTGCTCTTTTCAAGAAGACGGAAAAGGGCCGACACATGGTGCCGATCTTGGACCACAAGTTGCACTTGATCGGGGAGGTACGTCATTTCATGACTGTAAGAAGAGTCCGCCAAACCGACGCGTGTCCTCAGGTTACGTTTGGTCTGAATATAATCACGCCCTTCTCTGGTGTCACCCTTGAGGTCGGCGGCGCGGTTGAGACGTACTGGAAGTCGACCGCGATCCCCACGCCTGGTGTCCCTCCCTCCACGACACGAAGGGGTAGCCCCGAATCCACGCACACGTCCCGTTCAAGCCAATCAATCACAGCGAAGAGCCACTCCTTGACCATCTCTTCGATAACGGGTGATTATGTGTACATCGTCGTCCAACTCACGCAGGACATGCAACCCGTCGCATACCCACATTGGATGATTCCAGAGGACAAGTTCGACCTGCACGTCCCCGACTTGACACTGGACCAGTTCGATGAGCTCGCGATCGAGTTGGGAAGGAACGTGGATCTGCGAAAACAAAAGCCCACGACACCGGCTCAGTGGTATTCGTTGCTACGGGGATCCATGCTGTCGTTGGGTGATCTGCTTTCGGTGGGTGACTCGTCCCTTTGATAGAGATCGTGTGACTGACGAAGCGATCTCAGATCGTTCCACACAATATCGGTCTATGTCTTGAGGTTGCGTGCCTTCCTCGCCTTCACGGAGCGACACCCGATCGGCCTTCACCGAACATCAATGCTTCCGTCGACTCCGTTCTTCGTACGATCTACCATAAACGGCCCGATAGCTCCGGGTCTGGAGGTCGGAGGAGAATCGTGTTCACCTCTTTCTCGCCGGACATCTGTTCTGCATTGAACTGGAAACAACCGAACTGTAAGCGTCTCCACGGCCGTTCCTTGGCATTCCTTCCTTACCACCTCCCAGACCCTGTCTTCTTCGCGTCTCTGTGCGGAAGGGAGAACGCTGTGAACCCGAGCCCCACTGTGCTGGCGCACACGGAGGTCGGGGATGAGAGGTTATTAAGCCTCGAATCTGCAGTGCGGTTCTCGAAAGCCAACAACCTCCTTGGAGTTATCGTCGAAGCCGACATCTTGGTAAGTGCCCATCCGACTGCACTTCCACGTTACTCATTATTCGTTTTCTTTATTTTCGTATTCTCCTAATGCTGTCACTCAAAAACCAAACCACACACTTATGGAACAACGACCGACACGAACCGGAAAAACTGGCCCTGGCTTTTGGGTTGACGGGTGCGGATGGGGATGTACTGTTCTCGCGGCGGTCGTTTTGTATTTTTTAGGTGAAGGTTCCGTCGTTGATCGAAGCGGTGAAAGACGCGGGGCTGCTAGTCCTTACTTGGGGGACGGCCGAGGTGTTGGCTAGCTTGACGTCGACCTGTGAGGCTTATGATGGCACGCTAGATGCGTACTTGGATGATGGGGTTTTGACTTACTGGGAACATCCAAAGAGTAAGTTTTGGTAAAATATCCCCGAAAGGTTGTATTTTTCTCTCTCTTTCCCCTTCTTCCCTTCCGTGTTGGTCGGATATCAGATCTAGAATTCGCACCATCCACGACTGCACCCATTCCAATTTCCCTCACCGCACAGTCGCATATAGAGTCTAACCACTCCTACCAGCCTTTGCCATGCTTTAGCTTTAGACCTACAATCCTCATGACCCCCACGATACGCCCATGATCCAGCCCCATCTTTTTTCTTGCGCTTCCTCTTGTTAACGTTCTTGCAGGACATTTCGCTCTTACTTAATTAATCGATCTTCATTTCTCTCCTCACCTCTCCTCACCTCCCATCCCTTCCATCACGTTTTTTTCTTCATCTCCGACTCAACTACAACTCATCGCGCGCATTCACGTCCACGGTTGCTCTTCATTCTTCCACCCTCATGTCACGCCCACCTGAAACGATTCACACACACGAATTGAGAGTCCCTGGCCTGGCCCTCTGGCTGTTTCTGCGCTGAATTAGATAGAGATCGCCTTGCGTAATGTACTACTATTACCGTATATTACATTTTGTTCTGATGAATCTAAAGTGTATGGGAGTGAAAAAGGGTGAAAAGGCTCTATATGGACAAGAACGAAGGTGTGTGGTAGGTTGTGTTGGGTTGAGAGGGGGGGGGGGTGATGGGGAGGGGAAGGGGGGTAGTGAGGGTGAGTAAGTAGCGACAAGGTATAGCGAGTCATGGTACGTCATTTTTAAATATAGGCTTGGTAGAGGGCAGCGTACGGGCCGTTCGCAGCGAGGAGTTCAGCATGAGTCCCAAACTCAGTGATCGTCTGTGCAATGGAAAAAAAAAGTTAGCAATAGGTAATCCAACAAGATCCCGGATGTATGTAAAAATTCGGGATGGGAGGGGAAGACAGGGTCGTGGCAGGAAGGTTTCGGCGAGAGAAAAAAAAAAAAAATCACACGCACCCCGTGCTCGATCATAGCGATCTTGTCCGCTCGGCGAGCCGTAGTGAGCCGGTGTGTGATCCAGATCACGGTCTTGACCCGTTCCCCAGTCGGTAGACGGGACACGTCATTGATACTATCAAATATATCGTTTTGGGCATGCGCGTCCAGCGCTGATGTCTATATGGGGTACACACGGTCAGGAACAAGATCCGCAAAAGCAGATTGAAGGAAGTGAGTGGGTGGGGGTTATGGACAAGAGGAGGAAGAGAGAGGAGAGAGGGGGAGAGAACGATGATGACGGTGGTATGATGCAGTTTTGATGGTGGCGGATTTCAGGTGCGGGGTGTCGGAGAATGTAGACTGGATGAATGGAAACTGGGGTACTTGACTCACAGGTTCGTCGAACACAAGGAGATCTACTTCCGGCCGTTTGGCCCGCATAAACGCTCTAGAAATCGCGATTCGTTGCCACTACACGTACACGAGACGGTTGCTTTTCAGCCTGCTTGTTGTTCTAGTATAAAAGGAGGTTACGCACCTCACCGCCCGATAAGCCGTGGTAGGGATAAGACGGGCGTTCACCCGTGAGCCCATTGAAGGCGGTTGGGGTAAAAGATGGCGAGCTATAAAAACCAGAAGCATCCAGCTTGGTTTCAAGCCCGTCTGGCATGGAATCGATAATATGTGCAGCCTTGGCCAGCCCTGTGGCCTTTTTGATGGCTAAAGGAGAGTCCATATCCTCAACATAACCCACCCCGATGTTTTCTTTCGCCGTCCCGCTGTGTTTCGAAAACGCCTGGAAGACGGCGGACATGTGGGAATGAAGCTCGAAAGGTTCGTAGTGTTGGATCGGCACGTCGTTGATCAAAAGTTCACCAGCATCAAAATCAAATATCCGGAGGAGGATGTGAGCTAGGGTCGATTTGCCTAAAGTCAAACAGATTTGTCAAGTGGCGTTCCGCAAAACAATAAACATGAGGTAAAAACGGAAAGGATGCGGCACGACCCTGGTAAGTTTTTTTTTTTTTTTTCAATGTTTGAAGCCGAGTCGCTCACCTGAACCGTTGCAACCAACGATAGCCAAACTCTCTCCGGCTTCGAGTTTGAAGCTGATGTTTTTTAGTGTGGGTTCCAACCCATTTGGATAGGTGTACGATAGGTTCCTATGGTTGACGTGAGTTTGAGTAAGGGCGCTCTTTCCAACTATGGGATAGCGGAAGTTTATGCGCACCTAACCTCGATCTTCATTCCCCTTTTTGTTGGGTGGTATGGGGTGCGAAGGTCTTTCTTGGGTTCCAACTTTGGCTCGTAAGCCATAGCGCAGCAAAAGGCACCCATCAGAAATATACCCTGGAATGCGAGCCTGGCCATGTTGATCAGGTTTCTGATGGAGTACACCAGAGACTGAATGGAGGTCCTGTACAACGTAAAGGAACCCAGAGTCGCGGACGATGACTGCATCATGATCACTAGTGGTATCTGCGTGGAGAAAAAAGAGAAAAGCCGTGTAGGTTAGGACGGGGACGTTGGGAAATGAAGGACCGATGCCGATATTACGGACATGTTGCACGGCAACCATAATCTCGTTGAGGCTGACCTGACCGAGAAACGCAGTTTCGCGGAAGATGTTTGGTTTTTCGAGCCCCAGAAGAGATTTACGAGCCTGAGCCCAGCCCTCGAGAATCCAGGGACCAAGGCCAAAGAGCAAGAGTTCTGGACGATGGCAGTCATTGTGAGCAAGATGGCGCATCTTTTCCTGTTTCTCCGCAGCCTGGGCTTCTTGTGGGGTGTATAATGAGTCCGGGTGGGAGTAACCAGTATGGAACCATGGTAAGATGAACGGGAGGAATGCCGAGGCGATCGAGAACAACAGCATCCAGATGTGCGTAAAGTCGCTGGTGAGTGTGTAAATGACGTAGAGATGAGAAATGATCTCGGACGTAAGGGTGAGCATAGAGACGAAGTCAAATGGAGACAGGAGCCCGAGACTGGTCATGCCGCTGAAGGAACGAACGAAGAGATCGGATTCTTGAAAGAGATCGCGGGTAACGGGATCAGACAAAGAGGGTACGTCAAGCTGGAGACGTTTCTCCATTTGTCGATACTCAATCAAGAACCTAGCTGAACTCTGTACAATGTGTTCGTTATTTGTCCTGCGGGAGAACAGTTAATGTATTGAACAGCAAGGATAGGGGGCGAGAGAGGGGGGGGAGCGTACGCGAAGGTATCGAGGCCGCTCTCGACGAGCATGCGTATGCACTCGGTGGCCAACAGGCGCAAGAGGCGTGCCCAGGTGAAGGAGCGAGAGGCTACGAGGGAGTGAACCTGTGTGGTCACGTGTGAGCTGAAAGGGCCAGGGCAAGCACGGGTAATGAGAAGCCGGACCTCGTCAATGATCAAGGCCTGGGAATAGCCCCGAAATGCGGGAAACACGCCCCTGCAGAGGTTGAAGAGGAATACGAGGGAGGTGCGGGGGACCCATATCGTCCGGAACATTTCGAAGGTGTGTACCCTGAGCATCTCGTACGCGAGGGCAATGTTCCGGAGGTTGAGCTGGCGGTGAGCACCTGGGGCGAGGATTCCGGACTCGGACTTGTGCTCGAACCTGCGGGACTCTAGCCAGACATGGTGGATGGAGTTCTGGGGCGGGGGTGGTGGGGGGGGATGGTCTGCGGGGAGGTCGGAGGGGAACATCCAGTCCCGGAGGAGGAAGAGGAGTTCGTGGGTGGACTGGAGGAGGATGTGAGCGGAGGAGGGACGGTGGTGGAGGAGGACCATTGAGGGCGGAGGGGGGAGAGAAGGGACAGGGCCTTGGGGGGTTGAGCTCGTTAGCGGAACATGATATAGGACCGATAGGGGAGTTGCGGTTTAAGGAGTAACGGCCCAAGACTGAGGGAGGTGGACCCCTTCCCGTCCGATTCCATAACCACGAGCTGCCGGTGGTCAAGAACCGCGAACGGTCCTCCACAGCCTCAGCCGTCTATAAAATATTTTCTTTTAACCCGGGTCTTGCGTTTAAAATCTCCCGACTGCCGCTGGTGCGTTCTGCCATGGCCCACCACGCCTTCGACTCAAGATCCCACTCGACCCTCCTCTCCGCCAGCCTAGAGAACCTCCAGCTTTCGGGTCATCCCCAAAAAATCGTTCCACACCAAGAACACGGCGCCAACGACAACGAGGATGTCATAAACGAATTCCATCCACAGAACCTTATAGAAAATATTATTGATTCCCACAAAGCGGTAGGGAAACCGACCAAGGCGAATTCGGCTCGCTCTTCTCCTCCCGCCACTGGTGTAGAGAGCCCGATACCAGATCCGAACGGTCTCGGTTGGCCAGGTGCGTGTAGAAAGCGAACCTGAGACTCCCCCCCGCGTTCATCGTTTTTTCACAGCAAAGTCCACCCTCCTTCGATTGAATGCTTCCCCGGCTGAAAAGTTGGAGCGGGAACAGCGGCTCGCCGGTGCAGTCCGCACCATTCTCGAATGTCTGGGCGAGGATCCGGACCGGGAGGGTCTACGGAAGACACCCGAGCGGTACGCAAAAGCACTCATGTGGATGACTCGCGGGTACGAAGAACGTCTCAAAGGTGTGATCCATTGATAACCTCGCATTTTGCCTTTGACTTCCGAACATGAGGCTTCGGGGCCAAAAAAACTAAATGGGATGACGCCCCTCCCCATCCTCATCCTCCTCTCCCCGTTGAGAAAATAAACAAAAACAAAAACTCAATCTCGTTTCCTTTTGTCTTTTCGTCTTGTTGGCAGACGTTATCAACGACGCCATCTTCTCCGAAGATCATGACGAGATGGTCCTGGTCAGGGAAATCACCGTCAACAGTCTCTGTGAACATCATCTCGTTCCGTTTACCGGCAAGGTAACGTTCGCCCTTCTCCTTCGGTTCCCCAAACCAGCTCCTCTTCGCATCGATCTCGCATCGATCCTCTTTCCCCACACACACCCCCCACCTTGCTCGCATATAGATCCCTTATCCCCCAAACCCACAACCCATGACATCGCCTAACCAAATCAATTATCTAACCACTTCACACTTCCTCTGTTCGTTTTAGGTTGCGATCGCATACATACCCAATCAGCTCGTCCTCGGGATCTCAAAACTGGCCCGAATCTCTGAAACCTTCAGTCGAAGGTTATCTATCCAGGAACGGATCACCAAGCAAATAGCACTTGCCGTTCAAGAGGCTATCAAGCCGCGAGGCGTCGCCGTGGTTATGGAAGCGACGTACGTCTTTCGTGTGATTACGCCCGTGCTTAACTTAATCTCTTCGCCTCGTTTCCCTCCCTCCAAGTCACATGTGTATGACGATGCGAGGAGTACAGAAGGAAGGTTCAATCACCACCACCTCTTGTATGCTGGGGTGTTTCCGGACAAACCAGAAGACCAGGGAAGAGTTCCTCACCCTGATCAAGTAATCCCCATGGCACAGAACCAAATATTAACCCTTAACCGCCTGTAATGCTTCATGTTATATCTAATCTCTATTCCATCTTCATCTTATCGCCCCTTCCCCGCCCATCCATTCGCGCCTCATGCCCGCGAACTTGATCTCATATCAGGTCTATTCCCCGAACAATGGCTGCGATACACTTTCTATATTACAATGCGTGCGGGGAATCCGGGTGAGTTGCGTGGGTGTGTAATATTACCAAGTCTCTGTACTCTATTCGTCGTGTAATCTGCGAACTCATTTGAAAACGACATCGGGCTGCGCGGAACGGAAAATGCTGCACATGAACCATTGAGAATGCAACGAGGTCCGCGTCGTAGTATCCTTTCTTGCATCCCACAGCGGGACATGCCTCTTCAATCTCTCCCCCCAGGCCGAGGTTTCTCAGCGAGCGGTAGCATCTTCTTCGCGAACGCCCCGGCTCCACTCCTCCCACCATCTCCATTGTCACGATACCGGGTCCTCACGATCTTTACTCGCTTCGGCGGTGCCGCTGTCGACTCAGAATCGGCGTTGGTCGGTGGCTTTTCGTCCATCTCCTTATCCCTATCTAATCGAATGAACAAAGCCAATGTTAGCGTGTGCATACACAGAAATCCCCTCTCGAATTTGAGATGGACACCCACCTGAGATCGTTCGCTTCCGAGCCCCATCGCGGTCCTCGCCTGGTGTTCCAGGGCTATCCGAAGGATTGGGTGTCGTCCTCTCACCGATGCGAGACCGCAGACTGGGTGTTGCCGTAGACGGTGTCGTCGGGGCCTGCTCCCGAGGCGGCTCCCGACCTGTTTCACGTTCCCTCGGTTGATCCCGCTCCCTCGCCTGTTCACGGGGTTGCTCGCGAAGTTGAGAAGGTGGTCCCGTTTTCTCTCGCCCCGCACGCGGTCCAGAGGGTGTGGTGGGTGGAAGAGGTTTAGTTATGGCTGCCGGACCCTCCGGAATCTTCTTCTCTGGGTGCTATTTTCGAACCCGTTAGTTATTCCAACGACCGGTTGCGAATAGACCCATACCTTTTCTTCAGGTTCCTTCTCCCCCCTGCGACGCCTCTCAGGCTCTTTAGGTCGTTCATTGCCCGGACCCTCGCCACCGCCACCGCCACCGCCACCCCGACGAGGCCGTTCTTCATGATGAGAGCCATCCTTACGAGAGCTTCGCTTTGAGGCACGATCGGGCTAGCCGCATTGTCAACAGTTACGAGAGGGAAGCGAAATAAAACCAATTGGCACTCACGTCATCGTCAGCAGGTCTTCGTCTCTTACCAAGTCCATCCTCGCCCTTGATGACAGACCTATGCCTGGACGGGGTATCTGAAGGTCGGGTAGGTGTCTCCACTGGCGTCGCAGTGGTGGCCACAGTAGCGGATTCCCTGGCAGATTCCCTCTGCTCCCTTGCGGACTCCCGAGTTGCAGGACGTTCCTTCCTGTCCCTCTCATCCCTGCGATGCCTGTCCCGGCTATCTCGTCCCCCATTCCGGTCCCTGTCACGCTCCCGTTCTCGCTCCCTCTCCCTGTCTCTCTCCCGTTCTCTCTCCCTCTCTCTGTCTTTGTCCCTCTCGGTCCTATCTCTTTCTTTCCTCTCCCTTTCTCCGTGACGGTCTCGCTCCCTATCTTCCCGGTCACTCTCTCGACCATCACGTCCGGGACCTCGGTCCCTCGAACCCCGCTCCGACCTCAAACCCTCACGGCGTGAAGGCCCAGGTCGCGAATCCCTTCTCTCGTCTTCTCCGGCAGACCGTGACCGTCCGCCACTCCCACGACTATCCGCGCTGGGGTTCCGCGTGCCTGGTCGCGAGGGCGAGTTCGACCTCTGATGAGGCGGGTGCCCGTTCTGATCGTACTGAGACGAAGACTTGTCTGCATCAGGTTTGTCGGGTGGACGGGAACCCATCGTCATCTTGGCGGTCTCCCGAAGCTCTTGGGCGGAGGGTTTCTGGCTGGGGGTCGTTGGTGGAGGCATGGTGGACAGTGGGGAGTCTCTCCATTCGTCAGGGCCACGGTATCCACGTGGAGAGTGAGGGGGATCCCTTGCAGAAGATGGTGAAGGTGGACGTGACTGGTCCTTCACATGAGCGAGGTCCTTACGGGCGTCTACAGTACTGACGGGGCTTGCTCTCCTGGGTTGCGTGGGGGGCGTTGGTTTCGCAGGTCCGGTCGGTGGTTCCCTCGTGGATTGAGATGTAGCGAGTTTGTTAACTTCGGGGGTCGAAGGATGGTCGGGGGTGGTGTCCATTTTATCTCCCCTTCCAACTCGCTTGATGAAGTCGGGTCGAGGAACGCCCTCCGTCTTCGTAGAGTTGAGGGGTTGGTTAGCCTTCGGTTGTACCGGTGCCACAATGCCGTTGTTCACACCCGAGATGTGAGATCGAGGAGCGGAAGGCGGGTTGGCGGATTGACCGGTGGGACGGGAATCCTGGCCTGGTCCACTCGGCGTTGAGGTTCTTGCCGGGCTGTCGACTTTCATCGGAACGTGGCCGGACTTATGATCCGTGGACATCGCCCAAATAGACTCTCGCTTCTTGAGACTGGCGTGGTATGCCCTCGCGAGGATCTTGAGATCGCCGCGCTCCTCCTTCTCCAACAAGCGGTCGAGAACTGTGACGAGAGAGTAACCTGCGGTTCCCGAAGCAGCGGCCACGGGAAATACGGGCAATACCTCCTTCAATACGATGATGGCGTTGTAGACGTGCATGAACTCTCCGGTATCGATACAGTCAATGAGAGCCTACGGTAGGGATTCCAATCAAACTGGGCGGAATCCAAGGGCAAAGGTGGCACACATACCTTTGCCAACTTCCTGTGGCACTTCCGGTTGAATTGCTGTACCTCCGACCACTTGGCTAAATCGCTGATCGCGACGGTCGGTTTGCTCGTCCAACGGAGTTGAAGCCCAGGAAGGTAAGCGGCCTTGCCAGCACCCTTGACTCGATTGTCCTGCAAGTACTGCTGCTCATCCTGATGCCACTTCAACAGATCCGTCAAGAGCCCGAGTAGGAATCGACCTATCGTCGCCGTAAGTATCAAGGATGGATACGGGGGAAGCGATCGAGGCACCATAGTTCCTTGCTTCGTATTCGCTGCAGGAAAAGATAATATTCTTGACATGGTCACCGAGCAGCTGATAGGGTAAAGGTAAGCCACTGCTCATCACCGGGGTAGCGATGGAATGGACCTACTCGATCATAACAAGTCAAAGTCCAGAATCCAGGGGTGCCTTGTAGATGCATTACTCGAACAAACTGGACGCAAAAGTCCGCGTCCATAGGAGACAGAACGCATCTTGGCTGGAAACAGTACTCAATCAGGGCGCTGATCAGGGGAGGAGCCTTCACGTCTAACAAGCAAAACGGCACGCTGATCAGACGAGTCGTTGAGGGAACAACGTGAAATCAGACGAACTTCCAGCAAACCAATGGTTCTTCTCCTGCTGGAGGCGCTTGATCGTAAACGCCCTCGCGGTCGCCTGGTTCTTGTACTCCTGGGCAAGTTTATGGACATAAGAACTGTACCTGTCTCTCTTCTGCCTATGGGCGGCGGCGGTCGCACGAATCGATCGGTCAGCGGAGCGTTCCGCAGCAGCGTACTTGCTGTCCTCCTGCCTGCTCAGAGTGCGAAGGGCAATCTGCTCCTCGTCATAACGCGGGCCAGGCGGAGAAAGGTCGTACGTGGAGAGTTGCCAAAAAGTGAGGTAGAACGCAGGGCTAGGGCCGAGGTTAAGTCAGAGCACAATCGGGTGGCAGGATGGTGTACCCTGGTCCGGCATCGCAGTGACTCACCCAATTGCCTCGATCGCGCCCGGTGGTGCAATCTCCTTCACATCATCGAATAGTGCGGCCAATTGCGGGAGCCATTGAGGTTCCTCCGGCTTCGTAGAAGGTTCAACCGGATCCATGACGACGTCTTGAGGCTCTTCCACAACACTGGTCGCATCCTTGGCGGGTTGTTCCGTAGTTGTCCCAGTAACTGCGGGAGAGGCAACACGAGATGGGTTCGCGCT
>Ga0307516_10005385_pt1 | contig 15369 bp, 22 predicted proteins | sample 19_EM_MG_FD_203310 | JGI IMG/M metagenome (GOLD analysis project Ga0307516, IMG submission 203310) | Populus trichocarpa ectomycorrhiza microbial communities from riparian zone in the Pacific Northwest, United States - 19_EM | ecosystem: Host-associated > Plants > Roots > Unclassified | place...
CTCAAACTAAGTGCTCTTGCGAGAGACTTAGCTCAGCCGAACTGATATCAGTGATCACCTTAACCAGAGGGACTCTGACAGAACTAGTGACCATCCGTATAGCGGGGCTCTAGCAGAACAAGTGACCATCCATATAGCGGGGCTCTTGTAGATTTAGGCAACCAGTTCGCATGCCTACGAAGACAGAACAGGAACGTGACTAGGGGATAGCAAAGCCATTACAGGAATGAGTAGAACTGGTTTGGGTTGTTGGGAGGGACTTGCTGACTGTTTCTTTCTTAATGGGAGACGTGATCGACATTCCATGGGCCAACGCACAGAAAATACACGTCCAGGGTGATTTTGTCCACGTTTCGCATGGTCCTCACCAAGAGCGTTCAGGATGGGTAGTATCTGGTGTGGATGGTTACGAGCTTTGTTGCGCCGAGGAGGTCTTACAACCCCCTGAATTCAAGACTTTGATAGTAGAGGTACGTTTTCAGCAATTTGAAGGTTTTACATATATTCAAGCTATTATTGCCTCTAGTCATTTTCGGTCCATGTCAACTGCGCATACAGGGTGCCTGTACTATTCCAGCACCATGCTCGCAAACTGAGCTCCTTTGATGATAAGTTAGCGCCAAACCTCGAGGAGCCAGTCAGCAAGATGAAGGTCAACAAGTGGTGGAAGTCGATTCCCGTCCCTTGGAGGGGCCTTCGTGTGCTTATCATTAGGCATAGGGAGTTGAAAGGGCAAACAGCAATAGTATGCGATGTCGCATTTGGCCACAAGAATTTGAGTGGCCTTGCAGTATTTGTTGAATTGGAGACATTTGGAAGCACGAAACGGTGGATTGAGTATGAGCACACCATAGAGGAGCGGTGATTTTTCATTTCCTTTCATTTTCAAACAATCTCCTAACTCTACAACTTCATTATAGGACCAAATTGATGCTATTCAACTATGCACGTCCATGGAGCGCCTATTTCCATCCCCTACCCTATTCCCGTCACATTTTTATCAGTGCATCAGAGCCCAGTCACCCATCTCTTCCTCCCCCACCATCCACACCTCAATGGGAAACACCCCTCGGGTCGTCAACTCCTGCATGGGACCCCTCGTCTTCTACACCATTCGGCGCTGGCATGTCTTCAATCTCCTTGCCAGAGATGAATACATCATTGAGTGGTGCATCGGTGGCCCCTGCTCCCACTGGGCCTCAATATGCTCTTCTAGATGCGTGCCTCGAGGGTATCAAGGTTACAGCCACAATCAATGGCAGGCGGACAACGGTTTGGGGCACACTGGTGGGTGGGGAGCAAAAAATAGTCTATTCGGTAAAGAAGGCAATACATGTGCCAAATCCAGAGCATGTTATGATTGTGCATCCTGGGTTATTACGTGCAAAGGGGCCATGGGTGGTTATTCATAGGGAGCATCTTGGAACGGTAGTCAGTCGCATTGGATGGCGAAGGGAGCCTGCTGGAGGCTCCGATCAGGATGTTCGTGCTCAATGCAAGGTCATACATGGAATGCCAGGTGTAGTGGGGCCATTAGAATTTCAGAGTGAGGACTTAGCAACAATTGCTCCCTGGGAGAAGGCCTTGATGTCTGCATCGTAGCTTAGTATCATTATCTCTGTTTATTCATATATATTACATGGCTATAGACTGGTTTTCATTTGACTCATTAATGCACATGCAGCTCCACGAGGCTGCGTCACAAATAACTTACTTAATCAGGATTTGGCTCAGCCATCATCAAGCTGGCTTGGAACCGAGCCGACCTAGCATGGTCAGTTCGGCCCCCCAACCCGAGCTGAATCAGCAGACATGGCTTGGCCCAGAGGCCGAGCTGACTAAGGCAGAAGCCATGGCTCGGCTAGCCGAGCCGCGGCAACACTACCCCAGATTGCTCCTTGGTTTCCCAGTCACTTCCAGCCCTGTTGCTTTCCCTTTCAGAGAACCAGCCATCATCTTCACTGTCATAGCCCCCATCATCAGATCTGTTGCCATCAGAATTGGAATCACTGCCAAATGCAGGTTCCATGAAAAAGGCACCCTCGTCTTCCGAATCAGATCCAATTGTGGCGTTTGCTGTACCGCCTTTCGACTTTGATGAGTCGTTCTTTTTATCTGTAGGTGGCTTTGGGCACTTGTCCTTAAAGTGTCCTTTCTCCCCACAGTTCCAGCATACCCCATGAGGTTTTCTTTCGAACCTTCCTTTTCCATTGAACTTCCCTGACGACATGACACTCAGGGCCTCATCACGGTCCTGGTCCTTGGCCTTCCCGTTCCCACCGTTTCAACGGGAACACTGCATCTGCTGGCATTTGTACTCCTCGGATATCAACAAGATCAAGGCGTCGGGAGTGATAGTCTTGGTGGAGGAATATAGCTTCGTGGCCGCAAGTTGATTTGACGCAAAGTTGGCAAGGGAATATGGGAGGGATGATATAATTGTGGAATGGTAATCTTTCTCGTCAATGTCCACACCTACAGTCGCTAACTCCTCCCATTTCATGCGTAACTCGTCCAGGAACTGTCGGACGTTGCCCTTGTCAGGGCACTTCGACTCGAGGAAACATGTCTGAAGATCCATCTGGGCGAATGCACCCTTTTCGGTGTACTCAGTGATGATCGCGTCCCATCGTTTCTTAATGGACTTCTTGTTTTGGATACGCATGAGAGCAGAGTCGGGGATTTTCTGGGTGAGCAGCGACTTTGCCGACCGTTCGTCCTTGTCCCACTGACTAATTGCAGCAGCCAGATCCTCGGCACTAGGTGCAGCAGGAGCAGGAGCATCAGCAGTCATTGCGGGAAGATCCTCCGGTTTCGGCACAGAGGGACGTTCACTGGTGCCATCAAAATGGCCCCAGTAACCTTTTGCCTCGACGGCGTCCTGGAAACGGAGCGAGAAGACCACCCAGTTCAATCCAGAAGCATCGAGCTTCGGAACAGATGACGGAAGGGTGTCGGCAAGAGAAGTTGCGGTGACGGAAGACATTGGACACAAAGAGATGGGGTACGGCGGGTCTACGCAGAGAAACACGGGGCCCAATAACCTGTAAGAATCTAGATACAAGATCTCAGCATTTGTGTAGTCAAACGGCTAGTATATTTACCTAGATACAAGATTTAGGATTTCGGCATACATTAGTATGAGATAAATATAAGAGAAAGATATTGTTCTCACCTCAGCGTTTGTGTAGTCAAACGGCTGAGGGAGAGTACGAAAACGAGTCGTTTAAGTACATAAGATTCCGTACACTACTGTAAGTGACTAGTAACGGGGAATGAATCAGAGATAAAAGGAATGGCTAAATAAGTTAGTCTTGAAACAGCAGGGGAATGACAGAGGAACAATATATATAATATAATGCAATAGAGAGAGTCAACGAACTATACCGAAAGCTGTAGCAAAACGGAAACGGTGGCGCGCGAGGGACAAGGATTCGCGCGGTAATCCGCCATGACTCGCGACAGCTTGCAAATCCAACATTATCCAACCTCCTTCCCATGCATCATGACCATTGCGGAAGAGTAGGTGATTTTGTCGGTCTATTATCGGATCATATGTATTAATAAGCCTTATCGCCCCACGCAGAAGGAGGTTGAGATTTATTATCCCTCGTCAACCGCAACGCCTGCAGCACTTGTTCGGCGTGGTTCAGCCTGTAGGCTGTTCGGCATGTTCGGACGGATCTGGCGGAGTTTAGAGCAAACCTCCTTACAACTCTTCACCATGTCTACGTACATCTCCGGTGTCTTGTCCAATGTTGTGTCTGTCGATTCTCGATTCTCCCTTGCCTTCTTCTTGGCGCGCAACGGCGTTGCTTGCGCTCTCGGATCAAAAGTTTCACTCAGCACGCGTACTCGGTCATCGTGGGCCTCAGTCCGGTCATCGCTCGCGAAGAGTCCCCCCTACGCGCCGAGTCAACTCCTCGCCACCAATCCTTGCGTTGGGCCGGGCCGCCCGGCGCCCGCTACTCAGGTATAAAGACGACGACCGCAGGATAGCATCATCTCTCTGAGTCTCCCATGCCTCCTGAGAATATCAACGTCCCCGCACCCAACGTTTCGTTCTTCACTCCAATCCAAAATCCCCCAGCCGGAACGGCCATAGTCCCTCAGCCGGATGGAAAACCTATTCCCAAGCTCTTCCAGCCATTGAAGATCCGGGGGCTGGAACTACAAAACAGGCTTTTCGTACGTAGCTGCGTCAGTCTCGCCTCACGAAACTCAATCTTCTGCATCTCCAAGGCCGCGCCCATGTGTACCTGTTCGGCAAAAGATGGTGTTCTGCAACCGTGGCACATGGCACATCGTATGTCTCGTTCATCGTACAAAATGCTCCAAGTATTGAGGTTCTCATCCCCAGTTGGCGGAATTCTGATGCGGGGACCCGGGCTGACATTTATAGAGGCTACTGCCATCCTTCCCGAAGGTCGTATCACCCCAGAAGACACAGGCATTTGGTCCGACGAGCATATTGAGCCGTTGGCCAGGATTATCGAGTTTGCACACAGCCAAGGCCAAAAGATAGGCATTCAAATAGCCCATGCGGGGCGGAAGGCATCCATTACCCCCCCCTGGATTCCCGGAGACATAATAAGATCGGAGGAGGCTGGTGGATGGCCGGACGACATCTGGGGACCATCCCCTCTGGCTTACTCGCCCATGATGCCTGTGCCAAAGGAGCTCACCAAAGAAGGCATCGCTAGAATAGTCAAAGCGTTCGCAGACGCAGCTGCCAGGGCTGTCAAAGCCGGTATTGATGTCATTGAGATCCATACCGCGCACGGATACTTGCTGCACTCTTTCCTCAGCCCGATCAGCAACCAGCGTACCGATGACTATGGTGGTAGCTTCGAGAACCGTATCCGGTTGACGCTTGAAGTTGTCGATGCTGTCCGGACGGTCATCCCCGAAGACATGCCTCTCTTCCTGAGGTGATTTCCCTCCATTCAGGTCTTCGCATTCCATTCCCAGACTGACAATATTTTGCACAAGGATATCCGCGACGGAATGGCTTGAGGAAAGTGAAGATTCCTCCTGGAAGTCGGCGGACACCTGCAGGCTAGCACCCATCCTGTACGAACGCGGCGTTGACTTTTTAGACATTTCGTCTGGTGGGAACAGCATCCATAGCCAGATTGAGATGGGTCCCGCTTACCAAGCACGCTTCGCCGAGGATGTCAAACGATCGCTCCCGGAAGGCCATGGACTCCTCGTAGGGGCGGTTGGATCGATCACGAATGGGAAGATTGCGCAAGGTGCTATAGACAAGGGCCTCGATGCTGTCTTCGTCGGACGTTTATTCCTTAAAAATCCCGGGCTTGTCTGGGCTTATGCTGACGATCTGGGAGTAGCAATTCGGCAAGGTAGGCAGCTGGAGTGGGGCTTTGCCGGGCGGGCTCTCAGGATCTTGGGTGAAGTCAAGTATTGATTTCTACAAGACGAGTAAGGGCTTTACTTACGATCGGTATGTTGGATCCCCACACTTATATCCCTAGAATGACCGCGAATGAGAATGAAATTTTTCTGCATCGTCGCACAAATACAAGGGAAAAGCAATTTATAAACCTTTTCAGCAGCGTCCAAAGATATCATGCAGCTATCCCACGCACTACGCCAGTCGACGAATTTCTTTGGTGGACGTCTGCCGTTTCAATTGTTTTTGGCTCCGAGCGCTATAAGAGTAGGAACCCGCCATCTGGGAACGCTCTCTGTTGTACTGCATAACGTGTTCTTCCAGACACCGCGTCGGATGTCGACCTCGGATATTGACAACATCATCGAAGGTTTCGTCAGAGGACCTAAAGTCGCTCAGAGCTCGGGTTTTAACAGTGTTCGGATCCATGCTGCGCATGGCTGTGAGTGTTATGGACCCTTCCCTTTCTTTTGAACTCATTGAAAATCAACTGATTGAAAGAGTATTTTTTTTCTCCTGGCGCAGTCCATGTCACCCAAGGTCAGATCGATTCCCAGTTGAACGTTTCGTTTTGGTTTGCCCCATCCTAGAAATGTCCTGCGTCTGTTAGACCGCATCGTCTCCCGTCGCCACCGTCCGAGCAGTCGTCCGACAACCTTCATTCCAGCCATCAAGATGAACCCTGCCGACTATATCAACTCGGAAAAATACAGAAGGCCGGGCACGGGAACGAAAGATGAAGACTGTGTGCTGAGCCTGGACCACGGGACGTCAGCACAATCGCTAGTTGGGGTATGGTAGAAGTCAGCGGAGGAGACTACGACGAGTTAGGTCCGGCTCTCACTTGCGCGCGCTTGGGAAGATATTTTCACTTGTCGTCACTTTGCAAGAGTTAAGTACGCTCAGTGTCCTACTTTGATCTTCTGTTTGCGGTGAACACCTCCGGTCAAGACGTCGAGGAAATCCACTCCGTGTTCGTACAAGATGGGAGCGAACCTCACGGTGTCTTTCGAGCGCCAAGATTCTTCATTGGGCATCGACTCCTCCAGCCAATCGGTGGTGGAGATCCTGGAGACCGTGGCCGCGTGGTTAGTGTTGATACTCACACACCGTAAGTAAATTGCGCTTGCCTCAGGAAGAGTGGCATGTCTTGAGGAATGGCCTTCCGGACAGCGTCAACGACCTGAAAAGTCAACCGTGTCTGATTCTCGAAACTCCCGCCATACTCATCCGTGCGATGGTTGCTCACTGGGCTGAGGAAGGTGTTTAGCAGATAACCATGGGCATTATGGATCTCGATGACGTCAATCCCCGCTCTGACGGCCCTTTTGGCTGCCTCCACGAACGCCTTGATAACCTCCTCGATACCTTCCTTCGTCAACTCCTTCGGGGTCGGAAACGTGTCCTCATACGGTACCGCTGACGGGCCCCATACGTTGTCCGGCCAACCACCGATGCTCTTGGTCGCTGTCGTCTCTCCTGTGATCCAGGGTGCGACCGTGGACGCTTTGTGCCCGAGCTGTATGCCGATCTTTTGGTTCTGAGAATGAGCAAACTCGACCAACTCGGCGATCGGTGCCATTTGATCGTCACACCAGAGACCAGAATCTTCTGGGGTGATGCGACCCTCCGGTAGAACCGCCGTCGACTCGATGAAGGTCAAAGCGGGACCCCGCGTGAGGATTCCTCCGACTAGAAGTATTATCGATATCTTGAAGCCCTTGTGCCGTGCAGGAAAATGACTTACGATGGGCTCTATGCCAAGAAGTTAGCCTTAACCTGCCCTGATCTGCCGAGTATTGACACATGGGGGAGACCTTGCCGAATCAGTCAACGCCCATTATCAATGAAAATATATACCATGATTCTGCTATGAAACTCAACGCCACGAATTTTGAAAGGCTGGAAAAGTGTGGGGATCAGTGTGGGGATCTGCTTTCCATCGGGCTGAGGGATCAGAGCCTTTCCAGCTGGAGGAATTTGAGCAAGAGGGAAATACGGGATGTCTTTCGCAGGAACGTTGGGGTGAACATTGAGGTCGTGAGGAGCCATGACGGCAAGGGCTGAGGAGGTTCCAGGAGAAACTGGCGTCGTGGATCTCAAGATGACGTCAACAACTGGTTAGTTATTTATGAGATTCTTCGCGTTCTTCGGTGTTGTCGCCACGCGCAAAGGATTAATATTGTGTGAAAAGGAGCAACAGCATTAGCGCCATGAGGACAAGGAAATAGTGGGGGAATTCCAAGGGCCTTAGGACACTGAGCCTGACTCTGACAGTGAGATCCATGGGACTTGCAATTGGAACATGTTCAGATCGTTAATCACCGGTGTGCATAGACGCCTGTTGTATGTAGAAAGCCATATGTTGAATGGTTTGTGAAAGACAACAAACGGATGATCAAGGAATGGCATGGCAGACACATAGATCGATGGCGGCAGCAGCAACATGACGACGAGAGAACCATAGTACGTCCCAAATGAACCTAGTGCGAGGGCTGATATGGTTACTATGCTTGAAGAAAATTAGGCATTATACTAGACTGACAAGACCATATACATAAGACCCAGAACCACTCGAAAACACAAAAGCGCATCACTCGGCCTCAGCATGCGGCTCAAGCCCGGGCTCGCCCTCCGCCAACGCCGCCACATCCAGAGCCGCCGCCGTTGCACCCACAACTTCCTTCGGACTCTTCCCTCGCCGTTTCGCCTTCTTCGACTTGGGTTCCGTCCCATTTTTGCGCGTCCGCTTCTTCCCATTCACAGTCCCATTTTCACCAACTCCAACTACCGCTCCCTCCCCATTGCCGCTCGTGGCAGCAGGATCTACCGTCGTCTGAGCCGGCGCTGCTGTCTGTGGCGGAGGTTGCGGCGGCGGCAGCGCACCATGCATGAACGGAGGATAGTGGAACGGGGGTGGGTATGCACCAATATAATAAGGAACGGGTTGCCCTGCGGAATGGGCGGCCGATCCGTCCGCACCATCGAGGGGAGGCGGAGGGGCTAGGAACGTGCCGGGCGCAGGAGGCGGGTAATAGATGGGGTGGTAAAAAGCCTCCCCGTTCGAAAACTGGTGGGCGACCGCCTGGATGGCAGCGACTGTCGTAGCAGGTGTGGTTGAAGAAGATGCTGGGCCTGCAGCCCATTCCCCTTCGGGGCTGTTTTCTGCGAGCTGCGTATTCAGAACGTGCCCTAGCGGGGATATAATGCCTCCGTCTATACCTGTGAATTGAGGAGTGGCATCGTCTCCACTCTTATTCTTGCGTTTATAAGGGCCACGTTTTATTCCCTTCTTGCGCTCCTTCCGTTGTCCGTCGATACAGGTATCGGTGATGCCATACTTCCGACAACGTTCACAGGGCCGATTCTCGTCACAGCGCTTGCAGGCTGCCGCGCAGTTGGTGCACTGTTCTCGAAAATGGATCAATACGACGTTGGATCGTGTAATGGAATCGAAGGAACTGACAGCCATCTTGACTTGTTTGCGTTTTGGACGCGTCAACGCTGACGGTGTTGCTGGTGCCTGCGGGGCAGTGAATCCTAGGAGGGATGTCAAATAGATGTCGGAAGACGGAGATATTAAGTGACCTGGATTCTGCGGTGGAGTAAAGGTAAACATCATCCCAGGAGGCGGATGTGAAAACATCATATAACCAGGAGGAGCACCAGGGGTGCCGCTTTCCCCGTTGGCGGCGTCGGGGGGTGCAGGATATGGGTAGAAACCGGGATAAGTCCCAGGTGGCGGCACATAGTGAGTGCTATTGAAATGAGGATAAGGGACAGGAGGTGGTGCTGCTGCGAATGGCGGGTGTTCAGGGGTAGTGGGAGTTGCTTTTGGCGGTTCTGTTGCCATTATGGCGGATTTTCCGTCGACCGCTGTGCACGACGACAAAAGAGAACAACTCTGTCGACATTGCAGACATCAAAATTGAGGACGAACAAGGGAGAAAAATTGGAAAAGTGGAGAGTTGGAAATTTGCTCACTCCGACTCAAAAACCGAGTCGCCGCTCAGAAGTTGGGGGGGAGGTTTGAGGTTCCGCTCTTGGTGCTCAAACAACCGTCGTTGGATCACAAAAACACGACTACCGATGGACTCTGCGTGGAGTGATAGTCGAGGTGGATTAAGCTAATAAAGGGGAAGAATGGAGGCTGTGAGTGGGGAGAGGTGACACATACACGTGCGAACTGGACCTACTCGGCCACAAGGCCCGTGCGCATCATTCCTCCTAGCAGCTCTCTCATGCATTGCATCCGCCAGCGCGTGCGAGTATACTCAAGGCGAAGGATTTTGCGCGGTGCGTGGGTCATAGAATAATTAAAGTCGTCGCCCCAACTACCTGGACTCCGCCCATACCTGCAATGCATTGGGCGGGGCTCGAAAAATATAAGTCGCGCTCGTTTCAGTCAATGACCCGACGGGTTGGATGCTTTCGTGCTAGATTTATGTATTGTAGATCGTTTCACACGACGATAACGACGTATGAAATGAAGGAAATAGGATTAAAGCATACCTAAAGTAAACCCAGAGTTAAAGCATCAATCCCCTCTGCTTGGTCTCGTCTGTGAGCGGAACATACTACCCAATGATTTGAGCCTCCGAAACCAGCGAAGAAGACTCGAGAACCCACCGAGACTCCCATAACCTGCTTGTGAGTTACATTGCCTTTATCGTCTTTATCAACGTGGAGAATGTACTGCGCGTACGTTCCAACAGGAACGAACATCCTTCCAGGACTGGCGAGCTGATCGATCAACTCGGAAGGAAGAGCCGGAGCAGCCGCTCCAACGTGAATCGCATCATATGGAGCTAGCGAAGCCAGATTTCGAAGAGCGTTTATCCGGTATTTTTCAAAAACTTACCTCCAGGTGGATAACCTTTCATAAAAGGATCAGCAAGTTGAAAGATTTACACCGAAAAGTGGAAAACACCTGTCCTTCCATCCCCAGCAACCACCTCGATTTGCTTCTTCTGGACAGCATCTCCCAACCCATCTTTCTGCAGGTTCTCGATCGACCAGTTGACGAGTTCGGGGATATGGTCGATCCCGACTACTTTACCGGACGGTCCTACCATGTGGTGAAGGACTGCGGAAAGATAGCCTGAGCCGCTTCCAACGTCGAGGACTCTCGCGCCAGGGCGAAGATAAGGCGAGAGGTGTTCCGCGGCGTACGCGTGCTGTCGTACGTTTGGTTCAGATCCGCCACAACGAGAACAGGCCAGGTTACCATATGAGGGGCGCTGATCGTCGCCCCGTATCCGATCGTTCTGTCAAATTAGGGTTGTAACGTGAGTGGCTCGAGCCAATGTAGGATCGTACTGCGGCGAGTCTTCGTATGCGGTATGAAGTTGCTTGACATAGTTGGCGCGATCGACTTTGCCCATTGCCTATGCTCGATTTTGGTCAACGTTAGCGGGTTGCGATGGATCCGGCCTACCTGTGCGACAGTGTCTGAATTCAAAATCCCGGAAGCAGCCATCTTAGAGATGAGCTCCCCGTTGGTTCTTCCTGAGCAGCGCCAGGCCATGGTAGATGACTTGCAAGAGCGTTTCGATGACGCACATGCCTCCTTTTGGGAAATTGTTCTCACATATTCGTCCCTGGAACGTGTGCAGTGCATGGATTTGCCAGGCACCTCTTGGCACTGACTGCGCTTTTATTCCACACTAACGATGCAAGATGGTGGCACCGTTATCATCTCCTACCTTCTTCCGCTATTTCTCGCTGAGAGACAAGCTTTCATGACTATCACACCAATTTTCCCCCTTCTTCTGACCGTTTTCAACGTAAGGTTTATGCGTTGCGTAATGCGTAGTCATCTAACGGCATCATAGTCGATTTTTGAAGTATTTCTGCTCTGTATTGCTGGCTATATTCTCGCCAGCCATGGTATCCTTGACAAGAAGATGCAGAAGGTGCTCCAAGGTTCCTTATCTTTCCCAGTGCTTCCTAATACGCCACCCTCATCTCAGCGATTAAACCATCTAAACGTCACATTGTTCACCCCGGCTCTCCTGTTCTCGAAAGTCGCCTTTTTCCTTTCACCAGGCGCGTTCCTTCACGTCTCTCATCTGTATATACACTAATGGCTCTCATCTGTAGCGAAACTCCGAGAGCTATGGGTCGTTCCCATCTTCTTTTGTATCGTCACCGGACTCTCGATGGCCGTCTCTTTCACGCTTGGCTCGATTTTCCGGCTGAAAAAATCACAACGGTAAGTCCATCTCGAATTTTCACCTTAAAACGGCTCTAATTTTGAACCCCCACTCTAGGAGTTTCGCGATGGCCGCATCGATGTTCATGAATTCAAACTCTCTTCCCATCGCACTCATGCAAAGCATCGTCGTCTCCGTACCCGGTCTCGAATGGGGTCCTGACGATAACAAGGATTCTATGCTCGGACGCGCGTTGACTTACCTTGTGCTCTATAGCACGCTCGGCATGATTGTGAACACCACCCATTCTTTGCCACTTGTTATTTAGTTCCTCATTCCTTTCTTGTTCTAGGTCCGGTGGAGTTATGGCGTCAAGCTACTTTCCCAGGCTGACGAAGAGGAGTTTGTCCCTGAAGTCACAATCGACGACGACGAAGAAACTCCATTGCTCGTCTCGCCTCTCGACGAACAACCATCGTCTTCCTCAGTTGCGCGCGGCGCCGGAACTCCTCTCGGGCCCTCCTACCTTCGCCCCCCACCTGTGCGTCGCACAACCTACTATTTGTCCTTTCCAAACTCCCCGAGTCGAGAAGAAACTCGCCTGCCAGATACTCCAGCCCCAGGGTCCCCATTTGTGACCCCTGCTATCTCCGACAGCGAGGACGATTGCGATGGTGACGAACTGGAAGCGGGACTGGAAGCAACAGAACAAGGGCACCACCATCGACACCTCCCCAACCCCGCCCATGCCACCACAGACCCCGAGAAGGGACTCGCACACCGGTTTGGGAGAAAGCTGCGCCGCATATGGGTCAAGTTCAACGACTTCATGACGATCCCGCTGTGGGCATCGCTTCTCTCGATAGTTGTCGCACTCATACAGCCGTTGCAGCACGCGCTGCTGGAACACATGCCGCCGGTAACGGGGGCCCTCAAGTCTGCCGGGAACTGTTCCATTCCTTTGACGTTGGTCGTCCTTGGGGCGTACTTTTACCCTTCACAGGATGAGGGACCTGCGGATGGAGATGGCGTGGCGGTATCCCCGAGACAGGAAGGGAAGAAGAAGAAGTTAACGACGGCGCCGTCGAATGAGACGCTTGTACAGAGCATGAAAGGCTTTTTGCAGTTGCGGACCTTTTCTAAGTCTGGACACGATGCAGATGGGGAGACGAGGGCTAGGAAGGTGAAGAAGGTTGTGCCTGGAGAGACGAAGACGGTGGCGATCGCGGTATTGTCGAGGATGATTATAACGCCTATGCTGCTCATGCCATTTGTGGCTCTCGCATCCAAATTTAATTTGCAGGAGGTTTTCGATGAGTTCGTGTTTCCTTTTGCCTCCAATTGTCGGTCCCCTGATGGTTTATTTTCGCCGCTTCACAGTCCTGTGTTTGTCATTTCGAATGTGTTGTTGGTCTCGTCGCCTCCAGCGTTGACTCTCGCTCAGGTACGTGTATCATCGCTGTCCCCAGATCTCTTTTCTTCGTCCGTGTACTCAAACTGTTTTGTTTGCGTCTAGATTACACAAGCTGCATCTGGCGACGCGTTTGAGCGCCTAATCAGTCGTACTATATTCTGGTCGTACTGCGTGGTGACGCCTCCCTCTACTATCCTGTATGTGGTTTTGGGGCTTCTTGTGGCGAAGTAGGTCGCCTTTTTTTTTTTTACTGTTCTTTCTTTTTATGTAGGGAGAAATATGGGTCTGTAGCATAGTAGTGATAGCATACTAGACACATGGCATCCTGAGCACACATAACTTATTAGACTTGTGATTTTGTATTTCCCCCTTTTTTGTTGGCTGACGCCGTTATGTTACTGTATGTAGATTTCAATGAGTGTGTACCAGGTGAAAAGCAGCAATTGACGAATCGGATCGCCCTTTCAAGCTCTGGCGCGTGAAGATTCTCTCCGCTTAATGGCATTTGTAGCCTCCTAAGCTTCACGTTTCAGGGCGACGAGCCCATACTGAGTCCGTCGGTTCTTCTGACATCATCTTAGGCTTGTACTTCTGGGAGGTGATACCGTCAGATGATGGACGGCCACCAGTGACCACGACCAGGCCAATATCGTTGTTATGCACCAAGTAACTCGGCGACAGACCCATGTGTGGCAGAAGCATATCCATATTTCAGCCGGCACCACTGGTACCTATTCTATGTCGCAAAGCCCTGTGTTAAGTTCAACCAGATCGAAACAAGTCCTCATCGATAGCCATCATTCGCAGCTCCGGAGCCCCAAGCTGCCTTGATCCAACGTCGTGTTTCTCGCCACTTCCGGAGGATCCGCGACGATTCGTTCGAGTGCTTGAAAAGCTTCGTATCTTCCAAAACCACGAGTTTCTCCGCCTTCCGCTGCAATGATTCTAGGAGTTCCCGAGCTTCATCGACAGAGAGATTCCTCAAGAGGTTGCCGTCGGTTGCTTGTTCGCAACTGCTGTGGATGACGAGGAGGATGTGAAGACCGACGACGCAGAAGCGCAGTTTGAAGTCTTCTCTTTGCGTTGCGCGTTACTATACAACAGGAACTTTGAGGATGACGGCAAACCAACACACCTAGGCCTGCAGCGCCGCGGCCGCATAGCCCAGACTTATTCCGTTGAATGCTGATCATCATCCTATGTATAACGAGTTGTTATTTTACCAGAAATCACAAAATTGGGCACCATGCGGGTTGACTCTGGATCAAGATGGTGGTGACTTGTTTGGAAAGGTTAGAAATTGAGGTGTTGTTCCCGCCTCGATCCTTCAAATTCCAAGAGAAGACCCGGGTCTGGGAGATGTAAGTCGACTTCTTCAAGGCGGTCGGCATTGAATGGAAAATGTAAGGGTTGGTCTTGCGACGAAGGTGAACGACGATTATCTTTCGACTCCGTGTCACTTTTCCCACAGACATCAATCTTGTACCTCCTCGTCATGTTCACCCCTCCTCCTCCATCCATCGCTCCCACAGGCTCGGTGGGTGACGCTTGGAGACCTGATTACATATAGGAACCTTCTACATCACTCAGAACATGGATATTAGGGCTCAGGAGTACTGCATAAATAGCCATGGTGAGTAAATATATTTTCGCTTTTTGCAACACACCTCCTCTGCTTCCAGACGCTTTCGAGTCTCATCGAGAAATAGTTGGGGAACAGATTTAATGCCGGCGTTGGGTTTTGAGCGGTACTATCACAAGGCTTGATGTGGGAAGCTCGTGTCAGGCGACTCAGGCCTTTCAGTCAGGTTCGTCCCATCATCTTGTGATTCTTGTCTATAAGCCGTTCAACCCCCCCTACAACTTTGACTTGGTCCAGGCTGTATTATGTACATACTTTCAAGCCCATCCATGGTTCTCAATTTTCAAGCCCACCCAGTGGCGCTTTGCGTATCTATCTATCGCTCTCATTTCGATCTACGCAATCCGAACCGTCAAGAGTTATGCCAAGGGGAAGTTGCCGCCGGGGCCCAAGGGTATCCCGTTTCTCGGTAACCTCTTCCAGCTATCGAAGACGCCGTGGAAGGAGTTCGAAGTTTGGAAGAAACAATATGGAATGTCCACCTCTTAACCCTGACTTGTCGAAGCTGACCTCTATGTCAATCCAGGACCATTGACGTACCTTACGGTGGGCAGCCAAAGGATCTTGGTCCTCAACACGCATCGGGTTGCAGCTGACCTGTTGGATCGCCGGGGAAACATTTATAGCGATCGTCCTCGCATGATTAGTTAGTGCCGACAGTGTCCTCAGCCATTACCCACCGCTGACCATCACCATCAGTGGCGAGCGAGATCCTCTGTGGTGGATTTCTAATGGTTATAATGAA
>Ga0307516_10005387_pt1 | contig 15358 bp, 17 predicted proteins | sample 19_EM_MG_FD_203310 | JGI IMG/M metagenome (GOLD analysis project Ga0307516, IMG submission 203310) | Populus trichocarpa ectomycorrhiza microbial communities from riparian zone in the Pacific Northwest, United States - 19_EM | ecosystem: Host-associated > Plants > Roots > Unclassified | place...
AACGCTGATTGGCATTGCCATGTCGTGCCTTACCCAAATGTGGTACATATTCGATCACTAGGTGTTTCACCGAGGCCACCTCGAGGCTCGAGGTCCGACCTGCGCGTCTTTTGGTTTACCTTAAAACCGGCTCGCCTTCGCACACAACGGCACGTATGTGGTCTTAATGTCGTCAAATCCGCTTCCGTCCATCCCTTCACTCCTCAGTCTTATTAACGAGGGATTGACTTTCTTGATAATTTCGTCTTGCATGGGTTCTGTGCTGTTTACGATGCTTTTAGCTCTTTTCTTTTTTTCAACGCCGGAACTGAGACGGCAGCCAATCTTTGTATTGAACGTTATTGCCATCGCACTAGGAATCACATACTCGTCGATTTGGATATACATTGAGGTATGTTTGACATCAGAACGCTAGAAAGCAACTAAATCTGTCTGCATGAACAGGTACATTCGTTTCAAACAGGAGTTGTATTCAATCCCCGGATGACTATCACTACCACCATCATCAATGGTCTTATCCCGCTCTTCGTAGACTGCATCCTTCTACTACGACTTATGGCCCTCTTTCCGCGTCGTACCACACCGCCCTTCACCTGGTTCCTCGTGTTGTGCATCCCTGTCATTGTCAAGGTCATCCGTTGCGCAAACATAACATTTTTTGTGGTGTCAGAGATCAAACGTATTAATAGTTTTCCAAAGAACTCCTTTGTGGATTTGGCATCCGCACTGTTCAACATGACACCCTCCGTCAAAATCGAATGGATTATCCAGGTTTTTGACGATCTGTATGTCTTTTGTCTGGGAAATCAATCGTCCCTCCCTCATTGTCCAAGGTTTTCTTCTGCTCCCTTTCTCTGGCGCCTGTATAAAAATGGAATGTTCATTTCTGGCTGTACGTATATCGTCTTGTCGTTCGGAATTCTGTTTTACCAGTATCCCTAGCATCATTCGCTGCCAAAATCAAGGCCGCGTTCTGGATTTCAACATACAGCTTTGTTTTCCCTGTCCTTTTAAGTGTAGCCCAGATCGTGAGCTACATGGCCTCCAAGGACTACGTCCTGGCCATGAACATCGAGCAGATCAACATCCATTTCACGATCGTCGGACTCGTTTTCGCGACTGTATGGGCTGCTGAGAGGGACTGGGAGAATGCACGACGGAAGGGAGGGTTGGCCCCCTCGCAGGTGTCCACAATATGTTTCGCCCCTGCACAGCAACACTTCGAAAGTAAAGGAGGAACCACCCTCAAGGAAGTGCCCTCAGAACCCGGCAGCTGTATCCTTGATTCGCGTTCTCTGATGCTTGAGACGGCGCGGCATGCGCCAGATGAGGTCGGGATTGCCATATGATAGAGTTTCGTTTTCTATCTCTCTATCTCCCTCTTCCAAGTCGCTTTCAGGCCTTCAGCTTCAACTCGTGAAACTTGTCTGCGTACATGGGTCGGGATGATAAACTTATAGTTGTACAACACTGCCACACGAACCCAATCACATCCGACACCAATTGAAATGAGTAAAGTTCTACCGCATCTATTCACAAACTGGTAGTACTGAACCCACTATCCGATGCAAATTCGGTGTCACAGGATCAGAGGCAACTTTCAATTTCAGTTACCACGGGGCAAACATCGCCCAGGGCTGACTATCTCACATATGTCCCCTTGACATGACAAACCCTGCCACGACGTTCAGCGCCCAAGCTACAAATGGCAGTACCTGTCGCATGGACACTCAGCCCACTAGCCCTTTCCTCGTCCATTGTCATGGTGCTCTGTCAAATCTCAGTTTGGGGATTTCAATCCAAGAACCTGGACACTCCTGGACACTGCTCGGAAACTGTCGGACATTCCCCAATTGCTTGACAAGGGGGACCTTATTTCGTGAGAAAATATATGAGTTTTTGGGATCTGCCCCCTTGTGGATTTGGTTCCGTATAAGTAGCATTATGTAGTTAGTAACTTAGGCAATTCAATTCGCCTCTGTCAAGTAAGAGTTCTGCAGTGCCGACGCAGGCGGCATTTCGAGTACACAGATCTGAGCTACTTGGTGGCTTGATTGATAGTGGGGAACCATGAACGTACACCTGAGGGCTCATGCTCTCCGTTTCCTTCTTCCTCGCTCTCCTCCTCAACCGTACAGACCGGGTAAGGGTCTAATGGAACCCTAGAAACCAATTCTTCTCGCCCACTATACACTGTAGACTACCAAGACAACCACCCCCATCACCAGGACCTGCCACGTACACGACACCCCACGTCAACCATGATGAGGATGACAACGAACGAAATGGGGTGAGAGCGTAGGATAAGACGAACACATCGGTGCTAACCACATCATATGGGCCAAGCACAGGTTGAAAATGAGTATCCAAGAAACTCACCTCGTGCATACATCACACGCCTCTTCCTCGAGAGAGGTCCACCCCATAAACCCTTTAAACTAATATTGGTGAGGACGGTAGCTGCAGCAATTAGCTTGACCTCAGCAGCGGTCTCGCGGGGGCACTCATCAGCGATTCGTGAGTTACTTGGAGGTTTTGCCAAGATGCTTTGAGGTCATCGTGTACCGCTGAAAGACTCCGGCGCGCGGCTGGGCACTTCTGATCCGCCTCGGACATCTCTTGCACCTGCTTATACTCCCGCTGAAACGGTTCCCTTCTGTCTGTGAGCAATGAGGCCTATGCTTTTTACAAGCTTGGATACTTGCCTGCTCCTCTGGACTTGCTGTTTGTCATATGTTACGGTGTGTGGGCAAGGAGTGGACGAGTGTCCTAAGCCATTCCTCTACATAACACAAGTGGAATTTATCTCAATCCCGTTGTCATCCATCGAATCTTTGAAAGTGTCAATGGAGGCCTGGCCTTGGACTCGATGTTACTCACATTCGGCTCTTCGACTCTACCATAGGCAACAACAGTATCTTACCTCCAATACCGACGCAGCTTTCAAGTTTTCCATAAATAGGTGCGCTCTTGCACGGTGCACTGTCGACATGATATATTGCACTGGGCAGCCTACTTGCCCTTTCCATCCTATACCAGCGGCGAATTCAGTGCGGGGACCTCAGTCCGAGAACCTGGACACCGCTTGGACGGTAATTGATAGTGGGGAGTAGTGAGGCTACTTCATTGATCAAGGGGTGTTCATGAAGAGATTACACGATCCCTAGTCGACGGAACTCAAATGGCGAAGAGAAAGCGGCGTCCTGAGCCTACCAAAAGTGTGAATTGATGGGACGTAAGATGGCAGCCCAAAGTACTAATGCATGGGATCCACCTCGGATGTGTTGTTCAGATCCGACCTTCAGGCGGGCCCATCACGCTGAGGCGACAAGCACCACGGGTTTCATGCCCCCTCTCCATCTCCGTTTGCTTCCTCCTCGCTTTCCTCGTCCTCGCTCACCGCCTTAACTGCCCTTTCTTTCCCCACCTCTTCGCTTCCAACCGCGTCTCTCCATGCGGTAAGCTCCTCTCCTAGTTTCGTTCGCGCATCCGAAATTGCGCGGCGCAACTCTGCGTAGTATGTCTGAAGTTCGCCTGTCTCAGCGGTGCTGGGAGTGGGATCAGATTGAGGTGAATTCGGAGGAGATAAACGGAAGGTGTGGTTGGCGCTTGGCGTCAGTAGAGACGGGTGATCCACTCCCGGAGGTAGATGGAGTGTGTATGTTGCCGTAACTGCTGCTGTTGGCGATCTCGCCATCCTATGTTTATTCTTTACGAGGGGAGAGTACAGAAACACATCGTGTGATAGTTTAAATGATCTTATCTCATTGACTTTGATCGGATCAATTTGGACTTACCCGGCGAGGACCTCGCTTGAGTTTTTTACTCTCGCACTGTGACCTTTTCTTCTTACGTCTCCCAGCACGGTACACTACTCGACTTGACACCATGACCATCCTCGTGCTTGGGCAATAACGACGCGGGCCCACGATACAGAGCCTGCGTTTTTTTTTTCTAGATCCAAACGGATACATTGGATTCGACTAAAACCTCAGGGCCTCTCGCCGACGCACGGATACACGATAGACAATAGAACATTAGACGAACGACGCTTAGAAGATAGACATAGAAACCACCAGCATCGACCAGTGCATTCCAATACCCCGAGAAAAGTCGAAAAGCGCGATATACCCTACAAAATTTTCAAATACAAAAGATGACATATCCCACTTCTCCGAGCACCTCTTTGCCACCTCTTGCCCACCTTCAGACCTATACCGCCTCGCAGCTCCACCAAGCACTGCGGACGTTGAGGGAGATATACTTTCCCCAGTTAACATGCCTTCCTCACACGGCTGCCTGTTTCCCGTTGGCACGGCTTCCATCTTTGAGCGCAGGAGGTACACTGGCGCTCAAAGGAAGGCTCATGCTTTGCGAGGAAATGTCGCCGGGTGGTGGGATGACGAGGGCAAAGTCGAAGAGGCACTTGTGTCAAGAGCGCATGCGCGTTCCTGACTCAGGGTATGCGTCTGCCGAGGAATATAGTGATGGTGGAGGGCATGGAGACTGGGACAACGACAGTGATTGTGATAGCGGTAACGAGGAAGGTCCCCTCGCACTCCTCCGCGCAGATGACCTCGAACGCGGTTTTTCCATTAAATGGCTGACTGGCCTCGTGAAACGAGCCGATAGCTGGGTAAATTTACGTTATGGGGATGCCGACGGCGTGGGGGAAATCGGGGTGACGGAGGAAAATATGCGCATGGCAGTCATCGACGAAGCATACGTGCTTCTCGCCCAGTTTGCAGGCGATGAGGACGGCAAGCAACAGAGCGAACCCTCGTTAATGCGCAAGTTCACTTTCCCGTTCTGGCTGGATGCAATCGACACCTCTAACAGCCAACAGCATGGTGGGGAGCGCATGAGCCGCAAAATGCAGACGTCCATCATTGTAGAGCTAAATGATGCTCCGCTGGACGCAGTCGACCATACTGCTGTGGGACTGCAGAGCTGGGCTAGCGCGGTTGTTCTCGCCCAACGGATGTGTGCTGACCCGGCACAGTACCTCCTTGCTAACCAGGCCATGATGTCCCGCATGGCGACAACCGTCCACATGCCTCGATTTATACCCAACCCAAAATTAATACGAGTTCTTGAACTGGGCGCGGGGACTGGCCTATTGAGTATTGCAGCTGCAAAGGTGTACAGTCAGCTTGGGTGCTCTGCATATGTGCAAGCAACTGACTACCACTCTATGGTACTGGACAATCTCTCGAAAAATGTGCATGCGAATCTGGGAAGCCTGGGTGGAGCGGATAAGGTGACAATGGACGTGGCTGCACTAGATTGGTCGTCTCCACCCAGTCTTCCTGAAGAAGACAAATACGATGTCATACTAGCGTCCGACGTTATCTATGACCCACAACATGCGCGCTGGATCCACGATTGCGTTGCACGACTCATGAAGAGGGAGCCCATCACGTCTAGGGTAGGAGGTGATAGAGCGGGAGCCAGCGTATTTTGGCTAGCCATTCCCCATCGCTCGACAGGTCGACACGAGGGGATGGGGCATACAGTCGAAGATGTATTTTCATCACTGGTTGAAGTCAAGGAAGGGCCCTGGGATGGGGAGAGACTTACGATTGTGAGTAGGGAAGAGATCGGGAGACAACACGGGGTTGGGAGGGCAGACGAGGGTGGATATACAATATTCGAAATTAGGTGGGCATTACTACTTGGTGCTGTATGTCAGTTCTAGCATAGCCTAGGTCAAGTGCACCGACCGCGAGAAGAGATACATACTTCTAAATGATCTGATGTCCGTGACGTTGAGGGATAAAGGCCAATGATTCTTCCAAACATCATCTTGGCAGCTAGAACCCGACTGCAGCACCATGGAAAATTGGAAATCCCTCAGTATGGTTCCTGAAAGGCCCTCAGCCGAATCCACTTACATAAAATTCGCGTCTTCAATTTATCTTCTGAGATGACACTAACGACCTCGTGATGACCCCAGAAGTATTCTTTAACCATAGCAGGGCAGCTATGTCCGAGGATTTACGACGAATGGACGATTCATCGAGTGATATTTCTCTTTCGGTTGAGATGTTTCCTGCATAAGACCCACGGGCAGTAGTCCGCCGCGTAAGCACGGTTGGTTTCTTCGCAGGAACCTTTACGTTTGGATGGCAGCCCATGCACTAGTAAGCCTGCCTACTGGTCCGATGGCATCCAACATCGAGTAGAAGCATGCGAATCACATCGAGTTTGGAGATAATAATACTTGGGTGAACAAGGATCTGGTAAACCCAACGGCGCATCTTCACAAAGCCACCAACTCACAAAACAACAATACTCACTTGGGTGCAATCGAACCCACTGTACGGCTGTATAGCCTCACCAACGGGTATTCACACTTTCTCCCTAGGGAAGACGGAAATGAGTAATGTGCACAGGTGCGCAAAAAGGTGGTAAAAGAGGAGCCAGAGCACTTGGCGGTTTCGTACCAAAGCGATCATCGACGCACACGACCCACAATGGACGAGAGCATTTGGCGTACAGTGCTTCAAGGTGGTACTCTGCTTCGAAGGAGTCCCTTCCGAATCCTCTCTATCAGTCGTGTTCAATATATAGGCCACGTTGCGATAAGCACCAACGCCACTGTACTTAATACACTCAGGGAAGTGCCGGGATGAACCTTGCTTGGTCCTGCGGCAGGCATAGGGCAATGGTCGAGGGTGATAGTCAAAGTACAGGGTCGATCAATGTGTTGTGTCTACCAGTGATTGAAGCCAGTGGTGGCTCCTATGATGTCAACTAATTACTAGTAACTAACTATGTTCGGCTTTTTACGGCACGATAGGGGCTGCACTTTCTCATAAATATTTGCCAATATAACTCGAAATGCTGCCTGCATCGGCAGAACCTTGGCGGATATAATTTGAATGGCTCAAGTTGAACTACAAGATGTTTATCTACATAATGGCACTAGCAAGCTCATAAGCCCAAACACAGCAGAGGGAACGCATCCAAAAAAGTGAATTTTTTACACTCATCCAGAAAAGGAAATAACATCCCAGAACCCTGGCAGCAGCCATGTATTACTGTGATCAGTGCCATGGCGGTCTCATATCATATGATAAAGGTTTCAAGCCACGAGGCTGACTGAGTTCATGCTTTGTCGGAAATTTCTTTTCTTTATTGCAATGACGATTTTGACATATTGCAACAGGGCAGGGTAACATCCAATTTTGACACCATTACATTATATTATGTCCATAATTGGCATTGCGATCTGACTGCAATGCGCATCGCCATGAATGAAAATCGTTATTGTAATGAGAGCTGGTTTTGATTTCGACAAATATTGCGACCGCTTGCAACGCATTGAAATTTATTTATAAATTTTCCGATATTATATATCTCACAGGGGAGTGCAGTTTCAATGCACCCGTAGAGTTGTGTACTACTCTGCTCCATGGAGACGCTACCTCACCTTCAACGACTAGCCCAGCGAGCGTCGGAACATGGTATCAACCTCAATGACCGTGTGGATCGAGACGAGTCTTTCCGCCCGCTGCACGGCGGCCATGCCATCGTCTACAAGGGCACAATCAATCCTGAAGGAACACGGGTAGCCGTAAAATCTCTCCGTCTTTCCCCATCTGCAGACAAGGCCGCTGGCGACGTACATGCACTTCACTGTTATAATATTCGCCCTCCCAACTAATTGCTACTCAGCGCATCGTCGAGGAGATACGATGCTGGACCACCCTCCAGCATGATAACGTCGTTTCTGTGTTTGGTCTCGTCACAAAGTTCGATTTCGCAGTGTCAATTATATCCGATTGGATCTCAAAGGGCAATGCATACGACTACGTGCAAGATCTGAACAATGACCCACGACCTCTAGTACGTCCAATGATCTGCATCTATCAACATTCGAAGGTTAGCTATCCAGGTCTTGGGGATTGCACGAGGGTTGCATTACCTCCATAGCCACGGAGTTTTGCACGGGGATTTGAGAGCAGTGAGTTGGCCTAGAATCCAACAGACTGACCTGAAATTAACCCCTGTGACAGCGTAATGTTTTAATTTCCAAGGATGGCCAAGCTTTGCTGGTCGACTATGGACTGTCTGCTCTTATTGATTCCTCATTCTCTATGACAGCTGCTGCACCTATACACCCGACGATAAGATGGATGGCGCCGGAACAAATCGATAATTACGGCAAGGTGACTACGCAAGCGGATGTGTGGGCTTTTGGAATGACTGTCCTGGTACGCATGCTACCCGTCCCCAAGTTAATCTTTCGACCTGTACTGTTTCAGGAACTGTTCACTCAAGAACCCCCCTACCATAACATTCGTGATACACGGGGCGTTATACAACGCATTTTGCAGGGACAACCTGATCGGCCAACAGATGAGACTACACATGGTCGTATGACAGACCAATGGTGGGAAATATGCTGCTTGTGCTGGAAACGCGATGAATCTTCTCGCCCTCTTATTTCTGACATTGTCGCGGTCATAGTGAGTATTCTTTTCACATGCATATTTTCTACTTTTAATGCCACTCAGGAGAAAGCAGAAGTGTCTTCTCGCAGAACGAGATCCTTTCGGATGCCTTTATACGTTACATTGTTCACTGCTTGCTTGCTTACTTTGTTGTATTTTCTTATCCGCATCACAGGCACGACTTAGTTTGTACTTGGCCTGTAATCTTCTGGATACTTGACATAGTCGCGACTTATCCATGACTCACATTTTTTTAATTCCCTTGCTCGAAGAGCAAAGGGTTCTGGGAGGACCTTATATCGTGGGAACGACTGACGACAGAACTTTTTTCCTTCTTTGGACCCGTGTGATTCGGTTGCCTTACCTTGCTACCTATGAGCCTTCCAATCCAATGTGCATGCGGAGAGCAAGGGTTCTGCCGACGCAGGCGGCATTTCGAGTAATTTGCCACTTGGCTTTACTTTAATGTGTTTGGCTTCGATTGATCGATCGCAATAGTAAGCATCTCAGGGAGACGGGAATGAACGACTACAGTGCATGTACATAAGGCTATTCAGGTTTTCAGAAGCAGTGCTTGCCACCCCATACCCGCACGTAAAACGCACCTATGACGTGTGGAGTGGGGCATTTGGGTGTTCAATACATACAGCATTTTCCCATACCTAGTAATTGCATGGTGAGTCGCAATTACATGCTGTAGTCTCGATGATCCCAGCCTTCAGCATCCTCTGGGTGAGACTATCGGAGTAACTGTTCGACATCCCTGCGCATGTGAAAGACATCCCAGGGCCTTACCAAGCCTGGAACGTAGTCCATCTGTGAACCTGGTCAGGTGGTATGACCTTGGGAGCAACTTGTCACGCCTGCGCACGTATCAATAGCATATGTCTGTGGAGCCTCTGCATTGGGGATGGCGAGTGCACTGGCGGCCTCGAGGTTCGGATACTAATGAATCCTGAAGGAAACACGTCTGTGAAAGTCAAGCAGTCCGAGATCTTACGATGGCCGTGCTGCTAGCTAGCATGCAGTCCCAAGTGGAACACACAATCTGTGATACAAAAAGTTCTAGGTGCCTGACGACTACACGACAAAATATAATTTGGAAGTTTTGCTAACTCATGAAAGTTCTGAGATGTCGCTCAACCTGCAGGCTTGAGCATGGCAATATGACTGCTTACTCTATACAATGAAATTGGATTCTTACTCGGGGAAGTGCCGACTGGCGCCGGCATGAACCTTGCTTGGTCAAGCTTTCGAGAAGAGTCATAGTATACCTCGATCCCCCTCGAATAACGGGAGTCCGAATATCATGCCCTACATCCATGATCGAAAACACTTACATATAGGGTTCAAGGTCACCGGTCATCAATTACCAGCCGTCCACTCCATGTTTCCGCAGACGAAATCCGTCGTCCGACCAATCTGTTTCCTATCAATGTTCCTGTCCATTTTCTCGGTCTAACACATGCGCTGATTCTGCAGCCAGTGTGTTAAGTTTATGTCATCGGGGAACGATTGTCTTCCATCGAATCTTTGGTCTGCCTTGGGGAGACTAATGTCATCGCTGTTTCCGCAATCTTCGCAGTCACTTTATCTACCACCAAATCACCCCTTGCCTCTCCCGATGTCACTCCTGCAGTTGCCAATGACGCCTTGGTCCGATCGTGTGTCATCCGAACGCAAACTGTCGACTCGTGTTCCACAGGACTGGTGCTAACAATTGGTGCATCCATACACCCGCTGGACATACCTTCAGTGCGGACAGTAAGTTGCCTCAATTCTGATGATGAAAGTGTGGATGGTCCACCACCATGATCACCATGACAATGACTAGTACCAGCATGGATCGGATGTTCGCAGCCATCCAACCATCAGGAAATTGAACGACGATGACGACGACGATGGCGGCGACCAACCACCATGGCGACCACAAAGAGTAATGACAATGACAGCAACAGCAACAGCAAGTAACACGACGACTGTCAACATGACACCAACACAGTGACCACCAAGGCCGACGGCCACATGACGACGATGATGTACTAGCATGACCAGCTTGACCACGATGACAGCCCAAACATGACGACGATAACTGCCAGTACTGCTAGCACCAGCACGATGATGACCGCCAGCATGATTACAGAAACGAACCACTCATTCGAAGAACAAATAGGTTAGAAATATCACAATTAGTAGGGCACAGGGATCGTGGACATTTGAAGGACAGTGCATTTGGAGGCAGGCGGATGTGAGGAATTCGAGAAGCATTGACTGCAGGCACCCAGTATACTATATTACAGAGACTTGTGGCCATATGAAATAAGAATCACATTCGAACAGCGCAAGGTCCTCCACCAATCTTATCCAAAAAGGTCGAAGGATGGAGATCTCACCTATGTCCACGTAGCCCTTTGCTCAAACTAGGGTAGGGCTAGTAAAGCGCGGCAAGTCGCGGAACGTTAGGAGGCACGTTCCACGATTCTGAATCTCGCCCCTAAACATTAAGTAGTCTTGGTAATTGCTCGCACTTTTCTTGGTATCCAATAGAGCAACATGCTACTACCAGTCTGTTAGGCCGGTGCCAATTCTTCGAGGGTGAGTAACTTTGTGACTGATGTGACTGCCAATCTGTATTTTGGTTCAGGGTGGACCGATGACCCGTTGTTGGTTTAGGGTATGAGCTCATTGTGTTCAGACCATCAATGGCTTGCGACGATGCAGTTATTTTCAGTCTGAGGGGTTGACATATGGGACAGCAAACATCAAGCACGATGACAAGTGCATGTGATGCCAACCCTTCCTCGCCTCCCTTCAAGTTGAATAAAGTATAGGGGTATTATCCTGGATACCCTCCCCCGAATTCATCGGTGCGCAGAACGGTGTTGAATACAGACCGAACAAAATGTGCATACACTTGTACCCAGTCCTCCCAGGCAGCTAATACGCAGCTAATTCCTAGCCAAGCACGCCTAGGGCATGAGGTTGCAGCCCAGGGATAAAACAAGCTGGCTCTCGCTGGGTTTCAGCTTGCAATTACGCCAAAGAAGGTATGAGTGAGCCTTGCCGCTGTTTGGAATCCGCCACAGATCTTAGTGGACTTGTCAATATTGAACCTACTACCATCGCCGTCGGGGGGAATGCCACCGTACGGCAGGGGATTCTCCGCACGAATGGAATACGGGTTGCTGTCAAAGCTGGTCGTTTTCTCAATGACAAACAATCTTACGAGGTATGTTTCCCATCGATGACGATATGTACACAGGAGGTTGATTTAATTAGTGCGCCCATCGCGAGATACGTATCACTGCTTCACTTGAACATGAAAATATCATTGAATTACTCGGTTATCTCATTCAAGAATCTAAGATAATGATGGTGACCCCGTGGATGGATATGGGCGATGCATCCATGTTTGTGAAAGATACAGGAGTTGACCCGCGTCCTCTGGTAAGTTGAGAGGAACTCATCCCATCCCTGGTTAAAATTGTCGCTTCAGTTGCGAGGAATTGCGGATGGGATATGTTATTTGCATTACCAGAACATTTTTCATGGAGATCTCAAGGGGGCAAGTGTTCTATTTTTCGGCCAAATAATTTCACTTCATTGCAATCGTTTCACCAGAAAAATGTGTTGATCTCTCAAGATTATCGCCCCAAAATAATTGACTTCGGCAACGCATCTTCCCCTCCTGTTGACGCTGTACACAGTCTCAGTGGCGGGAGTACACTGAGATGGATGGCTCCAGAAGCTATCGAACAACAAGGGCTCGCCACCGCCAAGGGTGACGTGTGGGCCTTTGGTATGACAGCGTTGGTACGTTTCATAATCATTATTCTGACGTTCGATTCGACAATGATGTTCGTAGGAGCTGTTTACGAGGATCGAACCCTTTCGTGATATTGCGATACGTGCTATCCCGAGTCGGATTTACCGGGGCCCACCGGATCGTCCCAATGGACAATCCACTCACTTTCGCATGACAGAAGAATGGTGGAATATATGCCTCGCGTGCTGGAATCTTGACGCAGAGGCCCGCCCTCAGATGTCGGTTATCCTTAATGGGATTAGGATGATACAGTGACGACTCAGAAGGCGCCATTAGTAGAGGGGTAGCAGTAGTTCATAGGGGTGTGGTCTCCAGAGTAATCACAATATCTCCACTCTCCTAAAGCAACTGATGGGCTCTGTATTTCAGCTAGTGAGCACTGAAGGCAGAATGTGGGTGCGAATCGCATCAAGACGAATTGGAAATTACACAGCAGCACGGGCACAGGGGCTGATTGCCACTGTAAATCTCCCGAGATAAAGATTCCCTTGTCAAGGTCAAGGGTTCTGGGATGTAGTAAAGCCACAAGGACCAACGACGGAAGTTTTTGCCTTTTTTGAAATCGCTATGGAAGCTTATATAATCGCTGGTGCGTTTCTCAACAGAGATCGGCGTGAGCAAGCGGCGCGGGACTTATTTAGTTGAGTTCTTGACGAAGTCGAAACCACCTTATCCAGGGAGGTCTGCCTCTACAGTGCACGTCATTTGTTCAATGATGACAGCTCAGTCTGGCCTCAGACCCTTTCCCGTTTCTATTTGGGCGTGATCCCGTTAGTCGCCTCGTCACAGTGCCTTCTTCGCTGGCTTCTAACCCTCGTCGAATTGCGAATTTATGGCACGACCGATCTATCCTTTTAGCTGGGGGAATCTGGGGTAAATACAAGCGCGACTCGCATCCAACCAACACAGATCGGCGTCCCATTGCACCGTCTGATATTCCGTATCATTTCCGTTCCTCTTTTTGTTACTTAAGTAAACCTTTCTTTTCTTTTGTTCTTCTCTTCTCTCTCTGCGGGCTGACGAGGTATTTGTACCTGAACTGCTTCTAGCGTAGTCAGCCAACCTATTCCATTCCATTCCAACAGAAGTGATCCCGTTAGTCGCCTCGTCAGAGTCTTTCATGCGAGCTTCTAACCCTCGTAAAATTGCGAACATGTGGCATGATCACTCATCCTTCTAGCGGGGCGTATATGGGGTAAATACAAACGCGACTCACATCCGACCTCCTACCATCCGCGCCAATCTGTTTCTCCTTCTGAATTTCCTTATCATGTCCGTTCTTCTTTGTTTTGATTGTCTCCGTCAGGCTCCTGTATCCTCATCTCTGCGGCTGAGGTATTTACCTATGTCTGTACCTAGCTGCTCTCGTGGCGTAGTCAGCCAATCTAGTCCCATTCCCATTCAATTACATCATCTAACCAGAACATGATAGCGCCGTCGTAGACGGTAGGCACCTTGATGCTTGCGCACAGCTACAGCAGTCGACTTAAACTCGCTATATGGCAGACTGCAATGCAGAACACGACCGTGCAAGCGACAACCAAACATGGAGGACAGACGTGCGCCACCGATGAAAGTGGAGAGGTTCGAAGCCAACTTTGAACGGCGGATTCGGGTGACGCCGTTCTGTTAGTCTCATCTGAGAGAGAGCTCCAGTTACGCCACACTTTTGAATGCATCGGTGAGCTCTCTTACTATCAAGATCTCCGTTGAACGCAGAGGTGAAATTTGATGGCAGGCCGGATCTGATCTGTATATACGGCGTCGAAGGCATGAATCAAACCATTGGTGTCCTTGGGAAACACAGGTTTCTCTGGGTACGTGTTGTTGAGATACATCGCTATGTCCCAAGAATCGGTGATAATGATGGCACCAGCCCTTGTTAGGATCGTGGAGGACTGGGGCTTACCTTTCATGGTATGTAATTTTCACTGCTCAGATCCGCCTTGCACCCGCCTGAAAATTTCTCCTCGCGCAAATTCATGTGTGTTTAGTCGGACTGCCGTGTATTGGTCATTTCCTTTACTCCCGGATTCGTACCGCGGATAGGTGGTAGATTGAATTGCCGGAGCCTGCTGTGAACTGCCTGACTCCAGGAGAGATATATCACGTGATTTCATGGCACTCTCCTGTTTTTTTTTATGCTTATGGGCACATTATTTCGTAGTGGCCATCATCTGATGTGGTGAGTTTCATTGGAATCTTTCGGATGTAACACGCGTGTATCCATCCTGGTCCTTAGCCGGTGAAGGCTACTGCGGTCAATATATACTAGTTCGGTGCCTCACAGGAAGTAAAATTTCCAAGTGCTGTACGTTGTTTGACTCACATACTTGAGCATACAGTGACATCGAAGGACGTGCTGATCGATATCATCAGCCGCACCAGGCACAGTTGACCATTGTCCCATCATAGGTTGAGCTTTCTATTCTGAATTCCATGAACTCTTATCATTAGAGATAGTGATAGGCTGTGAAAAATTTTCAATGACAGTGACTTCTTCTCCAATTGATGCCAGTCAGCACTGACCAACTCTTCTTCGCGTCGTTCCAATATTATGTGCAAAACTGTACAGTGTGGTGCCCAATGGCCGCTGGCCGAGCTGTATTCTGGTAAGTCAGATTTATGTTGTAATGCTTTACTACATGTACAGCCTAATACTGCCTCCCAATCATCTGTCAGCACGTTCCCTTTATCTGATCCAACAAATAGAAAAAAAAATTGATATGATCATCAATCCTGTACGAGCAACTATTATCACGTATACTTGCACAGCTGATAGGAAGGTGATAAAAAGGCAGCATCACACTCCTAGGAAGTCACCCAGGTTTTTCGCAACGCATTAGTTCTCCACCTTCACTCTCCCTCAGTTTTTGAATTGCCAATATCTTGCATGTCTATAGGCATCAACATTCTGCTCAATGGGCGTATCTACAACTTGAAGAGTACTGCTCTTCCTGGTGGTACTGGCGTCATACGCCAAGGGATCCTGCGTCCCGAAGAAATAAACGTGGCAGTAAAAGTCTGTCGTTGTGCTGGTACGTGGGACCAACAAGTTGATGAGGTATGTGCC
>Ga0307516_10005389_pt1 | contig 15354 bp, 13 predicted proteins | sample 19_EM_MG_FD_203310 | JGI IMG/M metagenome (GOLD analysis project Ga0307516, IMG submission 203310) | Populus trichocarpa ectomycorrhiza microbial communities from riparian zone in the Pacific Northwest, United States - 19_EM | ecosystem: Host-associated > Plants > Roots > Unclassified | place...
TGGGCGGCGCGCCGCGCCGGATTGGCCTTCGAGCTGCATCGCGGGCGTCGAATAGGCCCGCCAGAGCGAGAGCCGCAGCCAGGTGAGGCGTTCGATCATCGGCCACCAGGGGGCGCGGCGGCGCGCCTCCCAGGCGTCGGTGAAGCGCGTCTCTTCGCCGAAGGCCTGGCGGGCATAGATGTCGAGCAGCGTGCGGTCCAGCCACGGCTGGAACCACCACAGCAGCAGCGACGGCAGCCAGGGTGCGATCTCCAGCGTCGCGCCGCACGCCACCACCAGCAGCAGCGCGATGGGCAGATAGGCGCGCACCAGCGAACGGCGTCCGCACTGCGTCATGCAGACGCCCAGGTCCACGGCCTCGAAGGCGCGGCGCGGGCGCAGCGCCAATTGCAGTTGTTCGGCCTTCATCGCGAGCCGCCTCCCGTCGCGAGCGCCGCTTCGTGGCGCTTGCCCTGGAAGCCCAGGTAGGCAATCACCGCCGCCCAGCAGCAGCCGCCGACGGCGTACTTCACGCCGGGGGCGATCCAGCCCGCCGACGACCAGAACGCCTCGATCGCGGCCGCGATGACCAGCATCACGAAGAAGCAGGCCACCACTGGCGACGTCTCGCGCGCCGCGCGCGTCAGCGCCTGCGTGCGCGTGAGGCGCCCGGGCGCGAGCACCGCATGGCCGAGCTTGAGGCCGGCGGCGCCGGACAGCAGGATGGCCGTGAGCTCGAATGCCGAATGCGTGATCACGAACGAGAAGAAGCGCTCGCTGTCGCCGTGCGCCACCAGCAGGCCGGCGACGGCGCCGAGGAGCACCCCGTTGAAGCCCACCACGACCAGGCTGCCGATGCCCACGATCAGGCCGGCGGCGAAGCACTGGAACGAGATGCCGATGTTGTGGATGATGTAGCCGCCGAACGCCTCCCAGTCGTCGCCCGACGTGCGCCCGAGGTGCGCGCCGCTGATCGGGCCGTACATCCGGTCGAAGCTGCGCACTTCGGAGGCGTCGATCACCGTCAGCACGAACTGCGGCTCCAGCCAGGTCGCGACGCCGATGACGAGCGCGGGCAACCAGAACAGCACCGCCACGACCACCAGGTGCCAGCGCAGCGCCCGCACCGCGGCCGGCGCGTCGTACAGGATCAGGTCGCGCAGCGCCCGCAGGCCGTAGTCGTGGCGGCGGTAGATGCGCTGGTGGGCGCGCGCCGTCAGCGCTTCCAGCTGCGCGACCAGGTGCACCGGGTACGCCCGCTCGCGCGCCAGCGCCAGGTGCTCGCAGCACTGGCGATAGAGCTGTGCGATGCGCGCCGCGCCGGGCAGCGGCGCGCCGTCGGTGGGGAACTCGCCGGGCCTCAACTTGCGGGGCTTGCGGTGCGGGCCGTGGCCGCGGTCGAGCGCGTCCAGGCCGCGCTTGAGCTCGACCCACACGGGCTCGTAGCGGCCTTCGAATTGGCGCGGAGTCATCGACATCGTCAGCGTTGCCCCATCAGCCATTGGGCGACCGCCAGCAGTCGCGGGCCCGGTCGGATCGGTGGTGGCGACGTGCCGCCCGGCGCGAAATCGGGCGCCGGCAGCACGTCCTCGGCGAGCGCGGCCAGTTCGTCGATGCGTTCGGGCGTCAGGCGACGCGTTCGACCGGCCAGTTGCAGCACCGCGACCTGCTGCGCGCGCGTCAGCGGGACGCGCGGTGCGAGCGGTTCCGCCTCGGGCAGCGCGCCGGCCAGGTGCACCTGGCGGGCATGGACCACCAGCGTGCCGGCGACGATGTCGCCCAGGCGCTTGAAATCGCGCCGCAGCAGCATGGACACCAGGCCGGAGGCGTACGCGCCCGGCAGGAAGTCGGCCACGCGAAGCAGGTTGCGGGCGACCGCCGCGGACGGCGTCACCGGCAGGCCCGAGTCCATCATCACCTGCAGCCCCAGCGCGCGCTTGCCGGGCGTGGCGGAGCCGGGAAGCAGTTCGAAGACGATCGGGTAGAGCCACTCGACGCCGAAATAGAACACCAGGGTCATGCCGATGCCGAAGCCCTCGATGTGGCGCAGCGTCGATACCGCGATCACGATCGCGATGGCGCGGATCACCCAGTCGACCAGGTAGGCGAGCACCCGCGGCACCGGCCCTGCGGGTCGCAGCAGGATGGCGATGCCTTCCGGCGTCTCGGCGAGAAGCGTGGTGTCGAGCTTCAAGGAACGCGCAGGTCCCGGTTCGGGGCGGCAACTCCGGACATGATTCCTCTCCCTCGGTATGGCTGAATCTGCGGCGACGTCGTGGCGTGCCGTCTGGATGGCGGGCATGGTAACGCGACCGCAGGTCGATTCGGCCCGGACACCCTCCAGAAGGGGAGGCCGGCGGCGCGCTCGGCGCGCGGCCGCGCCCTTACATGAACAGGTGCTCGCCCGCGTTCTCGCCGCCGAGGACGACGTAGTTCACCTTGCGGATGTCGGTCGCGCAGCGCCCGCCCGCGTATGAAATCGAGCTCTGGAGGTCCTCCTGCATCTCGCGCAGCGTGTCGGCGAGGCGGCCCTTGATCGGCTCGAGGATGCGCTTGCCTTCGACGTGGCGGTACTCGCCCTTGTTGAAGTCGGACGCGCTGCCGTAGTACTCCTTGTACAGCTTGCCGTCGACCTCCACCGTCTGTCCCGGGCTCTCCTCGTGGCCCGCGAACAGCGAGCCGATCATCACCATCGTCGCGCCGAAGCGGATGCTCTTGGCGATGTCGCCGTTGTGGCGGATGCCGCCGTCCGCGATGATGGGCTTGGTGGCCACGCGGGCGCACCACTTCAGCGCCGACAGCTGCCAGCCGCCGGTGCCGAAGCCGGTCTTCAGCCGCGTGATGCAGACCTTGCCGGGGCCCACGCCGATCTTGGTGGCGTCCGCGCCCCAGTTCTCGAGATCGATCACGGCCTCTGGCGTGCCGACGTTGCCGGCGATGACGAACGCCTTCGGCAGCCTCTGCTTGATGTGCGCGATCATCTTCTTGACGCTCTCGGCGTGGCCATGCGCGATGTCGATCGTGACGTAGTCGGCGCCGACGCCGCTCGTGGCCAGGCTGTCGATGACGCCGTAGTCTTCGGGCTTGACGCCGGCGCTGATCGACACCACCAGGCCTTTGTCACGCATCGTTCTCGCGAACGCCACGGTGTCCAGGTCGAAGCGGTGCATCACGTAGAAGTAGCCGTTGCTCGCGAGGAACTCGGCGATCGGCACGTCCAGCACGGTCTTCATGTTGGCCGGCACCACCGGCAGCTTGAAGCGGTTCGGGCCAAGCTCCATCGACGTGTCGCACTCGCTGCGGCTGTCGACGACGCACTTGCGCGGCAGCAGCAGGATGTTGTCGTAGTCGAAGATTTCCATGACGATTCCCGGTAGTACCCGTTTACTTCGGATCGGCGCAGCGGTCGCTGGCCAACTGCGTGATGTGGCCGTCGGCGGCCTCGACCCAGGCGGTGGCCACCAACTGGTCGGCGTGGGCATTCTCGGGCCAGCGCAGGCCGTACAAGGGCGCGACGGCATTCCTCGCGCCCGGGCCGGCCGGCAGCTTCAGCGGGCCCACGAGCACGCGCACGAGCCGGCGCGGCAGCACGGTGTCGCGCGTCCCCACGGGAATCAGCTCGACCAGCGCGATCCAGCCGGTGCTGCCGGCGGGCCAGACGCCCGTCGCGTGCAATTGCACGCCCATGTAGCCGGCGTGCGGCAGGCTCGAGTGCACGTAGAAGCGGCGCTGGGCCGACGGCCTCGACAGCGCCGTCATGGTGTCGAACGCCGCCGGCGCGCTCGCCAGGCGCGCGGGCAGATCCGCGCCCACGCGCGCGAGGCGCTCCGCGGCCTCGGGCAGCGCGCCCGGGGCCATTGCGGCGTCGTCTGCGGCCGGCGTGATCCAGTCCAGGCTCCATTCCTTGGCGGCGACCGGCATGGCCCCGAGGGCCGGCGGCGCGGCCTGCCAGCAGGCGAGGCAGTCGGCTCCGATGAAGTGCTCCACCAGCAGCGTGGCCCGTGCCGGGCAGTTGGCCGCCACGCCCGGCGGCGGCTTCGTCGCGGCGAGCGCCAGCGTCGAGGCCATCAGGCCGACCCCGGAGGCCGCCAGGGAAAGAAACCCGCGGCGCAAGGACCGGCCTTCTAGAATAGGTGGATGCATATCCAGCATTCTGACGCCGATCCCGAAGCCCCGACGCCCGACCGGCTACTGCGCGGTCTGAACCCCGAGCAGATGGCCGCAGTCACGCTGCCCGCGCGTCCGGCGCTGATCCTGGCCGGCGCCGGCTCGGGCAAGACGCGCGTGCTGACCACGCGCATCGCCTGGCTGCTGCAGACCGGGCAGGTGTCGCCCGGCGGGCTGATGGCCGTCACGTTCACCAACAAGGCGTCCAAGGAGATGCAGGCGCGGCTGTCGGCGATGCTGCCGATCAACGTGCGCGGCATGTGGATCGGCACGTTCCACGGCCTGTGCAATCGGTTCCTGCGCGCGCACTGGAAGCTGGCCGGGCTGCCGCAGGGCTTCCAGATCCTCGACTCCGCCGACCAGTTGTCCGCCGTCAAGCGCATCATCAAGGCGATGAAGCTCGACGAGGAGCGCTTCGTCCCCAAGCAGGTGACATGGTTCATCGCCGGCGCGAAGGAGGACGGGCTGCGCCCGAAGGACGTGCAGATCCACGACGGCCAGACGCAGAAGATGGCGGAGATCTACCAGGCCTACGAGGATCAGTGCCAACGCGAAGGCGTGGTCGACTTCGCCGAGTTGCTGTTGCGCGCGTTCGAGCTGATGCGTGACAACGAGTCGGTGCGCGAGCACTACCGCCACCGCTTCCAGCACATCCTCGTCGACGAGTTCCAGGACACCAACCGCCTGCAATACGCGTGGCTCAAGATGTTCGCCGGCCCGCACGGCGCGGTGTTCGCTGTGGGCGACGACGACCAGAGCATCTACGGCTTCCGCGGCGCGCTGGTGGGCAACATGGCCGACTTCGAGCGCGAGTTCCACGTCGACAAGGTCATCAAGCTGGAGCAGAACTACCGCAGCTTCGGCAACATCCTGGACGCCGCCAACCACCTGATCGACCGCAACTCCAAGCGCCTCGGCAAGAACCTGCGCACCGACCAGGGCCCGGGCGAGCCGGTGCGCATCTTCGAGTCCACCAGCGACTTCGCCGAGGCGCAGTGGTTCCTCGACGAGGCGCAGCAACTGCATCGCGCCGGCACCGCACGCTCCGAGATCGCGGTGCTCTATCGCAGCAACGCGCAGTCGCGCGTGATCGAGTCGGCGCTGTTCAATGCGGGCATACCGTACCGGGTGTACGGCGGACTGCGCTTCTTCGAGCGCGCCGAGGTCAAGCACGCGTTGTCGTACCTGCGCCTGATCGAGAACCCCAACGACGACACGAGCTTCCTGCGCGTCGTCAACTTCCCCACGCGCGGCATCGGCGCGCGCACCATCGAGCTGCTGCAGGATTCGGCGCGGCTGTCGGGCCGCAGCCTGTACCAGAGCGTGGGCAGCGTGGCGGGCAAGGGCGGCACCAACCTGACGGCGTTCACCGCGCTGATCGAGCGCATGCGCGACGCCACGCGCGGGCTCACGCTGCGCGACATCATCGAGCACATGCTGGGCGAGACGGGCCTGATCGACTTCTACCGCGCCGACAAGGAAGGCGCCGACCGCGTGGAGAACCTGGAGGAGCTGATGAACGCCGCCGAGGCCTTCGTCACCCAGGAGGGCTTCGGCCGCGACGCGGTGGCGCTGCCGGTGGACGAGCTCGCGCCGGGATCGCTGGCCGAGCGCAACGTATCGCGCGACGTGCAGGGCCTGGCGCTGTTGCCCGTCCCGACGACGCCCGATGCCGAGACCGGCGAGATCATGTCGCCGCTGGCCGCGTTCCTCACGCACGCGTCGCTGGAGGCCGGCGACAACCAGGCCCAGGCCGGCCAGGACGCGATCCAGCTGATGACCATCCACTCGGCCAAGGGCCTGGAGTTCGACAGCGTCTTCATCACCGGCCTGGAGGAAGGCCTGTTCCCGCACGAGAACTCGCTGCAGACCTCGGACGGGCTCGAGGAGGAGCGCCGCCTGATGTACGTGGCGATCACGCGTGCCCGCAAGCGCCTGTACCTGAGCTTCAGCCAGACCCGCCTGCTGCACGGCCAGACGCGCTACAACGTCAAGAGCCGCTTCGTCGAGGAACTGCCCGAGGCCAACGTGCGCTGGCTCACCCCGCGCAACCAGGCCTTCGGCTCGGGCTACGCCCGCGAGTACAAGCAGGCGTGGGAACGCGGCACCGGCCTGGGCTCGATGATCGGCGCCGGCCGCGTCGAGACGGCCTCCGTGCCCAAGGCGATGCAGGAGAGCCGCTCGGCCACCAGCAGCAGCGGCCACAAGCTGCGCCAGGGCCAGTCCGTCTTCCACACCAAGTTCGGCGAGGGCGTGATCATGACGCTCGAGGGCGTCGGCGAGGAGGCCCGCGCCCAGGTCAACTTCGGGCGCCACGGGATGAAGTGGCTGGCGTTGTCGGTGGCCAAGCTGACGCCTGTCGATTAGAGAGCCGGCCTGGTCGCGTGGATCCTGCGACTGCGCGCAGGACGACATGCGCGGCCACCACGCGGTCATTCTGCGCGGAGCGAAGCGGAGTCGCAGAACCCACCTCGGCCACGGCGCATCCATTTACAGGCTTCCTGATGACCCCCATCTTCAACGCCGACATCCGCCTTGTCGGCTTCTTCGACGGCACCTACCTGTTCGACCTGGACAACGACTGGGTCGCGTTCCACGATCGCGGCAACGTGTTCGCCTGCGGCGGCCGCTGGCTTGGGCCGCTGAAGGACGGGACGTTCCAGGACCACGACGGCCGGGCGGTGGCCTGGCTGGCGGGCGCGCGTCCCGCGACCGGGATGAAGCCGCCGCCGCCGATGAACCCCAAGCTGCCGCTGCATCCCAAGCGCCCGCTGCGACCGCGCACGCCGCTGCCGCCGCAAGTGCCGATGCAGCCGGCCGGCGGCTGGTCGAAACAGACCTGGGCGCAATGGATGGGCAAGTCACCGGCCGCCGAACCGGCGGGAGCGGATGCGGCCGCGGTCACGATCGAACCCATGGTCGACGCCGATGTCGGCGCGTTCTTCCGCTACCTCGGCGAGCAGATCGCCGAGAACGGCCGGGATGGCCTGTGGTTCATGCCGATGGCGCCCACCGACTCGGGCATCCCGGTCGAGAAGCAGCAATCGTTTCGTGACGGTTTCGCCGCGCCCCTGGGCGAGCGCGGCTGGCGGCGCGGCTGGATCGCGCGTGACGCGCGCGGGGAGGTCGCTGGCCACATCGACCTGCGCGCGCATCCGGATGCCTTCACCGGCCACCGCTGCTTGCTGGGAATGGGCGTGCGGCGCGACATGCGCCGCGTCGGCCTGGCGACGCGCTTGCTGGCCGAGGCCACCCGGTGGGCGTCGGCGCAGGGCCTGAGGTGGATCGACCTGCAGGTCCTTTCGGCCAATGAGCCGGCGGTATCGTTCTATCGGCGCGAAGGCTTCCTGATGCAGGGCGGCCGGCCGGACATGTTCATCATCGACGGCGTCTCGCTGGGCGAACTCTGGATGGCGCGCAAGGTGCCCGCCTCCTGAGTCAGCCCTTCCAGGTGAACGGAAACTTCACCTGCTTCCAGAACCCGTTGGGTACGTAGTCGCCGACGACGCCGTACTGCCTGGGCCACTTCTCTTCCGACTTCACGGCGGTGCCGAACAGGTAGTCGATGAACGCGAAGTGCGCCGCGTAGTTCTTGTCGATCGCCGCGTCGTCCTGCGAGTGGTGCCAGTGGTGGAAGTTGGGCGTGACGATCAGGTAGCGCAGCGGTCCCAGGCGCACACTCACGTTGGCGTGGTTGAAGACGGCCTGGAAGCCGACGATCACGATGTAGGTGTCGATCACGCTCTTGTCGAAGCCCAGCACGAAGATCGGCGCGAGCACCAGCGTGCGGGTGATCAGCAGCTCGACGACGTGCTGGCGCGAGCCGGCCAGCCAGTCCATGCTCTTGACGCTGTGGTGCACGGCGTGCAGCCGCCACAGCGCCGGCACCTCGTGGTACGCGCGGTGCGTGGCGTACTGCACCAGGTCGGCCACCAGGACGATCAGGAACAGTGCGACGGGGTAGGGCAGGTCGCGCACCCAGCCCTGGATGCCGTCCCTGGCCGCCCACCCGAACAGCTTGTGTACCAGCAGGTTGGTCGCCAGCAGCACGAAGCCGACGATCATGTGGTTGACGATGAAGTGCTGCATGTCCACCTGCCATTCGGCGCGGAAGACCGGTTGCTCGCGGCGCAGCGCGAACAGCTTCTCGATGAACACGAAGATCAGCGAGGAGCCCAGCAGGTCGAGGATGAACCAGTCGAGGCCGATGTAGGGCGTGTGGTCGGCGAAGTTGTTGACCGGCACCTTGGCGCCGCCCAGCAGGGCCGCCGCGGCGACCAGGAAGAACGCCGATGCGGCGAGCCAGCGCGTGCGCGCGAACAGGATGTTGTACAGCGAGATGCCGCCGGCGATCACCATCGCCCAGTACATGATCAGGCGGATCACCGAGACGTCGTAGGACTTGCGCAGCTCCGGCGTGCTGAGGTACTGCGGAAAGTGGAACGCGAGCACGCCCAGGAAGCACAGGATGGCCAGGATCAGGGCGACGACGCCGGAGGACATGCCGCGCCCGGTGGGCAGCGGGCCGTGCGAGTGCGCGAGCGTGTTGAGCTTGGCGATCGTCTTCGTTGTCTTCATCCGGGGCCTCGGGGAATCGGTGGCGCGCAAGGCGCGAGTCTGGATTGAAGCCGAAGGAAGGCGCTGTGTCGACCCTCTCTCGGGGGTGTCAGGGCAGCGGAGCGCCGGTATCGGCCGGTACCGTGCGAAACGCCTCGGGCGACGTGATCTCGAAGGTATCGACGAAGCCGAACCACAGCGACAGGAAATAGGTGATGCTCAGCATCATCTGACCGGTGAGCGCCGCCAGCGAAACCGCCTCTATGCCGAAGGCCGCGGCCAGGACCTGGACGATTGCATCGAAGGCGAGACCCACCACGAACCAGCCGAACAGGAAGGTGGCGAACGCGCCCTTCGTGCGCCAGATCGCGACGACGCTGGAAAACATCGCCTGCGCGACGCCCTGGCCGCCCCATTGCACCAGCGCAGGCACGTACCACAGCGGGATCGAGACCAGGGTCAGGCCCAGCATGACGAAGCGGATGGAAGACGCGGTGGCCGCGCTCATGGGCGGGATCACCGGCGGCTTGCCGTCGCTGGGCGGCGCCACGGCTGCATGCAGCCAGCGCTGGGTTTCGCCGCCGTCCATGGCATTGGCGCAGACGGCCAGCACTGCGACGACCGCGACGTAGATCAGCATGATCGCGAGCATGCCGCGCGCAGCTTGCGGCGTCGTCGAGAACGGCGTGCGGAACACGCCAGGTCGCAGCTTCTGATCGGCGAGCACGTCCGACGTGGCCTGCATGAATCCGACCGTCAGCAACGGCAGCCATGCCGCGACCGCCAGCATGGCCAGCGGCGACACGGCCACGGCGGCGAACGCGATCATGAACAGGCTGAGCGTGAAGAACAGCCACAGGCCGACGAAGCCCAGCGGTCGGCGCCAGAACATCCGGAACCCGCGCCGTATCCAGGACAGGCCGGCCAACGGCGGGAGACTGCGCAACCGGATCTTGGCGGGTGCGGGCGAGGTGCTCATCGCGGTCAGAGGGTGGGGTGCCACGGATTGTCGACGCAGTCGACGAGCACGCGCTCGAAGTGCGTCGGATCCTTGGGCTTGAGCAGCGCGGCCTCGCGCGGCAGGTACCAGTCGGCCAGGCGCGACAGCCAGAAGCGCAGCGCCGCGGCGCGGCGCATGCCCGGCAGCGCGCGCAGCTCGGCGGGGCTCATCGGGCGGTGCAGGTGGTAGGCGCGCAGCAGGGCCTCGGCGTGTTCCGGTTCGAGGCGCCCCGTGTCGAGGTCGACGCACCAGTCGTTGACGCAGACGGCCAGGTCGTAGACGTGGTGGTCCACGCCGGCGAAGTAGAAGTCGAACACGCCGGACAGGCGCGGCGCGTCCGGCGGGCCGTCGAACAACGCGTTGTCGCGGAACAGGTCCGCGTGCACCGGCCCGTGCGGCAGCGACTGCGTGCTGGCGGCCGCGTGGAAGCGTTGCTGGAAGTCGAGTTCCTCGTCGAGGCGTTGCGCGAGCGCGGGCCCCACGTGCGGGCGCACGACGGGCACGGTCTTCGCCCACCAGTCCAGGCCGCGCAGGTTGGGCTGCTGCATGGGGAAGTCGAGTGCCGCTGTGTGCAGGTGCGCCAGCGTGACGCCCAGCAGCGAGCAGTGCGCCAGCATCGGCGCATCGATGCTCTGGCCGGGCAGCAGGTTCACCAGCGCCGCCGGCTTGCCGCCGATAGCCTGGAGGAAGTTGCCCGATGCGTCGGTGCGCGGCTCAGGCACCGGCAGGCCCTTGCGCGCCAGGTGCTGCATCAGGCCCAGGTAGAACGGCAGTTGCTCGAAGCCGAGCCGCTCGAACACCGTCAGCACCCAATCGCCCTTGTCGGAGTGCACGAAGTAGTTCGTGTTCTCGATGCCGCCGGCGCAGCCGCGCATCGAGGTGAGCGTGCCGGCGTCCAGCGTGCGCAGCAGCGCGGCCGCCGTGTCGACGTCGACTTCGGTGTAGACAGCCATCAGGAGATCCGGTTCGGTGCGGCGCCGGGGACGGCGTCACGCTGTGCGGCCGCGGTCAGCGCGCCGGGCACGGCTCAAAAGCCGAAGGAGAACGTGCGCATGCCCGCGCCGTGGTCGTTTTCGGGCGCCAGGCTCGGATCCTTCGGCTGGATCTCGTAGCTGCCCATGCCAGGGATCTTGGAGTGCACGACGATCTTCTTCGTGACGCCGCGCACGCGCGTTTCCTCGATCTTGACCTGCGAGTCCTCGACCACCAGGTGCTCGATCTTCGCGTCCTTGCCCTTGGTGGCCGGCGCCGTCTCGACCAGCGCCCCGCTCTCGGGGTCGACCGGGGGCGTCGCCGCCGGGGCGGGGGCCGGTGCCGCCGGGGCGGTCTGGGCGAGGGCGGAGGCACCTGCCAGGCCCAGCAGGGCGGCAAGAACGAGGGGCGAAACAAGGCGGGCGGTCATGAGCCGATTCTAGACGCTGGCGTCCTGGCGGGGCTTCGCGGGTTTCGAAGGCTCGCTGTCGAGCGGAGCGCGGCGACGCCGGACGCCCGGCACAATGGCGGGATGACCGACAAGACCTTGCTCCTGGTGGATGGCTCCAGCTATCTTTACCGTGCTTATCACGCGATGCCCGACCTGCGCGGGCCCGACGGCGTGCCCACCGGCGCGATCCGCGGCATGGTCTCGATGATGAAGCTGTTGCGCGAGCAGATCGGCGCCGACTATGCCGCCTGCGTGTTCGACGCCAAGGGCAAGACCTTCCGCGACGACTGGTATCCCGAGTACAAGGCCAACCGGTCGTCGATGCCGGAAGACCTGGCGCTGCAGATCGAACCGATCCACGCGGTGGTCGAGATGCTGGGCTGGCCCATCATCATGGTGCCCGGCATCGAGGCCGACGACGCGATCGGCACCCTGGCGCGCGCCGCCACCCGTGCCGGCTGGAAGACGGTGATCTCCACCGGCGACAAGGACCTGGCGCAGCTGGTCGACGAGCACGTCACGCTGATCAACACGATGAGCAACGAGACGCTCGACGTCGCCGGCGTGCTGGCCAAGTTCGGCGTGCCGCCCGAGCGCATCGTCGACTACCTCACGCTGGTGGGCGATACCGTGGACAACGTGCCGGGCGTCAACAAGGTCGGCCCGAAGACCGCGGTCAAGTGGATCCAGGAGCACGGCTCGCTCGACGCCGTGATCGCCGCGGCCCCGGCGATGAAGGGCGCCGTCGGCGAGAACCTGCGCCAGGCGCTCGAATGGCTGCCGATGGGCCGCAAGCTCGTCACGGTGGTCACCGACCACGACATGTCGCCGCACGTCGAGCAGTGGCCGGCACTGGACGCGCTGGCGCTGCGCCCGGTCGACCACCCGCGGCTGCTGGAGTTCTACCAGCGCTACGGCTTCCGCGGCTGGCGCGAGGAGATCGAGAAGCAACTGGGCGCCGCCGCGAAGCCGGCCGCGCCGGCGCCGGCCATTGGCACCAACCGCGGCTTGTTCGACAGCGAGCCGGACAGCGGCGTGGCCGACGAGGCCACCGCCGCGCCGGCGCTCGCGCTGGCAGGCGAGTACGAGACCATCTTCACGTTCGAACACCTCGATGCGTGGATCGCCAGGCTGCAGGCCGCCGAGCTGTCGGCGCTCGACACCGAGACGGATTCGCTCGACGCGATGCGCGCGCGCATCGTCGGCATCTCCTTCGCGGTGGAGCCCGGCAAGGCCGCCTACATCCCGCTGCGCCACGACTACCCCGGCGCGCCCGACCAGTTGCCGTTCGACGAGGTGATCGCGCGCCTGCGGCCGTGGCTGGAGAATCCGGCCGCGCCCAAGGTGGGCCAGCACATCAAGTACGACACCCACGTGTTCGCCAACATCGGCGTCGCGGTGCAGGGGTGGAAGCACGACACGCTGCTGCAGAGCTACGTGCTGGAGGCGCATCGCCCGCACGGCCTGTCCAGCCTCGCGCAGCGTCACCTGGATCGCAAGGGCCTCGACTACGAGGACCTGTGCGGCAAGGGCGCCAAGCAGATCCCGTTCTCCCAGGTCGACATCGAACGCGCCGCGCTGTACTCCGGCGAGGACAGCGAGATGACGCTGCAGGTTCACCAGGTGCTGTATCCGCGCCTGGCCGCGATCCCCGGCATGAAGTTCGTCTACGAGAACATCGAGATGCCCACCAGCGCCGCACTCGGGCGAGTCGAGCGCCACGGCGTGCTGATCGACAGCGCGCTGCTGGGCGAGCAGTCGCGCCTGCTGGCCGAACGCATGCTGGCGCTCGAGCAGGAGGCGTACGCGATCGCCGGCCAGCCGTTCAACCTCGGCTCGCCCAAGCAGATCGGCGAGATCCTGTTCGTCAAGCTGGGCCTGCCGGTGACCAAGAAGACGGCCTCGGGCGCGCCGTCCACGGACGAGAGCGTGCTGGAGAAGCTGGCGCTGGACTACCCGCTGCCGGCCAAGCTGCTGGAGCATCGCGGCCTGTCCAAGCTCAAGGGCACCTACACCGACAAGTTGCCGCAGATGATCAACCCCGATACCGGCCGCGTGCACACGCACTACGCGCAGGCGGTGGCGATCACCGGGCGGCTGTCCAGCAACGACCCGAACCTGCAGAACATCCCGATCCGCACGCCCGAGGGCCGGCGCGTGCGCGAGGCCTTCGTGGCGCCGCCGGGCCATGTCATCGTGTCGGCCGACTATTCGCAGATCGAGCTGCGGTTGATGGCGCACATCAGCCAGGATCCGGGGCTGCTGCGCGCGTTCATCGACGGCATGGACGTCCACCGCGCCACCGCGGCCGAGGTGTTCAACCTGGCGGCCGAAGACGTCACCAGCGAGCAGCGGCGCTACGCCAAGACGATCAACTTCGGCTTGATCTACGGCATGGGCGCATTCGGCCTGTCGCAGTCGCTGGGCATCGAGCAGAAGGCCGCGCGCGACTACATCGACCGCTACTTCGCGCGCTTCGCCGGCGTGAAGCGCTACATGGACGAGACCAAGGCCAACGCCGCCGAGACGGGCTACGTGGAGACGCTGTTCGGTCGCCGCATCGAGCTGCCCGAGATCCGCGGCGGCAACGGCCCGCTGCGTGCCGGCGCCGAGCGCCAGGCCATCAACGCGCCGATGCAGGGCACGGCCGCCGACCTGATCAAGCTGGCGATGCTGGCCGTGCAGAAAGCGCTCGACGACCAGGGCAAGAGCACGCGCATGGTGATGCAGGTGCACGATGAACTCGTCTTCGAGGTGCCCGATGCCGAAATCGATTGGGTGAAGGTGGAGATCCCGAAGCTGATGGCGGGGGTGGCGCAGTTGTCGGTGCCATTGATCGCCGAGGTGGGCGTCGGGCCGAACTGGGATCAGGCGCACTGAGATGGGTGTGCGCCGACACATCGACGATCCGTCGACGGCCCGCCTGCGGGCCTGGTGCATGGCGCTGCTCATCGCGCCGTTCGTGCTCATCCTGGGCGCGGAAGCGGCCTCCCGCGTGCTGGCCGCGGCGCCGTCCGGCACGGGCAGCTTCGAGCCGACGCCCCAGGTGATGCTGCTGTCCTTCCTCGGTGCCGCTTTCTACGCGGCGGTGTTCACGTTCTTGCTGAGTCGGCTCCGCCTGCGCCGCACCGACGGGTTCATCTTTGGCTGGCGTGGTCAGAGCATGTCGCGCTCCAACGTGTGGATGGTGGGCGGCGTCCTGTTCGCACTGCTCGGGATGCTGACCCCGACGATGCTCTTCGGCGCGATCAATCGGGTGATCGGGCAGGTCACAGTGGAGACGTGGTTCGTCCTGGGCAAGGAACACAACCAGGTGAGCCGCGGTTGCGAATTCCGGGTTGCCGTGGCGAGCCGCACGACGGGGGATTCCACGCGCGTGTGCGTGCCGCGCGAGCGCTGGGAACAGCTGCAGGCGGACGATTCGTTGACGATCATGGCCATCTTCAGCGGGCTGGGTTCGCAGATTGGCGCCGCCCCTGATTCGATCCAGCAGGCCGGGGGGCGATGATGGCCGAGCCTGTCGAACGCTTCACCCTGTCTGGTCGCGCGCTGGTGGCGGTGCTGCTGGTGGCGGCCATGTGGATCGTCTGGGGGCTGGCGCGCCATCCGGGCTTCCAGCCCGTGTCCTGGCTGCGCATCGGGGCGCCCGTTGTCGCCCTCGTGTTCGGGGCCGGGTTCGCGCGACAGGTGTCGGACTGGCGCTCCCGCATCGATGGCGAACGCGATTTCGACCGCGGCGGCAAGGCCTTGTTCCTGGGCTTCGTGATGGTGGGCGCGACGCTGCTGGCCTGGCTGGTGATATCGCAGTCCATGCCCGCCACGTGGACGGTGTTGGCGGGCTCGGCGCGCTCCGAGCCCGGTGTCGTGGCGCGCCGCGTGCCGGCGACCACCGATGTGGACTGCCGCTTCCGGCTGGAGGTGACCAGCGCGCCGACGGCCGACGGCGCCGTGCAGCGGCCGTTGGATGAATGCGTCGACGAGGCGATCTGGACGCGGGCCACCGAGGGCGGAGCGGTGACGCTGCGCCTCGTTCGGAGCGCCCTCGGCGCCGAGCTGGTGGGCGTCGAGCCGGCCGCCGCGGGCCATTGATGAGCGGGAAAGTGGCTTCAGTCGGGCGATTCCTGGGGTAACCCCGGCCCCTTGTCTCGAAATTGTCATCAAAGCTTCATAAACTGGGGCGATGACCGACGTTTCCACGGCAGCGCCAGCGTTGCGCCTGCCCTTGCTA
>Ga0307516_10005390_pt1 | contig 15353 bp, 15 predicted proteins | sample 19_EM_MG_FD_203310 | JGI IMG/M metagenome (GOLD analysis project Ga0307516, IMG submission 203310) | Populus trichocarpa ectomycorrhiza microbial communities from riparian zone in the Pacific Northwest, United States - 19_EM | ecosystem: Host-associated > Plants > Roots > Unclassified | place...
GCCTCGCGACCCGAGGCGGAGCTTACCGAAATAGCGACATGGCGATCTCGGAGCCATCTCGACCGCCGTCAGAAGACGAAAATCGCGTGCAACCCGTCGGGTCGATCCGTGACTGGAAGAAAGAAAGCGACCAAGCTCTGAAAGAATTCGCGTTGGTATCGGGGTTCCTTACGTCAAGGGCGATTTCTGAAGTGCGTTCGGCCGACGGTCGCTTCTGCTTGGTGCCCATCCACACAAAGCCGTCAGATGGGTATTATTGTCAATTGATTCCCAATATTGTGGGCGTCAACAAAAACAGTGCGTAAGGTGCTCTATGAAAATATCAGAGATCGCTTGCCCATCTTGCGGAGCTCTATATTTGGTAGCCGAGTCAATGTCGGTTTCCGGCAGCCCGGGCCATGCTGATTGCGCGCTATGCGGGAAGCTTTTGGCATCATGGCAGGAACCGAAAATGAGGGCCTATCGTCTCGCAATGTCGCCCGACCTCAAATACGTCCGCGTTCCACCTCCGTCATCACCTCGATAGCCTCGCACGATCAGCTTGGGCGTTCGTCGTGATTCGAGCGGTTCTGGCTTCTGCTTCAGTTCCAAGGCGACGTCAAATCGGCACGGGCATTCGATGTCCCATCTACGGATCTCTCGTTGCCTCGCTCATGATTGGCGATCCTGGTTCCCCTTCTCCTGCCGTTCCATCACGCGGGACCCGCGTTCAAGGGCCGCTGCCAACACGCGAAGCCTCCGTGCCTTCTTCGGATTAGACACTCTTGCCGCAATGAGCTCGGCTTCTGCGATTTGGGCCCGAACTGTTCTGAGAATTTCCGATGTTTCTGTCATAGAGTCGTCGTAGCACAAGGGCGAACCGAAGACGAGTGAACCGAAGAGGAGCAACTCGATACATTGAGTTGCTGTAACCGGACAGCAAGCCGGCGCATCTTTCGCTTGACCGATGCATTCTTCGGCCAGATCTAGAGCGAGTGGCTTGCGAGCGCGAATCCCACCATCATCAGTCCGATGGCGGCGATCCAGCCACCGAAAGCACGGACGGCGATCCCCCGCCATGCCATCGAGGCTCCGGCGTCCGGCCGGCTGAACGCGAGCGTCAGGGCCATGATGAGCGTGATGGCAGCGTAGCCGGCGGATGCCAACCCTGCCGCGAACAGCACGCGATCGGTCTCAGGCGCAAGGTCGCTCACATTTGCCGCGCCGCGCGCCATCGCCAATCCGAAGGCGATCACGCAGAGTAGAGCGGTAGGAAGTCGTGCCGCTGCCGCCAGCAGCAGCCCCAGCAGAAGAATCATCCCGGCGTCCACCGCCGGCCCCGTCGAGACGAGGCCGGATATCCGCCCCAGGACCAGCCCGGCCAACAGCCCCAATGGAAACACCAGCACGAGCCAGCGTCCTTTGGCGGCGCCGAGCGAACCCGCCAGCACACCCATCGCGGTCCACAGGATGAGGTCCTGCAGGTCGGTCAATGGATGAAGAGCGCCGGTGTAGAAATCGCCGAGGCGCGAGGCGATGATGTGCGCGTCCGCCCCTTGCGCCTGGGCGAACAGCATCGCGGCTACCATCGAGACACGACCAAACCCGAGCTTCATGCCACGGCTCCCAGGCTTTGCGCGAGGAAATAGCAGCCGAGCGCCGCGATCACCGCGCCAAGTCCTTGGATCAATCGCTCTCCGGCGGGCCAGCGCGTCAAAGTGCCGATCGTGATGCCGCACAGATGAAGCAGTCCAGTGGCGACGACGAAGCCGACACCATAGGCCAACGGGTTGGCGGAACTCGGCAGCTCCGCCCCATGAGCGTGGCCGTGAAAGATCGCAAACACCGCAACCACAATGGCGGCGGCGGCGAACGGCAGACGCAGGCGCATGGCGACGGCCGCGCCGAGAACGAGGGCCGATAGCGCAATCACAACTTCCGGCATCGGCAGCGGAACTCGTAACACACCGAGGACACCACCGAGCGCCATCACCATCGGAAACGTGATCGGCAGCACCCAAATCGCGGGCGCCCCGAGCTGCGCCCCCCAGATTCCGACCGCGACCATCGCGATCAGATGATCCGTCCCCGTCAGCGGGTGCAGGAGTCCCCGGGCGAGGCCACCGCCCACCGCCACCTGCTCATGCGCAAACGCTGGCTGTGCAACTACGACAGTTGCAAGGGCAAGCAGGATTATTGGGGCGATGCGGAGAGACATGGTACGAAAGCTGTCTGTCATGTGATTGCGAGTACGCGCAGAAGGCGGCCGAAAAACCAGAACATGGATACCGAGCCGATCGCGTAAGCCGGAAGCGCGTCGCCCCAGCGCGGCAAGACGGCGCCGAGCCGCCGGTGCGCCCAGATCAGGGCCCGCACCAGAAACACGAAAGCGAGTTGCCCGATCTCGACGCCGATGTTGAAGAAGAAGAGCGCCGCCGGCAGCAGGCGCCGTTCAAGCCCCAGTCCCGCCAAGGCGCTGGCGAAGCCAATGCCGTGAACCAGGCCAAATGTGAAGGCGACGGCCCATGGATAACGCGCGGTCAGCCCGGCTTCGCCGCGCTGTTGATTCACGATCTCGACGCCGACGAACACGATACTCAGCGCGATGCATGCGTTGAGCGGCCGTTCCGGCACGCCGATCACCCCGAAGGCCGCAGCGGCGAGTGAGGCGCTGTGTCCGATTGTAAACGCGGTGATGGTCTTGACCAGTCGCCATCCTCCGCCGACGATCCAGATCAGCCCCAGCACGAACAAGAGATGGTCGGCGCCGAGCAGAATGTGATCGATCCCGTAATTCACATAGGTCTCGGCCAATTCGACCCAGGTCTGCAGGGTCGGGGCGTTCGTGCCGAGCAACGAAACCACGGGGTTCGCGGTCGATATCGTGTAGCTGCGCGGTTCGCCCGCGATCGGAATGAGCTTGATCAGCACCGCGGACATGTTAGCGCCGAGATTGGTGATAGTGATCGGGCCGACCAATCCCTTCTCGCCGCAGTTCAACTCCGGAAGTCGCAAAAAACAATGCGGCGGGACCCGCAGGTCGACGCGCTCAGCTCCGATCGAGGGCTCCATGGTCCAGAGGCCGACGAAGGCGCCCGGCCGGACCTCGCGGAATTCGATCACGCCCAACGTGGCTTCATGCGCGCAGAGCGTATGGGGCAGGATGAGCGCGGCGAGAAGGAGCAGCGTCAATCGCAAATATCGAACGGCGTTCACTGCTCGTACCGCACTTTATAGTTCGCCTTGAGACGGCCGACCGCGTCCCACGCCTGTTTGCGCGTTTCTTCCGTGTGCCAGATCTTGGCGGCCTCATCGCGCACGCTGTCGAAAGCGGCGAGCGCGCCCGGGCGTCGGGAATCGAGGCGAACGACGTGCCAGCCATCTTTCGACTGCAAGATGCTCCATTGTCCCTGCGTCAATGCCAGAAGCCCATCCCGGAAGCCTTCACCAAACGACGCTGCGAGGCTCGTGACCGGCCGTCCGAGAATGGCGCGCGTCTGCTTTTGTAGATCCTCGGCCTCTTGCTGGCCCACAATGTCCTCAAGCTGTCGCTGCGCCGTCATCCGGTCGGTCGGCGGCGTCAGATAGAATCCGACCCGCTCAGGCTCGTCGAATCGCGCATGATTGCTCGCAAACCACGCGCGGAGCTGCTCTTCCGTCGGTTGCGGCACACGGACCTGGTCGAAGATCAGCAGTTGCAGTTTGAAGGCCACGCGGTCGTGAATCATGTCGTCGCCGCGATCGACGCCCAGCGCCTTGCCCTCGCGGTACAGAATTTCGCTTGCGACCCAGCTCTCGATCATCTTCTCGAGTTCGGCATCGGAGGGTGTGCGGGTCTTGTCCTCGTCGAAATTCTCGATGAAGGACTGACGCATCGCCTTGGTCACGGTGATGACTTTGTCATCCTTTGCCGGGGGATGCAGAACGGCGTCGCCCACGAAAATCAACGCTCCGAGCAGCACGAAATGAAGCAGCGGCTCGCGCCGAACGAAGCGCGCGGCAGCAGAGAGGCTAAGGCCGGACGGCTTCGCTACGACATCGGCTGAATCTGCAGTGGCGCGATTGGGGGAAATGGTGGCCGACATCCCCAAGGTCTGGGTGGCGTCTGGCAGCGCTGGCGTTGACATATTTCCTTCATAACTCTCGCGGCACGCGACGTGTGGCGGCTATATGCAACGCGGCGCCTGATCTGTCACCCGACAATCGAGAACAGAGCCCATGGAAATTTTTTCGACGAGGGGCCGACCCACAATAAAACTTTCATGGAACTGTCTCCGAGTTCTGATTGTGTCCGGCCACGGAGAAATCCGCGTATCGCGTTTGCCGCGATTGCTTTTCGTTTTTCCGGGCTTGCATCGAAATCCTCAAGGGGCAACTACATGGTTCCGTCTGCTAAGAAAATCCTGCTGACTGCGGCTTCGGTCTCGTTGGCCTTGACGCAAACAGCCACCGCCGAAGAATGGGGCGGTGAAAGGCACCCCCGAGGCAATCCTTATGTGGCCGGCGACATGCACAACCACAATACCTGCACCGACGGGTCCGTTGCGGCGGGCTACGCGATCGATCGCTCGGTCGGCACTGGTGTCGCCGCTGCGGGCGGCAATAACTTCGATCTGGACTGGTTCACGCTCGGCAACCATGGCGGCTCGGGCAACCGCGACTGCCGTTTCAGCGACAGCAGCGCCAACATTCCCGGCGACACGACGACGACCTGGAGCCAGACGCTTGGCCAGACCATTCAGGGCATCACCGTCACCAGCCTGAAGGGCACGCCGAACGGCACGGGCACTGGCGCGACCATGTGGCGTTGGCAGTCGATCAAGGAAATCGAATACCCGATCATCGTCAACCGCACGCCGATGTATAACAAGGTGCTGGTCGAAGGCCTGGAATGGATCGTTCCCGGTCATGAGCATACCGACGTCGCCGTGATCGCCGGCCAGAACCCGCGCGGCTACGGCAACGCCGACAAGATGGCGGAATATGAATTCCGCTTCGACCGCGCCGATACCGATGCGATCGGTCCCTTGGACGCCAGCAACAATCAGGTCTGGACCGGCAAGGACAACGTCAACAACAGCGGCACGGCTGGCCATCAGAAGGCGGTCGCGGGCATTACCTGGCTGCAGGCGAACTACCCGCTGCAATCCTATGCCATCCCGACCCACAGCGAGCGCCAGGGACCGTTCAATCCGGCCGGCACCAGCGGCTACAACATCGAGCATTTCCGGGACTTCAACAATGCCGGTCCGACTGTCGCGTTCGGCATCGAAGCGCCCGGTCATATGGCCCAGGGCGTGGTCGCGATCTCCAGCACTCAAGAAGGCGTGGGCTCCTATAAGACCACGGCCGTCGGCGGCGGCACCTACGGCATGAGCGGCGTTTACACCGCGAAGGTTGGTGGCCTGTGGGATGGCCTGCTCGGCGAAGGACGGAACGTCTTCATGTATGCAAGCTCCGACTGGCACAATCGCGGTGCGGGCGGTGCGCGCGACTCGTTCACGACCTCGGACTTCATCCCGGGCGAGTACACCAAGCTCTATATCCCGAATCGCGAGAATTTCCGCGCGCAGTCGATCATTGACGGCATGCGCTCGGGCAATTCCTATTCCGTCCTGGCTGATATCATCGGGCCGGATCTCGTGTTCCGCGCCAGGGCTCAGCACGACGACGACTGGAAGACGATGGGCGAAACGCTCGTCGTCAGGCCGGGCGACAAGGTCGTGGTCGAGATGGAGATGACCGTACCGGCCAGGAACTACAGCCCGTACAGCTTCAACAATCCGCTGTTGGCCCAGGTCGGCATCCAACAGCCGCTGAACAAGCCAAGGCTCGACCACGTCGATCTGATCACCGGCCAGATCACCGGCGTCATCGCGCCAGGTGCCCCGGGTTACGCGGTTCCGAATGCCGCTGGCGTTGCCGGTGCGGCGGTCGTGTACAACCCCACGACCAAGATCGCTCAGCAGGTCCCTGCCTCCAGCATGTAGAGCTGGAAGCAGAAGGATGGTTCGACCCGGTTGCGGTTCACGACCACCTTCGCAACGGGCAGCACTCCGATGTATATTCGCGCCCGCGGAACCAATATTCCGGTCGCAACGCCGAACGTCACGGACACCGCGGGCAATCCGCTGGTCGACGTCACCAACGCCCAGGTGAGCTGCACCGACGCGGCTTGCCCGGCGCATCTTCAGAGCGTCAACGGCGTCAAGAAGGTGACCTACGACGTCCAAGCCTATGCGAACAACTGGTTCTATGCGAATCCGATCTTCATCCGGCCGCACGGTTCGCCGAAGCTGCTGGTTGAAACCAACCAGGAGCTGGCGCGGAAACTCGGTGGTCGCGCCGATAACGGCCACGACTGGGACGATCACAATCACGGCCATCGTGATTGGGACTGAGTCCGGTAACAAGGCTCTATCTGGCAGGGCCGCGAAATCGCGCCCCGCCAGAATGTTTTGATATGAGGGGTGAATCCCGCCGCTCCCCAATCATCGAGTGGATTTCGCTTGCGCCGAAACAATCTCCTGGCCATGTGCCTTCTTGCCGGCGTTGGGTGTGCGGCGGCCATGTCGGCGCGTGCCGACTCAGTGTCAGCCGAGCCCACCAGAGAGGAATGCGAAGCGGCGGTCGCGTTGGCGCGCGCGCAGGCCGCGGCGCTTCCTGCCGATGATCTGTCGCGCTATTTTGCCGAACGTGATCTGCATCAGGCCCTGATCGAAGCCGGCAATGGGGAGTTCGACGATTGCCGGGACGCGGCGGCGCGCGCGACCGAGGAGTTGCGCGAGCGGCGGCACCAGTTGCGACCGGGTGAACGCCTCAAGATCCTGCAACCCGACGAGATTCCAATACCCGACGGGATGGTGGCCCCGACGCCGGAGAACGTCGATCGCACGAGGTGATTGGTGTGCAGTTGCAACGTCCCCGGCGGGGGCTGCATCCCTGTCATAGCAGTGTCACGCTCCTTCGCGCATTGTCCGCCGCATTCGACAGACAAGGCCTGGACGTCGCGACATGGATCAGATCGAGCCGCTCTTCCCGATTCCGCTGCTGCGCTCGCCGGGGCTCTTGACCCCAACTCTCAACGAAGCCGCTGTCGCAGCGATCCGGAACGCCCGAATCGAGAACAATCTGCGCTCGGATCAGCTGTTCCACACCGAGGTCGCCGATCCCCGCGATAACAAGCTGTTTCAGGCGATCGCCGAACTTGCCATACCAAAAATCGTCGATTTCGGCGTTCTGCTGTTCGGCGAGAAGCTGCAATGGACCGTCAAGGAGATGTGGACCAACATGCTCGAGACAGGAGGCAGCCAGACCTTGCACGCCCACGCCAACAGTTTCGTTTCGGGGATTCTGTATCTCACACCGTCGCATCCGGCCTGTCGGACGGTTTTCGTGCGGCCGCCCGGCGGCTCTGATTTCTCCTTTCGTCACCACACGCGGAGTGCGGCGGTCGGTCCGTTCAATGCGGGCAAGTATGTCTTGCCCGAGGCGGAACCCGGAGATCTCGTGCTTTTTCCGAGCTACCTCTACCATGAGGTGCCGAGAAACCAGGGCGAACAGCGGATCACGATCGCCTTCAATGCCATTCCAAACAGTCTGGACTGCTGGGGCTATCGCATCAACTTCGCGCCTTGAGCGAGGGCGCGCTGGTTATGCATGGTCTCGTTACCGGCCGAATTCACGGGCCAATATCTCCCGTGCGTCGCCGCGTGACGGTGCTGCATCGTTGATCGCCTGCAGCAGGCGCGCGGCCGCCATCCGGTCCGACGTCAACAACGATTTCGCCATGCCGATCAGCGGTCCATAGGCGGGGTCGAATTCCGGACTGAGGCGAAGTGCATCGAGCAGGCCCGGTGCCGCAGCGTCGATCAGGGCGCTGCCGCGCGGATCGCCCGGCAACGCCGCACCCGCTTCCAGAAAACGATCGCGCGCTCGCCAGTAGGCGGTAAGGCGATCGCCCAGTGCATCGCGCTCCGGGCCGGCCAGAAGTTCGGCCGGATCAGGCCGCATCGTGCGCGTGATGGCGAGCAAGAGCGTCCAGGGCGGCGCAGTCAATGCATGGACGTTGCGGCGCGCGTCGAACGTCACGAAGGGATCGTCGTCGGTGTTGCGGGGGCCTTCGCCTGCGAAGGCGGTAAGCGCCCGGGGACCTCCGAGATATTGGCCGAGCAGATCGGTCGGCGTCTCGAACCCCAGCGGGTGCGCGACGGACCGGACTGAGGGATCGCGCAAGCGCGCGGCCAGCGCGCCGGGATCGACGTCGTTGCCATCTCGTGGACCGATCAGCGCCAGCATGGGTGTGCGCACGCTATAATGGTTGAGCCAGGCCGAACCTTTCGGATAGATCGCGAGAAACGCGCGGATGATCGCGCGCAAGGATGGCTCGTCGAGCTGGTACAGCGGCAGCCATTGGCAGAACACGCCGCCTGCCGCCAGTCGGCGTTTCACGGCCGCGAAATGCTCGGTGGTATAAAGCGTCCCGCTGCCGTCCAGCGCCGGATGAAAGAGATCTGCGACGATCACGTCGTAGGCCCCGGTGTCCGCGGCAACGTAGCGACGCGCGTCCGCGACGGTCACGGGAGGTGCGGGAGCCACGGCTGCCGGATTGGCAAACCAGGGCAGCAGTTCGACCACCTCCCGCGACAGTTCGACGCCGCGCACCGAGACGCCCGGCATCCGCGAGCCGCCGACCACGGTCGCGCCGGTGCCGACGCCGAGAAACAACGCCCGATGCGGGGCCGGATGCAATAGCAGCGGCAGCATCGCTTGCCGGTGATCGGAGCGAACCGAACTCGTTCCTCCCATTCGGAAGCGGCCGTTGACCTCAAGAAAACGCGCGCCCGAGGCGTCATCGACAACGCTTGCCGTCACCATCGGGCCTTCACGAACGGCGAGCAGGGTGCCGCCAGGCGGCACTTTGACCAGGGACGGCGTGGGACGTACCCACAGGACAAGGGCGGCAATGGCGGGTAGCGCCGACCAGACTAGCGCGCTTCTGCGGAGCGGAAGCAGCAGCAGGTAACCGACCGCGACCGGAATAAGCGCGGTCCAGGCGCCGAAGGCCGGAATCAGCAGTTGTGCCGTCAGAAGCGGCGCCATCGCAGCGCCGACACTGTTGATACCGACGGCCCATCCCAGCGATTCGCGCCGGTCGCGCACGCGCTGCGCCAGGAGGCCGAACAGCGCCCCCATCGCGATCGACGGCAGCAGGAACAGCGCCATTGCGACAGCCAGTTCTCCGACGATGCCGGCCGCCTCGGCGGCCTCGGCGATGCGGGCAATAGAGGGCGTGAGAAAGGCTGTGGCCAAGCACGCTGTCGCTGTGCCGGCGAGCAGCCACCCGAGATTAGCATCGCGCGTGTGGCCGCCGGCCCGCTGCCAGATGAGGCCGCCCGTCGCGGTCCCGACCAGGTAGGCCGCGAGCAGTCCGGCGAAGGTGTAGACCGTGTCCTGCATGACTTGCGCCGCTAGCCGAACGACGACGACCTCGAACGCGATTCCAAGGAGACCGGTCGAAAACAAGGTGATCGCGAGCCGCCTGCCGCCAATCGTGTGCGGCTGCACGTCTGCAGTGACCGCCAGGCCTTGGCTGGGCGCCGGTCCCAGCATCAGCGTGCCGAGGGCACACAGGGCGTTCACGCCGGCGAGGCAGGCCAGCGTTCCGGATAATCCAAGCGCAGGAATCAGCACGAAGGTGGAAGCCAGGGTTCCAACGACGGCGCCTGCGGTGTTCGCGCCATAGACACCGGCGCTGACACGCGCGTGGCCGCGCGCCTCCCGCATTATCCGCTCGAGGGCGGCCAAGGTGCCGCCCATCGCGATCGTAGCCGGAAGCAGAACCAGCGTCGGTAGCGCAAAGCTCGCGGCCCACAGCAATGCCGGGGCAGGCTCGGTGCCGAGTAACGGGGCGAAGGTGCGGCCGGCCGCCGGCAGCAGCCAGATGCTGATCAGGCCCCACAGCCCGATCACGGCCTCGATTGCCGCATAAACGTTTCGCGGTGATCTTGTGCGCCGGATCTGTCCGTCCAGCGCGAAGGCGCCAAGCGCGAGCCCGGCGAAAAATCCGGCGACCGAACCCAGCACCGCCATCATCTCGGTCCCGAGCGCTAGGCTCAACTGGCGAATCCAGACGATCTCGTAGCCGAGCCCTGCGAAGCCGGACGCAGCAACGATCGGGACCAGCACCCGAACCGAATCGATCCGCGGACGAAATGACGCCGCTTCTGCGGGATCGATTTGAATCCTCGTCGCGAGCCGATCTCTCGTGGCCATCGCGCCGCCGTCCGGATCGGATTGCATGGTCGTCGTTCCCTGGCCGCAGGAAGATGCGGCGTCGCGCTCGTCGCGCGCACGCACCATTATCTCATGTCTGCAGGAAGGCTCGGATGCAAGTCCGGGATCGCCAATATGTTGCCATCCGTTTTTGACAGCGCCGGAAATGCTGGTGTGTTGCGGCGAAGCCGCATCGCTCGCGATGGTCGAACGCATGCCTCACGGCTGCCCAGCCTTCTCTGGGACGGTCGGTCGGGCGATTGTGGCTTCGGCGGCTTTCGCAAGTTCGGCGGTGTTCGTCACGACGGCCGTGATGATCGCCTCGCAATCGGCCCGGTCGAGCGAAGGGATGCCGCGGGCTTCCAATTCAAGGCGCAGATTATTGGCGATGACGGTGATGACGGACATGGGATCAGGCTCCAGTGTCAGCTTGTGGGAAGCGTTCGGCTTGTGGAGCCGGCAGAGCATTCGACGCCGTTATCCATGTGCTGCACCACCCGCAGAAATCGTTGCCAAGAACCAGCGGAAACCTGGCCGCACCGAGCAGAGTGAGCAAGCGCCGGCCTTAGCCCTCACTCCGTCGCACATCGATCGGATTAACCGAGGCCGCTTCCACCGCGACTTCGATTTCATCTGGTCGCGCTCGGTTACCTGCTGCTGCTTCCGCTCCGCAGAAAGGTGCTAGTCTGGTCGGCGCTAAAGGGGCAAGGTCGCGCGCCTCAGCTCTTGGGAGCGGAACCCCGCAGCGCGCTCCACGCCGCCTGGTTGGCCTCATCGAACGCCTTGCGCGATTCCGTCAATGCAGCGCTCAGCACCGACCAGGAGCTGCTTCCGGCCTGTTTGAGTTTCTCAAGTCGCGCTTCGGCTTCGGATGCATCCGACTTCATTTGCTTCAGCGCGGCGTCCATATCGGCGCGCCGGGCGGCGGCCACGTTGCTCGCCGCGTCATGGAACTTGTCCGCGGCCTCGCGCCAAGCCTTGGCCTGCGCGGCGGCGATGTCCTTGAACGTGTCCTGTTGCTGCTCGATCTGCTTGCCGGCGCTTTCGAAGTAGGTTTTGACCGGAGCTTCGAATCCGTTCCACTGCGGCTCCAGATCTGCCTTGGCGCGGGCCCAAGCAGCTTCGCCGGCTTCGGCCTGTGCCGTCAGCGTGGCCTGAAATTCCTCGCGCCGCTTTTTCAAATCGGCGATCAGCTGCTCGCCCTTCACTTTGGAATCGGCCTTCGCCTGGTTCGCCTTGACTTCGAGCATGCCAATGCGGCGTCCATCTCGTCGATCCGCTCCTTGGCCCAAGTCAGGTAAAAATGCATACTGCTCTGCTCTGGCATGACTATCTCCATTGATTAGTCGGCGTCACTTATCATTCTCGAACTTCGCCTTGCTCACGTTGACCTGAGTCAACTACTGGTGCGTGCTTCATTGTGTCAGCGGAAGCGACGGGCGGCCAATTCCTTGCCGGCCAACTCTGGGCGGTTCGAGCATGACCTCCTTCAAGCTGTCACCACTCACGATGTCGACAACGAAATTCAGCTTGCCGTCCTGCTTCATTAGGCCTCCGCCAACAGCTTTTCCCGACGCAGCCTTCTCCGCGACGCGCACAGCGTCCGACAACTCCTGCCTGACTGAATTTAGGGCAATGATGTTGACCCGATCCTCTGCCTCGAGGTCCCGCAGTGACGAGGCGATCTCAGCGCCTTTGACGCTTCCGGTGTTCGCATCAATGAAGTTCTCCCAAATTTCACTGTTCTTCGCCGTTGTCACCCTGTAACCGGGCGAACTCGACATCTCGAAGTCGATCGCCACGGTTCGCGAGCCGCGATGCAATCCTTCGGCGATTGCTATTGTCTGACTCAGTGAGAGCTGCGCGGCACGAAATTGCTCGAGCAAGCGGCGAGTCGCCCCCTCGTTGGTATCACCCTGCGTGGTGCGACCCCGGTCCTGAACGTCTGCGGATCTCTCGCTTACGTCGGCTATCGCTCTCGGCGCAGCAAATGTGGCCGACAACAAGAGCCACAATTGCAAACAGATGCTTCCTCGACATCGGGTCCTTCCAGTGGCTTTCTGCTCGTGAGTTTGATCGTCGGCCTTATTCGCCTGCACGGCGCGGTTGAAAGTATTCGACAGGCACCAGCAGGACGTTGCCCCAGTGGATGATGGAAACGCGCGCGAAGACAAGCGCCGGCGTCATGCGACCGCACTCCGTTCAGCTCGGCGTCGGATCGACCGCGCGTCTCCAGTCGCGAGCGCATGCAACCAGGCGAGCAAGTCATCAGGTGGGCTACGCAGCGCCGGAAGGATCACAACCGCCGGGCAGCACGAGCCAGTTCCCGGCGTCAAAAGCTCTACAAGAGCTTCATTGAAGAAGCCTCGAGACTCTACGCCGATGCACTTGTGAACGACAAGGCCGAGATCCCGAAAATGGTCGGCTTGTATGCGCTCGTCGGCCGGATGAAAATACTGTCGAGCGATGGTGTGAATGACGCGGCAGAGAAGGCGGGCCGATTGATCATTCAAACCTATCTCTCTCCCAACCGAACACTGGTCGACTTGCCCGATCTGATCGACGAAATCGATCCGCTGCGGGACTTCAGCGAGGCCTGCCGGCAGGAATTGCAGGCGACGCAAATGCGCTGACGTCCTGTTGTTTCTGGCCCTCTGGCGGCGAATCGCGACGCGCGATCCGCCGAGACTGCCGTTCATGTCGATCAAGTCACCAATGCTTTCTCGTCGATGTGCAGCGCTTGTCGGCTGGGTTGCCGCAAATAGTCGTGCACCACCTTGCCGAGCCCGAGAGTAAGGTCTGCAACGATGTGGATTGCGGACACGACTTCGAGAACCGGCAGTTCCGCGACCGGTGCCAAAGCGTGAGGCGTCAATGACAACGCGGCGGGGCCGGTCCACGCGCCCTTCATCAGGACGTGCTCGAGATGATGTTCGACCAATTCGCAGATGCGCGGGGTGCCGTCGACGTGCGGAATGATTTTGAGCAGGAAGTTCGGCGCTTCGAGCGAAGCCTTGACTTTGGCGAGGTCGGCTTCGCGATGCTTGTACCCCATGGTGCCGGTCGCGACCCGAAGCGGTCCGTAATCGAGCGTGCCGACAAGCGAGTCGATCTCGGTTCGCAGCGTCGGCTGCGCCAGCTTTTTCGGAAAGCCCCAGAGTTCGCGACCGCCCGCGATGGGTCCCTCGTCGTCGAGGAACATGCAATGCGTATAGCCGCCCCTCCGGCCGCGGAAAGAGACTGGTATTACCTGGCCGCTTTCGGTGTAGTCGCCAAAACCATTCGAATCCGGCATGCGGATGAATTCGTACTTGACCAGCGCTTCGCGCTCGTCGAGTTCGAGCGGCTCCGGCACGACCGCCCGCAGCCTTGCCGGATCGGTGCGGTATGTGATGATCAGGTATTCGCGGTTGACGAACCGGTACGGGCCCGGTGGATATGACGGGTTCGTCAGCGGCATTGCGAACGCCCGCTTCAGTATGTCCTTCTCACGCATCTTCAAATCCTTCTCGTGTTCAACTTTGACCCGAGTGAATACTCATTCCAAACCATCGCGTTCGAGATCGAACGTGAAGACGCCGTCCAGACTCGCCGGACGAGTCAGGACCTCGGCCGCGCAGAAAATAACGGGTCGCTCGCCGGAGGCACTCGCTCGCGGGCCCCGCCGTCATTGCATGCCGGCGTCGCTATCACTGTCCCGCGTTCGGGTGCCTTGTTAACCGGTCTCGCGACTGCAGTCGGTCCCGCGTCCCGCCGCGGTTCCCCGCGTCGGCGCTATGCTGACGCTCCTGCGGCTGCCTCTTTCTGTCTGCCTGCGCTCCGCTCCGGCGCTTTTCGGCGTCTCCCTGCAAGACCGATCTGTCGGTTGCGCTGAAGGACCGCCTCGCGGTCGTTAGCCATTCGGCCGGTCCATCCTTGTCAAAAGGACAGCCTTGCGAACGAGCAGCCCGTTTCCCCGTCACCGCCGTTGAGAGTGAGAGTGCTGACCGGGTTGGCCGCGACGGGTTCGAAGATCGGGGGAGAGGCCTCCGGCGCCCGTCGCGGAGAACCGCGATGTCTGGACATACCGCCCGAGTTCGTGCCGGGAACGACCGCGCGAGCCTTTACGCCGAAATCACCGCCAAGATCATCGCCGAGCTGGAGGCTGGCCGTATTCCTTGGGTGCAGCCCTGGGGGACCGCGGCGATCAAGGCGCCGCTCGCGATGCCGCGCAACGCATCGACGCAGCGCGGATATTCCGGGATTAACGTGCTGATCCTCTGGGGTGCGGTTATCGAGCACGGCTTTTCCGGACAGAGCTGGCTTACCTTCCGCCAGGCACTCGGCTCGGCGGCCATGTCAGGAAGGGCGAACGGGGAACGACCGTCGTCTATGCCGATCGCTTCACTCCGAACGACGAACGTCGGCGCGCCGCGGAAGCCGGCGAGGAGCCGGGTGCCATCCCGTTTCTCAAGCGCTTTACCGTCTTCAACAGGGATCAGTGCGTTGGCCTGCCCGAGGATGTCGCGGCTTCGGTTGTCCCGCCGCCACCAGGTCAGATCGAGCCCCGAGCCGAGGCGTTGATCGCGGCAACCGGCGCGGATTTCCGCATCGGCGGCGCGCGCGCCTACTACAATGTGACGGGCGATTTCGTGCAGGTGCCACCGCCGGCGGCTTATTTCGAACCGATAAATTGGCACAGGACCGCATTCCACGAGCTCGGTCATTGGGCCGGTCATGCATCCCGCCTTAACCGTGACCACTCGGGTCCGTTCGGCTCCAAATCCTACGCGCGCGAGGAGCTGGTTGCAGAGATGGCGGGCGCGTTCGTATGCGCATCGCTGGGTATCGTGCCGACCGTGCGTCACGCGGACTATATCGGTTCCTGGCTGGAGGTCTTGCGTGAGGATAATCGCGCCGTCGTGCGCGCTGCGAGCGCGGCATCGAAGGCCGCTGATTTCCTGCTCGCCTTTCTGCCGCCGGCGATCGATTCCGTCGTTGAGGACAATGAGAAGGCCGCGTGATGCATCCTTACGCCATGTCGGTCCTCAAGTAATGCTGCGGGTCAGAGAGTGAGAGGACTGCCGGCTTGCCTGTGACGGGTAGGAGGTCGAGAGAGA